>Ga0302289_1000243_pt1 | contig 27837 bp, 27 predicted proteins | sample III_Fen_N1_2_FD_194552 | JGI IMG/M metagenome (GOLD analysis project Ga0302289, IMG submission 194552) | Peat permafrost microbial communities from Stordalen Mire near Abisko, Sweden - III_Fen_N1_2 | ecosystem: Environmental > Terrestrial > Soil > Wetlands > Permafrost | place: Sweden: Abisko... | reverse complement strand
CCATCGACATGCCCTGCATGAAGATGCGCTCGCTGTCGATGTTATACTTATGCTTCATCTTTTCGATCAAACCGCGCGCCATCTGGACGTCGTGGTTATCCAGAATGTCCTCAGGCGTCTCGGGCAGCTCGCCAGGGGCTTCCGCTTTTTCGCGTATCCCATCGTCAAAGCGCCAGCGGCCCCATTCGACGCTCCAGATGCGTTTGACAGAAGCATCCGGAAACGCCACGATGAACCCGTGCTGCTCCGCCATGATGGTCCAGGAAGTATAGATCGCCTGACCCCAGCCGGTCATGAGCCCGCCGTGCATGGAAACGACAAGCGGCGTTTTTTCTGCCGGGTTATAACTCGTCGGCACATATTCATACCAGGTGTCAACGGTTCCGTCCGCTGTCAAAGCCTCCTGATATTCCTTGAGCAGGTCGGGGTAAGGTTGCGAATTGTTGCCGTTTTCGTTGACGACGATGTCGCTGCCCTTGATTCGCTCCGGCAAGTAATCTCTGTTGTTGTCGTCCGGCGTACCGGGATGCAGTAATATCTTTTGTTCTTTCATAATTTTTCTATTTCCTCTCTGTTGATTTACTCGCTGAGTCGCTTAAAAGAGTCGTCTATTTCCAGCCAATCGATGAATTTCTTGACATGCCTGTCGCAATACTCCCAGTTATGATGACCGTGATCGATGGTTTCCACAAACTCCAGCCCCAACGCGCGGTACTTTTGCATGTACTCCACGTTGCCCTCAAAGTGGGTGTCCTCCTGACCGGTAGCCATATAGCCGCGCGGGAAGCGCTTGCCGGCTTCTTTCTGCTTTTTGATCATGTAGCAGATGTCGTTTTCCGTATTCTCAATATTCGCCTTGCAGCCAAACGCGCTGGCAAACATATAGAAACTTTGGGTGTTGTCTTCTACTTCGGGCAAGAAATCGACGATATTTTTGTTGCCGGAAAACGTACCAAACGCGGCGAACTGCTCCGGATCGCGCAGCATCCACTTGAGCGTGCCATAACCGCCCATGGAAAAGCCCGCAATATAGTTTTTATTGGGATCTTCACTGAGCGGGAATAGATGGCGCACAACCTGCGGCGTTTCGATGGAAAGTTGAGTAAAATATTTGAAATCGCCGTGCAAGGTATCCATATAGCCGGAGCAATACGTTCCGCTGCACACAACTGCGATACCCGCTTCCGCCGCGTAGAGTTCAATCGCCGTATAGCGCTGCCAGTCGGTGTAGTCAAAGCCGCCGCCGGATTGCAGCCAAAGTACGGGATAACGATACCCCGCCGGGCGATCCGCCAAAGAATGCCCCCATGTGTTTTCGGGAAGGATAACGTTGACGCCAACCTTCATTTTGAGCGCTTGAGAATAATAATATAGTCTGATATTTGCCATGTTAGCGTGCCTCCTTGTGTGAGCATGCCCAGCGGACAGCCATCGGCAGGCTCTTCTGCTGAATCAAGCAATCTGCCCCTGCCGGAAGCCGCACAAATTCCGCGGCGGTCTTTAGCTTGGCCGATACTTGCGCGCTCTCGTCTGCACGGCTCCAGTCTGCCTGACAAACAAACAGAAACTTGCTCCGCGCAGGTTGATCAGCAAGCGCAAACAGGTCGTGCTTGCTGCCGGAGAACGCATCGGGCTTGCTGAATACCGCCTCCAGCGACGCGGCGTTCTGGTGGATGCCGGTCTCTTCTCCAGCAACGGCTTGCCGGATGACGGCGCCCATATCGAGCGTGCCGTCGATAGAGATTGCCTTGCTAAACACATCAGGGTGATGCAGCGCGGCTTTGATTGCGCCGTATGCGCCGGTGCCTGCGCCGCCAATCCATGTTTCAGCGGGGCTTTGTGAAATCGGGAAGATATTGCGGCAGATCGCCAATAGCTCGGTGCTGATAAAAGTCTCGTATTTCGGGCCGTATTCCATATCGGTTCCGAGCGCGTGCTGTACATCCGGCGCGATGATGAAGACGCCGTTCTCCGCGGCACACCGTTCGGCGGGCGAGCGCTGCCAGTCTACGGCTGCCCCGCCCTCGTCGTGCAACAGCAGCAATACCGGATACTTCTTTTCGTGCGTTTTGTCGTCCAGCAGCAGCTTGTCCATCTCGGGTATGAACACGCGCGCCGCAAACGATCCGCCCATGATGACGGATAGCGCGTTGAATTCAAAAAATGCCATGCTTGTTCTCTCCTGTTCAATCAGCGTGTTGCGTCAATATGGGTTTCCGCCCTCTTCGGTCAGCCCAAAGAAGGTGAGCGCTTCCTGTATTGCCAAATCCCAGAAGCGCCACTCGTGCTTGAAATGCGGGCGCTCAAACCAGTGTGCTTGCAGGCCGATCTCTCCGGCGTGCTGCTGGAATTTTTTGTAAAACTCATACAGCATCACGTCCTCCTGACCGCAGGCAAACATGAGCCGCGGAAGTGTTCCGCTCGTCGCAAGGCGATCGATGATTGCCCAGACGTTTTCGTTGGAGTTGAGGAACGCTTCCAATCCTCCGGCGTTGGCGAGGGTAGCCGCCATCCGCTCGTTATTCGTGTTGAGCATCGGGCAGGGATTGTCCGGCCCCATCGTGGACATATCCATAGGAGTAGCGGACAGCACCGCCGCCGCCGCAAACTTTTCGGGATGATTGACCGCAAATTTAATCGTGCCGCGCCCGCCCATGCTGAGGCCCGCGATGAAGTTATCCTCACGTTTGTCGGAAACGGGGAACCAGCCGTAGATCAGCGGCATCAGCTCTTCGGTGAGAAAATCGAACATCTTAAACCCAAGCATGCAGGTGTCCCAATTGGAATAATTCGAATTCAGCGCACTCGGCATCACGACGACGAGATTTTTCTCCGTGGCATACATCTCTATGTTTGTCTTGCGCACCCAGTCCGTATGGTCCCCAAACGTTCCGTGTAAGAGCCAGAGCACCTTATATTTGCGCCCGCTGGAGTAAAACTGCGCGGGCGTGATCGCCCTGGGTTTGTCCGGCAAAATAACGGTGATCTGCGTGTTGCTGTTTAAGCACTCGCTTTCAAATGTGTACTGCAATATGGACATAATTGCCTCCTCTTTTGTTCGATCTGCTATTCGATCTGTTAGTCAATCTATTTGTCGTTCCGTTAGTCAATCTGTTATTCGATCTGCTATTCGATCTGTTATTCAATCTGTTAGTCTATGGTGCATACAAATGGCAGAACCGGGAGTCCGGCGCTGTTGTAAACATTGTCCTGGCAATACGGATGCTGGCAGAATTTCACCGTCACGGGCGCGTTCTTTGCCAATTCCGGCGCGGCGAGAACCATCACGTTGTCTCGCACGACAACGCTTAGATTGTCCACGGCGTTTCCGTTGATTTTTACGTCAACGGTTTGCGGGGTCTCGCCGCGGCAGATCAGCCCATCGCCGCAGTTGCTAAACCGAATATAAACATTAGAGCCATCCCGACTGGTGCCCTCAACACTTGGCGAATCTGCCAGAATCGCTCGCCCATAGACCTTGGACAGCGCTTGCAGGGCAAGCCGTTCGCCCACGGGTTTCTTTTGCTTGGGGTGAATGTCATAGCGCATGCCAACGTCCATCGCGCAAGCAAGCCAAACCTGATCCACGATCTTCGTCAGGTTTTCCTGAATGGCGCGGATGGGAACGAAGTTTAACTCCTCCACCATCTGCTCAAAGGAGGCCAGTTGCACCATGAGAAAGGGCAGCGTTTCGTGCCACTGCGCGCGCCAACAAGCGATCATCGCCTGCATCAACGCTTCGTAGCGGTCTGTGAACGGTTCGTCCGACTCCCCCTGATACCAGATCACGCCGCTGATGGTGTACGGCACGATGGTTTGCAGCATGGTTTCGTAGAGCCCGCAGGGGCGAAATGGAGAATATTGCGAAAGATGGAGCTTGTTCATCTCCTCTATCCCCTGCATCATGAAGGGTTCAAGCGTGATTGGCGCAAGGTTTGGCATGCTGTTATCGAATGGCATCCCATCTATCTTTTGCTGCATCGCCTTGAATTCATCAAGTTCGGTCGCGTGATCGATTTTCGCCTGCGCCTTTTGCGCCTCGTCGAGGAAAAAGTTGAGCCGTCCGGTCAGGTATTCTTTCGCCGTAAACGCGCTGGCGGAGGTTCCGCCCCACGTGCAGTTGATGATGCCGACGGGCACCTGCAACTCCTCGTGTAACTTTTGGGCAAAATAAAACCCGACGGCGGTGAAATAGAGCGACTCGGTTCCGAGCGCCTTGCGCCACAAGCCGACCTTTGAGTAGTCCCGGTCATTTTCCTGACCGGCATACGAAATCTTTGGCACCTCATAGCAGCGGATATCCGGTTGCTCCGTCAATACAGCGCTTGCGGCCATAGCATCATGCTTGAGCAAAAATTCCATATTGGACTGGCCGCCCGCGAGCCATACTTCGCCGATGGCGACGTCTTCTCTTGAGATCACATCGTCATCGGAGGAAACGCGCAGCGTATAACCCACGCCTGCCTCAATCGGAGGAAGATAGGCCTTCCACGTTCCGTTTTCCGCTAGCGCAAGTGCGCGGCTTACTCCAAGCTGAACGGAAACCATGCTGCCTGTTGCAGCACTACCCCAGACGCAGATCGGCTTTCTTCGTTGCAGAACCATACCGCTTTGAAACACCAGTGGAAGCTGAAGAAGCGCCATATTATTTTCCCTCCTGTGCATAGACTTCGCGTTCGGCTCCGTCCCCGGAGCAGGTGATGCGGAATTGCATCGTTGTAAAGTCCGCTTCCAGTTTTGCATTGTCCGCGCCGTTTACCCAGGTAATCGTCAGCTTGCCATCCGCGTGATCCTCGCCAATCTGAACCGCGCCGTTGAAAGCGGGGTGCGTGTTGCGAAAGCGCATCAGATCGTACATGTCCTTGAGCATCGGCTTTTGCACCGTCTCGGCGATTTCCGCTTCGGTATAGGTGTGGCGGTTGATGCTTCTGGGTTCTTCGCCGCGCATGAGAGCCTCAATGTCGTTTTCTCCGGCGAGCAGGCCAACGTAATAGACCTGCGGAATGCCCGGCGTGAAAAGCTGCACCGCGCGCGCAAGTAGATATGCGTTGTCGTCCTCGCCGAGCGCAGAATAATAGCTGCACATCAGCTGATAGCGCTGCGCCTGTTTGCCGGAGAGCTTGATCATGCTCGGAAATTTCATGTACTGTCTGGCGGTGATTGTGAGTTCATCCACGCGCTCGCGGACAAGATCGATCTCTTCGTCCGTCAAGAGCCCCACAACGTCTACCACGCCGATGCCGTCGTGCGTGTCCAGCGTGGTGAATTGCTTGCGCGGGCAGATCTTCAGCCAATGGGTCAGCCGATCCGTGCGTCCGGTCATTAGCCCGTGCAGCAGCAGCATCGGCAGCGCAAAATCGTAAACCCAATACCCTTTTTCCGCCATCTTCAGCTGGATGGTATAGTTTTCGTGTATCTCCGGCAGCATCTCGGTTCCGCTCGATTTCAGCGGTTTCATGCCGATGTCCAGCACATCCCAAATTTCCGGTTCCACAAAAAAGCAGGAAGTACCCGGTCGTTTGGAAGCGTATGCAAACGCGTCAAAGCGAATGAGCGGCACGTGCTCGGCAATCAAACCCAGGTTGCGCTCGTAATAATCCTGCGTGGCTTGGCTGTAGGGATCGATATCGACTTGCTCCGAAAAGAAGGTATTCCAAAGTTTGACGGTTGTGCCGTCTTCGCGCGTAAACTCCATGTACGGCCCCTTTTCCTTGCGACGATACATGACGTCCAGCTCCTGCTCGGTCGGTTCTCCGCTGGGCCAGAATTTATCCCAGTGAACGAACATATCCTTATAGGGCGAGGCTTCGCCGAACTTCATGTAATCTTTGAATTCTGCGCAGCGGATGGAGACATGGTTGAGCATGAAATCGGCCATCAGGTAATACTGCTCGCCAAGTCGATCGATATCTTCCCACGTGCCAAACTCCGGGTCAACGTTATCATAGTTGATCACGGCAAATCCCCGATCACCGGACGAGGGGAAAAACGGCAATATGTGTACCCCGCCAAATACACCTTTAAAGTGGCGATCCAGCACGTCGTTGAGCGCCGCGAGATCTTGTCCCATGGTATTGGCGTAGGTGATTAGCATGACTTTGTTTTCTACTTTTCTCATTGGCAATCTCCCGTTGTTATGCATTGTGTTCTATCTTTTCTGTAAACGTTTTCATTTTTTTGGAAAAAGAAACGCCGGACAAGTTGTATTGTTCGCGCCACTCCAGGATGAAGAGCAATTGCCAGTAGTTTGCTTAGCAAACTACGGGACTGCCGAGCAATTGCTCTTTCATCGGAGTGGTTACGATTGTCTGGCGGTCTCTCGCGGCGAAAGAGGTAAGCCTAAACGCGTCTATTGAGGAAAATCAGCCCTTAACGGAACCGAGCGTGATTCCCTTGACGAAGTACTTTTGGAAAAAAGGATATGCAATTAACAGCGGCAACACCGCGATGACGGCAATCGCCATTCGTACGCTGATATTGGGTATACTCTTGGCATTGATCATGCCGTTCGCGTGGGATTGCAGGAAGGCCGCTTTATTCATCACGTCGTTTAGATAGTTTTGAATGCCGTACAAATCCGTTTTCGTCGTCAAAAAGTAAATACCATTCGTCCAATTGTTCCAGTAGGTGATGAGTGTCATCAGCGCGATCGTCGCAATAATGGGTTTACTCATCGGCAGAACGATCTTCAATAGGCTCTGCACCTCGCCTGCGCCGTCTATCTTCGCCGCCTCAAGTACTTCGCCGGGAATATTGGTGGTAAAATATGTTCGCATGATGATAACAAAGAATGCGTTCATCAAGAGGTATGGCACAATCATGCCGGCCAGTGTATCTTTGACGTTGATAATGTTCGTGTATACCATATAAGTCGGCACCAGTCCGCCGTTGAACAACATTGTGAAAAACAGGAAGAAGGAGATCGCGCCGCGTCCCGGTAGATCTTTATGCGCGAGCGGATAGGCAAAGAGGACAGTCAGTACGATATTTGCCATAACGCCGATTCCAGAGATGAGGATGCTCATCAAATATGCTCTTCCGATAGAATCCTTTGCTGCCCAAAGATATGAATACGCTGAAAAGCTGAATTCCTTTGGAAAGAGTGAATACCCGTGCTGAATCAAATAGTCCTCGGATGTAATCGACCCGGCAAACAGCAGCCAGAAAGGAACGACGCAGGCCACAATTAACGAGACCAGCAAAAAGTTGACAAAAAAGCTATAGATCTTGTTATTATTTATCATTTTTCAATTCCTCCATCAAAACAAGGCGCTCTCTTTGTCCAACTTCGTGACCAACCAGTTAGCGCCAAACACGAGAATGAAGCCAACGATTGACTGCAAGAAGCCGGCGGCTGATGAGCGTCCGACATCGTTGAGCTCAAGCAGAGCCCGATAGACAAAGGTATCGATCGTTTGCGTCGTTGAGTATAGCAGACCGCTGTGCTGCGGTATTAAATAGAACAAACCAAAGTCCGAATAGCAGATTCGCCCGACCGCAAGCAGCATCAATGTGATGATGGTTGGTTTAAGACCGGGGAGTGTGATGTAGCGAATCTGCTGCCAGATGCTCGCGCCATCCACCACGGCTGCTTCATAATAAGTCTTATCTATGCCAATGACGCTGGAATAATATAGAATGGAACTATACCCAAACGACATCCACAAGAACACGATGTTCAATATGACCGGCCAGTATTTTGATTGGTTGTACCACTTGATCGGATCGTCTATGCCCAGCAAAGGCAGAATAGAGTTGTTCAAGAAGCCGTTGGACGGGCTTAGAAACGCTAACGCGATATAGCTGACGATGACGGTTGAGAGCAAAAACGGAATCAGAAAAACAACTTGACTCACCTGCTTAAAGTATTTGTTCCGCGCGCTGTCCAGCGCGATCGCAACGACGATTGCCAACGCGTTTCCAAATAGAATGAATCCGAGATTGTATAGAATCGTGTTACGTATGGCGATCAGCGCGTCATTATTGCTAAACAGATATTTAAAGTTGCTCAACCCCACCCATGGGCTCTTGAAAATCCCCAGCGAATAATCAATCTTTTTAAACGCAATGATGAGCCCTGCCATCGGCAGATAATTGTTGATGATCAGATAAGCCGCGCCCGGCAGTAGCATGAGATAAAGCGGCAGAAATCGAAGGAATCTTCGTCTCCTTCTTATTTGTTGATAAGACCTTACAGAAGGGGTCATTTCCCACGTTTTTGAAGTCTTTGTCATTTTTTTCATTTGAGCAACCTCCGTGAAGGGCTGAAGTCAGAAGTGTCATACTTTCAGCATCCTAAACAGATGGTATCAAAAATAAACCCATCGAACTATCAAAATTCCGACCAGATTTGTTAGATTTCTGAAGCAAAACAACTTTCTTTTTCAGAAAATCGTCAAATACTAGCAAGCGCTGATTAATAATGTAAAAACACTTGTTTGCCATGTTCGTTAGGCGATATAACCCGCAACATGATCGGAAAAATGATAAAATGCGTCAGAAATGTGATGGCAAGTCGATCAAACGCTTTGTTATGATGATCTTGTCAGAGGCGGTCTGCCTCATTTCAAACATAGTATCATTTCACACAATTCAAAAGGAGAGAGAGAAACATGAAAAAGAACAAGGCCCTATTGACCATTCTTGCGATGCTCCTAATCATCGGAATGCTCAGCGCCTGCGCAGCCCCCGCTGCACCGGCCGCAACTGCCGCAACTGCCGCAACAGCTGAACCTTCCACCACGGAGGCAGCCGCCGCAACAGAAGCAGTCACCGACGATGGAACGTATCCCGTCATTCGCATGGCATACACCAGAATTTTCGCAACAGACTCCGAAGCGAAGATTGAGGATGCCCTGAACGTGATCATGCGCAAAGAAGCACACGCCGAGATCGATCTCGTTCCGGTTGACTTCTCCAGCATGAACACACAGTTTAACCTCATGCTCACAGGCGGCAAAGATTCCATCGACATCTTCTCGTCGTTCTGGTATATGCCGATGAGCACGCTGTATGCCAACGGTCAGTTAGCGCCGCTCAACGATTTGCTCGCATCTGACGGCCAAGGCATCCTTGATCTCTTTGCCGACGTGCCCGGCGTTCTCGAATGCGGCAAAATCAATGGCGAATTGTACGGCCTGCCTTCCGTCGGCCCATACTCCTCCCCGATGATTTACGTTGTGAAGGAAACCCCCTCCAAGGCCGCCAATATCGACTGGTCAACCGTCAAAACACTGGACGATGTCACCACGTCATTGGTCGCCATGAAGAAAGCAAGCCCGGATAAATACTTCGTACCCGGCGCAACCCAGACCTATTGGATTCCGAAAGACATTGATTACCTTGGAGACACCAACTATCTCGGCGTTTTGACCGATCCGCTCAACAGCACCACGGTCGTGAACTATTACGAGTCTGATTACTTCAAGAACCTGCTCGATAATGTTAAGATCTGGGTCGATAACGGTATCTTTAACCCCGACACGATGAGCAACACGAACCCGACGCTGATGAGCGTGCAGTATGGTATTACCGAAGGAACCCCTGGCTATTGCTGGAATCTCGATGAATGGATCTACGAATCCAACCTCCAGCAGACCTATGGCGACAACATGGTCGGTACGCAACTAGGCGACGCCCTCATCACCACCGGCAACGCCACCACATATCAGTGGCACATCACCAGCTTCTGCGAGAACAAGGAAGCCGCCATGCGCGTGCTGAAAGTGTTCTACACAAACAACGAAGCCGCGAACCTGCTCGGCAACGGCATTGAAGGCGAAAACTACGTCATCGACGACAAAGGCTATGTCCGTTTCCCCGAAGGCAAGGACATGACCAACTGCGGTTGGACTGGCATGGGAGCCTCCTACAACCTGCCCAACTCCTCCGGTTGCCCGGTTTGGTACTATCAGCCTGACAATATGTGGGAGATGATGGCCCAGTCCAATAAAGATTCGAAAAGTTCTCTGGCGCTCGGCTTCACCTTCGACAGCACACCGGTTGCGGACCAAATCACCGCTTGCAGCAACGTCATCGCGCAGTACTATCTGCCGCTCATTAACGGCGAAGTCAACAACGATGAAGTGCTGCCGGTCTTCCAGCAAGCACTGCGTGATGCAGGCATCGATCAGGTTATTGCTGAAAAGCAGTCTCAGTTGGATGCTTGGCTGGCCGCGAAATAACAGGATACTACTGGTTTAAATTAAAACGAGGGCACCCTGTGCCCTCGTTTTTTGAGAGGAACTGTCTATGGAACACACGAACACACTGCCTGAGCCAACCAAGTTATGGAATAAATCGTACATCCTTGTCCTTGTGATCAGTACGTTGAGCTCATTTTCTTTTTATATGGTTGCGACGATTCTTTCCAAGTATCTTGTCGGCATCGGAACTACCATTGTCCTCGCGGGCGTCATCGTCGGTTTATTTTCGCTGACTTCGCTGTTTAGCCGCCCGTTTTGCGGGCTGATGGCAGACAGGTTGAACAATGTTCACCTGCTGTTAGCAAGCAACATTCTCATGGCGATCGGGCTAATCGGTTTTGCGTTCACAGAGAATATACCGCTGATCTTCTTCTTTCGCGTTTGCAGTGGCTTGGGCTTTGCCGTCGGCAGTACGGTTCAAGTTTCCCTGATCATCCACTTCATTCCCAAGGAGCGGACAGGCGAAGGCATCGGCTATATGGGAATCAGCCAACTCATCAGCACCGCGTGCGCGCCGGGGCTTGGACTTGCGATTGCGGATCTTGCCGGCATGAAGGCAACTTTTATCGCCGCCGCCGCACTCCCTGCCCTAACCTGCATCTTTTTGTTGTTTGTCAAAAATTTAAAGCCCGCCGCTCCCGCCGCGGAGAAACGAAAAATCGCATTTCGCGATTTCTTCGAGCCAAAGGCGATTCCCTTCACGCTGCCGTATTCGACTTTGTCGTTTGTAAACGGCATCATCGCGTCGTACCTCGTGCTCTTTGCGGACGCGCAGGGAATCAAGGGTATCAGTATTTATTTCACCGTTTACGCTGTGTTCCTTTTCCTCGTTCGCCCAGTTGCGGGCAAGCTGATGGATGCCAAAGGCATCCGCTATACCGTTTTCCCCGGCATGTTACTCACCGCACTGTCGATGTTTTTGCTCGGAATCAGCGATACCATCTGGCTTGTGTTGCTCACCAGTCTCTTACGGGCAATCGGTCAGGGTGCGGCGCAGCCATCGCTTCAAGCGGGCTGCATCAATCATGTCGGTCGCGATAGAAGCGGCGTCGCCACCAGCACCTATTTTCTTGGGGGCGATATCGGGCAGGGCTTTGGCCCCATGGTTGCGGGCGCAATGCTTGCGCAAATCGTGGGGGTTCCCGGCTACCGCTTCGTGTTCAGTTTTTGCGGGTTCCTGATTCTCGCCGCGATGGTGTATTTTTACTTTGCGAGCAGAAAGAGGAAGTTGGCATGAACAACAACGCTCTGCCGCGCTGCACGCCGGAGGAAGCAGGTATCGCCAGCAGGCAGGTTATGGACTGCATCACTGCCCTCGGGCATGACCTGACCACGATGAACGGGTTTATGGCAGCTCGCCACGGGAAGGTGTTTGCCGAGTGCTGGTGGGCGCCCTACCGCGCAGAACTCGTCCACTGCAACCACTCTCTCGGAAAAAGCTATACGGCAACCGCGATCAGCCTAGCCATACAAGAGGGAAAACTCTCTCTGGATGAAAAGATGGTCGATATTTTTGCCGAAGAAATCGCGCAGCGCGCCATATCCATACCGGATCGGATGAAACGGATTACGCTTCAACACGTTCTCACCATGACAAACGGCATGACGCATCACCCGTCTATGATCGGAGACTGGATCGGCAATTACTTCAGCACGCCAATGACCTGCGAACCTGGCACACGCTTTGCGTATAACTCATCCGGCTCTTGCATGCTCGGCGCCATCATCCTCAAGCGCACCGGGCAGAACATGAAAGAATATCTGACCAATCGCTTGTTTCGCAAGATCGGCATCGACCCGGAATCGTTCGTTTGGCTCAAATTCCCAAATGGAATTGACGCGCAGCCCGGCACCTTTGCCAAAACAGAGGACAATCTGCGCTTAGCGATGCTGTATGCCAACGGTGGCAGTTGGAACGGCGAACAAATCCTCGACCCTGCTTATGTGCTTCGCGCGCTGTCAGTTCAGATTGAGAATCCGTATGCGCCAGAGCAAAAGGATGGGCGTTGTGGCTACGGCTATCAAATCTGGGCGTGCAGCATCCCCGGCGTGTTCCGCTTTGACGGCGGACAAGGCCAGTACGGCATCATCTGGCCGGAAAAAGGGTTGGTGGTCGCGATTCACGAAGGCGCCATCATACCCGAAGGCCCGCAAAAAACGCTGGATGCGCTCTATGAGCACCTCCTGCTGCCCATGCTGGACGAACCGCTGGAACCTGCGCCGCAAGACGTTCAGGCGCTGTTGCAGCTGGAGGCTGGTATGCGTCTGCAACAGGATGAACCAAACAAATCCAGCTTGAATCGTGCATTTTCCGGCTCTTACCGCGTGATCAGCGGCGCGTTTGATCCATGGCTTGCCGTTTCCCCGCCGGGCGGTGGAGATCTGTTCGCTGCGTTTCGGGACAGCGAGAGAGATATCCCAATCTCCACTTTTTCATTAAGTATCGAAGACGATGCGCTCACGGTAACGCTGGATTCCTGTGCAACACTGATCGCCTCGTGGGATGGTGCTTTGACGGAGAGGACGATCGATTCCCCGTATCCCAATCTCGGCGCATATGCCGCAAGTGCGCGATTTGCGGATGACAATACGCTGATACTGCGCATCCACTGGCTCAACGGTTGGTTTGAAACGATGCTGTTATTGGAACGTACCGGCGACGAACTCAAGATTACGACAAAAAAGCTCAGGCTCAACCCGGATGATAACTACCTGATCAATTGTACTACGGCAAGATTGGATAGGTGACGCAGATGAAACGATATGAAATGGACCATATGGATGGCCTATTGATCACGCACGGCCGCACCTATATGGACAAAGATAAGCATACATTGTACTTCAACTGGAGCGTGAGCGGGATTGCATTCACGTTTTGTGGCACCCGGATAACAGCCGATTTCTGCGCGGATTGTGGTGAAGAAGTGGAAGGCTTACCCTGGGACGAGACCGCGCCGCGCCGCAAAACTTGGCCTTGGGTGGCAGTGTTTCTGGACGACGAGACAACCCCCGCTCAAGTATTTGAGGTTTCTTCAATCGCCGAAAACCATCTGATTTTTGAGAGCGAAACGCCGCAGACCCACCGCATTAAGATCATAAAACGCACCGAAAACGGCAAGACTTATATCGGGTTAAGCGCGTTATTGACCGAAGGAGAACTGCTGCCGACAAAAAAGCCGGATCAAAAGCGGATTGAATTTGTTGGCGACTCCATTACCTGCGGCTTTGGCAACGAAAGCCGAGAGCGCGACCGGGGATTTTACTCCGCCGAAGAAGACGGATCTCTTGCCTACGGCCCGCGCGCAGCAAGACTGGTCAACATGGACTGTAGCTTGGTTTGCATCTCCGGCATCAGCGCCAGCAAGCACGTGGGGTCCTTTATGCCCTTCTCGATTGACGAACTCTACCCATACACAGATCAGCCGCATATGGCCAAAACCGGGCACGGCGGCGCTCTTGAACCATGGAATTTTGCTGATCAAAAGAATGATTATGTCGTGGTCAACCTTGGCACAAACGACGCATACGCAATGCTGTTTGGTGGAGAAGATGAGGCGGTTTTCGACCGTGACTATCTCGAATTCCTAAAAAAAATCCGCGCCTGCAACGGCCCAGATGCTTTTATCATCTGCACACTTGGCAGTATGAATTACTCCCTCTGGCACAACATCGTTTGCGCGGTCGAGAAATATCAGAAACAAACACACGACAGCAAGATCAGTTATTACAAATTTAAATTGATGCATCCGTTTGACGGTTTCGGCGCGGCGGGACATCCGTCTATGCAGACGCACGAAAAGATGGCTGCCGAGATTGCGGAAGTCATTCGAACACTGGAGGCGTAATCTGACGCTTTATAGCGGCTTATCTTTGAGAATGGTTATGTGTTTGTATATTGACTGCGGTACTCACTTGGCGTAATGTGCTCGTATTTTTTGAAAACCTGTGTAAAATGCGAAAAATAGGAATATCCAAGTTCAAGCGCGATCATACCCACGGAGAGACTTGAGTGCTCAAGCATCTCCTTTGCGGCCGCGACCTTCGACAGGGCGATATATTCCTTGATGTTTTGACCGGTCTCTCGCTTAAACAACTTTGTAAAATATTCCGCGCTCAAGTTCACGTGCTCAGCGACGTCTTTTACGGTGATGGGATTCGTCATGTTGTTGATGATGAAACTCCTCGCCTTTTCGACGTCGCTTTTGGGCATGTTGTTTTTGTGGATTTTATCGATCGCGTTCAACATGAAGCTGACGCCTTTCCTAAGCGAATCGATATCCTTAAAGCTGTCCATATAGTCCGTGTACGTGTAATCCGCATGAAAAAGTTCGCTCGTGTCTGCGTTGTTTTCATAGAAGAAGCCGAGGAAAATATGAGTGAGCTGCTGGTGCAGTTCGCATAGGGATTTAAACTTATTATTGCTGTTCAAGACCGTAGTTTTTAAAAAGTCTTCGATTTCGTACTCTAATATCCGCTTTTGCCCGGAGGCGATCAACGTTTTCCAGCGCTCTGCGCTCTCCGCCAGGTTGATGGAAGACGACATTGGCATATTCTGTCCGGACGTCATGCGGATGCCGCTGGTATTGCTAATGTTTTCGTCGATATACTGATGAATCAGTTTCATTTCCTCTCGTATATCTTTAAAAACAACCTGGTTGCCAACATAACAGGTGATCGATTCGTTTGGCAACTCAACACAGAGCTTCTCATAAAATGCCTGATACTGCTCGGTTGTCAGACTCAGCTCCTCGTTTGTTGCGGAGAATAAAACGAGCACAAACTGGCGAAATCGGTTGACGGTGCTCAACTTGAGCACGGGGTAAATCATATTTGCCTGTTTTAACGCGTTAGAGATCGCTTTGTGTATGGTTTTTTCGGAGAAGATCGGTTCGTTTGAAATACGAAACGACTGCACATTGATGATGACAATCCGGATTTGCTTCTCTTTGTTGATCGAATACCCCATCTGATTTAAAAACTCCATGGATTCATCTACATCCTCCGGAATACGGGAGAACATCTTGGTGACCACGTGATTCATCAGCTCGGTTTCGTTGGTTTCAAGGAGTTGTCCGTATTGCTGCAGTCTTGCCCTTTTCCGTTGCTGATAGATCTGCTGCAACGCGCGGCGCAGGCTCGCTTCGATCACCTCATAAGGCGCCGGCTGAAGCAGATAATCAAAGCAACCAAGCTGAATGCTCTCTTGCGCATAGCTAAACTCTGCGTGAGAGGTCAATAAAATCCGTAACGTTTCAGGATATCGCTTCTGAATCTGCCGGTTGAGTTCGAGCCCGTTTTCTCCGGGCATTTCAATATCCGTGAGCATAATATCGATCGGTATTTCGCGAAACACCGCCTGCGCCTGCTCGCTGCTCGTGGCGGAGCGAACTTCGTCTATGCCGAGTTCCTTAAAATGTACGCCGGACAGTATGCCGTTGAGCACCGATACCTGATCGTCAACAACCAGTACATTCATAAACAATCTCCTCTCTACACTAGCGTTCCAAAGGAAGATAAATCAGCGAGCAAGCGCCGCCGCCGGGTGCGTTGAAAAATGCGATTTCAAAATTGTTTTGATAGATCAGCGACATCCGTTTCTTCAAGTTGCTGATGCCAATATGGTATTGCTCAAACTGCTCGTCCGGTTCGGAGAGTTTTTTGAGCACTTCGTTGCTATATCCTACTCCGTTATCAAGCAGCCGCAGGCGAACATACGGCTTACCTTCCCGCTCAATTTGGTCGATCTGCACATTAAAGCGCAGAAACTTCCGGTTGTCGGTATTGTATTTGTATGAATTTTCCAAGAAAGTCTGAACGACGAGCGGCGGAACACGGCAATCCATCAAGCTTTGATCCACTTCCAGATTGAGCAGCAGTGGTCGCGCCCGATCCATCTGGATGATCCGGTAATAATCCTGCGCCTCATCCAGCTCGGATTTCAAGGTAACCAGCAGCAGGTTATCGTGGAAAATGAATCGAAGGTGGTTGGAAAACGCGAGGATCATGAGTTTCATTTTTTCCACCTCGCCCTTTTCGGACATGTTATAAAGGCTTTTGAGGCAGTTCAGGAAAAAATGGGATCTCGTTTGAAGTTGATAATATTGTAACAGCGCGTGTTCCTTTTCCTGCGTTTTGTTGGTGTTTTCCAGTTCGAGCTGCACCTTTTGCTCCACAAGCTGATTGAGTGCAACACGAATGGTGGAAAACTCCTGCAGATCTTCATGATCCTGCTGAATCAACTCCCCGGAACCAGCGAGTTGCTGGGAAGCCCGCGTGATCTGGTTGAGCGGAAAAATCAAAATGCGATTGAGAAACGCATAGATTACAAAAAACAGTGTGCAGATGATGATGAATGTAATGATGAACAGTATGACGGAGATCCGCGAGTAGCTCCAGATCCCTTGCAGGGACATGATTCCGCTGAGCCCAATCCCGAAAATCGGATAATAATCTGACTGGATGATATTGCCGATGTAAAAGTTCTTCACTAAATTCGCGTCCGCTCGTTGTATTGTATCAAGCGTGATGCCTTCTTGATTCGCATAGTCCATATTGGTCAGAATCCTGTCGCTCGTGAAAAACGAATATTCGATCGAATCGATCCCCTTCGTATGCGTGCTGATAAAGGCATTCAGGTCGAGGATGGAGCACACATACAGATCCTTGAGCCGATACGCGTTCATCAGTAATACGCTATTATCATCTGAATATGCCTGCCAGCGCATCATGTCGCCTTGATCTGCATCCAGCCATTGTTGCCGGATTTGATTCATAAAGTCCATGATTGGGCGCGTCAACGTTCCGCCGAGAAAATCGGAACCAAGCGAGTAAAAGAATTCTGAGCGAGACTCATTGAAGATGAAGATGGCTCCGCTCCGTGGCACACGATTTTGAATGAGTTTTCGAAGGTTATACTCCGGCACAATCTTTTGCTTATCTGGCAACGTGTCCGCCTTGGCGGAGAGCAGCATAAAGTCGGTATCGCTCGAATACACATTCTGATTGAACGACGTCAAGTCCTCCAGCACATAGATCAGATTGTTGGAGTATACGTCCAGGGCAGCCTGATTGCTAAAGATCAGCTGTTGTTCATACATCCAAATAGAATACAGACCGTATGAAACAAGGCAGAACAGCGTGATGAGCAATAGGGTTAAAAAATACCGTATCATGCTTCTTTTTGCGGAACGCATTCTTTTCAACGTTTTGCCTCATTTCTGTTTCTTTATTCATTAATTCTATCAATCCTAAGGATACAGAGCAAGTTATTTAAGATTGAATCGCCTACGCTTTACCTGCGCCGAATGCATCCACCCGCACAATTCACTCGATCGTATCACTTCTTGAGCGTTTATTCCGCTCGTTCCTCAAGAACAGGTGATCATCTGCAATGATCAATGTATATGTTTAGAAGCAATCTTCTTTTTGCGGAATATGTTATACTACTTAAGTTGAGGTAACGTATGCAGACCTGCTAACAAGTGGAATATGGTATACTACATATGTTGATGTAACGTATGCAGTCATGCTAACAATACGAGAAATTGCAACATAAGAAAGAGAAACTATGACTTTTAAAGAAATGGAACTCGTTCAGCCGCTTTTGGAAGCGGTAGCAGAAGCGGGTTATACAGAGCCCTCGCCAATTCAGGCGGAAGCGATTCCTGTTCTATTGAGCGGACGCGACATCATTGGATGCGCGCAAACAGGCAGCGGAAAAACGGCCGCCTTTGCCCTGCCGATCTTACAACGGCTGAGCAAAGAGAAGAGCAATCATATTCGAGCGCTTATTTTAACGCCGACTCGTGAGCTTGCCATACAGATTTATGAAACATTCCGATACTTTGGCAGGCGTCTTCACCTGCACTCCGGCGTGGTATTCGGCGGCGTGTCGCAAAACCCACAGGTAGACGCGCTCACCCGAGGGATCGACGTTTTGATTGCGACGCCCGGACGGTTGAACGACCTGATCAATCAGGGCTATATCCATCTGGATGGTGTTGAGATTTTTGTTTTGGACGAGGCAGATCGAATGCTCGATATGGGCTTTATCCACGATGTCAAAAAAACGATCAAGCTCTTACCGACGCAGCGGCAGACCATGCTATTTAGCGCAACTATGCCGACCGAGATCGAATCGCTTGCGCAAACACTGCTGAAAAACCCCGCGATGATCAAGGTCGATCCTGTCACGCGTGCGGTTGAAAGCATCGATCAGAGAGTTTATATGGTAGACAAACCGAATAAACCGTTCCTTCTTACGGAATTGTTCCGCACCGAGGACATCAAGAATGCGCTTGTGTTCACCAATACCAAACACGGTGCAGACCGCGTCGTACAGAAACTTTCTCAGGATGGATTTGTTGCGAGCGCCATTCATGGAGACAAAACGCAAAATGCCCGGCAGGAAGCGCTCAAAAGTTTTCGCGACGGGCGCGTGCAAATTCTCGTGGCAACAGACATCGCAGCACGAGGAATTGACATCCCTGAACTATCTCACGTGATCAACTACGACTTGCCGGATGTATCGGAAACCTATATCCATCGCATTGGGCGCACCGGTCGAGCGGGTCTTGGCGGTACTGCCATCAGCTTCTGCAACATCGATCATGTGGACAACTTGCGCTCAATTGAGAAGATGACCGGCTTGAAAATTCCCGTGCGGGAATCGCAATGGCCGATGCAAATATTCGAAAAAACAGTCAAGCAGCCAAGACCGCCGCGTACGGAAAAACAAATGATGCAGAATAAGCGCTTCTCCGGCCCTGCAAAGCCAAAACAAAAAAAACCTGAACGATAAAAAGCACCTCGTTCAGGATATTTGTCTTTCGCAAATAACGGACTATCTGCACGGTCTACGTGGCGTCGTTTTTCTGTTTGGTTACCGCCCGCACTGGCCGCCGCTGAGGTCGAGCACAGTGCCGGTCATGTAAGACGACGCATCCCCCGCGAGAAAAATCACTGCCGCTGCCGCCTCGTCTAGCGTAGCGATGCGCCCGATCGGAATCTGTTTGCGATAGTGATCCATGTCACGATCCAGCAATTCCGCCGTCATATCGGTATACATGATGCCAGGCGCAACCGCGTTCACGCGAACGCCATAGGCGGCTGCCTCTTTAGCAAACGATATCGTAAACGAAATCACGCCGCCCTTGCTCGCAGCGTAGTGCGACTTGCCGTTTCTCGAGCCGATGTAAGCCGTCGCCGAAGCAATGTTGATAATTGAAGCAGGGTTCCCGGATGCAATCACGTGGTTTATCATCTCCCGGCAGGTGAGAAACACGCCACCCATGTTCACCGCCATCACGCGGTTCCATGTCTCAAACGTCGTATCTTTAATCGGCGAAACCGGGCAAACGCCCGCGTTATTGACGAGAACATCCACCGTTTGAAACAGCTCGGTCACAAACGAAAAAAGCGCTTGCACATCCTGCTCATTCGACACATCCGCGCGCATCGTCGCCGCGCGAACACCATATTGGCGCGCAAGGTGCGCCGCGACGTCTTCGGCCTTTTCCGCGTTTGATACGTAAGTCAGCAGAATGTTTGCACCTTCCTGCGCCAGATGCTCGCAGATTGCGCTGCCCAAGCCTCTGCTGCCGCCGGTTACGATCGCATTTTTACCCTTTAGGTTGAGCTCCATATTCGCTCCAACTCAGCCGCCGGTGACGATTGCCACCGATGCGGAGCAGCCGATTCGATCCGCGCCGGAAGCGATAATCTCGCGCGCAAATGCTGCGGTTTTAATGCCGCCATCGATTTTGATCTTCACGGCATCGCCGACGATCGCCTTGACAAACGCGACGTCATTTTTGCAGGCAGCTTTGCCGGTCAGGGCGTTAGAAATCTTTACATACGCGGGTGCGACGTCTCGAATGATTTCGAGCGTCTTCTTTTTTTCTTCGTCGGTCAAAACGCCTTGTTCATAGATGGCTTTCACCTTCACGCCAAAACCTGCTGCATCCACCATTGCCTTCAATTCGCGCTTCACCTCGTCAAATTCGCCCGACTTGATGGCGACGATGTTCAACTCTATGTCCAGCTCTGTGGCTCCGTTTGCAACGCACTCTTTGATTTCACAGAGTTTTGCCGCCGTTGACGCCGCGCCATGCGGAAAGCCGACCGGCGCGCAGATGCCAACGTTGCAAGTCTTCAACGCTTGAGCCGCTTCTCGAACGAAATAGGGCGTCACACAGACGTTGGCAAACTTATATTGCCTGGCAAGCGCGCACTCCGCAACTACCTTCTCACGCGTCATATCCGGATTTAAAATCGAGTGTTCAATATGACTCGCAAGATCCAAATTGCAACCGGCAGGCTGAGCGGATTCCGCGCATGCGCCCATCTGTTTATATACCTCTTCCGTGACTTTTTTTACGACATCGTCGATGTTCATTTGCCTGTTACCTTTCCATCAAACGTCCAGTGGTCGATGACACCGCACGCCGTATTATCTGCGATGATCTCCTTGTCGCCAAGCAGCATCTTCGCAGCGCCGCCGTCAACATTGACCAAAACAAGATCGCCAATGCCGGCGTCTGCTCCGTCAAACACGATCTGCTGTGTTTCCACAGGGTTGCCGGAGCCGTCCAGATACTCGACAATCAGCAATTTGTAATTGTAATGCGTTTTTTCCTTGATGGTCGAAACCAAGTTTCCTACGACTCTGGCCAATCTCATAGGGTCGCCTCTAGCTCTTTGCGCTGGTCTTTTGCGGCGCCTTTGCCTTCGGTTGATCGCCCAGCAACTGCTCGACATCTTCATGCGGGCTTGGGATTACGTGCACGGAGAACAGTTCTCCGACGCGCTTTGCCGCGGCAGCGCCCGCCTCCACGCTGGCTTTGACTGCGCCAACGTCTCCGCGAACCATCACGGTCACCAATCCGGAGCCGATCTTTTCTTTTCCGACGAGCGTCACGTTTGCCGCTTTTACCATTGCATCTGCTGCTTCGATGGCGCTGATCAGACCCTTTGTTTCCACCATTCCCAGAGCTTGTTTCATACGTTTTTCTCCTTTGCGTTATTTCGCGTTGTCTTCATCAATAAATTCTGCAATCGCTTTTGCGTTATTTCGCGTTATCTTCGTCAATAAATCCTGCAATCGCTGCATCCACCGGCAAGAGCTTTTGCCGGAATAACAGTGAGGCTTCCTTCGAACCGATCAGGTACACCAAATCTCCCGCGCCTGCCTGCCGCGTTGCGTCTGCCGCAATGATCGACTTTGCGGGTTTGCCGTTTTCAATCGTTTCCACAACCATGAGTTTGATTCCGGTTAATGTTTCGTATTTTTTTGTCGCAACAACCGTTCCGATCACTCTTCCGGTATACATGAATGAACCCTCCCTTGACAGACGTCAATAAATCGAGCGCCTCACCAGATCCATATTCGGCGATGGGATGACGACCGACTGCGAAATCAACCCCTGCGCACCTTCCGTCTGTTCAGCCGCGCGAACCGCTGCTTCGCAAGCGGACACATCGCCCGTGAATATGATAAACGCTTTCCCGCCGAGCCCTCTGCCGAGGCGGATTTCGATGAGTGAAATATTCGCGGCTTTCACCGCTGCGTCCGCGGCCTTGATGCTGACGCAGAGCGAAAACGTCTCCATGATGCCAAGTGCGCCGGGTTGCGCCACGTCTGAGCAGGCGACCACGGCGGAGAGCACCTGCGGATGGATGCTGGCGATGACGAGCTTGTCGATCAGGCCAGACCCGCAAACAGCCGCCCCCGCCTCCACACTCGCCGTTACAGCGGCCACATCGCCGGAGATCAGCACGATATATTTGCCCGCGCAGACCGCTTGCGCGGTCAGCAGAGACACATCTGCGGTTTTGAGCATGCAATCCGCAGATTCAATTCCTTTGGGTATGTTTTGACATTCGATCATTCCAAGTGCGTTCATATGAACTCCTATCGCCCAATCATAATGTTAAGGTTATCGATGGCCTCAACCGTCCCGTCGATGCTGGCGTGAATGTTTGCGCCCATTTTTCCCTCTGGAATCCGTGCGATCAGATCTCCCTTTTTCACGCGGCTGCCGACCGTCACGACGGGCTCCGCCGGTGCGCCAATGTGCATCTTGAGCGGGATCGTCACGCGCGAAACGCTGATCTCCTCGCGGACAAACGGCGCGTTGGATTCGTATTGCGAAACACCCATTCGGGATACTAACCGGAATACCGGCAGTTTTGTAAGGTTATATCCTTCGGAAACGGGATACGCAATCCGCTTCTCGGGTTTGACTCCCGCGCGGCTTAAGCCATTCTTCATGCGCGTCATCATCGCAGACGGGTTTAAGCCAAAGTTGCAAGCATAGTACGTGCAGAGCCCGCAACTGCAGCAGGAGAACACACCATTGATATCGCCCAAGAGTGATCCGTCGTCGTTTGCCGCGGCGCGCATGGCCTTGTGCGGCTCTACCTTGAGCCCAAGCGCATTGCGCGGGCACATCTGCGTACAGAGGCTGCACTGGCAGCAAACCGCTTTGGCGAGCTTCACATCCCGCGCGAAATCGTCTGTTTTTGTCGCGATCAGTGGATGATCCGATTTGAGTACGACGATGCCGCCCGTTGTCTTGGTCACGGGCTTGCTCCAATCGTTTTCCAGCGTACCCATGCAAGGCCCGCCGATGATGGCGGTGTACCCGCTTGCGCTTTTTGGCCCGCCTGCGCGCTCGATGAGTAACTGATACGGCGTCCCGATGGGAACTTCGAGCGTCACGGGATGATCAACCTCTCCGGTGACCGTCACGGTTTTACTGGTCACGGGGATTCCGTTTAGCGCGCGGCTGACGTTTTTGAGGGTACTCACGTTCAGCACAACCGCGCCCGCATCCAGCGGTAACCCGCCGGTCGGAACCACTTTTCCGGTTACTTCGTAGACCATCACCTGTTCATCGCCCGCAGGGTAGGTGCTCTTGAGCAATTTCAGAAAGATGCCTTCTTTGCCTTTGAGCGCCTGTTGCAGCGAGGCGACCGCATCGTGATAATGTTCTTTCGTGCAGATGACACCCTTTTTCGCTCCGGTCGCCTGCATAACGGCTTCCAACCCGGCGACGATCTCGCCTGCCTCGTCGCGCATGGCGCACTGATCCACGTTGAGCAGCGGCTCGCACTCTGCGCCGTTTGCAATGACGACATCCGCCTGACAACGGGCTTTTACGTGCGTGGGAAATCCCGCGCCGCCAGCGCCGACCACACCTGCCTCTTTTATTTTTTCTAACGTATCAGCCATAGTAACGTCTTTCTTATCCGGTTCTGAAACGATTCATCTCTTGCGTGCCTGATCGACGGAAGACTCAAACGATCCGCAGATCGCCATGCAACACGCAGCGTCTGGCACGTGTAAACGATTTTGCGCTCGTGAGCCCTTCGCCGGTCGGCGTTGCGATGGTCAGCGTGGTGTAACCCTCCGCGTGAAAACCCAACCCCGCATAAGAAGGTGCATTTTTCACAAAAACCGTGGTGTTCAGCGCAGCAGCCGCGTAGGTGAGGTGCTTGATGTTGGTGGAGTGGATCATCGCCGAATGCTGACATCCCTGCTCCGCACTGATCGCCTCTTCCACCGCTTCTTCGATATTGGACACGGTGCAGATGCCCAATACAGGCATCAGCATCTCCGTGCGCACGAACGGATGATTTTTATCCACGCGCGCAATCACGAGGCGTGGATCGCCCGTGAAGCTCACTCCGCTGTCCTTTAGGATGACAGCAGCGTTTCTGCCAACGTACTTGCGGTTGATCACATATGTATCGTTCTGTTTCACCAAAACGGTATTGACGATTTTATCGATGTCTTCGCCGCAGACGAGAAACGCGCCATTTTGCTGCATTTCTTTGACCAGTTCGTCCGCGATAGAGGTGAAGGCGAATACTTCTTTTTCTGCGATGCAGACGACGTTGTTGTCGAAGCTCGCGCCGTCTACGATGTCCTTTGCCGCTTTTTTAATGTCGGCGGTGTCGTCTACGATGACGGGCGGGTTGCCCGGTCCTGCCGCGATGACTTTCTTGCCGGTACGCATGGCGACCTTGACGACCGCCTCGCCGCCCGTGACGGACAGAATCGGAATGTCTTTCGATTCCATCATGGCTTTGCCGCTCTCGAGCGTTGGCTCTTTCACGGTGGTAATCAGCGTTGCGGGGCCGCCTGCCTGCGCGATTGCTTCGTTGAGCAGCCGCATGGTCTCCTGCGAGGCGTGCTTTGCCGCCGGATGCGGATTAAATACAACGGCGTTGCCCGCCGCGATCATGCTGATGGAGTTGTTGATGACAGTAGAAGTCGGGTTGGTGGAGGGTGTAATCGAACCGATTACGCCGTAGGGAGCTGCCTCGACCAACGTAAGCCCGTAGTCACCGGTAAACGCCTGCGCGTGCAGGTCTTCGATGCCGGGCGTCTTTTCCGCCGCCAGAATATTCTTTGCCGTCTTGTCGGCAACGCGGCCATATCCGGTCTCCTCGTTTGCGAGGCGCGCTAAGTATTCCGCGTTCTTCAGCGCTGTTTTTCGCATCGCCTCAATCAATCTGCCGCGCTTTTCCAGCGGCAATTTGATGAGTTCCTTCTGCGCGGCTTTTGCGCTGGCAATGGCTTCCTCCGCCGTGTCGCAAAGCCAGTCGCCTTGCGCTCTGGTCGATTGATGCTGAAACTTTGCGAGCGTTTCGCTGATGATGCTGTCGATCTGAGTATCTGAATATGCCATATTGTCCTCTTTTCAGCCCGTGCGGTTCGGTTTTATTTGCTGCTGTATTTTTCAAACACGCGCGAACCGCGAATGTCGATCGAGTCGATGATCGCAATGATCGCAAGATCGCTCGGCTTGCCGTCTGTAAACGCGGTCTGGCGCGAGGAACTGCCGCTGCAGCACATCACCACTTCGCCTTCACCTGCCCCAACGGCGTCGATCGCTACCAGAGGGTTACCCTTTGGCTGCATCGTCTCCAAATCCAGCGGCATGACCACCAGAAGCTTTAAGCCCTGCAGCGTTTCCGATTTATTTGTGCTCACTACGCTGCCTCGCACTTCGCCAATCATCATATGCGTCTCCTTTGTGTGCGTTTCCATCACACCTGCTCGAAATATGCCTTTGTTTGCGCGCTCATATCACACGTATTTAATATTGATCTGCAGTTCTCTTGTTTGTGCGTTTATCTCACACGTATTCAATATTGATCTGCAGTTCTCTCGCGGTATCCACCGCCAGCGGGGTAACGATAGCATTCTTAGCGCAGCGGATCGATTTTTGTCCGCTTTGTTTGGCATCCATCACGTCCCGCTCCGTCACCAGCGAGCAAACGCCGCTTGTCGTGGATTCAACCGGCTGATAGGTGGTGAACCGTACCCCCATAGAGGAGAGTGTTTCGATCGCCTCTGCAAGTGCGGCAAAGTATGTGCCGCGGCGAAACGTTGGCGGTTCAAAATCCAAAAGAACGTCTACCGTCTTGCCCCAGAGGATTCGCCGAAGCAGCGCTTCGCCAAATCCTTCCCCGTCTTTGCCGTGCCCCATTCGCGCGAGCATGCCCGTTTCCGGTGCGAGTAGCACCACGTGATCCGCACGCACGAGCAGAGAAACCAACTCGTTCTTTTGCGTTGCCCAGTCGAGGTTGCGTTTCGGAATAGTGTCAACGTTAAACTCTGTGCCGTTTAGAAAGACAAGCTCAATGCCGTTGGTATATCGTTCTAAGAGACTGGCAATCGCTTTCTGTGGCGAAGGAACGAAGCTAGGAACCAAAACAAGTGTATGTTCGTTGCCGCACGCCGGTGTTTCGCTGGCGGCAGCCGCCTGACCGACCGCCAGTTGAACACGTTCGATGATGCTTTTGATCTGGTCGTCGCTCAGGTTCATGACTTCCTCTCAATCGCAACGATCTCCAGTAACTCACCGTTCTGGATGCCGCCCGCATTGGCCTCTTCCATGTCCAGATGCAGTTCGAGATAATGCCCCGCCCCGCATCGAATCGGAACTTTTTCAAAAATCAAAGCGCGAACGCCTTCTTTTTTGATGCTGACCAAATCCCCGTTCTTGAGCCCGAGATACACGGCTTGCTCCGCAGAAAGATGTACGTGCCGCATGGCAACGATCACGCCGTTCGCCAGCTCAATAGAGCCGGCTGGCCCGATGATCGTCGCCCCCGGTGTGCCTTCTATGTCTCCGGAGATGCGCACAACAGGCTGAATACCTAATTTAAACGCATCGGTCATGAGGATTTCAACCTGCGTCTTCCCTCTGGCAGGCCCTAGCACACGAACATTGTCTATCCTGCTCTTCGGCCCCACTATTGACACCGTTTCTACTGCGGCAAACTGACCCGGCTGTGAGAGCTGTCGATCCGGCCGTAGGGCATACCCCTTGCCAAAGAGCAGATCAATATCCTGCGCAGACAAGTGAATATGGCGGTTGGAGGCGGCGGCGGGCACATAACGTTTCCCTGTCTGCTCAACTGTGCTTTTCACAACGTTCTCCGTAACAAGCCTCGATATTTCTGCCTTTTCCATCTGCGCTACCTTTAATTCCTGTTCGGTCGGGTTGGTCAATAGACGCCCGTGTTCTCGGCCGGCTTCTCGTCTTTTACGATGAGGATGCCCTTGCTTGTGCCCATGCGCACCGCGCCCGCCGCAAGCATTTTATCAGTCGTTACGCGGTCGTTGATGCCGGTGCTGGCTTTGACGCGGCAAGCGTCGCCAACCGTGCGTTTCATGAGGCGGACGTCGTCCACCGTTGCGCCACCGCTGCCAAACCCGGTTGAGGTCTTGACAAAGTCTGCTTTGGCACGCTTTGCCAGTTCGCAAGCGATGACCTTTTCCTCGTCGTTGAGCGCGCTGGTTTCGATGATCACTTTTACGATCGCTTTGGGATGCGCCGCTTCTACAACCGCCTTGATATCCTCATAGACGAGTGTGTAGTTCTGGTCTTTCAGCGCGCCGATGTTGATGACCATGTCCACCTCGTCGGCGCCGTTTTTTACGGCTTCCATCGCCTCAAGAGACTTGATGAACGAGGTGTTCGCGCCCAGAGGAAACCCGATGACGCAGCAGGTCTTGACTCCGGTACCTTTGAGTTGCTCTGCCACATACACCACATGCGTGGGATTGATGCAGACGCTCGCAAAGCCGTATTCCTTGGCTTCGTCACAAAAGCGCTTGACCGTCTCGCGCGTCGTTTCGGGCTTGAGTACAGTGTGATCCATGTATTTTGCGTAAGAGGCGTCATAACGACCTGCCGAAGGCTGCGTTTCCGGTCCATCGGTCATAATCTTTTTGACAGCATCTTGGATGAGTTTGTCGATATCCATATTCTTCTCCTATTGCATATCAGAACCGCAGCGCGATCCCTTACTTGAGCAAAATCCCTTCCACATCCTCGTGCGGCCGCGGAATCACATGCACCGAGAACAGCTCGCCAACGCGCTTTGCAGCCGCGGCGCCCGCCTCAACACTCGCCTTCACCGCGCCTACATCACCGCGAACCATCACGGTCACGAGACCGGAACCGATCTTTTCCTTGCCGATGAGCTTCACATTGGCAGCCTTCACCATCGCGTCAGCCGCTTCAATTGCGGCAACCAACCCTTTGGTCTCGACCATACCGAGCGCTTGCATTTCCATACTTTTCCTCCGGTTTTCATTTTGTACTGTCGT
>Ga0302289_1000242_pt1 | contig 27842 bp, 17 predicted proteins | sample III_Fen_N1_2_FD_194552 | JGI IMG/M metagenome (GOLD analysis project Ga0302289, IMG submission 194552) | Peat permafrost microbial communities from Stordalen Mire near Abisko, Sweden - III_Fen_N1_2 | ecosystem: Environmental > Terrestrial > Soil > Wetlands > Permafrost | place: Sweden: Abisko... | reverse complement strand
AGAGTTTCAGGTGCTTGATGCCGCTCAGCGTCTCGATGGTCAACTCGGTCTGCTCGACGATTGCGTTGTCAAAGAGATATTTCCCCACGCAGCGGATGCCGTTGCCGCACATTTTCCCCTCGCTGCCGTCGCGATTGAAGATACGCATTTTCGCGTCCGCAACCAAAGACGGCTCGATGAGGATGATGCCGTCCCCGCCGATGCCCGCATGCGATTCCGAAAGGTAGACGCTCAGTGACTCCGGCGCAACGATCGCCCGCTGCATGCAGTTGAAGTAGATATAGTCGTTGCTCGTGCCGTTCATCTTGGTAAACGGTAGGCGCATTTTCTCCGTTCGCATGTGGTTGATGTCCACCAGCTCCGTGCTGTGCTGCGAATAGAGGCTGCGCAAGCTATCCGCGAGTGCGTTTGCGGTGTCCACCGAGGTGATGCAGGGCACTGCGCGCTCAACTGCTTTTCTGCGGATTTTCACGCTATCCCGCGAGGGAAGCCGCCCCTTGGAGGAGGTCGAGAGGATATAGTCGATCTCGCCGCTTTCGATCAACGTTAGAATATTGTTGTCCGTCGATTCGTGCAGTTTTCCGACCACGCGAACCTGCATCTGCGCCTGCTCCAGCACCGCCGCGGTACCCTTGGTTGCATAGATCTTGAAACCCATGTCGGCAAATTTTCGCACCGCGTCGGTCATCTCCGCCTTGTCCTGATCCCGCACAGTGACGAGTAAGCCACCGCTCCGCTTCATATTGTAACCAGCGGCGACGAGGCCCTTATAGAGCGCCTCCTCGCGCGATTTGCCGATGCCGAGCACTTCGCCTGTGGATTTCATCTCAGGATCGAGCAGAATATCCACATCCGCGAGTTTTTCAAAGGAGAACACGGGCACCTTCACCGCGACGTAAGGCGGCGTTTTATAAAGCCCCGTGCCAAAGCCCATGTCGCTAAGCTTATCCCCCAACATGGCGCGCGTCGCGAGGTCTACCATCGGTACGCCCGTGACCTTGCTGATGTACGGTACGGTGCGCGAAGAACGCGGGTTGACCTCGATGACATAGATTTCATTATCGTAGATGACGTATTGAATGTTGATCAGCCCCCGCGTGTCCAATGCGAGCGCGAGCCTGCGGGAGTGATCGACCACGCGTTCGATGAGCGGGCCGTTGAGGTTCCAGGCGGGATAGACTGCGATGGAGTCGCCGGAGTGCACGCCCGCGCGCTCGATATGCTCCATGATGCCGGGGATCAGGATTTCCTCCCCGTCGCAGATCGCGTCCACCTCGATTTCGGTGCCCATGAGGTATTGGTCGATTAAGATCGGGTTCTCGATGCCTTTTCGCAGGATAATTTCCATGTATTCGCGCACGTCGTCATCCGAAAACGCGATGATCATGTTTTGCCCGCCGAGCACATAGCTGGGTCGGATCAGCACGGGATAGCCCAGCGCCTCAGCCGCAGCCAGTGCTTGCTGCTCGGTCTTGACCGTCTTGCCGAGCGGGCGTTTGATGGACAGGCGCTCCAGCAGCGCGTCAAACCGCTCCCGATCTTCCGCCGCGTCGATGCTGTCGGCCGGGGTGCCGAGGATGCGTACGCCCTGCTCGGAAAGATACCGCGTGAGCTTGATTGCCGTCTGCCCGCCGAACGCGACCACCACGCCGTAGGGCTGCTCGGTGTGGATGACGTTCATCACGTCCTCCGGCAACAGCGGCTCAAAGTAGAGGCGGTCTGCGGTGTCAAAGTCTGTAGAAACCGTCTCGGGGTTGTTGTTGACGATGACTACCTCAAACCCCGCCTGCTTCAGCGCCCAGACGCAGTGGACGGAGGCATAATCAAACTCAATCCCCTGTCCGATGCGGATGGGGCCCGAGCCGAACACGATCACGCGGCGTTTGCCCGTGTCGTGCCTTTGCAGGAAGGTGAGCGCTTCGTTTTCACAATCGTAGTCCGCGTAGAAATACGGCGTTTGCGCCTCAAACTCCGCCGCGCAGGTATCCACCATGCGATACCCTGCGTAGAGGTGCTCTTTGATCGGCTGCCCGCTGATGCGCGTGAGCACGCTATCAGGGTAACCAAGTTTTTTTCCTTCCAAATACGCTTCATCGGTCAGCCCGCTAGAAACAAGCGACTGCTCGAATTCGACGAGATGCTTGAGCTTCGCGAGAAACCAGCAGTCGATCATGGTTATCTGGTGGATTTCGTCTTCAGAAATGCCCCGCTTGATCGCCTCAAACACCACAAACAACCGCTCGTCGTCGCAGTTGTGGAGCAGTACGCGAATCTCTTCCGTGGTCTTGCCCTTCAGTTTTGCCATGTTTAGGCTGTCCTGCGAAATCTCCGCGCCGCGCACCGCCTTCATAATCGCCTGCTCAAACGTGGGTCCAATCGCCATAACCTCGCCCGTCGCCTTCATCTGCGTGCCGAGCGTGCGCTTGCCGTAGACAAACTTGTCAAACGGCCACTTCGGCAGCTTCACCGCGACATAATCCAGCGCAGGCTCAAAGCAGGCGGAGGTTGACCCGGTCACCGCGTTTTGAATCTCGTCCAACGTGTAGCCGATGGCGATCTTGGTGGCAACCTTCGCAATCGGATAGCCCGTAGCTTTGGATGCCAGCGCGGAGGAGCGGGAAACGCGCGGGTTGACCTCGATCACCGCGTAGTCAAAGCTGGTCGGATGCAGCGCAAACTGACAGTTGCAGCCGCCTTCGATACCGAGGGTGTCGATGATGTTTCGCGTGGCGGTACGCAGCATTTGATACTCGCGGTCGCTCAGCGTCACCGCGGGCGCAATCACGATGCTGTCGCCCGTGTGCACGCCGACTGGATCGAAGTTTTCCATACTGCAAATCGTGATCACGTTGCCGTTCTTGTCGCGCATGCCCTCAAACTCGATCTCTTTCCAACCGGAGATGCATTTTTCGACCAATATCTGATGGATCGGAGACATCCTTAGCCCGTTTGTCGCAATCTCGCGTAATTCCTCCTGCGTCTGCGTGATACCGCCGCCGCTGCCTCCAAGCGTGAACGCGGGGCGCACGATGACCGGATAACCGATCTCCTCGGCAAACGCGAGCGCGGCGGCAAGGTCGGTCACCACCACCGAGGGGATCACCGGCTGACCGATTTCGATCATTGCATCCTTAAAGAGCTGCCGGTCTTCCGCTTTGGCGATGGTCTCCGGGTTTGCGCCGAGTAGCCGCACGCCGTGAGCCTCCAGAAAACCGTCTTTTGCCAGCTGCATGGAGAGCGTCAGCCCCGTTTGCCCGCCTAGTGTGGAGAGCAGGCTGTCCGGTTTCTCTTTTTCGATGATGCGCTTGAGTGTGGTCAGCGTCAGCGGTTCGATGTAGATATGATCCGCCATCGCGCGGTCGGTCATGATCGTCGCGGGGTTGGAATTGACCAGGATGACCTCCAGCCCCTCCTCACGCAGTGCGCGGCAGGCTTGCGTTCCCGCGTAGTCAAACTCCGCCGCCTGCCCGATCACGATAGGACCCGAACCGATGACCATCACGCGCTTGATGTTTTGATCCAGTGGCATATATAACTCCTTTATCGAAAACCCAGTGCTCTACAGCGCGCTTAACCGCGCGCGTTGTCCATCAGCGCGGTGAAGCGGTCAAACAAAAAGCGGGTATCCAGCGGGCCTCCGCACGCTTCGGGATGAAACTGGACCGAAAACGCGGGGATGTCGAGATATTCCATGCCTTCGCAGGTGCCGTCGTTGAGATTTTGAAAACTCACGCGGGACTGCTTTGGCAGAGCATCTCCTGTCTTCACCGCGTAACCGTGGTTTTGGCTCGTGATGTAGACCTTTTTTGTTTGCATCTCCTGCACGGGCTGGTTCGCTCCTCGGTGACCATATTTGAGCTTCATGGTCTCTCCCCCGCGCGCCAACGCGAGTAGCTGATGCCCCAGGCAGATGCCAAAGATGGGTACGTTCGCATCGCAGAGCTTTGAGAGTTCTGAGATGATCGCGGTGTTTTCCGCCGGATCACCCGGACCGTTGGAGAGCATCACCCCGTCCGGTTTGAGTGCGAGTATCTCGTCTGCTGTCGCGCTCTCAGGCAATATCGTGACGTCGCACCCGCGCTTGACGAGTTCGTTTGCAATGTTTCGCTTGGCTCCAAAGTCCCAGAGCGCGACATGCCGCTTGGCAGCGTCTGCGCGGAGGGTTGCGCGGTTCGCGCGGCTCACTTGCGGCACGGCCCCCGTGAGGCGATAGTTACGCAAGCTTTCCAGTGTCAGTTCGCTCGGCGTGGGATCGTCCGTAATCAGTGCGTTCATTACGCCGTGTTCGCGGATGATCTTCACCAATGCGCGGGTGTCGATGTCCCATAGTCCCACTATTCCCCTGGATAATAAAAAAGTGTCAAGGTCTTCTACACTACGAAAGTTAGAAGGCTCTTGACACCAAGAACGAACGATATACGCTTTTAATGCGGGGTTTTCCGACTCAAAATCGGCGGGAATGACACCATAATTTCCAATCAACGGAAATGCTTGAACGACCATTTGTCCGTAATAACTGGGATCGGTCAACGTCTCCAAATATCCGGTCATTGCCGTTGTAAAAACAATTTCGGCAATCACCTGACCACTGGCACCAAACGGCCGCCCGCGAAACACCTGCCCGTTTTCCAGGATCAAGTACCTTGGCTGCTCCATCCGATTCCTCCTGTTCTCTTGCTGCTCAAGCCGTTCTACAAGATTCGTTTGTTTTTTTCTTTAGCGAGAAATATAACACAAACAGGATCAATAAGAAAGCTAAATATAATATTTATACCAAGAATATTTATAATTATGCTTTTCGCTTCGATTTCACGCATCGATAGCCATATTGCTTCGAAAAAACTACTTCGAGTAAACTGCTTCGAAAAAGCTGCTTCGAGAACACTACTTCGAAAAAACTGCTGAATAAAGGCACTCGTTTCGAAAAACGGCTTCCCCGACGCTTTGGCCGGAGAAGCCGCAAAGTGGCTAGTAATTTAGTTTTTTCGCATTCCGCCTTTTTCGCGAATCGAGAGTATCACACTCTGTAACAAAATGAAGAAGCAAAGCATGAGTCCCACGGTGATGCTCTGCCAATATGGCTCCCGCAAACCCGAGGCGATGACGATATTGCTGATGGTTTTCAGCGAGAGCACCCCAAACAGCGTACCGATGACGTTTCCCACGCCGCCGGTGAGCAGCGTTCCTCCGATGATCGCGGAAGCGATGGCCTGCATCTCCGCAGCTGAGGCGTTGCTCGCGTTACCCGCGCCCGTATGCAGCAGGTAGACATAGCCGCCGATGCCGGAGAGCACGCCGCTGATTAAATACGAGAAAAACCGCGTGCGTTTCACGTTGATGCCGAGCATCAAGGCGCTCTGGTTGTTTCCGCCCACAGCGTAGAGGTTGCGCCCAAATCGCGTCCATTTCAGCATGGCATACACCAGGAGAACGACAGCAAGGGCAATGACCACGCCGAGCTCCACACGCGCTGGAATGAAGTTGCCCGTCTTTCCATAAGAGCCGATTCCGGGAATTACGATGCGGAACTGCTTGAGCGCAAGAAACGCTACATGTTTCGCTGTGCGTGGCGCAACGCTGACAATGGTAGTCATACCCTTGGCAAAGAACATGCCAGCCAGCGAGATGATGAAGGGCTGAATTTCCAAATAGGAAATCAGGAACCCCTGCACTAGTCCAAATGCTGTACCGATACCGAGCGCCAACGCCATAGAGCCGACAACGCTGCCGCTATGATCGTCTAAATACACGACGCACGCCATCGTCACCAGCGCGGTGATCCCGCCGACGGAAATATCGATGCCGCCCGCGATCATGACGATGGTCAAGCCGCAAGAAACGACGATGAGAAACGCATTGTTGTTGAAAAGATCCAAAAACTGCTGCGGATTGAGAAACCCGCTGCCCCAAACCGCCATCGCCATCCCGTACATACCGAAAAAGGTGCAAATGGTGATGGTCAACAGGAGATTGGTATTGGAGATTGGCTCCCGCTGTTTTTGCCCCAGCGGGTCGGCAGATAATCTTCTATTACTCCCCATATGCTTGACTCTCCAACGCTTTTTTCGATTTTTGGAACAGCTTGTCGCGCAACTTGAGCAAATACCCTTGAACCACCGGCGAGCCAAGCACAACGATTGCGATGATGACAATCGCTTTATACGCTTTCACTGCCGTAGAGGAAACCTTCATCGCATAAAGCGTAATGGTCAGCGCCTGTATGATATACGCGCCGATCACAGAACCTGCAATGCTGAATTTTCCGCCGCTGAGCGCGTTGCCACCGATGGCGACTGCTAGAATCGCGTCCATTTCGATATCGAGCAGAATTGTTTCGTGGTTGATCAACCCAATGCGGCTGACGCTGATGCAACCCGCAATTGAAACGCAAACACCAAGAATCATGAAAGAAAGAATTTTCATGCCTGCAGCATTGATTCCGTTGAGCCGCGCGGATTTCTCGTTGATACCGACCGCCTGCGTGTAAAGCCCAAGGTTGGTAAATCGCAAGATCAACGCCACCAGAACCGCAAACACGATAACGATCAAGATCGGCGTCGGAATCGGAACTCCCGGAATGAAGCTACCGATGTAACCCAGCAACGGACTATCTACCGTCGGCGTTGCACCGCCGTTGATCCAGTAAGCAATCGGGCGACCGGCGGTGAGCAAAATCAACGTCGCTATCATCGGCTGAATCTTGAACCCAGCCACGAGAGTTCCGTTGAATACGCCGCAAAGAATCGCGGCAACACAACCGCCAAGGAACGCGAGGATTATGATCGGCCAGGTGATATTGTGCTCACGCAGCACGCGCACAAATACGCTGCCCGCGATCGCAGCCACAGCGCCAACGCTGATGTCCTGTCCCTTTGAGGACGCGGTGACCAGCGTCATACCGATTGAGATGATGGCGAGTTCGGACGCGCTGTTGAGAATGCTGATGATATTTCCGGAAAGAACCGAGTTTCCGTTGTTGTTGACGGTGATGCTAAGCGAAAAGAACCCCGCATCCCGAATAAGATTGAAAACGACCAACAGCAGCAACGCGAAGAGCGGAATCACCAGCTGCGACTTCATGAGTTTACGAAACCATTTAGCCATTTTGTACCGCCTCTCCCGCAATAGTGCGCATAATCTTTGCTTGTGTCATATCGTCCTGCATCAGTTCGCCGACGATATTGCGATCACGCATGACGATGAGGCGCGAACACGTGCGCAGCATTTCTTCGATTTCAGATGAGATGAATGTCACGCTAACGCCCTCCTCGGCGAGTTTCAACACCAGTTTTTGAATCTCGACCTTGGTGCCGACGTCAATGCCGCGTGTCGGTTCATCCAGAATGAGGTATTGCGGTTTGGTCAGCAGCCAGCGTGCGAGAATCGCCTTTTGCTGGTTTCCGCCGGAGAGCGATTTGATCGGCGTATCCATCGAAGCGGTCTTGATGCCAAGCAGCTTGATGTACTCGTCCGCAAACTTCTCCGCCTCTGCTCTGGAAAACGGGTGGAAGAAACCGCGCATCACCTGCAACGCCAGAATGATGTTTTCGCGTACGGAGAGATCGTCCACAATGCCGTCCTGCTTGCGATCCTCAGGCAGATAGCCGATGCCGAGCTTCATGGCATCTTTGGGTTTCGATATTTTTGCAGGTTTTCCGTTGATATGAATCTTGCCTCCGGTGACTTTGTCCGCGCCAAAAATAGCGCGCACGCTTTCGCTGCGGCCGGAACCAAGCAATCCTGTGAACCCGTTGACTTCACCTTGATCGATCTTAAAATCAAACGCCTTCGTCCCCGCCGCGCTGGAAAGGCCGGTTGCCTCAAAAACCGGTGGAATATCTGCACGCGCATGCGAAACGCGGCTGTTTTTAATTTCAGAGATATCATCCAGCTCTTTTCCCATCATCTTTGAGATGAGCTGAACGCGCGGCAGATCTTTTATGTCGTATGCACCGATCAATTCGCCATTTCGCAAAACCGTGATCCGGTCGCAGACTTCGTATACCTGCTCGAGAAAATGCGTGATGAAGATGATGCCGACGCCGCGAGCCTTGAGCTCGCGCATCAGCGAAAAGAGTTTTTCTACCTCGCGCTCATCCAGTGAGGAGGTCGGCTCGTCGAGAATCAGCACCTTGCATTCCATATCCATCGCGCGTGCGATGGCGACCATCTGCTGCACGGCAAGCGAGCACGTGGCGAGTTGTTGCGTCGATCTGGCGGGGATGTTTAGTTTTTCGAGGATTTCGACCGTCTTTTTGCCCATTTCGCGCCAGTTGACGAAGTGATAATCTCCGCGGCCGATGAACATATTCTCGGCAACGGTCAGATTGGGGCAGAGTGTGATCTCCTGATAGACGGTGCTGATGCCCAAATTTTGCGCATCTTGCGGAGATTTGATATTAGCTTCCTTGTTGCTACCGGCAATTAAAATTTCACCCGCGTCTTTCGGGTGAACGCCTGTCAGCACCTTAATCAGGGTCGATTTACCGGCGCCGTTCTCGCCCATTAACGCATGAATTTCGCCTTTGTAAAGCGTGAAATCAACGTTGTGGAGCGCACGCACGCCGGGAAAGGATTTACTGATGTTACGCATGGATAAAGCGATGTCGTTCGGCATTGGATACCATCCTTTTAGCGTTGCAGGGTTGATAACAATAACGGTGCGAGTATGCGGAGCAAGTCCGCATACTCGTCACCGGCATAGCTGATTCAATTCCCTATTGAGGGAGAATCAAACGGATGGTTTATTCACCCAAGCCGTAGGTGTCGATGTCTGCCTGGGTAATCGTCGTGGCGTCAAAGCCGCGCTCTACGGAGATGACCTTCTTCTCGGTGAGGGTCTCGCCAGCCTGGAGCTTCGTGATCATGTCTGCGATCACAGTTGCCTGGAAGGGGCTGCACTGACCATCATAGTTCCAGTTGCCGGCAAGCAGTTCGCGAAGTGCCCACTTGTTGCAATCGAAGCCCATGACGATGACGGACTTGCCGACGCCGTGGGTGATACCCGCTTCGTCCAGCGCCGCGACAGCGCCTTTGGCCATACCATCGTTCTCAGCATAGATGACGTTGAACGCTTCACCAGAGTTGATGACGGATTCGACGATCTGCTTTGCGGTTGCTTCATCCCACGTTGCGGTCTGCTGCACAACCTTGGTCATGGTGCCGGCTGCAAATTCTGCATCCAGAGCGGCTGTACGGCCGATCTGCGCATCCGAACCCATCGCGCCTTGAATGTGGATCACGTTGTAGGAATCCAGTTTCTGGGCTTTGAGCCAATCGACGGCGGTTACGCCTTCGTTGGCCATGTTGGAAACAACAGCAGCTTCATAGTTGCTTTCGTCCGTGTTGATCATACGATCGAACAGGAACACTTTGACGCCGGCTTCTTTGGCGCTGGCAAGAACGGCATCCCAGCCATCTGTCGCCGCGGCGGAGATGAGCAGGTAGTCTACGCCATCCGTGATGAACTGCGTGGCGGCATTGAGCTGCTCGTCGTTCTTCAGGCTGTAGAAAGTGGAGACGGCATAACCGTTCGCTTCGGTGAAGACTTTCTCAAAGTCCGCAACGTTCGCAGCGCGGTAGCCAGACTCTGCCGGCGGGTTGTTGATGATGCCGACTTTGATCAGCGCGGGTGCAGCGGGGGCATCCGTCGCCGCGGCAGGAGCTGCGGTTGCAGCAGCAGCAGGCGCTTCGGTTGCCGCGGGCGCAGCAGTCGATGCACAAGCAACCATACCAATCGCGAGCATGGCAACTAGAACGAGTACGATAATTTTCTTCATGTTTCCGATTTCCTTTCAAATTTTGAGATGTGAAGTGTAAGTCGGTGAAAATAGATATGTCCGACATGTTTCTTATATCATATAGACAACTTGAATCCAATGCCTTCGCGGTAAGCGCATAAAAATGTGAACCAACCCGATTAGATTACAAACTGCTTGAGCGAAAAAACCCAAATTCGCGATATTTGCACTGTAATTTTTTAAACAGGAAGCGTAAAAAAACACCTTCCGATTTTTTAGGTATGGATGCGAAAAAGAGCCCCTTTTCAGAGCTCTTTTCAAAAGATCAATCGGTTCGGTTTTAATATCCGCGGCCTTCGATCATGGCTTTGGTGATCGTAAAGCAATCAAATGCGGTTTCGTCTACGTGCTTCACCGGATCAACGGTTTCTCCGCGCTCCAACTGCTGAATCAGCGACGCGACATACGGTCCCTGCAGGGGGTTGCATTCCACATTCAGCGCAATCTTACCCTCTAAACAATACGTCAACCCCAGTTTTGTCGCGTCAAACGAAATGACGATCACTCCGCCGTTCGTGTTGCACGAAAGCCCTGCTTCCTCCATCGCATCGATTGCGCCCAGTGCCTCGCCATCGTTTTCACAATACACAACGTCGATGTCCGATGTTTCCTTGAGGATTGACTGCATGACCTCATTTGCCTTTGCGCGGGTGAAGTCTCCGCATTCCTGTGCAACGATTTGCCAGTTTGGATTGCGCTTGAGCGCATCCTCCAGCGCGGCCGTTCGCCCAATCTGCGCGGATGAACCGATCGTGCCTTGAATATGGACGATATGGACAGGGTCTTCGGTTTTTCCCTTCCGCTGTAACAAATCTTCCAGCCAGGTGACCGCCGTTTCCCCTTCCTTGCGGAAGTCGGAGCCGATATACGCCGTGTACAGGCTTCTATCCGCCACCTCGATGTCGCGGTCGATGACGATGACGGGGATACCCGCGTCCCGCGCTTCCTGCAAAATCGAAGTCCATCCCGTCTCAACACGCGGGGAAAAGACGATATAGTCTACGTCCTGCTGAATAAACGTGCGGATGGCGCGAATCTGGTTCTCCTGCTCGTTTCTTGCGTCGTCAAAAATCAGCTCGTAGCCGTTCTCTTCGCTCAATGCGCTCTTCATGCTTTCCGAGTTGGCAACGCGCCATTCCGACTCCGCGCCAACCTGAGAAAATCCGACCACGATCATATTGGCAACGGCTTTATCATGTTCCTCCGCGGTGTCTTGCGAACGTTGGCCGCAACCCGTTAACAAAACCATGATCAACACCAGAATGAAAATCGTTACAGGTGTTTTCTTCATGTACCCATCTCCTTTTCACTCGTCTTCATCGGAATCTTCACAAACACTTTGGTGCCGACGTCCGGCGTACTCTCAATGGTGAGCCCGTACTCCGTACCAAATAAAATTTGGATGCGCTGATGCACGGTGCGCAGGCCAAAGCCCGCTTTCTTGCCTTCGAAGAGAAACGAACGCACTTCTTCCAATCGTTCGGCATCCATACCGCAGCCATCGTCCGCCACCTCAAGGATCAGTTGATCGCCCTCGGCTCGTCCGCTTACACGGATCAATCCTTTTCTGCGGCGAATCTTTATGCCGTGATAGAGCGCGTTTTCCACCAGAGGTTGCAAGGTCAGCTTCGGTAATATGTAGATATTCAGTTCCTCAGGAATATCGATGTCATATTCCATCAGGTCACGATAACGCATATGCTGGATTTCCAGATAGCTTCGAATGTGCTGTTGCTCTTCTTTGATCGTGATGACGTTTTGACCGCGACTCAACGAAAAGCGGAAGAAGTTGGAAAGACTGCCAACCATGGCAACTGCCTCGCTGATTTCGCTTGACTCGATCAGCCAGATGATGGTATCCAAGGTGTTGTAGAGAAAATGCGGATTGATCTGCGCCTGCAAGAGTGCAAGCTCCGTTCGTCTGCGCTGCTTTTCCTGCTCCGTATTGCGCTCGATCTGGCGTTTGAGATGACCCACCATGCTCTCTATGCCGTCAGAGAGGAGCTGAACTTCCTCTACATCCGCCTGAATCGGCTCCAAAACGAGTAACCCCCCGCGCCCGATGGCAACCAGACGGTCACAGAGCATGTCGATTGGGTCGACGATGCTGCGGCTGAGCTTTCGTGAATAGCTTAAAAGGACGAACAACAGCGCCAGCGCCAGCACAACAACAACGCCCATCAGCACCACCATGTTTGTGATCATGGTGGATTGAAGGGCGTCCAGATGCACCGCCTCATAATACAGGTAGGTGTACATATATTCTTGAATCAGATCCGCCATGACATAGATGTTGTCATTGAGTTGGCTCATGCGGGAGTCGTAGCCTTCGGTCACCGCAATTTCCTGCATCTTGGCTTCGAGGTTTTGGCAAAGATTCAGCACGCTATTGATGGCGCGCAAGCTGTCCTTTTCGGCTGTGGTTCCGATGAGCTTGAGTGCAATCGCCTCGGCCGACTTCACCTCTTCAGTCGGCATTCCTTCCGAATACTGGCTGTCGATGACAAAATAATACATCTTGGTCTTGATGTTGTCGGTGAATTCGCGGTTAAAGTCCGAGGCGGTCGTGACGTTATTTAAAATAGAATTGTACTGAAGCCCGTAACCAAGACCAATGCCCACGACAATGATGATGATCAGCATCAGCGGAATCGTGACGATGAGGATCATCTTCCATAATTTTTTTTGCATGGTTGTTTTCGCTGTTTTCGCCGTCCAGCTACTGTTTTCAATCACCGTTTGTCCCCTTTGCGATACTCGCTGGGCGTGCATCCCGATACTTTTTTAAACACGAAACTAAAGTAATGCGAGTCCCGAAACCCGACCGCAAACGCGATCTCGCTCGAGCGCAAGTCTGTTTGACGCAGCATTCGTTTGGCCTCGTTGATCCGCTTCCCGGTTAAATACTCAATAAAGGTCTGCCCGATCTCCTGGCTGAACATCGCGGAAAAATAATTCGGGCTGATGTTTACCTTTTGCGCCACCTTGTCGAGCGATATCGTCTCCTCCGGATAGTGGCTGTCGATGAACTCGATCGCTTTGTTGAGCAGGTCGTGCTGCTGTTTTTTGCTCTCCCTGTCGCGCAGGTGAATCGCGTGCAGCATGATCTGGCGCATGTAACCATGCGCTTCCTCCGGCGTGGAAATGTTGTCCTTCGGTCGTAGTTCCGGCGGCCAGTAGCTCTCCGCGTGGCAGCCGATCGAGTCGAGATACGCAGCTGCCGCGAAATAGGTCATCATGCTCAAATAATAGCAGAACATCGGCGTGGCAGTCGCTTCTTCCCGCGCGCCGCGCAGCAACTGGTCGATAAAAGGATCGATTTCCTCCGCAGCCCCACTGCTGAAAAAGCACCGAATGCGCTCTTGATCGATTTCCGGTTTACCCGTCTCCGCCACCGAGGAACGCGAGTTTCGAATGGATTGAATGCTCACCTCGGTCAGAATATGTTCCTCCGGGCAAAGATAACGGTACGAAAGGATGCGGCTCGCTTCCGAAAAGCAAGTTGGCAGCGCGCTCAAGCGCGATACAGGTGTGCCGCAGGCAATGTGCCAGTTCACGTCGTGTCCTGCCTCCACGCAATGACTCCGGATGCCGGAAATACATTCATTGGTGCGAAGATCGATTTCCTCCGCCCCGCCCTTAATCAAAACGGCGTGCGTCGTGATATTCCAGCGAAAAAGAATCAGTTCCGGATGCGCGATGAAATAACGCGTCACGCGATCCTGCACCGAAGCCAACGCATCGGTATATCCTTCCGGCGCGCTTCCGTCGTATTCGGCGCTATTGAGCGAGAAAAGCAGGATGTTATAACCCGGTGCATTCAGATCGATCTCCATCGTCTTTGCTGTTTCGGAAATCTCCGATACGCTTAAGCCCCCGGTCACGATTTGCTCAAAAAATCGCCTGCGCGAAAACGCCTCGTATTCCTGCGCCTCGCGCTGGAACATAGAAAGATACTCGCGTTGCTGTTGCTCCGCTTCCATCTTTTTTTGCAGCGAAATGAGCAGGTCGACCATCTTTTCCTTGATGATGGGTTTCAATATATATTGCTCCACGCCCATGCGAATGGCATGCTGGGCATAGGAAAAGTCGTCATATCCGCTGATGATGACGATCTTTGTGTGCGGTAATTCCTTGCGAACTAGTTCGCTCAGCGCGAGCCCATCCATAAACGGCATTTTGATATCGGTGATCAATAGATCCGGTTGAATCTGACGAATTAAAGGAAGCGCAAGCTCTCCGTCCGGCGCATCGCCCGCATACGAAAAGCCATACTGCTCCCATTGGATATTTTTGCGAATCCCTTCGCGTACTACAATTTCATCTTCGACAAGAAAGACCTTGAACATTTGATCTTCCCTTCTTACAGACATGTAAAATTCATGTTCCAGAAGTGTAACCTGCCTCGTTCATTATCTACTATTTTTCAGCCTTCGCCAATAGAATATTTTTAGATTGGTCGTTATTTTCGAGTCAAGCGCTTTTTTTTGCAATAACGACGCGTTATCTCCATTATTTTGATTCACTGGCAAAGGTGATTCCCGAATCGCTTCTGAAAAGCGCGATTCTTTCGATCAAAAACCCGGCTTCAGCATGCCAAAGTCGGGTTTATTTGCAGATATGTCGCGTGCTAGTCCATCGCAGTTGCGTATTGTTCCGCTTGTACCGCTCTTCAGGGCGGGCGGGCCTGTAACCGCCCGCCCTTCCGGCGGAAAGAGGAGGAAGAAAGGATGAAAAAACCGATCCTTTGAAATAAGCTTACTTGTTCGTCGGCATTGCGAACGACAACACCGGCTCCCGCCTCTATTCGCTGCGCGCCGCGCTGCCGCGGGCGAACCCGTCTCACTTTACGATTTCATTTTCCAAGCGAGGTCGGCAAGGAATAGATTCTGCCGGAACGACTCCACCGTGGAGTCCTTGGTGATGTGCACAAACTCAATCTGCATCATCTCCGCCCAGTCAGACAGCATCTGCGCCGTTGCGGCATAGCTCATGACCGTATGGTGCGCGCCGCCCGCCAGCAGCCAGAGCTTGAGGCCCGTGTTCAGGTCCGGCATGGCGCGCCACATGACGCGGGCAACCGGCAGATTCGGCATCTCCATGATGGGCTTAATCGCCTCAACATCCTGAACGATCAGGCGCATCCGGCCACCCATATCGACGAGTGAGGCGACGACGGCGGGGCCTGCCGCGCCTTCAAACACCAAACGAGCGGGTGCTTCGCGGTCGCCAATGCCGAGCGGGTGCACCTCGATGCGCGGCTTGGTCGCGGCAATCGACGGGCAAACCTCCAGCATGTGCGCGCCGAGAGAATAGGCGCCGTCCTTAGCGAGATGGTAAGTATAATCTTCCATAAACGCGGTGCCGCCGGGCATGCCCTCGGTCATCGCCTTGACGATGCGCGTCATTGCGGAAACTTTCCAGTCGCCTTCGCCGCCGTAGCCGTAGCCTTTTGCCATCAGATGCTGGCTGGCAAGACCCGGCAACTGCCGCATGCCGACGAGATCCTGGAACGTATTGGAAAATGCACCCGCGCCAACGCGCTTGAACATTTTTTCCATCGCGATTTCTTCACGTGCCTGATAGCGAACCGAGTCCATTTGATCCGTTGCCAGGTCGTAGATCGATAGATATTCCTTCACAAGCGCGTCAATTTCGACCTCACTCACGGCGTTCATCTCGTCCACGAGTTCGCCCACCGGCCAGGTGTTGACTTGCCAGCCGAGCTTGATCTGCGCCTCGACCTTATCGCCCTCGGTCACAGCGACCTCGCGCATGTTGTCGCCAAAGCGAACAACCTTGAGGTTCTTGCTCTCGTAATAGGCTACCGCGCTGCGCATCCATGCGCCGAGTTCGTCAAGAACCGGTGCATCCTGCCAGAATCCGGCAACGACCTTGCGCGCAAGGCGCATCCGTGTGGCGATGAAACCATGCTCGCGGTCTCCGTGCGCTGCCTGATTGAGGTTCATGAAATCCATGTCGATTTCCTGATCCGGAATTTCGCGGTTATACTGCGTCGCAAAATGGCAATATGGTTTCTGCAGCAGATTCAACCCATTGATCCACATCTTGCTGGGGCTGAAGGTATGCATCCAGGTCACGATGCCGCAGCAGGCGTCGCTATAGTTTGCTTCTTTGACCAGTTGTTCAATTTCGTCCGCGGTCTTGACTGTTCCTTTGTAAATAAAGCGGCAGGGGATTTGCTGTTGTGCGTCGATAAACGCCGCCATCTCTTTGCCGCGCGCGTCTACGGTCTGAAGCACTTTCGGCCCATAGAGAAACTGAGAACCGACAATAAACCAAATTTCCTTCGTCTTGAGGCTCATGTTTTGCACTCCTTATTTAAAATGTATGTGTTTCGTCGTTGTGAATGCGTGTATTTTGATCGATTTGTATCAAATATATCTTGTTAGGAGAAGCGTAACACCTGAAAATCACGCTGTCAATATAACAACATACAAATTTTTTCTTTGTTTTTGATCGATTTCTATCTATCTTAAAATAGTTGTATTGTATTTTCGCATTAATTTATAAAGTTGTATTGAATTTAGTGGGTGATTCTGGTATTCTCTTTGTGTTGAAATTGATTTGCTTTATTGTTTTATATGCTTTTGCATCTTATTGTTCCAACTTTGAAGATTTAAGCCTTTTATATGTACCATATTTGTATTGACGCAACAAGAGATTCACGCTATCATTTCCGTATCGCACCGAACTCATAGGATTGCGAGGAAGTATGCCGAAGTATCAACTCATCGCATCAACATTAAAAGACGAAATTAAAAGCGGACAACTACCCGACGGGCATATGCTGCCAACGGAAGAACAGCTCACGCAGCGTTTCTCCGCGAGCCGCCAGACCATCCGTCAGGCTTTGTCTGTTTTGGTGGACGAGGGGCTCATCACAAAGCAGCGCGGCAGCGGCTCGCGCGTGCGCGCGCAGTCTGCGCCGCAAAGAAGCGGCAACATCGCCGTGATCGCTACCTACATCAGCGACTATATCTTCCCCGCCATATTGCGCGAGGCGCAGAGCGTGTTTGCCGCAAACCAATATTCCGCAATCCTTTCTGCCACGCGAAACAGCGTCTATCATGAGCGTTCCATCCTCATGGATCTGCTGCAAAAGCCCATCGACGGCATTCTCGTAGAGGGGACAAAGACCGCGCTGCCCAACCCCAATCTCGACCTTTATCAAAAGCTGATGGAACGCAATATCCCCATCGTGTTTTTCAACGGGTTCTATTCGGATCTGGCTGGCTCGGTCAGCGTCTATGCGGATAATTTCGGCGGCGGATACGCGCTGGTGCAGCATCTGCTCCAAAGAGATCACACATCTATTGCAGGCATATTTAAGAGCGACGACATTCAGGGGCACGAGCGTTACTCCGGTTATATCACCGCGCTCCGCGACGCGGGACGCATGATTTCGGACAACTACGTCTTTTGGTACACGACCGAGAGCCGGGATGAACTCTACACCGAAGAACTCGCGAAAAGAATTGCGGAGTGCTCTGCCGTCGTGTGTTATAACGACGAGATTGCGTTTCGCCTGATTCCGCTGCTGCTCTCCCATGGAGTGCGCGTGCCGCAAGATGTGGCGGTCGTGAGTTTTGACAACAGCAATCTCAGCGAGCTAAGCCCCGTCAAAATCACTTCCCTCTCCTATGGAGATCAAAACATCGGTCATGTCGCGGCGGAAACGCTGCTCAGTTGCATCGCGGGCAAGCCTGCGCAATCGCAAACGCTGCGCTGGACGCTGGTCGAAAAAGACAGCAGCCGGTAATTGCACTTTCGCACACAGCAAATTCGCATTAAAACTTTAAATCATAAAAAACAAGAATTGAGGCATGTTATGACGCAGGAAATCAACCTTGCCACCTCCGCAATCGTTGGCGGAGACACGTATCTCGGCATCGAGTTCGGCTCCACGCGCATCAAGGCCGTGTTGATCGACAAGAGCCACAAAGTGCTTGCCTCCGGCGGGCATAACTGGGAAAACAAACTCGAAAACGGATTCTGGACCTATTCGATGGAGGATGTGTTCGCGGGTTTGCAAGATTCTTACGCAAAGCTCGCGGCGAATGTGCAGAAGGATTACGGCGTGCCGCTCAAGCGCGTTGGCGCGATGGGCGTCTCCGCTATGATGCACGGCTACCTCGCGTTTGACGCAAGCGACAAACTACTCGCCCCGTTTCGCACCTGGCGCAACACCACCACGGGCGCGGCGGCGGAAGCGCTCTCTTCCCGCTTTGGTTTTAACGTTCCACAGCGCTGGAGTATTTCGCACCTGTATCAGGCGATGCTGAATCGCGAAGCGCACGTGGGTTCCATCGCATTTCTCACCACGCTGGCGGGCTACATTCACTATCGGCTCACGGGCGAGAAAGTCATCGGCATCGGAGATGGCTCCGGCATGTTCCCCATCGATTCCACCAATCTTTGCTACGACAAGACGATGATCGACTCCTTCCAATCCCTTGTCAAAGAACAGGGTTATGGCTGGCAGATCACCGGTATTTTGCCGCTGCTACTGCCCGCAGGAGCGAAAGCAGGACAGCTTTCACCGGCGGGCGCGGCTCTGATCGATCCCAGCGGAGCGCTGCAAGCGGGAATCCCGTTTTGCCCGCCGGAAGGTGACGCGGGCACCGGTATGGTCGCCACCAACGCCGTCCGCCAGCGCACGGGCAACGTCAGCGCGGGAACCAGCGTGTTTGCCATGCTGGTGCTGGAAAAGGCGCTCTCGCGTTATTATACCGAAGTGGACATGGTGACCACACCCGCGGGTGATCCGGTCGCGATGGTGCACTGCAACAATTGCACGAGCGATATCGACGCGTGGATTCGCCTCTTTGGCGAGGCGGCAAGCGCACTCGGCGCGCAGTATGACGAGCGCACGCTCTACCAAACCCTTTACAAAAAGGCGCTGGAAGGCGCGCCGGACTGCGGCGGCATCATGACGTTCAACTATCTTTCCGGCGAACCGGTCACCAACCTGGACCAAGGCCGCCCGCTCCTGTTCCGCAAGCCGGACGCAACCTTCTCGCTTGCCAACGTGATGCGCGCGCACCTCACCTCCTCTTGCGCGTCGCTGCGCATCGGCATGGATATCCTCGCGGCGGAGCAGGTCAAGCTGGACGCGATGACGGGTCACGGCGGTTTCTTCAAGGCAGAGGGAATCGGGCAAACGATCATGTCCGCCGCGCTCGGCACCCCAGTCACCGTCATGGAGACGGCGAGCGAAGGCGGCCCATGGGGTATGGCGATTCTCGCGGCATACCTGCGCAGTAAATCGGCGAACGAACCACTGAGCGATTATCTCTCCGAGCGGGTCTTTGGCGATGCCAAGAGCGTCACCGTCTCCGCAACCGAGGCGGAAGCCACCGGCTTTGCGGCGTTTATGGAGCAGTATAAAAAGAGTCTCTCCGTCGAGCGCGCGGCGGTGCAGGCGTATTAATTCAATCAAGACCGGATTTAATCAAGATCGGAGGAAGAAATTCCTATGCTAGAGTCTCTTAAGCAGCAGGTGCTGGAAGCAAATCTGCAACTACCAAAGTTGAATCTCGTCGCGTTCACTTGGGGTAACGTCAGCGCAATCGACCGCGAAAGCGGCATCATGGTCATCAAGCCCTCCGGCGTTACTTACGAGGCGATGCAGGCGAATCAAATGGTCTGCGTTGATCTCAAAAGCGGCAAAGTCGTCGAAGGCGATCTTCGCCCTTCGTCCGATACGCCGACGCACCTCGCGCTTTATCGCGCGTTTCCGGGCATCGGCGGGATCGTGCACACCCACTCCCGCTGGGCGACGATCTTTGCGCAGGCAGGGCGCGCAATCCCCGCACTGGGCACCACGCACGCGGACTATTTTTATGGCGATATACCCGTCACCCGTCCGCTGAGCCGCGCCGAAATCGAGGGCGAATACGAATTGGAGACCGGCAACGTCATCGTAGAAACCATGCAGGGCGTCGATCCCGTCGCCATGCCTGCGATTCTGGTACAGGAGCACGGCCCGTTTACCTGGGGCAAGGATGCGGCTGAAGCCGTTTATCACGCTGCTGTGTTGGAAGAAGCCGCCATGATGGCCTGGCACACGCTCTCCCTCGCGCCCGATGCGCACCTCAATCCCGTGTTGATGGACAAACATTACTTGCGAAAGCACGGCAAAAACGCCTATTACGGGCAGGAGAAACACTGATCTCACATTCGCTACAAACTTCAATAGATGCTGTCGGGTTCCGGCGGCATCTTTTTTGTTCACCGTGGCTTTAAGAATATTTTGTTTGATTGCGCAACACTTCCGCGTTACACTGAATGCAAACGGTACGAAAGCGCGTTCCAATATGTTCCGAACCACAATCCTCGAACAGAAGAAGGGAAACACCATGTCTGATGTAGCAATTATCTCCTGCGGGAGTTATGAAGACACCGAAGTGCAAGCCGCAGTCGAACGCGGAGTTTCGCTGCTCGGCGGCGCGGCAAAATTTGTTCAGCCGAACGAGAAAATCCTGCTCAAGCTAAACTGGCTCAGCGGCGATCCGCCGGAGAAATGCGTCACCACGCACCCCGCCGTTTTTCGCGCGGTGGCTCGCGTGTTTCAAAGTGCAGGCGCAAAAATTTCCTACGGCGACTCACCTGGATTTCAATCCCCCGAATCTGCCGCAAAGAAAACCGGCGCTGCCGAAGTAGCGGATCAGCTCAATATTCCGCTTGCAGATTTTCACGAAGGCAAAGAAGTCCATTTTGCCGAAGGTCACCAGAACAAGAAATTTATCATCTCAAACGCCGTACTGGAGAGCGACGGCGTCATCAGCCTGCCAAAGATGAAAACCCACGCATTCCAGCGCGTGACGGGAGCGATCAAAAACCAGTTTGGCTGTATTCCGGGCGCGCTGAAGGGTGAGTTTCACGTTAAAATGCCGAGTGCATATGATTTCGCAAAGATGTTGATCGATCTCAATACATTCGTCCACCCCCGCCTATACATCATGGACGGCATCATGGCGATGGAGGGCAACGGCCCGCGCGGCGGCGACCCGCGCAAAATGAACGTACTGTTGCTTTCCACCGACCCAATCGCGCTGGACGCGACGATGTGCCGGCTGATGAACCTAGATCCCGCGTTGGTGTTAACGAACCGCGCAGGCGAGGAGATGGGCGCTGGCACTTATCACGCGGAGAATATTCGCCTACTGGGCGACGCGATGGAGGGATTCATCGCCAAGGATTACGTGGTCAATCGCGATCCGGATTCGTCTGAATCCAAGAAATCACGCCCGAGTTTCATCAAGGAAGCGATTACGCCCAAGCCCTATATCATAGCCGAGAAATGTGTGCGCTGCGGCATCTGCGTGCGTATGTGCCCCGTAACCCCAAAGGTGGTCGACTGGCACGACGGCAATAAAAGTAACCCGCCTACCTATCAATACGAGCGCTGCATCCGTTGCTATTGCTGTCAGGAAGTATGCCCCGAGAGCGCAATTCAGGTGAAGGTGCCGTTTTTGCGCCGCTTACTGGATCGAAAATAACTCTCTCCATTTATCGACCCAAAACCTAACGCGTGTAAGCGCGAAAAAAAGAGGATGCGCAAGCATCCTCTTTTGTTGGTCAGGTTCGTTTCTGATGAACAGAAGCTTTTCTTTTGCTTTCGTCAGTTTCTACGTAGAGCGGATGCTATTCGCAGAGCGCGACCGAACCGCCGGAGAGGAAATTAAGGTCATTTGAGCCAGTGATGATATTGACATTGCTGCCCGAAATCTGAATTTTATTCGCGACCACTCTGCCATAAATATTGATGTTGCTCGCATAGATATTGACAGATCCATTGGGCGCGTAGAGTGTTCCGTAAATTTCAAGCCCGGAAGTGGACAAGTTGATATCTCCGCCGATTGAATACAGGCAGACAGATGTGCTGGAACTGCTCTTGAGCATGCTTCCGCTCATATTTATGCTTTTGGTCGCGCAGATCGTCCCCTGCCCTGTAAACGTACTTCCTGATACTTGCACATTACCGTCAACATAGATCGGAGTAGCGACGCTTAGATTGGTTCCGTAAAACGTTTTGTCCCCCGTAGTTGCTGTTCCGGCCGCCGTGGCAGCCGTCTTCACTTCGGCGGAAAAATCCGGCATGGAGATCACCGCTGCTGCGTTTGTCAACCGATTCTGAACATTGATTGAGCTTCCCTGTATATCGATCGAGGCGCCTTGTGCGGTTCCGCCAATCGTTAGCATCGAGGTGTAGCACTGTAATGCATTCACGGCCTCCACATTGCCGCTGATCGTTTGGGTCGAACCGGTGATCATCAGCGAATAGTTTGAGTGTATGCTCCCGCTGATGTTGAGGTTGCTGGAATACATGCCCAATAGCAGGCTGTTGCCACCTGAAAAAACGGCGTAGCCGAAAGCGCCGCCGGTCGGGCCGGTCTTTTCCGCAACTGCGCGGGCGGAGACCTCAATACTATTCATACCAAAGATTCGCGCGAACGTATACTGAACCGTTTCTTTGCAGACGACCTCGATCCGATTGGCGTTACTATTATATGGTGACGTTGCCGTAGTATTCGCGGCAGGTACGCCGTTTAAACCTGCATACGTGACCGCGGTACTTTTGGCTGTGGAGGCGGATGGCAATTCTTTTGCGCCAGCCAGCGCAGCAGCGTCTGCCGCGTTTTGCAGCTGTCCCTTGGTCACGGATATCATGCCAATATCGACAACGAGCGCCGCAACCCCGCAAAGCATCGCGATTGAGAGCACAACAAGCAAGGCAGATTGGCCGAGTTCGCGTTGAAACCACTTTCTGACGAATCGCATATGAATTCCTCCAAAGTTGACGACCGCCACCCGGCAGTCCGTTCACAGGATACCTGTGCTTTTGCAGGCTCGTGTGGTGAGCCGATTATTATTACATTGATGTCACATTGTTCAATAAACTACTGTTAGTATATTAAATAGCCGTTAAAAGTCAAGGTGTGCCGATGAATTAACAATATTAAGCGTGATTGTTCCCTCTTTACTCACTCTTCGCACAGCCATTCGCGGAGCACAGCAAAAGAGAGAATGCACATTGCATTCCCTCTTGTCTAGTCATGTCTTTTCAATTTTTAGCGTAATGAGTCATATCACAACGTAACGTCTTTTTCCTTGTATGATACTACTCGCAGAGTGCAACCGATCCGCCGGAAAGAAAACTTAGGTCATTCGATCCGGTCACGATTTTTACATTGCTGCCCGATATCTGAATCTTTTTTGCGACGACTCTGCCATAAATATTGATATTGCTCGCATAGATATTGACGGAGCCATTGGGCGCATAGAGCGTTCCGTAAATTTCCAGTCCGGAAGTGGACAAGTTGATATCTCCGCCGATTGAATACAGGCAGACAGATGTGCTAGTCGTGCTCTTTAACATACTTCCGCTCATGTTAATGCTTTTGGTTGCACAAATCGTCCCCTGTCCTGTGAACGTGCTTCCTGCTACTTGCACGTTGCCGTCAACATAGATCGGTGAAGTGACGCTTAGGTTGGTTCCGTAAAATGTTTTATCGCCAGTTGTTTTTGTTCCAGCCGCTGCTGCCGCTGCTTGTACTTCAGATGAGAAATCCGGCATTGAAATGACACTGGCAGCGGTTGCTAATCTGTTTGGAACATTGATCGAGCTTCCCTGAATATCAATCGACGCTCCCTGGGCTGTTCCGCCGATCGTGAGCGAAGACGTATAGCATTGTAACGAGGTCACCGCCTCCACATTACCGCTGATCGTTTGGGTCGAGCCGGTGATCATCAGCGAGTAATTCGAGTGTACGCTTCCATTAATGGTTAAATTGCTGGAATACATGCCCAGTAAATTGCTATTGCCACCGGAAAAAACAGCATAGCCAAAGCAACCGCCTGTCGCGCCGGTTTTCTCCGCGACCGCACGGGCGGAAACCACCTCGCTGCTCAAGCCAAAGATACGCGCAAACGAATACTGCATCGTCTCCGAGCAGACGACCTCAATCTTATTGGCGTTGCCTTTATAGGGCGTAGTCGCCGTTGTGTTCGCTGCGGTTACCCCGTTCAGCGCGGCATATGTGAGCGCTGTACTTTTAGCGGTGGAGGCGGAGGGTAAATCGTTAGCGGCTGCCAGCGCGGCAGCGTCCGCCGCGTTTTGCAGCTGTCCTTCGGTCATGGATACCATGCCGACATCGACGACCAGCGCCGCAACCCCGCAAAGCATCGCAATCGAAATCACAACCAGCAGGATCGACTGGCCATGCTCGTGTTTCAACCATTTTAGAATGGATCGCATCAAATTTCCTCCAAATGTGGCGGTACCATACGACATCGAAGTCACGTGGTAACATCTATGATCAATTTTCGCTCAAAAAATACAATATTTACGCGAATTTCTGATCTTTTCCCAATGTAACTGTAGTATATTTTATTGGCGCAAAAAGTCAAGATGTTTCATTGTAACAAGTATCGATTCGCGTCGGAAGTGCGTGGCTTCCACGTAAATCCCTTAAAGCAACGCTTTTTCACGATCGTATCCATGCGAATCAATTGTCGCGTTTTTAATCCTGTTTACCGATGGCGATAGATCAAATATTCACTGTCTTCGTAGATCAATTGATAATCGCTGTCGTGCGGCAGATACACATAGAGGACATCGTCGTGTGACGTGAGGATATGTGTAAATTGGTATTTATCCAGCACGGTTTTATAATAAATCTGTCCCGTTTCCAGGGAATAGTACTCTTTCATGACGTCATCTGTTTTGTTGTTTTTCTGCACAAACACCTCGGCTCTGGGGTCGATATAAGGCTTTAACCCCATATATTCCACAAAACCGCCTTCGTTATAGCCCGTATAGAGCACCATATCTTCCGTCGATTCGTGCTCTTTGAGATAATTCACCGCCTGCACGACTGTCGGCGTTTCCTTGTCTTCATCAAAGGCGCTCACGCGCTGGATGAGCAATCCGGCAACCGTTAATGTGACCAGTGCGATCAGCACCACACGCAACCGCATCACGCCTTTTTCCGTCTTTATTTTACTCTGCGGCAGCGTCACGTCTTTTAGAAAATACGCCAACGGAAAGATGCCGCACGCAGCATAAAGCGAAAAACTTCTGACGGATGAAAGCGCCAACACGGCTGTGCCAAGCGAGAGCAATACATAGCGAATCCTTGTTTTACGCTCTTTTTTCACCATATAGATCGCGAGAATCAAAAACAGCAATCCAAAGATCAGCATACCCGAAACCTGATTGATATCCGCAGGTTTCATTTCCAGCACCATGGTTATTTCCTGATACCCATACGAGCGGAAGACATATGTCATCGCGTCCCATCCATATGGATTGAGGAAACCTGCCGCAAACATGAGACCAATCGCCGGGAAAAAGAACCGCTTGGGATACCCTTGCCCTTGAATGATCAAGACCTTGAATCGGAATGCGTCGATGATATACGGAAGCAGGATGACAAACTGGATCGGCCACATCGCCGCATGCAGGTTGATCAGGAGTGCTGAAAACAGCGGCAGAGGGATTAAGTACCTGAGCTTTGAGGAGCTGATGAATCGCTCTACGAAATAAAGTTCGCAAACGAGAATAAACAACGTAAAGATGATTGGGCGCGACACCATCACCGGCTTCAGCGCCGCAGAAGTGATCATTGTCGCGATAAAAGCCGCGATCTGGTTTCCGCCGGAGATATGCCACGTCAGCAGATAAGTAACCGCGACGATAGCGCAAAAGAACAGGAACACTAGCGCAAGAATGCCGATTGCGCCGAGTTTGGAATAGATCTCCCAAAAAATCGTTGCAGACAACCACTGCTGCATCAGAAAGCTGAAGTTCTCGTGCAGTGTAAACGGCTCAATCGTTGGAATTCCATGTTGCACCACATAGCGACCGCTATTGAGCAGGAACCAGATGTCGTTGTCCAGATGCAGCGTTACGATGATGCATGGCAGGAAAACAAGCAGAATAAGAATCATATTCGGCTTCTTTTTCTGGTTTCCCATCGTTTCCGGGTCAATTGTTTTGAGTGGTTCCCCGGATTTCGTACGGCTCAGCATCTGCATGACACGATTCATGGCAACTATCCTCTTTCATCATTTGCAAGAATTATATGCGGTTCTATTTTTACCGTTCGAACTCTTTTATTCTTCAACAGGTATCGGCCGAATATTTCACGGTTAGCTTCGTGTGAATTCGCGTTTCAACCTTCTTTTCACTCCCGAAAAATGGTATGATGCTAACGACTTCAATCGATCTGGCGACCGTTCATTGGTCGCGCGGCATCGTGTATAAGGAGACAAAATGTCACATCTCAAACAAACATATGTGGTTATTATCGGCGCAGGCCCTGCTGGGTTAACCGCAGCGTATGAGCTGCTTGAGCAGCCGGACGCGTACCGCGTCACCATATTGGAAGAAGACACGCGCATCGGCGGCATCTCAAAAACCGTGCAATACGCCGGAAACAGAATCGACATCGGCGGGCATCGTTTTTTCTCCAAAGACACTCGCGTCACCGACTGGTGGGAAAGCATGCTCCCGATGCAGGGGCAACCCTCGTTCGACGATCGTGTGCTGCAGCGGGATGCCCGCGTCACCCCGGGCGGACCTGACCCGGAGCGGGAAGACCGCGTGATGCTCAATCGCCGCCGCGTCTCGCGCATCTACTTTGGCGGTAGCTTTTATGATTACCCAATCAGCCTGAAGTGGTCAACCATTCGGAATATGGGTCTTTGGACGACGCTGCGCGCGGGGTTTTCCTATCTATATTCCTGTATTCGAAAACTTCCCGACACGACACTGGAAAACTTTTATATCAATCGCTTTGGCAAAGTGCTCTACACCATGTTTTTCGAGAGCTATACCGAGAAGGTCTGGGGTCGGCATCCGCGCAGTATTTCCGCGGACTGGGGCGCTCAGCGCGTCAAGGGACTCTCCATCCTTGCGATGCTCAAAAACATTGCGCAGCGGCTCTTGCCAGAAAGCAGACGAACGGTTGAGACCTCGCTGATCGAAGAATTTTCTTATCCCAAATTTGGCCCCGGACAACTCTGGGAAACGGTTTGTGAAAAGGTGCAGGCGCGCGGCGGCGAGGTCCTGTTTGGCAAAAAGGCGACCGGCTTTGCTTGTGAAGGCGACCGCATCACCGCCGTTTTGTGCGACGGGGAAGCGATTTCATGCGACATCGTGCTTTCCTCCATGCCACTGCGCTCGCTGGTGCAGGGCTTGCCGGACGCTCCGGCGGAGATTCAGCGCATCGCAAACGGCCTGCCTTACCGCGATTTTGTCACCGTTGGCTTGCTCGTCGATCGACTGATGCTCAAAAACACGACCGATATGAAAACGCTGGGCGATATCGTTCCCGATTGCTGGATCTACGTTCAGGATCAGAGTGTGAAGCTCGGTCGCGTACAGATTTTCAACAACTGGTCTCCTTATATGGTGCAGGATCCTCTGCATACGGTTTGGGTCGGCTTGGAGTATTTTTGCGCCGAAGGAGATGCGTTTTGGAATCTCTCGCAGGACGATTGCATTGCGTTGGCGGTAGACGAGCTCATCCGCATCGGCGTCATCGGCAAAGACACTCCGATCCTGAATAGTTGCCGTGAGCGCGTTGCAAAAGCGTATCCGGCTTATTTCGACACCTATGACGAAATCGACCAGCTCAAGTCGTATCTCGACGGGTTTAACAACCTCACCTGCATCGGTCGCAACGGACAGCACCGCTATAACAACATGGATCACTCCATGGTGACCGCATTTGAGGCGGTTGCCAATATTCGCGGCGGCATATTAAGCCGCGAAAATGTTTGGAACGTAAATACCGAGCAATCATATCACGAAAAGAAATCCTTACGTATTGCGATATAAAACCGTTTCACAAAAATCCTGACGCTCGCACGGGGGAAACATGGAAAAGCACTTGTTCCGGCAACTTTTCACAGAACCAACCACAAAACCGTTCATCCAGTTTTTCCGCTATGTATTCGTTGGCGGGTGCTCGTTTCTCGTCGATGCCGGTGTGCTCTGGCTCTGTGTAC
>Ga0302289_1000235_pt1 | contig 28421 bp, 14 predicted proteins | sample III_Fen_N1_2_FD_194552 | JGI IMG/M metagenome (GOLD analysis project Ga0302289, IMG submission 194552) | Peat permafrost microbial communities from Stordalen Mire near Abisko, Sweden - III_Fen_N1_2 | ecosystem: Environmental > Terrestrial > Soil > Wetlands > Permafrost | place: Sweden: Abisko... | reverse complement strand
TGGAGCCTCGTAATTATCTTTTCCACAAGAAGCGAGAAAGAAAACACCCAGTACCAACAAGAGTAATTTTTCAATATTTTGTTTCATAATACTTTGTCTTATATAAATTGAGAATTATTGATTGGGGTTGGCTTTGATGAGTGGATTGTGATTACGAATTTCATCATTGATAAACGAATAATAGTTTCCCAGACGGAAATTATGAGCCGCATTGACACGTTTCGGTTTTTCCTGTTTGAAGTAGTATTTTCCATTATTCACATCACCCGGTTTGTATACCTTGTAAGGTACCAGACCAAATACATTCCCCTGGGGTTCGTTGGCTTTTCCGGGAGTCGTGGTAAGGGCAGTCAGCTTTTGACCGTTTAAAACCAAATGAGCAATCCGCCATCGTTTCAAGTCCCATAATTCATGACCTTCAAAGGCTAATTCGACACGTCGTTCGTTCACCACGCGGTCAAAAGTAATATCAGATGCCTGCAGGCTGTTGGCAGGGAAACCTGCACGCTCGCGCAGACGGTTCAGATAACCGGCAGCAACATCGGGTTGACCCAATTCAAAGGCGGCTTCTGCAGCATTCAACAACACTTCTCCAAAACGGTAACGGATCCACCAGACATCACTTTGTGTTCCAATAGTTCCGGAACCCACTGCAGGATCCAGGTATTTACGAATATAAAACCCTGTTTGTGCTCCAAACTCGGCATCACCTGCAGGGCCATCAAGACCAGTTACTTCGACATCGACACCATTGATCGTTTGTATAGCACCAAAGACACCGCTGTGAAGGCCATCAGCCATTAATGTGGCGGCAAAGATATCCAGCGCCTTGTTTTTAAACTTCATGCCCGGGAGCAAAACTGTTCCGGCCAGACGACCATCACGACCTGCAAACATGGTAAGCGGATCGGCATAATAAATAGTATTCCCCAACGAATCAACTGAAGGGAATGGTGCACTGGTACCATCCAACTTTTCATACAATTGGGCAAGATTCAAACTTGGATTCAGACGTCCACCGGTAGACTCTTCAGTGGAAGTTCTGGGTTGATTGTTCAGGGTCCAGTCATTCACCGATTTTGGTATGGAGTAATCGCGGACAAACATTGCTTCCGGGTTATTGGTCTTATCCAGGAACAGGTTAGCAAAGTTTTCAGAAGCACCTGAAGCCATTTTCTTGACATACAGGCTGTATTTACCTTCGGTAATGATTTCCTGAGCAGCTGCGAGAGCTTTTTCGTAATATTTGATTGGATCAACACCTGACATACCTACTTCTCCGTTGTCCGGAGAACATTTGACGTTAGACGTACGAATGGGATTGTATCTTGCAATTGATGCAGCATACAATGCTACTCTTGACTGCATGGCCAATGCGGTACCGCGGGTTGCCCTCGACTTCATATCGGGATTATCCGGTAAAAGCGTTTTAATCGTATCCAGTTCTGCAATAATAAAATCGTAGACCTCTGATTCTTTCGCACGTGGATGTCTCAAATAAGCAGGATCTCCACTGAAATTATATTCCATTGGTTCGGTAATCAACGGAACACCACCCATCGCCTTTACCTTTTCGAAATAAGAGGCACAACGCAGGAAACGTGCTTCGGCCATGAATTGCGATCTTGAAGCATCTGAAAGCATAGTAGCCCCTTTCGCTTTTTGAATAAAAAGATTCACTTTGCGGATATAATCATAATCCCAGTTGGCACACAAATCGTAATTGTAGACACTCTGTGTTTCTACGCGCCAATAGTCACCCAACGCTGAAGGAAAGGCTTCGGTAAAGTTGGTGTATTCATACCAGGACGAAAGTTTCTGATATTCCGGATATCGGGTATACAGATCGGAAAGGACCTTTTCAACAATGGTAGGATCTGACCATACCTGATCTTCGAGAAGGATATTGGTTGGATCCTGATTGATATAGGCATCGTCGTTACAACCCCATAAAAGAAGGGCAAACAGGCTATATAAAAAATACTTTTTCATTTGATTTTAGTTTATTAAAAGGTTAGATTAACACCAACATTTACCAACCGGTTCTGAGGATATTGAAGTCCGTTATCATCCATTGTTTCTGCATCCACCCCTACTGTACTCAGGTTGTCAATCGAAAACAGGTTATTGGTATTTACATACAGTCTGATCTTTTGCATTTTAACTTTATCCAGTATTTTCTGAGGGATACTGTATCCAATTTCAATGGTCCGGGCACGCAGGTAGGTCACATTGGTGAGCCAGAAAGTAGAGTTGGTATTGTAACTGCTCAGTCCGCTCTGGTTATAGCGTAGTGCCGGGTATGTTCCTGAAAGCCATGCACTGTTTGGATCGGCAGGATCAGTACGTTTCCAGTGGCTGGCCGAGATGTCCTGAAGTAAACCACCCCCATTTTGAAAAGGAACTCTCAATTCCCAGTTCCGACTGTAACAGAAGTTGGAACCGCCTGAAAAGTCTGCATTAAAGTCAAACCCTTTCCAGGCCAGGCTTATGTTAAACCCGATATTCGTAATTGGGTTTTTTCCTGCAGGATAACCAATAGGACGGTTATCTTCATCGGTAATTACACCATCACCATTCTGGTCTTTGTAGATCAGGTCTCCCGGTAAAAGGGTTTTGTTACCCTGACCATCCATATCAATTTTACTGTTGTTGATCTGATCCTGTGTCTGGAACTGACCGGTAACTTCTTTTCCCCAGAAGATATCACCATAGCGGTTTTCGGTGGAATGCAAATAATAATCCAGTGAATTCGCGAATTGTGGTTTATACGAAGAAAGGAACTTATATCGTGAAACAGAGACATTACCACCGACTGCGTAGTTAAAATCACCGGCTTTTCCGGTATAGGTTAAGGTAAATTCACCACCAAACTGGGCATCACTTTTTAAGTTTTCCCGGGGCAAACCATATCCTAATTCAATCGGCAATACGATATCATATTTGATTGAAGGAATCCCGGTACGTTTGCGATAGAAATAATCGACAGCACCGGACAGTTTCCCATCAAACATGGTAAAGTCCATCCCTACATTGGTAATTTTACTGACCATCCACGAAAGGTTATTAGTAGCAATACCCCTGTCGACAGCCCCATTGATCACCGTTCCATCATTTACAAAAGTAGAAGAAGGATAGGTATAACCGGATACATAGGTATAATCGTTATCTCCGATGCTGCTGTCATCTCCCATTTCGCCATACGATCCCCTGAATTTTACATCAGTTAATATCTTTCCGTCTCCAATGACGGATTTCATAAAGCCTTCTTTCGAAATTCTCCATCCGGCAGAAGCTGCAGGAAAGAAACCCCAACGTTTACTGGCTTCGTATTTAGAAGAACCATCGCGACGTCCGGATACCTCCACATAATATTTATCGGCATAATTATAATTCATACGTCCGATATATCCTACTGAAGCGATGTTTACTTCCTCATCGACATATTCTTTCATGTCGTTAAACTGGAGAAGTGGCAGTGCATTGGTAGTCGGTGATGTATGTACCCAGTCTCTGAGCGATTTTCTATCAGAGAATTCTGTGGCAAGCATCAGGACAATATTGTGTTTTCCAAAGGTATTTTTGTAATCAACCTGTCCCTGATAAACATTTTCCAAAACTTTGCGGTGTTCACGTTCTCTGTAAGGATTTATACTTCCTCCGGTACGTTCGTAGGTGTCGGTTGAAGGACGATATGTAAACAGATCGTAGGTATATTCATGAACATCCAGAACACGATCGGCAAAACCATTCGAGTAATTTCCTTTAAATACCAGTCCTTTCAATGGGGATGTATATTCTACATTGAAATTGGATTGTAAGGCACGCCAGTTACTTCTGAAATAACCGGATTTTTCATAGTTGAGCAATCCCCAGTTGGTATCACCGTGTCCCTGTATGTTATTCACATAATTGGGATTGTCATTGGCATAAGGTCGGTCCATTGGTGTATTCCGCAATAAAGCAAAACGGGGTAACCAATAATCATCCCCACCCGGTACACCGGGGTTCTCGTTTGTTTCAACTCTTCCGTTGAGGTGCATACCTACTTTAATCCTGTCGGTCACTTTGACATCCACATTACTTTGGATATTATTCCGGGTAAAGACGAACTCACGCCCCAATACGGAACTCTGGTCGACATGTGTAGCCGAAAGGTAATAGGTAATCCGGTCTGAACCACCCGAAGTACTTACATTCAAAGAAGTAAGCGGTGCATTTTTTTTGATGATAAAATCGTACCAGTCAAAGCTTTTATACCCGGGTTCGGTACCTGTTTTCCATTTAGCCAGCTCATCCGTGGTAATATCAGAGGTACCGTTTTGGTTATAGTCGGCTTCCCGTTTGCCCGTCATCCAATCGGATGCATTGGACCCTTTTGGCCAACGCGTCCAGCTTTGCCAACCGGTGTATGCATTGATATTTATTACCGGTTTAACACCGGCTTTTCCAGTTTTTGTAGTTACCAACACCACACCATTTGCAGCTTTCACACCATAAATAGCAGCAGAAGCATCTTTCAAAATAGTAATACTCTCGATATCATTCGGAGCAATGTTGTTGAATGTACCTTCATCTTTTTGAATACCGTCAATTACGAATAATGGGGTACCCATGTTTCGTATTTGAATATTCGCTCCGGCACCCGGACGACCTTCCGCCTGACGGAATGACAACCCTGAAACCTTACCTGCCAGAGCAGCACTTGCTGTAACGGCATGTACCCGGTCGAGTTCTTTTGATGTGGTATTTGCGATCGCTCCGGTAAGGGTTTCTTTCTTCCTTGATCCGAATCCAACAACGACAACTTCTTCGAGAAGCTCCGAATTAGTAACCATTTTCACATCGAGAAATGATTTACCGGCGGGACTTATCTCTTGTTTAACAAAACCGATATAAGAGAATGCCAATATTGTATTTGCATCCGGAACAGATAAAGTAAATGCCCCGTTAATATCAGTAATAGAACCCTTACCGGTACCTTTAATCTGAACGGTAACTCCAATAAGGGCTGCTCCGTTTATATCCACTACTTTTCCGGAGACACTCGTGCCAACGGGTTGTATCAGATCTTGTGCAAAGACATCATTACCGGCAGTCTGCATAAAGATAAACAGCAGTACCAATAGTGACAGATTGATTTTGTGAAAGAGAGTGTAAACACTGTGTGTTTTTCGTTTTACAACTCTCTGGATTTTGTTTCTTTTCATATTTTATTCCATAAGTAGTTGACTTATGATTTTTTATTAGTTAAAAATAAAATTAAATATAATCTTCATTTAGTTGAACATTTCCAATATTCCGGCTTGTATCCGGATTTTCATTTACTTTTTTTAAATAGGCAATGGCGTTTTAGGTTTCAAGGTATCTTTTTAGTTAGTTGTTTAGTGCAATGCAATTTTTTAATGGAAATACCGGTTCTTTTAGTTGAGTTTATTAACTGGTATGTTGCATATCGTCAAGTCTTTCCATTAAAGTATAATTAGTAAATAAACATATTTAGGTTCAAATATTTTTCCGGCATTGACAATGTCAGAACAATTCAATTTGCGGGTTGTCAGGCCGGATAATGCTTTGATGATGGGTCGATAAATTAATTTTTCAGCTTACGACTAAAGAAAAACACATCATGATGCATACAAACCTACCAGTTAATTCTTCTAATGTTGACAACGATTTGACCAAATAAGGACATTCTTGTTCCTTAATTGCCCCTATAGTTAAAGCGTCTTAATTTTAGAAAAATAATAAATACATAGATTGTACTAATAAATCTATTTCTTAAGAATATTTAAGTCATTTTTTGTCTTGTTCTATTTAATTCCCGTTTAATTTTAGCCTAATCAACTCATATTCAACACTAATTTATTGCCTTTGCTCTGAGAAACGCACGATTGCATATTTCACATTTGAAATATTACCTGAAACGGAGGGGAATTCAGGCAATAAATTGCATATTTATCCGCCTGTAATTGAACTACAAAATGGATGAGTAGAATTGGAATTATATCAGGTCATTCGGAGAAATAAATTATCACCCATCACATAACATATGTTGTTTTATGTTATTTTCCAAGTGCAAATGGTTAGTCTTTTTACAAGTATTTTATACTAATAAATGGAAAGAATGGTTACTGTTTATTTAGGGAAGAATCGAATCAAGATTAAACTGAAATGGAGAGAGTCGGGGGTGTTTATTAGTCGCACCACCATGTCGTCCTCCCATTTCTTAATCCATCATAAACGATTTATCTCAGGATGTGGGAGTGCGACATCTCTTCACCAAGTCGCCCTCCCACTTGCTGATCTATATGAAAAGATTCAGTTAAGTATGTGGGAGGGCGACTATATAGAAAATACAATTGGTGGCTTTAAGCTTTATCTATTCAATATAGTTCCAGCCTACGATCCGGTACAATTTTTTGTGACAGTTGCCAACTCGTTTAGAGTGTCCTTTTCCGTTAGCGAAGGATAGTTGCACCATGTTAAAATCTCCTGCAGTAAAATTATTACTGATGCCGTCATCTTCAAACAAACCCGCACGGGAAGGTATTTTACCATACACCCGGCAGGTAATCTCAAACACTGTAGCAGACGAGATAAACTCCACAGGGGTAGCAAGGGGTAGAATTGTCCCTTCTTTCACAAACAACGGAAGTTGATCCTCTCCCACCGTTATCGTATATTCACATCCACCTTCATATTTTTTATTCGTATTAAAGTCATACCAGTTCCCGGCAGGAAGGTATAAGGTTCTGGTGGAAGAGACTCCTGTTAACGGTGCGGCCAGCAGACTTTCACCCATCATATATTCATCGGACAGGTTATACACATTTTTATCCGTAGGAACATCCATCACCAAAGCACGGAAAGGTGGAATTCCCTCCCGGTTATACTGTGCAAAGGCAGAATACAGATAAGGTACCAGGCTCATCCTCAGGTTTAACAGCTTGCGGATTTGGCCTTCCACCTGATCGGCATTCGTCAACAGAATACCATTGTTGTTCTTTTTGAGTATCTATCTGTAACCAGGGTGGATATTGCAGGTACCAGCTGTTGAAAAGAGTCTGTGCTGACAGTACTGCTGTTTGGGTACGACGGATGAGTTCAGTCACTGTGGACGATTCCCTGACTTCGGGTGACCAAAGTAGTCCGGAAAAGCCCTGATTCGCTATCATCCGGATATATTCCTTATGATCATACGTATCACTGTATAAAGAGGCGGGATAAGATGAAGCAAAAGCACCCGAAGACCTGACATCAAAAAAGACCCGTTGATTTTTCTTCTTATAAACATCATACAACGATTTGAGATACAATTCACCGAACATCTGGTGCATTTGTTCTCCATCTATCCCTGATGGGAAACGGGATAGTTCAGGGAAACTCCAGTTCTCATTTCCACGGGCAATATCGGAATTGTCGCACTCATCGAGTTTAAATCCTGAGATTCCCTGATGGATGAATGTCTGGTCGTGGTAGTTCGCGAATATGTTTCTGGTGGTAGAATCGGCAAAGTCGGGCACCAACCCTTTCCACACGGTATAATCGCCGGAGTGGTTCTTCAACAGGGGATATAGCGGCGACACCGGTGATACAAAGGCATGCTCCCACAAATTTACTCTGAAATGCATCCCTTTCAGGCTATCTATTAAATGCTGAGGGGTAGGAAAAAAATCTTTATTCCAGACATACGAGCAGGAATAAGCTGCGGTCTGCCATTTTGGTTCCAATCCAAGTACATCACACGGAATGTGCTTTTCCCTGAAATAAGTGGCCATCTTAAAGACTTCATTTTGGTTAAAGTCGGCTTTCACCCTGTACTTTACGCCCAACCCCCAGAGTGCAGGCATGGCGCCGCCTCCCGAAAACAGATTATACCGTTGAACGGCATTGAGCATATCAGGTCCCAGGAATATAAATATTTCAATCCCTTTTGCTTGTGGAATATCAACGGTAATGGTCGATGAGGCTCTTTCGCGGTTATGATATAATTCGTTGGTAGTAGTAGCAGCCGGGGAAACTTGCTCTGATGCAATAGCTGTTGATTGTTCAACGGGTTTAGTCAGGTTTCCACAATAAAAAGTAGCATACCTGGAAGTATTGATCAATATGCCGTACCCTTTGGTAGATACATAGTACGGCACCGGAGCATGGCTGTAACCTAAATCATTCAACGGATAGGCATTTACCACCGGCTTCTTCTTAAGTCCTTTTTGATTGAACGAATTCATTTGCAAGCCAAAGCCATATAATTGTTCTTCTTCAGTAAGCGGCAGCTCTACGATTGTCCCTCTGGAAGTAAAAGTAATTTTTATATCTTCAGGATGGAATGGGAGAGAACCTGCGGGAATTGTGTTCAATGCTTCTGTCATAGGCGCATTCGTGCAGAAACTGTAGGGTGTAAATTTATCGACAGTACCCAATGTAATCTTTATGACTCCGGGAGCTACCTCTTCTGTTTTCATTGACTGGCTAAAACCATGTAAAAAACTCAGGCATAAAAAAGCCACGATAAAAGTAAAATTAATTTGAAATGATCGCATAGGTTTGATTTAATTTAAAAAATTCGATATAAAGTAGTTCTCCCATCCCGATATCCATCGTTCAAAAAAGATCACACAAATAGAAAAGATCACACGACCAGAACTTATAGGAAATTCTAAGGATCCGGTGATTTTATTTACCTGCAAATGTACTTAACCCAACTTGCAGCTAAACCGAGCAAAAAAATTGTTTTTCAGTAAGTTGAGCTTCTTCGAGTTCAGATTTGTGTACTACAGATTTTTTCTTTTTGAACGGTGCGTATTTGTATTTTAGGGCATCATATAATTGTATTACCTTTTGATTTGGTTCGGAGCAACGCCTAATCTTAATGACTTCTTCCACATCATTCTGTGCCAAAGTAGTTACAGCTTTTTGGGTATTCATTATGCGGACAATCTCACGCCAACCACTATTTATACCGTTTAATTTCAATTGGTATCTAACTGTATTTACTACCCAATATGCCAACAGTCCCAAATGCAGATGAGCCATTGTGTTTTCATCTTTCTGGTGATAAATAGGACGTAAATCAAGGTCAGTTTTCAATACCCTGAATGTAGCTTCAATTTCGCGTATTATATTGTAACATTGCCAAAGCAGCTCCTCGGAATCAGACTCTAAGGTAGTACGAAGAAAATACACCCCACTTCTTGCATTTATATCCACATTGGGTTTAACAGCCCATTTGATGGAAGTTGCTATTTGCACTTTTGGTATTTCAACAACCTGATTATTTTGGTTTTTATCTTTATTCTTACCTTTATCTTTTCCTTTGGTATTTTGTTGAACCAATTCCATTGATTCTATCTCAATATCATAATAACGTCCGATAGAAGGATATTTCCCTTTAAGTTTCCCGATACGTTCGTGGACCTTATCTAATTGTTTGACACCTGATTTCTTGTTCAGACTGTCTGCTATTTTTTGCATTCCTTCTTCAAACCTTTGTTGGAACTGCTCATTCATGGAGCGTTCCTTTAGTTTTTTAGTATGGCTTTCTACTTTGAGGTAATAGTCCGTATTTTTATCTGTCTTTACCCTGCAAAGATCTATCTTTTGTTTCTTGTTGTCTGTAACGGTTACAGTAGGAGCATCAGCTTCCAGAATGTAATTTTTAAGTGTTGAACGACTGACACACATATAATCGTAACCCTTGTCACGAATCATTTTCAGATTGTCCTCAGTAGCAATACCTGCATCAATGATCACCAATGCTTTCTTGGCTGAACTGGAAGTCTTTACCCTGAGTTTATTGATCATGCCCTCCAATGTTTTTGGATCGGACATGTTTCCTTCCAATATAGCAGAGTACTTGATAAATCCTTCGGGATTGATTACCAAAGCTAAAACTACTAATTTGGCATCACTCCGTTTCTCTTTGCTTCTACCAAATTTGGCTAAGACACTCCCTTCTTTACGACCTTCAAAATAGGTGTTGGTTAAATCGTAAAGCATTATTTTATCCTCTATGTCAAACAGTTCGTTCGTAGTAAGTGATAAGTGTTGTTCCAAACTCTCTTTCTGTGCATATAGTTTTTTGGAAATGGAATATAACCGGTCTTTGGTTACTTTTTCAATTTCAGAACCTGTTATTTCGCAAATAGCCGAATTCTCTTTTATCCAACGAGAGGTCTCGAATTCGGATGCTGGATATACCGCACGGCTGATAATATGTGTTTGGGCTAATTTTATATCCTGATCACTCCAGCCCTGACCTTCCAGAAATGTTCTGATCTGTAGTTGCTCAGTTGCCTGGTATGAGAGCCACTCTGCACCGATCTCTCTGATATCTTTATTTCGAATGCTATTCAAATCGATAATCTCTAAATCTTTACCTTTGGCATAAGGCTTCTTTTTGGGCTTATCAAAGAGTACATCTATCCGCTTTTCGGCTACTAAACGATTATAATACTCATCAACATATTGATTTACAACTGTATCATCGCTTACGGGAAAATCAATATGTACTTGGTTCGCATTCTCAACACGTTGGGTGAGTATCTTTTGTATCAGATTCATTTGATCGGTTGTCAAGCCTTCCAAAAAACCTAAGTTTAACATCGGGCGATGACATACCCGACCATCCGAATTACGGTAACTCTCAACTAAGCGGTAATACCATCCCGGCTTGTTTGTGTTTGGATTATGTCTGCCTGATACTTTGAAATACATAAATACAAAGTAAATGGATAATCCGCTAATAATCAAGACCCCCCTGTGTACTACAAATGAAATTGAAAAATACGTAGTCTGATTTTCAAACGGTTATGAAAATAACTATCCTCCAAGAGGGTAAATCAACCAAAAATATCGATTTTTATAGCAATAATTTAAGTGTGTTTAACTTTATATGCCAATACTGCTGCAAGTTGGGTTAAAAAAAAAGTCTTCGAATTCTGTTGATCCGGAAGAACAGGCAGGATTTGTTAGAAAGGCATTCAAATATCCGGATTAAAATTTTTGGAATTATTACATCTAGAACCGAATATTAAAACAGGAGGGAATTAACTACTCAAAAAAACAATGTACTGTATTTATATAAAAAAGAACGCGAATGTAAATCCGCGTTCTTATCAAATAAATTTAAAACAGGGCTGTTTATTACTCCGTTTATTAATATATGCGTTCGTTTTACTCTGCCAGTTTCTTTGCCGGTATGCAGTATTTCAGATAATCAGGATCTTCTTCCGGGGTACGCATTCCGGCCACTTCAAGAGCCCGAAGTACAAATACATTCCACGAGAAAACACGGGTACTGGGCCACCAGCAGCCGGGTACCGACAGATCGTAGGGAAGGAACTCATGGCTGAACGGTTCATCGGGGTTCAGGGTAATCTCGGCTTTCAGGCGGTCCTTAATACGCTGTTCAGCAGGTTTCCATCCATGTTTCATACCGGCAACATAGCCGCAGACTTCTTCGCGCATCCAGCTACCGGCATTGTAATAGATCCCGTTATCCCAGAACAGGTTGGGCGAAAAGGGTTTGTTTGCTTGCGTAAAATAGGTATCCGTAACATGAAAGATCAACGGGGAATATCCGTTTTTTAGAGGAACTTTATCAAGGGTATTATTCACCATTTCAGAGGTCAGAATGGGGGTGTTGAACAACCACAGCGAAACAAATTCGGGCAACAGCGAATTGAACGTAATCACATACGGATATTTCCTGTTATCGATCAGGTAACCTCTGTCTGTATCATAAAACGCCCGGTATCCGGCATTGGCTTTTTCGATCGTGGCATTTGATACCGGCATTCCCAGTTCCTGCGCAACACGAAGTGTAACGGCCAGCATTCCCTGGTTGACTGCCAGGTTGGAAGTACGATCGGGATATTCCACACAGTCATTTTGACCTAACACAAAGCGGGCACTGCATATTCCATCTCCATCGGCATCCAGTTCATTCAGGATATAGTGGAATGCTTTGGTGATTTTATCCATGGGAGGAGGTGTAGCGTAGATTCGTTTATTCACCAGTGCAAACCACAGGAATTCGAGCGTGGCATCATTTCCTTTTAACTCTTTGCTTCCCATAGAAGGGGTGATGATGGTTCCTATGGTACCGGCTTCATTTTGGGTGGCTGCCCATTCATTAAATATCCCTTCACTGGTTTCTTTGTTATACGTTCCCATCATGCTCCAGAATGAATCACGGTTGTACATGTCGGGGGCATAATTGATGCTCGGCACGCTGAGCGGTTTAAAATTTTCGGCACTGGTGATCCACATCAACATCTGGTAACAGGAATACAGGCATTTCTCTTCGGTAGTACCTTTGAACCGCAACCCATCGGCCAAAGAGACCTGTGATGCCAGCCGTACATCATGCAGGGTTGGTTTGGCAGGTGCAACAAAGATAAAAGTCCGCTTGGTATTTTGTACTCCTGAAAGGAGTTGGTGATACGGTTGTTCGTGGGCTGCCGATTGAATTACTTCCAGGTCTTTTATCTCCAGTTGATATGGCTTCCCTGTTATTAGTGAGGAAGCAGCAATCAGCAAATGGGTGGTTCCACCTTCGGTATTGGCCAGATAAACGGTTTCTTCCAGTTCTTTCCAATTAGTTGCCGAGGAAGGTATGTCGGATTGATAGTGGAAACCCTGTACATCATTGCCGGTAGTACCATCCTTTTTCCATAAGCGAAGGGTAACCGGAAACGCAGACCGGTGCTTAAACCGGACAGTATAATACCCATCAGGAAGGGAATAGGGCAACCTGAAACCTGCCAACCCGGAGGTTGCTTTATTGCCTTTGAGGATATAAATTCCTTTTATCTGTTTAAGTTCAGCACCATTATACGATTTCCATTCCTTTGTTTCAGGAGTGCTATAATGGATCTTTTGAACCGGATGATTAAAGTCCGACAGTTCTCCAAAAGTTAGTTTTACGAAGTTATCGCCTTTTTTTCTGTCTTTAAGGGTTGCAATCCGGTACAGTCCGGCATCACAGATCTCCTGTATAGCCCTGAATCCAACTCCTCCGGTCGAAGGGCGACGACGAATATTGCGGGTCCACAGATTCCGGTTACCGGCATCTGTGAGCAGTCCCACACACAATGAATCGCCGATCATATATCCGGCAGCAGGATATGATTCGTGTGCCACACCACCTTTGTTATCGGCATTGTCAAAACTCCAGAAACGGGAAGGGGATCCGAATGATGACAACGAAGTATTCACAGAATAATAAAGCAACGATAAATTCGTCTGACGGAGGTCAATGCGTTTTTCAACCACCTGCTTATTGACAATGTCATAGGTAACGGTAACCGCAACATCAGTTTCCAGGGTAGGAAGCCTGACAATCCCTTTCAGGACAATCCTATTATTAGTTTGAACCGCTGAAGTACTTTTCCAGTTGTTTATGGATTCACGTACGGAACGGTCTTCATTTTCGAATATCAGATTCAATTCACCCGTTTTCTCCCAGGTTGAAACCGGGACAGAACCATAAAACGCATCGACATAATAGCCTTTTAAGGAATCACCCCGGAGTTTGAGGTTCAACTGTCCGGCTGAAAGGGGTGCAATAAAAAAGAGGAAAAGAAGAATAAACTTGCAATAGTTGAATTTCATGGGGTATGTTTATATGGGTTATTAAATGGTCAAATGTTTTGGTGAAGGAAAAAACCTTTTGTCGTATGATTAAACCTTTTGTCGTACGAAGTACACAAAAGCGTTTTTTCCCTGATACAGGTTTTTTCAGAATATCAAAAAAAATCTCAATTATCTTTTTCTACTATGTCAACTTATTTATTACATTTCGGCTAAAGCCAATATTTGATTCATACATTCGATCCTCCAACTAAAGTTGGAGGCAATTTATTTGGACGGTCTAAACAACTATACCGATCAACTTAATAAACTTATTTACCTCAATCAACTGAATCAACTGAATCAACTAAACGCTCATCCATCAGCTGACGGACGTATGCTTTGAGGTTTGTTTGGGTGTTCAATTCTTCTTGATAATCTTTGCTTTATATTGTTTTCCTGAACCGGATGTTATTCTCACAATGTAAAAACCATTCGGCAGGGTGAGTTGAACGGTTGGTGATGAATCAGCTGAAAGAAAAACGGCTTTTCCAAGCAGGTCAAACACCTCTTTTTTACCAATGGTTTCTCCGGTAGGCAATCTCACTGCAAATTCATTGACAAATGGATTTGGTATTATTTTCATCACGGAGATAACGGTATCTACAGCAGTCCCTTTTAATTTAAAAGTTGCCGGCAGAAGTTTAAGCAAGGATTGGGATAGTTCGTCATCATAGATTCTGACTTCATCCACCGCCCCGAGAAAATTATACAGGGTTGTCCCTTCATCCTTTCTTCCAAAGGTAATGCTCTTTTGTGTCGTTTGAATCAGACCGGTCTGAGTTGTAAAAGCAGACAGCTTTCCGTTTCTGTATAACTCCAACGAATAGCCGGTATAGGCGGCTGTGTAGTGGTCATATTTCCCAATCCGAAGAACGCTGTCGGCATCGAGGTCTACTGTTGCAGCATTGGTTTTGACGGTCCAACGAACCTTATGATTGGGAATTATTGATATCTTATACCGTTCTTCCCAGCTGCCGTGGGAAATAATAAACTGCTCGTTGTTGGGGAGGGCATCGGGCTTTACCCAGAAAGACAGAGTTATTTTATCCTGGAAATTCAGTTTAGAATCGTTGGGCGTATAAATATACGAATCACCCGAAGGAAAACCATACGCTCCGTTGGCGACACCATCGGCACCGGTGACAGATACTGTGCCTACAGAAAGGGCATGAAACGCATTTTGAGCTTTATTTTTGGCATCTTCGTTGAAAGGGTAATAGATAAGAGGTATTGGCTCGGGAAGTGTCGTAAAATCCTTTATCAGGACAGATTTAGTAAAAGCTGTTGTTCCGGAAGTGTTGGTGGCTGAAAGCGTAATGGTATATATTCCGGGAGTACCAGGAAGTATCCAGGTGGGTGATGCCGTCAGAGTATTAGTCAGGGTACCAGAAGCCGAACTCCATGAATAAGTTACATTAGTGGTGTTTAGAATCGCAGAAGGTGTCAGTGTTGAATTGATCTCAAAGGGCATAACCGTTGAAAATAAGATATCTGATATGACAGGCTGTGGAATAATCAGATCAACCACTTTTACCGGAACCGGAGTAGAAGTCACCGTATCACCGTTGAGAGATATCTTGCAGGTCAACTGAACAAGTCCTGGTGTTCCGGGAGCATTCCAGACATAGTTTGCTGTGGTGGTAGTGCCCAGCAACATATTATCCTGAAACCATTGAAAAGAAAGGTTTGCTGAAGCATTATTTTCCGGCAGGCAATAGAGTTGAAGTGATTTCAGCTTTTGTACGATGGTATCGGAAACCGAAAACGCCTTTATCCGCAAGTGATTGGTGAAATCAGAACCCGCATGGTAATCGATCACATGTCCGTTTACCGATTTTAAACGGCCTTTTACGACAGGTTTATTTCCTGATGGATAAATACTCAGTTGCCTGACACTGTCGGATGGAATGCTAAAATTAATGCTTCCTGATGCATTGGTACTTAACACGGATTCGGTGATCGCATCATATACATCAAAAATCCCCGAAGGCAAAGTCAGTTGAACGGATTGGGACGTAACAGCCGGATTATAATACAGATAGGCAGGATAGGTTTTATCTCCCCTGAAATCAGTCTTATTCAGGTCTATCTGAAGAATGCCTTCAATGTTTGTTTTTGAGATTATGGAAGCCAGATAGCCTACACTTGAGCCACTGTACAACGACAAGTTGGTGGCTGCCCCTCCACCGCTAACGGCATCCCCCATGGCAAAAGGCTGCGTGCCATTCCAGTTTTGTTTGATCGATTCATACGGAATGCAGGAGGCAGTATCATTTTGGATGGACCACGCATACCCTGAAGATTCCTGATTGGAAGGTGGTAAAGCATTCCGGTAATACAGACGGCTTGCATTGGCCAGGTTCAGCAACCACTTACCCAATGCCCGGGCAAACCGTTTATCATATTTAGCTACAGGTGCCAGAGCGGCGGCATGCTGAAAACCGTTCATACTAAAAGCATAATCATTACCACCATCGTTGGCTTCACCTATTAACCCCGAAACATCATACCCGTTCCAGGTACCGGTAATGGTGCCCCACCCACGCAATGTATTCAATCCGGAGGAAAAGGTCCAGTTCATCATTTTCTGTATGTCGTAATTGGTTCCTTCCACAGCATTCATTCGGGCAGCAGTAGCTATTCCATAAGGAAGTTGTATTTCATAGGATGGGTTTGATGTCCATGTTAGAAGGAAGTCCAATGCCAGTTCAGCACCTTCAAGGTACTTTGGGTTATGGGTTTGCACATAGGCCTGGTACATGATCCATGAAATAGAGCCTGCAACTTCAGGTTCAGGGACACTGGAAGCATTGGGGGTCCCTGTCAGCAAATTAAACGCCCTGTAATTCAGCGAAGGAGGATTCCAGGGTTGCACGGTACCTCCCAGTTTCTTCAAAACTCCCAATTCCCTGTCGGCAATGGTGGCGAATTGAGTCGTAAAGTCAGCATCAACCGACGGATACAATGAATACAGCTGATAGAAAAAAACGTTGGGCATGATTTCGTACCACCAGTCGCTGCCGGTAGAAGTGAAATAATTATTCAGATAGACATTTTCTCCATTCTGTTTATTAAAGAAGTCTTTTACTTTCACCACCCAGTTGGTATTCAATTGCGTTGTTTTATCCACCCCAACCAAAGAAGCACCCACAACGGCAGGCAGGATATTGATGGCTTCCGCCACCCGTCCGTGATCGGTTTGCCCAATGTAGGTATCCATCCGGATTGTTTTAAGGGCAGGATAATTAATTCCGTTCGAAGTGCTAATGGTCGTAACCGGCAGATAAGTTCCTGTCCTGGATGTATCGAATACTAAATTATCGTAATTCAGCGCTACCTGTTTCCAGTCACGCATCACGTAGGGTGAAGGCATATTGGGCATAAGATCAATGCGGGGAATGGATAGTTGCTGGGCGTTTGCCAACAAAAACAATCCGACAAAAAGAGTTGAAAAGAGTATTCGTTTCATATTATAGTTTTAAATCCGGTTAGTAGACAACTTTTCCAACGTTCTAAGTGTTGGAATAGCTTTATTTAAAAGTTTATATTAAAATCGTTGCAAGTAATCAAGATTAAATAGTGAACAATTTATTGATTTAAAGTGATGGAATTCTTGTATTTATTTTATTCCCGACCCCCAAACCCCCAAAAGGGGCTTTAAGACGCAGTATTTAAAAAATCACAATCAGTAAATTAAATCTGATAATGCACTCTTAATCCCCTTTTGGGAATTTGGGGGTCAATCTTAAAAACAGTTCAGTAAATTTATTGAATTATTTACGATAGATTAAAAAATCATTTATCTTTAAATGACTCCCTCCCATTAGAATCTTAGCTCCCATAGGGATTTCAATGCTTTGTTCTTCTCCAAAGTTTAGAAAGACTGATATTTTATCCCCTTTATACGATCGTGTGAAACTGATGAGATCATTGTTTCTTACCAGTTTTTCATAGCTTCCGTATTGAAGTGTTTTTTCATTATTCCGGAGAGTCAGCAATGCCTTATAGGTATTCAGCATGGAATTTTCATGTAGCAACTCCTGGCTGACATTTACTTCCGGATAATTCTCATTCAGTTTAATCCAGGGCTTTCCTGTCGTAAATCCGGCATTCGTGCTACTATCCCATTGCATGGGGCTTCGTGATTTATCCCGGTTGTGATTATTCCCTTCAACGAGTGCTTCTTTGGTAGTCTTTCCGGCATCAATAGCCAGGGTATAAAAGGTTTTCCCCTGTATGTCTGCAATCTCCTCATAGGTATTGGCAGTAATATTTTTCATGCCGATTTCCTCACCGTAATAAATAAAGGGAACCCCTTTGGCAGTAAGGATCAGGGCAGCCAGTGCTTTTGCCCGGTCTGTATTCCCTCCGGCAAGGCGATCCATCAACCGTGGATTATCATGACTTCCGAAGAACAGTGTCGGGTAGCCGGGCATGTTTTTTTCCATGCTTTGCAATTCATTATAAAGTCGTTCTACTGAGAATGCGGGGATACTTCCGAAATTAAAATTGAATACCACATCCAGCAATTGTGGCGACTGGTATTGTTTCAGGAGTTCGATCCGGTCACTCCCAATTTCACCCACCGTAAAGCGGTCTTTGTATTCATTGACCGTTGACTTAATGGCAGCGATGGCAGATTTCACTCCTGGCTGATTGATATCATATACGTGCTGTTGTTTTCCGTCTTTCACCGTATTATCAGTTATCAGATCATCTGTATTGAGAAAATCGATCACATCAAAGCGGAAACCATCAATGCCTTTATCCAGCCAAAAACGGAGAACTTTTTGAACTTCCTTCACGACCACAGGGTTCGACCAGTTCAGATCGGCCATGCGGACATCAAATTTATGTAGGTAGTACTGGTTGGTCAGGGTGTCCAGCTTCCAGGCACCACCACCGAAAAAGGATTCCCAGTTATTGGGAGCATCTTTCCAGATATAATAATTGCGGTACGGGTTATCCTTAGATTTGCGGGATTCCCTGAACCATTTGCTATCGGTGGAAGTATGGTTGAGCACCATATCCATAATGACTTTGATGTCTCGTTTATGGGCTTCGTTCAGAAACTTGCTGAAATCATTCAGGGTTCCATAAACCGGGTCGATGTGATAATAGTCGGCGACATCATAGCCGTTATCCACCTTTGGAGATGTAAGAAAAGGGGTAAGCCAGATTCCTTTGATTCCCAATGACTGGAGGTAATCAAGGCGCGAAGTCATGCCTTTAAAGTCGCTGATGCCGTTGCCATCACTGTCCTGAAAAGAGGGCATGTAAATCTGGTAAAAGGTAATTTCTTTCCACCACGACTGTTCCGGTACTGTTTGTGCAGTAACCTGTAATGTCAGGAATAAGATTAAATAGTTGAGTGTGTGGCGGAACATAATGTAATGATGTGTTTATGTGATGATATGTTGATGTGTTGATGTGATGATGTGATGATATAATAATCATTCCTGATTAAAAAAATATTTCCATTTCAGGTAATATATAACGAGTAAAATCATCTGACAAGACAATTTGCAAAACATTAATCAGTCGGATATTCTATCTTTGATCTTTAATCTTGGTTCTTGGTTCTTTAATCTTTGATCTTGGTTCTTGGTTCTTGGTTCTAAATACTCAGTTCAGATTTAATAAACAAAGGGACCTGACTTACGAATAAGATCAAGTCCCTTTTAAAGATTAACGAAAACTAATGCTTATTTATTTTCGTCTTTATACAATTTGGCTACCTGACCATCTGTCAAAGCAACATTATAAACTTTGAGTTCGTCCATAGAGCCAATGAAATAATCCCATCCCTGAGGTTTGATTGGAGGTGTTACCCAATCCCATTTAGCTATTACTTCTGCATAGGTAGTACATGCACCTATCATCAAAGGCAATACTGTGGCGTAAGCTTTAATTGTTCCTGTAAGATTAGGTTTTACTTTATCAGTTCCAACAGCCCATACCATTGTACTCGCTCCATTAATATAAAAAGTCAATGTCCCGGTTGTCAGATTCATACTAACTACGAGTTGTGACCAGGTTCCGTTAACTGCACTACCTCCACCTTCGTTATCAGCATCAGTACCCCCTGCAGCAGTAGTTACAGTGAAAAATGGTTTGTTTGCGTCTTGAAGATTGAATTTCCATGAGTTCCAATAATTATACGACATAATGTAGTTTCCAGCTCTTGTCGAATCGGGTTTTACCCATACAGAAATCGACAATTGGGATCCTTGAAGGGAAGCAGCATTATAATCACTGACTTCTAAATGCGAACCTAAACCAAAGTGAATAGCTTTACCTACTTTACCGGTAACAAATGTTGGTATACCGGTATTCGTTCCAAAGACTTGTGAAGCTCCGGCAGTTAATTTAGCTGTCCAGCCTTTACCTTCAGTTGTAAACTGGTTAGAGGCTACAGCTTCATCAAAGGTCATCCCCATCAAAAGTGCAGATGCAGGGATTGCCCCATAAGCAGCAGCTAAAAACGTAGTTTTTGCTGCTCTTAAGTTAACTGCAAGGTTATCTACAGCTGTTTGAGTAATTGTAGTTACCAATGCAGCCGTTTTAGTATTTGTCAATACGGTTTGAAATGCTGTGATCGCTGCAGCAGGATAATCGGATGTAACGGTTGTGCCGGCTAACAGAAGAGCACAAGAGTCCACTGTAGCAGTAAGTTTTGTTTGGTCTGCGGCTTTCACCGGAGTGTCCGTTTTGGAGCAGCCGGTAATGACTGTTGCGAAAAGGGCAATGGACACACATGCAATAAATGCACTTTTAAAAAGAGTTGTTTTCATGATTTTTTGATTAATTGTTTATTATTAAATTGATAGTTAGTAATTTATTTTATTGTAATGCTTTGTTGGTATCTAGTTCGGATTGCGGAATTGGAAAATAGAAACGTGGGGCTTTCCATTTGAAATCAGTTCCCAATGCAGCTTCCGCGGTAGCCTGCCCCCAACGCATGAGGTCAAAGAAACGGTGGAATTCAAACCCAAGTTCCTTACGGCGTTCATTTTGAATCACAGTGCGCATAACGGACTGTGTGGTGGTTGTGGAATCACGGGAAAGATTTACCCGCAAACGCACTTTGTTTACTTCAAGGGCTGCATCAGCTACAGCGGTAGCACCTCCTATTTCATTCAATGCTTCGGCTTTCATAAGCAAAATATCAGCATAACGCATGGCATGATAAGGAACCGTAGTTTGACTTTTGGATACACCCACTTTGGTATCTTCGTCATATTTCTTTACCAGGTATCCGGTAGCTTCGGACCACGCTGAAGAGAAAGTGGTATTATTAAACCACGGTTTTCCTTCCCGCCCAATGGAAGCATCTAAACGAGGATCATCGGAACCATCAATCGCTTTCTGGGCAAATGCTTCTACATAATTCTGGGTTGGAGCATTGAAATAATATCCACCTTCGGTAGAAGGAGCAAACCATACATTTAAGCCATTTCCAATTGAAGATGCCGTGGTATTTGCATACCGGATTCCGAAGATCACTTCCGTACTGTCTTCAGCACCCGCTTTGAAAAGATTAGCGTAATTGTTCAGCAATTTATACTGGTGCAGGTTTTCTAATGCCTGAATGTTAGCAATACAGTCAGTATATTTTTGTTGATAAAGATCAGCTTTTGCCAACAAACCATATGCAGCACCCTGAGTTACCCTGCCTGCATCAGAGACAGGATACGTTACCGGCAAAACAGCAACAGCTTCCGTCAAATCCTTTTCTATCTGCGAATAAACAGCTGTAACTTCACTTAAGGGTACATTTATTGTAGCGGTGGTCAGTTGAGGTTCCAACTTTAAAGGTACTTTCCCAAAGATATTAACCAGATTAAAATAAGAATAAGCCCGTAAATACTTTGCTTCGCCGACTAACCGGTTCTTCAATGTGGCATCAATGCTCATAGGTGAAATATATTTGATGGCATTATTGGCGCGGGCAATCGTTTCATACGTTGCTTGCCAATAGGTACTCAACACACCGTTATCCGAAGTTGCCGTAAAATCATTAATGGAATTGATATCTGCCTGGTCACCGGCATTTCCTCCCTTGACTGCATCGTCAGAGGCAACATCCCCGAATATCCAGAGCGTATTGCCATACAACGAGTTATAGATTCCGGTAACCGCCATGGTAGCGGACTCTGCCGTTGTATAGTAATTGGCAGAAGTATAATCCCCTTTTAATTCAGCAGTCAAAAAATCTGAGCAGGAATAGAACAAACCAAGTACTGCTACAACGATTATATAAAATATTTTTTTCATGATTGTTTTCATTTTAATAATTGAAATTTGTAAGTTATTCAATTATGAATTTTTACATTCTAAATTATGAATCTATTAAAAGGTTATATTTAGGCCAAAAGTATAGGTAATGGCAGTCGGATATGTCCCCCAGTCAATTCCATTGGATCGATCACCTTCGGAGGCCGAATTGGTGCTGACAGTCATTTCAGGATCAAGACCCGAATACTTCGTAAATGTGAGCAGGTTTGTTGCAGCTACATAAGCACGGATAGACTGAATTTTTAACTTCTTCGTATTTGGAATGGTATATCCCAATTGCAGGTTCTTCAGGCGCAGGTATGAACCATCCTCCAAAAAGCGGGAAGAGGCTTTTACATTATTAGCCTTGGCTGCCCAGGAAGCCCGTGGCTGGGTGTTGGAAGTTCCTTCTCCGGTCCAGTGTTCCAGGTAATAGCGTTCTGTAACATTAAATCCACGGTAAAAACCTTCGATATCATAATTTACCTGGGAATAAATCTTTTGTCCAAAAGCTCCCTGAAAGAACAACAATACATCAAAGCCTTTGTAATTTCCCGACAGGTTAAGTCCTGCGGTGAAGGTCGGAATAGCACTGCCCATATACACGCGGTCTTTCGCATCAATCACATTGTCATTATTTTGATCTACATATTTCACATCACCGGGTTGTATGTTTTTCCCCTGATAAGCTGAGGTAAGGATATCTGCCTGATTCTGAAAAATACCGGCCGTCTGGTATAAATAGAACGAACCAATGGGATGACCAACATCCGTTTTAGTAGCATAAACTCCTGTATCAACCATTCCTCCATAATATGGAGCATCTAGTTTTACGACTTCATTGTGTAGAAAGCCTCCGTTCAACGCGATATTAAATCCTCCGTTTTTATACGTTTTCCGATAAAACAACTCCAGGTCGATACCTGTATTAAGCATACTTCCATTATTAATCCAGGGAGTAGAAGCATTTCCTACCGAGGGTGGCAATGGGGCTTTAACTAACATATCGTTGGTAATTTTATGGTAATAATCCAATGAACCTCCAAATGACCCTTTAAACATTTCCAGGTCTATACCGGCATTAAACTGATTACTGGTTTCCCATTTCAAATTGGTATTCCCTAGTGTTGTCTGAACATATCCGTTTGAAGCAGTGCCGCCAAATGTGTAGTAGTAGCTTGGTGAATATCGATCTAAATTAGCGTATAAAGCAATGTCCTGATTTCCAATAGAGCCGTAACCCGCACGGAATTTGAATTTACTTATATTGTTGAATTCTTTCATAAATTCTTCTGAATCGATATTCCAACCTGCCGAAGCAGAATAAAAGGTTCCCCATTGATTTTGTCCTACAAAGCGGGACGAACCATCCCGACGGACAATCCCGGACAAGTAATATTTCTGTTTATAATTGTAATTGACATTTGCAAAATAGGAAAGCAAACTGGAACCATCTTCACCCTGACTGGCTGTGGTTTTTCCAACCGCTCCTTTACCTATATACAGAAAATTCGGGTCGGTATTTGAAAATTGACTATCACTGGCCGATAAACTATATCCGGCATCTTTGATACCCTCAATACCAATCATACTGGTCAGATTGTTTTCACCAAATTTAATGCTGTGGTTTAAAGTACTGTTCACCGTCCAGTTTGAATTGGTTGCACTCGACACATTTAGACTGTTTGGGTCATTGATTCGATTCTGGGTACCCCATGTTTTGTTAAATTCCCTCAGCTCCTGATTGCTGTAATCAACTCCAAAAGTCGTTTTCCAAAAGATACTTTTGGGAAACTTGATTAGGACATTCCCTGTGGCAAGTAACGTTTTTATTTTTTTTGTTCTATCGGTATTGGCAGCCAAACCTTCCGGACTATATCCATCTCCGAAGAATGAGTTATATGCCGAATTCCCATAATACTCCGATGGTAAATCCACATATCCTCCCGTTGAATTATATACCGGGATAGCGGGACTTCTGTAAAGTGCATAACGAACGACACTACCACCTTCGCCGGCAGAGCCATCACCCGAACTTGAAACCAATCGGTTATTGGAAAGCCCGCCACTTACATTCAGTCCAATATGCAACCATTTTTTGACATCCGAATTTATATTTGAGCGCATGCTGAAACGGTCATAACCGGTATTTTTTACGATACCAACCTGATTATAATAGGATGCAGAAACAAGATATTGGGTATTGTCATTTCCTCCGCTAATGGATAATTCGTGCGATTGCAAGGCTGCTGTCTGAAATATTTCTTCCAGATGGTTTACATTTGGAAAATCTTTCACATAACTTCCTTCAATTAGCGGACGTTGAACTACCGAAGTCAGGTTGTCAGTGGTAGCTGCTTCATTATACATTTGAATGTATTGGGCAGTGGTAGCCATTTTGGTCAACTTACCATGTGTTTGAAATCCAATTTGAGTGTTGAAAGTGATTTTTGCTTCACCCGATTTTCCTGTTTTAGTGGTAATCAGGATTACTCCATTGTTGGCACGTGAACCATAAATGGCTGCCGATGAAGCATCTTTCAAAATAGTCATACTTTCAATTTCGTTCGGAGAAAGATTGTTAAGAGCACCTTCAACGGGTATCCCATCCACTATATACAAGGGGTCATTCCCGGAACTGATAGAACCTACCCCACGTATTCGTACAGAAATTGGAGATCCGGGTGCTCCTGTCTGAGCAGCAACTTCCACACCGGCTACACGACCTTGTAAGGCCTGCTGGGCTGAAGCGACCGGTATTTTAGTCAATTCCTCACTGTTTAGTTTGCTTACGGCACCTAAGACATCCCGCTTTTTCTGAACGGAATAACCAACCACAACGACTTCGTCCATTTGTTCGCTTTCAGATACGAGATTGATATTCAAAGTCTTTTGACCTTCTATTTTAATCTCTTGAGTTTTGTAACCGATATACGACACTTTCAACGTGCTGTTTACCGGCACTGAAAGCGCAAAATTGCCATTTACATCAGAGACCGTACCGGTCGATGTACCGAGAATCATCACATTGACCCCAATGAGTTCTTCATTCGTCACAGCATCTTTTATTACGCCATTTATCTTAACCGGATCCTGAGCATGTAAACTGAAGCCGAGACTAATAAGAAAAATAAGGAAAAGAGTTTTTTTCATTTGGATAGATATTAAGAATATTATTTATATGAAAGGGTTATTCCGTTAGCAACCAACTTTTGGTCTACCTTTACTATTTTTATTCCGGCAGGCAATTCAACCAATATACAAGCCTGGTCTGCGGGTATCGTAACGGGTGTATCTACAGAAATTGCTTTAGCTACATATTTTTTAGACACGATATCGAAAACATCTACTTTTCCGGAAGGATGATAGGTCACGTTTTTTGAAACTGTATAGGGGTTATAATACAAATAAGCAGGATAAGTCGTATTGGCATAAAAATCCGTCTTATTGCAATTGAGACGTAAGATCATTTTTACATCCGTGGTATCCACAATTGCCCCCATAATTCCTATTGGAGAAGTACTGTATAAACTGAACATACTCTCTTTCGGATTTTTCGGGTTCCAGTTTGGACCATCTCCCAACGCTACGGGATGCACATCTTTCAATGAAGGTTTATTGTAGCAATCGGAATACCGCAGCCCTTCATAGCCCACGACCGAATGTGTAAAGTTTTTCATTTCAGGCAGCCATTGGTTTCCGTCAGGTATTTCATTCGGAAAGAACAACCGGGCTGAATTGACATTATTAAGCATCCATTTGCCTATGGCACGGGCAAAACGCGGATCGTATTTTACCATGGGAACCAATGGCCAGGCCATTTTCATACTGTTCATTAAAAAGGCATATCCACCTCCGTCCAGTATGCTTCCCTGCAAACCGCTCACATCATACTCGCCCCATTTGCCCACAATCACACCCCAGCCGTTGCGTCCTTTTGGACTTTTACATCCTTCAAAAACCCAGTTTATCATTTTTTCTATATCATAACCGGTTCCCTGTTCGGCGTTAAGCCTGGCAGCCGTATAAATTCCCATAGGAAGTAAGATCTCATAAAAGCGGCTTTCCTTTTGATTGTTCAGGGCAGCTATGGCTGATTTGGCATGAGCCAGATAACGTGGATTTTTGTACTTGTTGTAAGCGGCATACAGCACATAGCCATGACCGCCGGCGGCATCCTGTTGTAAGGGAATATTTGTAACCATTCCCTTCATTTTTCCATAATCAAAATAAGAATAATCATAATTCCCATTCAACACAGAATCGGCCTTGCAAAACTTCTCGGCAATGTTACGCTGGATATGATCCGCATTTTCGACGTTCGGAAATACATCGCAAACAGCATAGAATAATACATTCGGTAATACGTCATACCACCAGTCACGACCATATCCACCACCTTGCAGTGCTACTTCCGGACAGGTATTGTTCATCATAATGTTCCATCCGGTTCCCGAATTGTAGTAGTTCTGAATCATCTTCACGTAGTTGTAACCGTTTTGATGTGTCTTATCGATACCAATCAAACCGGCACCCAGAATTGCCGAAAGAGAATTCAGGCTTTCGTGGAATTCACCGTTATTGTGAGTTGATCCCTGACGGACATCATTAATAGCGGTATACAGGCCAAATGTAATCTGAGGTAAATTGCGCTGACTGTTGTCAAGCCAAATCATTTTACCGGCCGGCATATCGGGATTGAAATCAAAAACATAGGTATCATAATCCTTTGCCTTTTGTTTCCAGTCGATTATTTTATACGGTTTAGGGGCATTGGACATCAATTCTATCCGGGGAATGGCTGTCTGTACGACTGTCATTCCGTAATTATCATTCATCACGCAGGATGATAATATCCCGGCCAGGAGAATGAAGAATAGTATTGATTTATTAGTTTTCATATTTTTTTTGTTCCGCGTTCCGCGTTCCGTGTTATGTGTTCTATTCATTGATTAATTAAACTGATCCAGTCAATATTCCTATAATTCGTTTCGTTGTTTAAAAAAACATCTAAATTGGATTCTTCCTTTTGCAGACTGCTTCAAATATAATAAACACGGAACACGGAACACGAAACATTTAAATCTTATGTTTTGTGTCAATCTCTTTGATAATATGTTTTGCCAGAGGCAGTGAAATTAACTGTAAGGCACCCACTATAATCAGGGCATATTTCAGTGCGAAAATTTCGGAAACAAAATAAGCCAGGGAGATAAATAAAATCATGCCCAATGCCCTGCCAAAGAATAAACCTACTTCATGACTTAAAATATAGGCATATTCATTGCGCTTTTCAATGGTTGAAACAGCATCAATTGTTTTCATCATTGTCGGGAAATAAGCCAGGTCATGCAGAGGTTGAAACAAGACTTTGCAGAGTACAAAAATAATCACTCCTATTGCCGAGAACATGATTCCGTTTACCAGTGTTCCAATAAAAAACACAACCAACCCGAATCCAAATATCTTCATCCGATGTTCAGGTTTAGCAATACGGCCCAGGACATATACAATGATAGCTGTAGCTCCTCCACCAATTCCCTGTATTAAACCCAATGATCCTTCATTACCGACCAAACGCATGACCAGGATAGCCGGGGCAGTCACCAAAAAGCCCTGTACCATTCCTTTCAGGCTGGCCAAAGCCAGAAATTTCTGCCATAATACATGATACCTGAAATAAATGAATTTCTTTTGTACCGGGTTTGCAAAATCACCTTTCGACAAAACAATGCATGCACCGACAGCGATAAAGAACACGATTACTGTAATGATCTGGTAGCCGCTATTTATATTAACAGTATGGCCAAACAATACTTTTCCGTCGATCGTACCTAAAAAAGCACCCACCATCAATGGAATCACGATACTCCATAAAGAGAAAAAGAAAGATTCCAACCCGAAGAAATAATTACGGTTTTTGTCGTTTGTTGCTGTCAGGGCCAACAGATAACGGTTTGTCCAAAAGAATCCTGTAGAAGCACCAATAGCAAATCCTGCAATTCCTAACTGGACAATTCCAATGGAATGGACAAACATCATCACCATCAAAGCAATGGCTGAAAGAACAATTCCAAAACTGTACAACCAGTTTACCTTAAATATTTTCAATAATGCACCGTTGAGGATGGAGGTACTTACCACACCGATATACATGAACAACTGAAAAATTGCCACATACGAAGAGTTCCCGGTATTACGCATGATATAGGCCCCAATGAATATCTCAATGATGGGCAATATCATACCATACAGCATGTTGGTAATCAATAAAGTCCGAATGTTTTGGGGTTGTTCTTTAAAGAAGAGAAATTCACCTGCTAATTTATTCGACATTAGATTTTCTTTAAGGAGTTTAAAATTTCTGTTATTGAAAATTCAGCACTACAGATGACTTCATCACTGGCTCCGTAGAATATCTTTATAATATCACCATGAACATAATGTCCGTTCGTGAAAACTACATTTCCAAAAAATCCTGTTTGTTCGTATTCTGCTATCGG
>Ga0302289_1000232_pt1 | contig 28752 bp, 18 predicted proteins | sample III_Fen_N1_2_FD_194552 | JGI IMG/M metagenome (GOLD analysis project Ga0302289, IMG submission 194552) | Peat permafrost microbial communities from Stordalen Mire near Abisko, Sweden - III_Fen_N1_2 | ecosystem: Environmental > Terrestrial > Soil > Wetlands > Permafrost | place: Sweden: Abisko... | reverse complement strand
GAAACAAGCCATTCGGTAACCGATCGTCCCGGAGCGGCACGCAAGGCATATATATGGGTGGGTTCGTTCGGTTATGTCTCCCGGGATATTCTTTCATTACGACAAAGGCTCACGTTCACAGGAGGTGGTTCTCAAGATGCTCAAAGACTATCAGGGAGCACTTCAGACAGATGGCTATGCTGCCTACTGGATATTTCGGCGATACTGACCATCTAAATGGTCAAATTCCGGTCATACTGACCACCCCTTAGGTTTTGAATCAAAATACACAATCGACTGACAAAATTACCGTTTTTTTCTTAAACTTTCTCCCTTTAATTCTATCCTGTAAGAAGTGTGTACAATTCGATCGAGAATTGCATCCGCAATTGTCTCTTCTCCAATGACATCAAACCAATTTTCAACGGGTAATTGACTGGAAATTATGGTTGCTGCACGTCCATGTCTGTCTTCAATTATTTCCATCAAATCTAATTGCTGTTGATTATCGAGGTGAGTAAGTCCGAAATCATCCAGAATTAATAAATCTGTTTTAGCTAATTTATCAAAGAATTTTAATGTGGATCCTTCTATGCGTGCCATTTTAGCACGTAACAATAGTTTCTGAGTATTGCAGTATTCAACACTATGTCCTTGCGCACATGCGTGTTGTCCAAATGCTGAAGAAAGAAAGCTTTTACCACAACCTGCAGCTCCGGTTATTAATACAGCTTCTCCTTTTTCAATATATTGACCGCTTGCCAAATTGTACACCAGGGATTTATCTAATCCACGAGTGCCATCAAAGTTTAGTTCTTCAATAGATGCCTGGTATCGAAAGTGAGCATTTTTTTGCAAGCGGGCAAAGCGACGATTTGTACGCTGTTCTTCTTCCCCCTGAAGCAATAGTTCTAAACCATCTGTGAATGATAGTTCTTGTACTCTACGTGTCTCCAACATAATTTTCCAACTCTGCGCCATGCCTTGCAAGCGCAAACGAGTCATTTGTGTTTCAATTTGTGTCATGAAAATTTAAAATTTTAGTGTTTGTTGATTTTGTGAATAATACTCTTTACCTCTGACATTTGAATGAGCTGGTAACGGTTTGTCATTTGTTGTTTGTGGTTGTTCTGTCATCTTGTTTGTAAGAATTTTGTTTATAAAACGGTATGAATAGTTTTGATTATCAATAGCCATCCTACATGCTTTTTCAAAAGTAACTAACTCGGTTTTACGTTGCAGACTCAATAGTCCATCACAACTACGATAGAGTTGTTCAGGATGTTGTCCTGTATTGAACATAAGTTCTATGAGTTGAGCCAAAACAGTAGATGCTTTTGATGCTTGTTTAATGTAGAAATCAGGACTTCTGTCTAAATAATGTTGATGATGGGAGCATAAATGCTCTTTGATAGTAGAATAAGCCCCTTGTCGGGGACTTCTGGGGTGTGTTGCTACCAACTCTCCTTTGACGTAAATGCGCACAATTGAACGGGTAAATATCAACTTTGCCTGCATGCTGGTATAAGCAAAAGGGACACTGTAATAATGCTTGTCTAAAGCCAGGAAGACGTGGTTATTCTTACCTACTTTCAGTTCACGGTAATACTTTAGTTCAAAGGGAGTTTGTGGTAGCGGTTGTAAAAGAGCTTTTTCTTCGGCTAAAAACTTTTCCTCTCGTGAGAAAGGTTTTTGCTGCATACGGGTTTGTGTATGTTCCTTGTTTTTTTCAACAATGGCTACGTTGAGAGAGTGCAAATCAAAGAATTGTTGATTACGTAACTTGGCGTAAACTCTTGCGTAAATAGGGTCTGCTGAAAAACTCAGGCCACATTTATATATAAAAATTGACGAGAGTAGTGTATTTGATAAATAAAAGATATTTTTTTGATAATATGCCATAGATTTTGAAACGATGTTTTCGGCAAGCGTGCTGAAAAACTCACCCAATACATGATAACAGGGTACAGGAGTACTACTCCCGCCAATTTGACTAAGTTCAACACCAACAAGATGGTGGCAATCCAGCTTTCGCTTGTTCCTTTAAGCCTTGCTTTTATACGATCTAAACCGTATGCAGTTTTAGCTTGACCGAACTTGCCTTCAATTGGATTTCTCTCTCCTGGACTTACATGAATTGACATTGCCGAAGGTCTTCCAAGTGGCTTAGCCAAAAGTTTTATTCCTAGCTCTTTGAGTTTAGATCGATTGTTTCGGGTACAATATATTTGATCAGCTAGGATTTCTCTTGGATAGCAACCAAAACGTTTTCGGAACTGTTCTACGTAATTTATCATGTGACTTCCTTCGTTAAAAGCATCCCATGAAAGTTCATCCAAAAAGGAGATTCCATCAATAATTGAAACATGAATCTTTGCTCCGAATTCTACTTTTGCCTGAGCTTTCCCGCGCACAATTGGACGAACATGTGGTTGATGTATGCTTACGATACGGTAATCAATGCTATGGGTTTTGTTGTCATACATTTGTTTTTGTTGGTCGTAAAGCGTTTGAACTACAAAAAGGTATTTCTGCTCTGCCGGTTTCAAAGGAAAAGGTAATCCTTCATAAGCATCCAATAGTTGGTGCATTGACTTAATATCCCGTCGGACATAATTGAGCTGCTCGCGAATTGCCTTACGGATTACTTTATGACCTATTCTCTTTTTCTGAGCTGTGTGCAAATAAGTTTTACGAGCCACCTCACGATAAGTTCTTGGTTTGCCACTATGCAAGGTTGGATCGTAAACGATGTCAATCAGTTCTTCCAGTTTTTCCCTGGCATCGTTCAACAGGTTCAAATCAGTAGGATAAGCAATGTCTTGTGGGCAAGCCGTAGCATCGAAAATCACTCGGCCTATGTGCTCTATTCTAGTTGGATCACTTGGCTTAGAATCATCTGAATTTTCATTGTCTGTTGATTCAGTAGGTTTATTATTTCCTGTTTGCTTGGTTTCTATCTTGGCTTTAAGAGCAATAATCTTTTCGTTCATGGCATTTAGGTTTTCCATGCCCAGCCGTTTGCGAAACTCTACAAATAAAGAGGCATCAAACGGAGTTTCATTTGTAAAACTTGGATAGCCAAGAAAGTATTGCATGTAGATGTTCTCTGAAATCTGCTCAACTGTCTCCCTGTCATCAAGATTACACATATGTTTGATTACAAGTGAGCCTAAAACGATTCGAGGATTTAAAGGTGGTCGACCGGTCTGACCAACTGGAACAAATTTGAGATAAAGATTGCAGATTTCATCCCAAGGAATAAGATGGGCTAAAATAACCCAACGGTTTGCCGGGTTTAATTTTTGATCAAATGGTGACTCAAAACCAGCTAAAACTAACTGGTTTGGACTGACATAATCAGGTGCTTGTGCACGCTTTTTAGGGGGTCTATTCATATATCCTTGCATTTAGTTATACAAAAATAACGATAAAATATTGAACAACAAATGGTTTATGCTTTTTCAGCAGACCCTACTTAACTTTTCCGCTGTCATTTTTCCCAATCCGACAGAGATGAATCTTCACCGACCTTCAGGGCAGGTATAAAGTGGTATCGGAGAGAGCTCCAAGAGACTTTAGAGAGGGTTAGGAGAGGTAAGCCTCTCCTAACCCTCTCTAAAGTCTCTCTGAACCCCCTCTGAAGTCTCTTACAACTACGAACGAATGATCTTAGAAAGGAGATACACGAATTGGTTGGAATTGATACGCTATTGCATGTTTATCAACGTGTTATAAGGCTATTTGTTTTTATGTTAACATAATCTGTTTATTTCGATAACAGGAGCATTCGCAAAGCTGCCACTATAAATACATTGCATTTATAGTGGCAAGCCTGTTGGAAATATAAAAACCCTAAATCCGAAAAAATCTTTTTATTGAATAGCTTTGGCAATTTGAATGGCGGAACCCAATGCGACATTTAGCCGATTGATAGCTTCGGTCACTACGGAGATCTGCTCCCGGGCTTCCTGCCAATGGCCTTCTTCTATGGCTTCACGAATACCGGGTAAGGTTTTTACGCCATAACCGGTATAGAACCCCGGGGCGTAAATTGCATGCTTATACCAGGGCCTGCGGGGGAGCCCTGCTGGAATTAACAATTGTTTTTCAGCCTGAAAAAGGAGACTGTTTAGTTTTTCCTTTTTCTTATCGGAAACAAGGTCTAGTTTTTTCTGCAAAGTATAAAGCTTCGTTGCCGATATTTGAAAGGAATCAAGTGCTGTTTTCAGGTTACTAAAATCAAGAACGGGAACAGCTTCCTTTTCTTTAGGAGCCACAAATACTTTTTGCGGATCGGCAGCTAACTGATACGATTTTGATTTCACCAATTCATTCTCTATTCCTGTTTCTTCTCTTAAATGGTCGGTAAGTTGTGTTACTTCCAGTAAGTATTTTGAAATAGTACTTTGCAAACTACGAAAATCAAAAGGTAATATATCGGCATCCGCCAGTCTTAACACACTTCGCCCGACCACTTGGGCAAGGGCTACCCCATACTCAAACCCGGGATCTTTAAAGCGGGCATAATTATCGTACGAATCATAAATAGAATGGTATTCACCTCCTTCGTCTTCACCTCCAAATCCAAAAGAGAGGGTCGGGATACCCAGGTGTTGCAAAAATGAGGAATAATCTGAACCTGTCCCCAGGGCACCCAATGAATAATGATTCTTTGTGAGTGCCTCTTTTCTTTGTGTGGGAGAACCTGCGTTAACAGCATCAGCAGCCCGTCTTCGGTCAAAAACACTGCTATCCGTTTGTGGATCCTTTACATCTTTAGCTATTTCAGTAACAAAATCTTCGAAAGCATGTGAGCCTTCAGCGTTAAAAAATCCTCGCCCGTTACCATCCGTATTAATATAGGTCACTGCCTTTTGAGCCAATTCATTCTGATGATCTTCAGCCCACTCGGTCGACCCCAAGAGCGATGGTTCTTCACCATCCCAGGCACAATAGACCAGGGTTCGTTTTGGCTTATATCCCGATTTAACCAAATGTCCGATAGCTTTGGCTTCTTCCAGCAAAGATGCCTGAGCACTGATCGGATCGGAAGCCCCGTTTACCCAGGCATCGTGATGATTACCCCTGATGATCCATTCATCGGGAAATACCGATCCCCTGATCCTGGCAATTACATCGTAGGCAGGCACAATATCCCAATTAAACTCCGCTTTCAAATGCACTTTAGCTTTCCCGTTACCGCCTATCTTATATGTTATCGGCAACGCACCTCTCCACTCCTGTGGAGCTACAGAACCTTCAAGCGCCGACAACAACGGCAGGGCATCGTGATAGCTAACAGGCAAAACAGGTATTTTCAAAATAGTTTTTGCCTCTTCCCTTGTTAACCGTTTAGCCTGTTGTGTTGACCCAATCCCGGGTGTCAAAGGGTCACCCGGATATATTACCATATCCATTACCGATCCGCGTTGGACCGTATATTCGTTTTTAAAGGCACCCTTTGGATATTCATCTCCCTGGAAATAGCCATCTTCTTTCGGATCGGAATAAATAATACAACCAATTGCCCCATGCTCATACGCAATTTTAGGTTTAATTCCTCGCCACGAACGGCCATAACGGGCGATTACAATTTTACCTTTAACATCGATATTCAGCCTTTCAAGCTGCTTGTAATCTTCAGGTAATCCAAAATTCACATAAACTAAATCGCCGGTAACATCACCGTCAGCGCTCCACGCCACATAAGTCGGCAATTGTCCTTCCTGACCTGAAGTAGCATCTTCAGGTACGGCAAGTTCTTTCAATGTAGCCGTAAAACGGGTAGGTTCAGTAAGTTCCAGCACCCGCGTTTTAGGGGTGGGGAACAATACATAGTAGGTTTCTATTTTTGTGTCCCAACCATATTCTTTGAATTTTTTAAAGATGGCATCGGCGACTCTCTTTCCTCCCGGAGAACCTAAATGATGCGGTTCGGCAGAAAGTTCTTTGATGGTTGCCCCGATAGATTTGCTATTAAGCAGTTGATCAAACTGCTGTTCAAGATCGGCTTGTCGTTGTCCGGAAGCCGGGGAAAATCCTTCCAACTGTTTTGTTTGGGTATGTCCCTGTTGTAAAAAGCACCATCCACAGAGGAACATAGTTAATAGATAATTTTTCTTTATCATTTTAGTATAATTTACTTTTGACACAATATAGTAAGCGGACATTATTTTTAAAATAAAATCCATTGGAATAGACCTATCAGGATAACCGACAGAGCCAAATAGCCGGCAGCATTGAACCGGCATGGATTTGGCATCAGTTTAAAGAATTAATAAACCAGGGAATCACCGAAATCATTAATTATTTGCTCTCCATCAGATTTCAATTAGTTTTATCTTCAACCTTATTGCAGGTATAATCCAGATTTTCAATTGCTTTTTTTAGTTTTTCTTCAGTTGTCTTTCGCGGATCATAAATAACTTTTACAGTCTTATGTTCCAAATCAACCAGAAGATCCTTTACCCCTTTTTCGAAAGGAATAATTCGTTCAATTTTTTCCTGACAACTTTTACAGTGCATATTAACATTGAATGTTACCTCCGCTTTTTTTTGTTCTTTTGATTCTTTTTTGTTTTGTGCATTCAATATCAATGCACCCATTATCAGGAACAAGACTGACAACAAGAACGTTTTTTTTGTTTTCATTTTGATAAATTTATTATTAATATAATCCTTTATTCTCCATTAATGAACATCATGTATCACCCGCAAAGTATCCGATACGGTTGGTGCTGAATTGTATCCATAATTACCGGCCTGACTGGCTGTTATTACTACAATGACCCCCTTGTCATTGCCGACTATAGCTCCGGAACTTACGGTTAACAAATTGCCGGTAATTAAAGCATATGATATATTGCTCGATGTGAAAGTAACCGGCAAACCGGAAGAAGCCGTTGCGCTCAGTTTTAAAGCACCTTGACTCACTTTCCAGACAGTCTCGTTTAGCACAAATGTAATTGTCTGATTCTTTTTAACCGTATTATTATCTTCATTTATCGTCAAACTACGTGTTACCTGTGCAGCCTGATAGTATTTTGTATTTCCTTTTTGAACAGCCGTAATATCAACAGTCCCGGGTTTAAGCAATGTAACCGTGCTGTCCCGAACAGTGGCAATGGTAGAATCACTGCTAAAAAAAGTGACCGGTAATCTCGACGATGAGCTTGCCTTTAGAATAAAAGAACCTTCACTTAAATTATGAGGAGCCAGGTTGTCGAAGGATATTACCTGATTTTCTTTAATATCACCACTGCTACAAGAAAACAATGTAATCACGAATAAGCACAACGTGAGGCAAATATTTAACCGTTTCATGTTTGAAATATATCTATCTGTAATTATAAAATAAGATCACTATTTTAATTTTCCGATCCGAAGCCTGATACCTGCATAGATCTTACGACCAACGATAGGACCCCAGACAAATGATGATTCAAATCCCTGATCGAACGGATTACTTGCATTGATAATCGGATTATTCTGTTTATAATCAAATATATTTTCAGCGCCAATATACACATCAAAGCGTTTTGTATTTTTTGTAACCTGGACAAAGTATATCGGGAAACAGGGAGATTCTTTTAATTCGGAATTATAGCCATTTAAGCAGGGAATTCTTGAAGGACCGTTCATTTGCGTTGTGAAATCAAACACCCATTTTTTAAACCGGGTTGCATACGACAGATTAAGCAATCCCCGATAGCGGGATGTCAACGGCTTCTCGACCAGATACTGTTGGTTGCCATCCGAATAGGTGATTTTCGTATTATTATAACGAAAAGCTGCCGTGACATCAAATCGGTTGAAAGGTGTAACGGATAAGTCGGCCTGCCAGGCATCAGCATATGATCTTCCCTTCAGGTTATAGAAATAGACACTGTTGCTATTGCGCTCTATATCAACAATGGCCTGATTCTGAAATTCGGTATGAAAATAATCCAGACTTAATGTTACTTTACGTTTATTCCAAAGCGGGATATAACAGGTCAGGTTCCCTCCATAGTTCCAGGCACTCTCAATACCTAAACCGGATATTTCATCAACATACAGTTTTCTGGAGGAAGCCATAATTCCAGTATTATCGGCGATAACATTCGGTGTACGATAGCCCTTTCCCACTGATCCGCGAATGATAATATCATCAGCTATATTATATTTTAAATTGGCACGGGGAGTAAAAAGCCACCCGTACTTACTGTTATAATCGGTACGTGCCCCGACGATGAATGTAAGCTTATCCAACGGAGAATAGGTATATTCTCCAAAAACCCCGGGAACAACTTCTTGCCTGTTTAGCGGAGTGGAGGGAGTGAGATTAAACGATAATGAATCCAGATAATGAGTTCTGTAATTATCTAAAACAAAGCTTCCACCCACCGTATATTTATGCAATGTACTGCCACCTATGTATGACGTAAACAAAACATTACTATAGAATGAAGTCTGGGTTCCATTGAAAGTTTTCTCGCCAAACGCCGAATTTTGTTCCTGATGAGTGAAACTGGTTATAATACCAATACTTTGACCTTCTATGCTGCCAACCGGAAACCCTGTCTTATTATCAATTGTAAAGTTTCGATTATCAATATTCGTATAATAATGGGCTCCTGAATAGTTGGTAAAATTATGTTTGGTATCATGCCCACCTTGTCTGTCATCATAAAGGAACTTAATGCCTGTTCTGGATTGTACACCATTAGGGCTTAAATAAAACCATCTGTTATACACATTAATCAATTGACTTTTTGGCATATCTAGGAAGCCGTCTTTATTATAATCATGGGCATTATTATCAATATTCCCCGATACCAACAGACCTGTCCACAAATTATCTGTAACCTGAGTAGATGCGGTTATATTCCCTTCATAACAACCAAACTGATCAGCATACAAATTAATGAATAACGGATCGGTGTAATTTGGCTTTTTAAACTCCAGATTTATTTGACCGGAAATAGCCTCGTAACCATTTACGACCGATGAAGCTCCTTTAGAAAGCTGAATCGACTCTAACCAACTACCGGGTATATAACTCCAACCGGAGGTAGACGATAAACCACGAAGAGTTGGTATGTTCTCTCCCAGTATTTGAGTATAAATGCCAGACAGACCAAGAAGCTGTACCTGTTTGGCTCCCGAGAGAGCATCCGTAAAACCGACAGTCACCGTAGCACTGTTTTCAAAGCTTTCCGATAAATTACAACAAGCCATTTTCATTAATCCCGTTTTGCTGATAACCTCGGTTTTCAATAAGGAATTTTTTATTAGATTATTCCCTTGGAGGGAACCTGTTACCACTACGTTTTTTAATAACTTTCCTTCTTTTAATATGAATTCGAATGTTCGGTTATCTGTATCGTTAATCGGAATCGTATCCGGACTATAACCTTCAAATGTCGCAATCAAATAAGCATCATTACTATTTCCGTTTTCTAAAGAGAATTTACCATTCGTATCGGTTGTAATTTTTGTTTGAGAATTGGAAAAATACACAGTTGCACCGGAAAGAGGCACTTTATTTCGTACACTATCGAGCGAATATACATATCCAATTACATTTTTACCCTGCATATGTATAGCCGGAATAAGAAAAACAGCAAATAATAAACAATACTTCAATTGGCCATACGTGTTTTTCTTCTTTGCAATATCAGAATTATCTTTAACGCAACGAAAAGAGGCACTCACTCTGCTTTCATTTTTACTCATTTACTATTTCTTCTTTTTACAAATCAATTACAATACATGTATCGTTAAACTTAAGAATACATTTCTTCCTTTACGGGGTATATTATTCCAATCAGCATAAGTCGAGTACCTTCTATCGAAGATATTCTCCACTCCTGTTTTTATATTAACGATATTATGTTTTAAGGAAATATCATACCCTGCCGACGCATTCAGTATATAGTATGCCGGAGTTTCATCTTCACCATATTCAGGACTGTATTTATATTGTTTGGTTGCACCCTGTAGCTCAACACCTGATGAGAACTTTTTATTCAGATATCTCACTGAAGTAGAATATGAAAATGGAGCTATCAACGGTAACGGATTACGGTTATTCTCTTGTCCAAGACTGTAAGCCAGATGACTGGTCCAATGAAAGTTTTTCAAAAATAATACTTTAGCTTCTACTCCCGTATTAAAAATCGAAGCGTGTGACAAATTCCGATATACCATCACACCTTTGGCACCATAAGTCATAGTCGAGAAACTGCTATCTGGTTTAGCTATGATATAATTGCTAAAATAGAAATACGAAGCATCCCAGGTAATACTATAGTTGGGCTTTGTCACTGTAAAAGCAATATTGGCTTCTGCCGCAGATTCATTTTTCAGCTTAGGATTACCGATATTGTCGTAATTATCAAAGCTATTATATAAATAAAATCCGTACGCTTCGGTAGGCGAAGGTGCACGACTACCATAGCCACCTCCTATTTTCAATTGCATATCTTTCATATAATGTGTGTATTTGGCCGATACATCCCCCAACAAGCGATTTTGATACTGCGTCATATCAGGATAATACATTTTTAATGTTCGGTAACCGAAATCGCTGTGCAGACCATCCCATTGCGACGAAAGTCGAGTAGATAGCTGTACAGTATTTTTAATATTAATCACATAATTATCTTCGGCATACACGGCAGCATTCAGAGTCCTGATATCCGGCCAGGTATACATAAACATGGGCACCTCAGTTTTATTGATCGGATACATGGTCATGGAAGCCAGTGATTGATTGTAATAGGTGTCCTGACTTAACACGAAATTATGCTTTCCTTTCCGTCCCTTTAGCGTTGAATAATATCCACCTGTCCGGCTTTTTCCGGGCATGTCCATGTGAACAGGCACATCAGGTCGTTTTGTATCGTCCATAATGTGTGTTATATTGTTATAATACAACTTGCTTTCCCAGGATGAGAACGTATTGGAAATATCATTTTGCCGGTAACTCACCGAAGTAATTAGTCCTTTAGCCGTTTTCACATCCATGGTCAATGCAGGATAACCCACATCCGTTGCCACATCGTAAATTACGGTTCCTTCCAATATTTTATTGTTAGCGAGTTTATATCCTGCATTCGAAAATACATTCACTTTCTCAAATTGTGAGAAATCAACTTTTTCATTATTACCGGCAACATAATCATCGCTTTTACGGTAAAAAGCACCCGTGTTCACATAAAAGGAAGGACTCGAATAAGCTAATCCGGCACCAAGAACTTTATAGTTCCCGTTTGTTTCGTAAGCAGAATTCAGCGTCAGACTTAATTTTTGGGAATGAAATCCTGCTTTTTGAAGTTTAAGATCCAATCCACCACCAATACTGTTTGCTCCATGTAAATTTCCGCTTAATCCCGAACCGACTTGTATATTATCCAAATTCTGAATTTCGACATATGAAGTTACCGGATCCATTTTATCGGTACAGGCACAAAAGATTTTCATACCGTCCAACGTTACTGAAATACGCTCGGTAGCCATATTATTTACTGTAGCTTCCCAGGCATAACCTCCGCGTTTGATCGGACTTACTTTCGGTAATTTCTGAATGTATTCATCAATTCCAGATAATGGTTTAGATTCGTTGATGGAATCCAATCCTGTTTTTCCTGTAACGGTAACTTCCTTCAACTGTTTTAATTTAATTGAATCACTCCTGTTTTGAGCTTGAGAAAAAGTATAAAGCCCTAAACAAATTCCAATTATCAGTATTGCCTTGGTCATAACTCATCAATATTTAGAATTCTATTTCGAAATAAAGACTGCTTGCTGTTGTCGATCCTTTTATCGAATCTCCTTTAATCACCGTATTGGCCGAATTTTTTACAATCAGGTTTATTTTCCAGTAACCGGTCATCGTCAGATTCAATTTACCTTTATAAATATCAGCTGACGAATCATACTTCAGATTCACATTATAAGGCGATGTATGATTTCCCATACTCGGATCGGGCATTCTGGGATCAATCTCGATGGTATAATTCTTTACCGGATTAAAAGTATACATATCTACTTGTTTGTACAGGTAAGCTGTTATATCATTGGTTCCCACCTGAACATTCAATTCTGTCGGATTGACAAGTACCGCATAATAATATGCTGCATCTGAACCCAGGAACCGTTTATAGCGAAGTCTGCCGGTCGGATTTACAACATAAGGCCTGTTAGTAACTTCGGCAAGCGTATCGGTCCCTTTTACATAATCGTATGTTATTTCCCAATAATCCATATCATCGCTACCCATAATAAATATAAAGTAACCTTTGTATAAAGTTTTGGTATTTGCCACTTTACTGATGGCAGAATACGGACAGGCATGGCTCATATCAGTCATATGCATCAATGCTTTCCATGACAAGTTAGCATCCTCAATGTATTTTCCTGTTGTATTGTTTTTCAACTGAATATATATCTCGTTGTACCCGACTTTAAAGTACCCGGTATCCTTTTTGAAAACATAAAAAGTATAATCACCTTTCTTCAAAGAATCAACTTTATAAAGACCGATAACCTCAGTGGCTGAAGTTGAAACTTTGACTTCCTCCTTTCCACAGGAAGCCAGCAGCAAGACTAATGCTATAATCAAAAAAAATATATGTTTTATATTATCTATTTTAAATTTCATTGGTTGATTTTTTTATTAAGTTACAAGAAGCTCTTAATTATTTGTTAATTTCGTCAATATTGATTGTATTTTATTCTACTTTCGTATTATAACTTTCTGGACAAAAGTTCTGCCTGAACTTTCGACCGATACCAAATATAATCCGGATAGAACATTCAGATGAATAGTCCGTGTTCCTGAAGATTGGTATGATGCAATTGTTTTACCGGTAAAATCAATTACTTTTATAGTTGCTTCTGCGGGAGAAATAACTGTAATATCTCCCTGTGAAATAGTAGGGTAAATGGAAATACCACGTAACGTTATATCTTTTAATCCGGTAGTAATAGCACCTAAGAAAACATCCCAGTAAAGTGTGCTGCTTTCTCCGTTTTCATAGTTAAAAGAAGATCCTCCAACAAGTGAGTTTGTTCCTGAATCGTAAACTTGCAGGTTTATACGCCAGTCTTCTAACATTGAGAAATTAATCGTTGCTTTAAATACACTGTCTGTTGTATTCCAGGAAAATTGTGTATTGCCCGATGAACTATGTCCCATTGATTCCATGACCGGTACCTGTCTTATATAAAAACCACCGTCAACCACCTTATAAGGCAGTAAAACAGAATTTTTCCGGTTGATATATGCTTTTACTATTCGTTTCCCCAGAGCTAAGGAGTCTGGATAAACAAGCGTTACATAATAAGTCGAATTGTTATAAGTAAAACTATCTATCCATCTGACTTTATAAGATGTGTCATCAATATAGGTAGGATAATTACTTACAGCCAATGAAACGCCGGTGATGCTTTTCTCAGTTAAGTTTGTTGCCGTCGTACCAGTAGTATAATTAAAACTTAACGACCATGTACCGTTTGTAAGGAAACTAAACCATGTCTTGAATAGTGCTTTATTTGCAACCTTTTCTACTTTACCTACAGGAGTGGAATGAGTAAACGGATTCGTAATTAAAGGAAGAAAATCACTAACCGTAAAATCATCCACAAAGTTATTATCTACATCTGTCAGAGCAATAAATACTTCGGAGAAACCTACGTACAATTTGCCATCTGAAGAATATAAATGGAATGTATACCCGGCTTCCGTACTAAGTCCTGATAATGGAATTTCCTTTAATCCATCTGTTGGGCTCGACTGAGCATATGCATGGCTGATAAACAGCGTAAATGATATGATTATTAAAGTTACTCTCATTGTTCATATATTAAAATAAAAATATTTATACCATATGGTACAATTGCCTCTATCGTAATTCTGACATTTTAAACCTATTGTAGACTCTATCAAGGCAATCGGATTTTCATTATTGTCGCCATTCCGGCACAAGGCAGGGATGGCGGCAAATTAAATGAAAAGAGGTAGATCCAAATTCTACTTTTCTCTTATTTTCTGATTATCACTTTCTGTATGGACGTTTCTCCTGCACTTTCAACATATACCAGATACAACCCGGACGAAACATTCAAATTAATGGTTCTGCTTCCGGAAGATTGATAAGTTTCAATTGTTTTGCCGGTATAGTCTAAAACTTTTATCGTTGCTTTTTCCGGAGAAATAATCGTAATTTTGCCTTGTGAAAGAGTCGGATAAACAGAAATTCTGCTTGTGGTTGTGTTATTTAAGCTTGTTGTGCTACCTACCACATTAGAATGTTCCGATTCAACTTCTATACCTGTACCAAATTTTGCTACTGAAGCATACACTGACGATACAGTAAAAGTATAATCCTGACTTGCAGTAAACCCGGTTACAGCAATAGAAGTCACGGTTTTATCATTGACTGTTGTTGTATAGGAGTCTTGTAACACACCTGCACTATCATATACACGTACTTTAAACCCTGACAGCGTTGTATTCGCATTACTTGCATTTTCCGGAGGGGCGAAATTTATGGTAGAGCCACCTGCATAATTCACCGCCGAAAGATTAGTTGGCGCAAGGTTGGCAGGAGTCAATTTATATGAGTTTGTAGCAAATCCCGAATAACTGTTAGCCAATGTTTCAACATAAATTCCTTCGATAGAAAGCAGGTGAAATGCATTCAAATAGTGATTGTTTGCAGGATCGGGAACTAATGTTTCATCAGTATTAGCCGAAATTCCGTTTATAACCCTGTATCCTGAAACTTTGAGTGTTAGTTTGTAACTATCAGCAGTTGGAATTACAGCCTTAATTTTTTCAACAAATGCACGGGCCAGTTCTTTACTTTGGGCATCAAACAATAAGAAATGTGCATCCGATTTGGCTTCATCCTGAGTAAGTGTCCCGGTTGTCGTACCATCATAAATAAACACTCCTAAGCCACTTTTCCAGCAACCGGACATTAACCCGCAAGCTGCAGAACAACTGCTATTGTCAGTAGAGTAATCATAGGATCCCATCATTGCGACACAATCACGGTCATGAAAGAAACCGACCTGTGTTTCTATTCCTGACAAAGGTTCCGATTCAGCTTCTACGTTGCTGCCTGGATACAATGCCGATACGGTAAATGTGTAATCCGGGCTTGCTGTGAATCCGGACACATTAATAGAAGTCACAGTTGTATCATTCACTATTGTTGTATAGGTATTCTGGATTACCCCTGCTTTGCTGTACACACGTACTTTATAACCCGTCAGGGTTGAATTTCCATTCCCTTCATTTGCCGGGGGAGTGAACTTCACCCTTGCGCCACCAGTATAGTATGATACCGAAAGATTACTTGGAGTAAGGTCTGCAGGTGTTAACTTATACGATTTAGTGGCAAATCCTGAATAACCCAACGTGTCAACAACAACTCCCTCAATAGAAAGCAGGTGAAATGCATTCAGATAATGATCTATTGAATCTGTGCTGGTTGCGGGAACATACAATTCTGATTTGTCGGACGAAATGCCGTTAGCAACCCGATAACCGGTTACCTTTACAAGAATTTTAGTATTTGCAGCAGTAGGAAGGGTCTCTAAGAATGCTCTGGTAAGTTCCTTACTTTGGGCATCGAACAACAGATAATGTGTATCCGTACGAGATGAATCTACAGAAATCTTACCCGTTTGGCTTGCATCGTAGATAAATATTCCCAACCCACTATTCCAACAACTTGCCATGCTGCCAGAACCTGTTCCACAATCAATCCAGCAACTACTCTTAAGCGGAAGCGAAAGCGAATCATAAAGACAATCGCGGTCTTTAAACCAACCGATCTGTGTCTCTGTACCAGAGGTAAGTTTCGATTCTGCTTCAACAGCACTACCCGGATACAATGCCGATACGGTATACGAATAATTCTGGCTTGCCGTTAATCCGGCTATATTAATCGACGTCACAGATGAATCATTGACTAATGTTGTGTAGGTGTCCTGTACTACTCCTGACTGACTGTAAACACGTGCTTTATACCCCTTCAAAGTAGACTTCGCAGACTTTATATTTGCAGGAGGATTAAACTTCAGGGTAGTTCCGCCGGTATAGTTTGTTGCCTGGATTTTAGTAGGGGCAAGGTTTGCAGTAGTTATTTTATAAGAGACTGTATCAAAATAAGAATAGCTTTTAGAGATACCATCTTTAATATAAATTCCTTCTATAGAGTACAGATGAAAAGATTTTAAATAATGGTCAACCGAATCGGCTGTAAGCTCTGGAACTGTTTTTTCGTTTTTACTGGAAGCAATCCCATTGGCTGTCCAGTAGCCTTTTACTTTAATCGTAATTTTACCGCTTGCTGCCGAAGGAAGTGATTCTAAGAATGCACGAGTCAATTCTTTACCCTCTTCGTCAAAGAGTATAAAATGGGTTGCCGAACGTGCCGAATCCTGAGTAAGCGTACCCGTTGCCGTTGGATTGTATAGATAGACTCCCAAACCGCTTCCCCAGCAATATGCCATTCCGGTTGTTCCGCAACCTATTCCGCAACTACCGGTGAGAGGCAAGGTAAGTGATCCGTTCATGGCCACGCAATGACGGTCTTTGAAGAAACCGATCGCCGTAATCGTATCACCGTTGCTAACAAGGGAGGATAATGATGTTGTGTTAACAGCAGCAGATTTTGTTGCCGTATTACTAATAGCGAGCGTATGCCCATTCTTAGTACCAGACCCGGTCAGGGAAATTTTCTTTAATCCATTCGTTGGACCTGACTGTGCATAATTTGGGCTGAAAATCAGCCCAAATAATACTATAATTGTATAAATTCGTCTCATTGATTGAATATTAAAATAAATAATTAAAATAAAAGAATACTCATACTCTAACATGCAATACGGACATAGCTACATTTATGTAATATATAGAACAAGTAAATTAACCGACATAATAATCTGTAAAACATTTATTTACACATATTCTGTCTTGTCTCTTGCGTTCCATATAATTGGACAAATCACCTTTATGCTGGTCCGAACATCTTCATGAATAATGAATCATTCTCTGCCACCGAAAAATATATTGTTTTTTTATATATTGAAATTAATCCTGTCTGATTATAAAGCAGACATAAATCTCAAAATTAAAAGCAATCAGGAGAATTGCTGAGGCGGCACAAATATGTCGGAAGCATACGTTGGGATGATCAATGTTTCCGACCTAAAAAAGAGAAGCTTTGTTATTTTAATTTTATTTAATTCTGTAATATCAAATACCACAAACTCATTGATTTCAATTGTCTGAACCTTTTTGTTATTGGTATTCGTCGTATTCCCATTGGTATTTTCATCGGCCAGCTTTAGCTGTTTTTTCAGAAAACACTTTCCCTGACAGCAGTTGCCTTTTACATCTTTCTTAACACACAGATTCTTTGCAATATAACCTCTGAAAAGATTATATTCAATCTGAGGCAGTTGATATCTTCCGATATTAAATACCATCATGATCAAAAGTATGATTGCAAAAAAACGGTTTTTAAATTTCATCTTACATATATTTTATCCAACTAACTTCCGTTGAATACAGCGTAAACTACTGTTTTAAAAGATTCATTTCAATAACATGGATATGAATGAATATACCTGTTGCAAATTCAAACCTCTGGTCTGAAAAAGCAGTTAAAATAAGAATGTTTAAAGTTGGGAAAGTTACCGTGTCTCGATGCTCTTGGATGGAAATAAGTACGAGAACAAATGGGTATTTGAAAATCAACGAGATGTGCCACAACAGCACATTCGCATAGAAACTGATGGAGTGGAGGAAATAAACGATAAGAACGTAATCTTTTCTGACAACAATGAATGCTGATTTTCAATCAGCCGGTAAGATCTATAATCACTCAGCAGAGCAGATAATACCTTTTGTGTAATGTGGTAAATGTTTTTTTTCATATTGTACCTTTTATACCTTATTTGTTGAAATATGCATCGTGTAGGATAGTGCAATTCCTTATAATGGAAATCTTCTTTATACCTTGCAAAAGTAACGGATCTAAACAATACCTGAAATACCATTAATAAGGCATATACCTACCCTGTTTATGGTATATTTTCGTTAAATAAATTACTATGACACTTATATTCAAATACAAAACGATTAGATATTCAGTCTTTCGATATTGCTTTCGCAAAAAACAATTCAAAATTCAAACTTACAATTAGTCTCGCTGGAATAGACATTACATGCCTGTTACTCCCATCTGTCGCCGTTGTATCGCCGTAAGTGTTACTTAGATGTTACTTAGATGTTATAAGGATATAACTTAAATGTAATAACTCAATAATAGGTTATTACATCTAAGTTACACCTAAGAAAATAGTAAGAATAATCTGTATTATGTTTGTATCGTTACATTAGCGTTAAGTCCTTTGTAAATAGAGTTTACTTTACAAATTCAAAAACGGGAAAGCCGAAGAAGACCAAATGAAACGATTGATAAACAGGGTCTGCTGAAAAACTATTGAATATTTGATTAATGTCAGAATGTTCTAATATTAAAAGAAAATCAGCATCTTTTTGTCGATATTCGTTCGAACTTATCCTGTATAGAGAGTATTATCACGACAACCTTTTTGGCATCTTCAACTGAAATAAGACAAAAATTCCATGAACACAAGCTACAATTATGGAGACAATCATCAACACTTTGTCTTCATTCCAACCAATGGTTTCCTGATACCACCATGCTACAAAAACCAATAGAACTGACAGTATCAACCCGGTTGTTTTAAAAATACGTATATCGGAACGGGACGGAGAACCTGTTTGCAACTTACTGTTTTTAATTCCGTAAAGAATATAAACATCTAATCCGATCACCATCCAAATCAGCAAACGAATCCATGTATCGGCCGGTAAAAATACCATCATAAACAGACAGGTTATAATACCCAGAACAGGAACCAGCGGCACAAAAGGAGTTTTAAATGCACGTGGCACATTGGGCATTGTTTTCCGCATAACCAGAATCCCCACACAAACCAGGATGAATGCCAACAAAGTCCCTATACTGGTCATTTCGCCCGCCACATGAGCCGGTACTAAGGCAGAAAAAGTACCTACCACGACCAGTAACAACAGATTACTTTTTATCGGTGTACGATAAACCGGATGGATATTTGAAAAGACTTTTGGCAGCAATCCATCTTTACTCATACTGTAAAAAACACGGCTTTGGCCCAATAGCATCACCAGAATTACGGACGTGTAACCGGCTAAAATTGCCAATAGAATTGCTTTATTGAGCCATGGATAATCGGGGACTATAATGCCGGATGCATTCGACTTACCCATATGATCGATGGCAATAGCTACCGGAGCAATTCCATCATGTCCTTTGAAAGCGGTATAATTTACGACTCCGGTCATAACATGGGCAAACAAGATATAAAGCACGGTGCAAATAAGTAAGGAAACAAGAATGCCGATAGGCATATTCCGTTTTGGGTTTTTTGTTTCCTGAGCAGCCGTACTCACTGCATCGAAACCAATAAATGCAAAAAACACAACCGCTGCAGCACGGATAATTCCGCTAAAACCATACTCTCCGAACTTACCGGTATTGGCCGGAATAAAGGGTTTATAATTTGCGGTATTAATGTATTTCCAACCTAAAACAATAAATATAAGTACCACCGCGATCTTAAGTATTACGATGAATAAATTCACTTTCGAACTTCCTTCCGTACCTCGTATAAGCAATAAACTGGCCAGTACAACGATTAAAGCTGCCGGAAGATTTATGATACCACCCTCCCAGGGACATAATACCAGATTCTGCGGCAGACTGATACCAAAGCCTTCGAGGAATTTCACTAAATAACGACTCCAGCTTATGCTAACGGTTGCTGCGGCAATGGCATATTCCAATACTAAGTCCCAACCGATAATCCAGGCAACAAACTCACCCATCGTTGCATAGGAATAGGTATATGCACTTCCCGCAACGGGAATCATAGAGGCAAACTCAGCGTAACATAATCCGGCAAAGCAACAACCCAATGCCGCGATGACAAATGAGATCGTGATAGCCGGACCAGCCTGATAAGCAGCGGCTCCACCTGTGATTGAAAATAAGCCGGCACCAATGATGGCTCCAATACCTAAGGCAACCAACTTCGTTGCTCCAAGTGATTTTTTTAAAGAATGCTTATCAGTCGAATCAGACTCGACTAATAAACTTTCAATAGTTTTACGAATAAATAAACTCATCGATTTGTTTTTGTTTAATAGTTTTAGTGGATTATTATTTCATAAATCAATTTTCCACAGGAAGAAATCATTATAAGAGATTCATTTAATACTGTTTTTTAATTTCTATTAAATATGAACAAAAAAAATATCCTCAACCACCACCCTATAGCAGGTGGCATTGAGGACACTTTATGTATAAAGATTAATTAATAACCTGGATTTTGTGTAATTCCGAGGTCATTTCCAGACAATCCTTTCGGAATAGGGAAACGATAGAATTTACCACTTACATTCGTTGTTTTGGAATGTAGATGTTTATATATTTTAGCAAAGAATGCATAGTTAGTACTATTTGTTGCGGCGCCAAACTTGGCTACCTGAGCATCTGTACTTGCATACTGATCTTTGTAATATTCATACTTAGGCACATTTGTCAAGACAGTGTTTATTAACTTATGCCAGCGTGTAAGGTTAATCCAGCGTTTTTGTTCAAAGAATAACTCCAGATTCCATTCGTTTTCCAATTCATCCTGAGTCAACGTGGTATAAGTGCTCTGATTTGCTCTTGTACGTAACTGATTGATGACTGTAGCGGCATCTGTTGGTTTATTCTGATAGAACAACGCTTCTGCTTTGATAAGCAACACTTCTGCATACCGGATTTCGATACGGTTGATATCATTAGGTTGTGCAGCTCCTCCGTTTTCGCCTGTTCCCTGATCAGGAGCCACTTCAGGATAAGTTTTGTTTCGGTGAATAAACTTTCCGATACGTGGTGAAGTAACAGGGTAAACAAAGTGGAATAACTTATAATCACTTGCCTTGGTAGGACTAGCAACAAGCGGTAAATCTTGATCATACAAACTATCCAAAAGTGAGAACCGTCTACGGGTATCTGTACTGGAGAAATTTTTCAACAAAGTTACGTCAGCCGGTCCGATATGATTGTCCTGATACAGGTCGAAACCGAATGTAAACGTACAGTGAGTCTGGTGATTACCTTGCACATCATAATCATCTCCATCATGATGAATCGTAAAGATATGTTCTACCGCTTTATCCTCAGCAGCTACTCCGAAATTGTCTTCAAAGTTGGATTCCAATGCATAATTACCACTATTAATGACCTTGTCGGCATACGTAACAGCCAGTGCTAATCTCGATTGATTCCAGGTAGTAGCTGCAGGATCGGTCTGGCCACTGGCAATAGCAGTCACCTGAGCTTGTGTAAGCGGATTGCTTGCCCAACTCAGGTAGGCACGTGCAAGAATTGCATTCGCCGAACCCTTGCTAGGATTTGAACGAATCTGGTCATAACCGGGTAAATCTGTTTCCGACTCTGTCAGGTCCTTTACTATTTGAGTATAGACATCATCGATGGATCTACGGGTTGTTTGTTCTGCATCTGTAGCTTTAGTACTCAGGATAAGAGGTACTTCACCATAAAGTTGAGTCAGATAAAGATAGCTCAACCCACGAATGAATTTAGCACGTGCTCTGGCCAAACTAATTGTCGACTGAGACAGATTGTCTGTTACGGTACTTGAATCCGCTTTCTCAATGGTACGATTGGCTTCTCCGATACTTACATAAAGATAATTGAAAATCTTAGTAGGATACCAGTTGTTTGCATCCGTTTTAAACAAGCTCACTAAAGGTCCGAATTGATCATCAGCACCTTCAAAACTTACGGTAGCATCTGTTTGAGATTCGATCAAAAACGAAAATGATGAACTCAATCGCTGCCAGGGAGAATACGCTGCACCCGCTGCTGCCAACGCCGCCTGATCTGTTTTCCACACAGAGTTAGCTGAAATTACCGTTGCGTCATCCTTACTGCAGGAAGACAGGGTAACAGCGCTAACAACTATAGCTATAAAAGCTATGGGTTTAAAAAATTGCTTCATTCTTTTTTAAATTAAATTGTTAATAATAAATTGTTAATAATAAGTAGACTTTAAAATTTACTTTACTCTTTTGATTAATTAAATGATTAATACTAATAAATTGATACTATGTACTTTTGATTGCTTTTTTAGAAAGTAATACTTGCGCCTACCAGTAAGGTACGTGCCATTGGATAAGTTCCCAGATCTATTCCTTTTGCAACTTCAGGGTCATAGCCTTTGTAACCTGTTAGCGTGAGTAAGTTCTCTAATGTGGAAAACACCCTGACTTTCAACGGTAGTTTTGCTGTTAGCAGACGAATCTTATTAATTGTATATCCCAGAGTCACCGTTTTGAGTCTCAGATAAGAAGCATCTTCTATATAGCGGCTGTCTAATTCGGAAGAGACCGGAGTACTGGTTATTTTAGGAATAGTATTAGATGGATTCGTTTCCGTCCAGGCATTTAACAAGGCGGCAGAAACATTATAAGAATCACTGGGAGTCTCAAGATAGCGTCGTAACTCGTTATAAACTTTATTTCCATGTGAACCTTGTAATAGAACAAACAAATCGAAACCATGATATCTGAATGTCGATGAGAACCCATAGGTAAAGTCTGGCTGAATACTACCCAACACAACACGGTCGCTGGCATTAACATGTCCATTACCGCTTATGTCTTTAAATTTAGGGTCTCCCGGTTCGGGTGTAGTACCTGCCGGTGTAGTTGGCAACTTGGAAACATCTTCCCCTTTTTGAACGACCCCATCAAAGACCAGTCCGTAGAAAGAACCCAATGATTCTCCGACACGCAGTATATTTACACCATCTATTATATCTCCATTGCCATTCAATTTCGTTATCTCGTTGTGATTCTTTGCTATATTCGCTGCAACCGACCAATTAAATTGTTTCCCCTCCAGGACAGTAGCATTGACCGAAAATTCCAGACCTTTATTAACCACATTCCCGACATTTTTCAATTGTGAGCTCTCCTGACCCAGTGTTGCTGGAATAAGTAATAATAAATCAGAGGTTAATTTGTAATAAGCATCGATAGTAGCAGTTATCCTATTATTCAGAATTCCTGCATCCAGCCCTATATTATATTGTGCGGTAGTTTCCCATTTGAGATTGGAATCGCCTGTATTACCAACCTTATAGACGGTTTTTCCATTATATTTGGTCACCACTAAAGTTTGCAGATAATCATAGTCTCCGATTTCCTGATTGCCGACACTCCCTGCGCTCAAACGTAACTTTAAGTTATTAATATCCGAAACATTCTTCAGAAATCCTTCTTCGTTTATATTCCAGGATAACCCAAAAGACGGGAAAATACCCCAACGATTTGCGAAACGAGTGGAATAATCACTGCGAAAGGTCGTTGTTAAGTTATAGCGTTTTAATAGGGAATAATTTATCCGGCCCAGTATTGAGTATAGGCTACTGCTGCTTGAACCACTGTATATGGGCGTATCTCCATAGGGAGAACCATCCTGAAGATTGTTTACCCCTAATGACTGATCGGTAAAGTCCGAACTAATCGTAGAAAGATAATTCGTTTTTGTTTCCTGATCGGTAAAGCCTGCTAAAATATCAAATGAATGAATACCGACCTTCTTAGCATAGGCCAACGTAAATTCGGATAACAAGACCTCTACTCTTTTATTCCCTATACCTCCAATTCCAACAGGTACCATACCTATCGCTGTATAAGAAGGAGAGAAATAGTCTTGTGTCGTATGACTGATATTGCTTCCGAGATTTACTTTCGCAATCAGGCCGTCTGTTATCTTGTACTGAGCATAGAAATTTCCCAGAAAAGCCGTATTGACAGTTTGTGCCGTACTGTTTTTAAGATCCGACACCGGATTTGCGGTCTTGGTACCTTCACGCAGATAGGCATATTCGTAAGGATTATTGTAATTATAGCTGCCATCAGTATTGTAAACAGGTACAACGGGAGGAATATACAAAGCATAAGTCAATGAGTTCGCAATACCCTTTGAATAAGGAGAGCTGTTATAGTTCACACCTTCAAATGTTGTAAGGCTGTTCTGAGTGCTTTTATTTCCGGTCAGGGTAACTCCTATTTTAAATCCCGGAAGCACTTCTTTATCATAATTCAATTTTCCTGTAAAACGTTCCAAACCTGAATTCAAAATAATTCCATTCTGTTTGAGATAGTTTCCTGAAACGAAGTATTGTGATTTTTCGTCACCTCCACTGATGGAAAGAGAGTGATTCTGCGTCGTTCCTGTTTGCAAAACAGCATTCTGCCAGTCATAACCATTGCCTAGCTGTTCGATTTGCGCATCGGTGTAACCAGGTTTATTCAGAAAATAATCTTTCTCTAATCGGGCCCACTGTGAAGCGTTCATTAAGTCCAGCTTTTTAGCTGATTCACTCCAGCCTGAGGTATATTGGTAGTTGATAGTGCTCTTTCCCTTTTTCCCTTTTTTGGTCGTAATCATGATCACACCATTAGAACCCCGCGAACCGTAAATAGCCGTAGCGGATACATCTTTCAGCACTTCAATAGATTCTATATCCGAAGGGTTGAGCAAATTAAGCGGATTAGAATTTCCTTCGATAGCTCCAAGACCAACCTTGGTTGTTGAATTGTCACTGAAATAGGGGAAGCCATCAATGACATACAGGGGATCATTACTTGCGTTGACAGAGTTTCCACCACGAATACGTATGCTGGCAGGAGATCCGGGTTGTCCTGAGCTCTGCGTTACATTAACGCCTGCAACTGCACCCCCTAACAAGGCATCCACCGAAGAAGAAACGTTATATTCCAAATGTGATTTTGAAACGGTAGCAACTGAGCCTGTCAGTTCTTTCCTGTTTTGTGTCCCATAACCAATAACGACTACTTCACTGAGTTTATTTACATCTTCGGCAAGATAAATAGTTAATGATTCGTTCTCATATACATCAATTTCCTGATTTTTATAACCGGTACTCGTAACAGTCAAGGTTACGGGAAACTTCTTAGCTTGTATAATAAAATCTCCGTTTATACCGGTAATCGTACCACCGGTTATCTTCTTGAGCCGAACGACAGCCCCCACAACAGGTTCTTTCGTATTTTCCTCAAGAACTTTTCCTTTAATTTCAATCTGCTGAGCAAAAGAAGAGAAAGTTATTAAAACAGCAAACAGAAATGTACTTCCTATTCTGCGCACGTAATAAGCTGGAAACGTTTTGCCGTTTCCGGGAAATAATTGTAGTTTTGTCATACAATTTTTGAATTGTGGCGGGTGTTCCCTTTATCAGTTTGCCGACGGAGAAGGGGGAACGCTCGCTTTTGTTTATTTGTTTATAATGATATTTTTCTTTACTTCAATGATAAGAATTTTCCGTTCAATTGATTTATTTCGGCTGCAAGGACTTCCTTATCTAAATTAAGAAATCCCTTCTCATGATTGAATTTCTGGCCGTCAGACAATACCCATTTCAAAAAATCTGAAACTTCTTTTCGAGCTGTTTGCTGCGAATAGATAAATCCTATCTTTTCTACCGGAATGGTTTCAATATGATTTCTTTCCAATACATCAATCACGTTATCCAAATTTCCCGATAAAAGGTTCTTTGCGTCTTTCTTCAGATCAAGTGGTAATAATGCTATCCCGTCCTTCAATTTCCGCGAATTCGTATCGTACAGGTAACCCAGATTATTATACGTTAAGCCAATAGAGTCTTCTTTTATGGCCGATAACAGGTAAATGTCATCTCCCTGCACTCTTTTCCCTCTGATTTCGGAAGACTGATGGCTAAAGAATCCTGCTATAACTTGTGAAGTGCACGCCTTATTATCACGCGAATAAATGGTGGCTGCAAACTTCGGTTTTCCGTTTGTTGTTTCCTCATCATCGTTGCTGACATCAAAGAAAAGCTTATCAATATCCTTTTTGTTTAAACCTTTTCGGACAGTTGTTGACAAAAAAGGATTTTTACTGTTTGTAACGGGTAGCAGAGCATATTTCCCTGCAAATATAACATCTTGATTTTCTTTCAATTCTTCCTTCACTGGCTGATGCGCTATGATGTTTAAATCGGCAACCTGTTCCGGCTTTAGTTTTTGTTCTATCTTGAATCTTACCGTTGGATTTACGTTCCCATATTCTGCAATCCATTTTTCAATTAATGGATACGTGAATCTTGTGCCACTAATCAGAATTGGTTCGTTGGATGAATTCTGAGCTGAAACGCCAACCGTTGATAAAAAGAAAATAAAAATAATTTGATAAAAATAACTTGGTTTCATATTCTTGATTGTTTAAAAAACAGGTATACTAATCAATATACCGAATCAAAAATGATTCGATAAATCAAATAAAATGAGCAATAAATTAATTATAAAATGAAAGGTTAAATCCTGCTGGCTTTGTTAGTTGGGAAACAAAAAACGAGGATATGGATTTGCGTAAAATCAGCGTGTCATGCAACTACGCATTCGCATCATAGAAGAAGAGGAAGGAGTGGAAAATAATACAGAAGAGAAAGAAATTTCTGCTAAGAATACTTGTCTAATTTCAATCAATTTAAAATTCGTATCTGATTTTATCAGATCGAATAAAACATTTTGTGTAATGTAGTAACTAATTTTTTTCATACCATACCGTTCTTGCTATATAAGAAGCTTGAATATACCTGAGACTTATATAAAATAAAATTTCTTTTGACAATGCAAAAGTAGTTAATGCCCACAACACACAAAATACCATTATTATGGCATTTGTATACCCTGTTTATGGTATAATTGACCCTACGATACTGTTAAAAAAAGTTCAATGAAATATTTCTTGTTTATTTCGCATTATTTTAACCTTAATAAAGCCCAATCAGCCTATAGAAATTTAACCTGACAAGTTATTTCAGCACAGTTTTTTCTTTTTACACTTATCATTCAATTCTCGGCTGTCACCATCCTGTTCAGGCCAATTACCTGGCTGGCTTTTTTCTGTCATCCTGAAACTACCGAATAAACCCGTTAAAGCGCCGGACAAATAAACAAATCCTATAGCTGCGAAATTATAAAAGCCATACCCGCTTAAACGTCATAATAATTCATTGATTGAAATGTACCTTTTGTCCGCAATAGGTCGGAGTTTTAAGGATTAACGATTTGCCGGATGATCGACCGAACGCGGGCATTATCCTCCGGAAGTCCTATGCTAACGCGGATCCAGGTGTGATAGGGTTCAAACTCACGGCCAATAATGATACCTGCTTCCCCGAGCTTCTTTCGTACCTCTTCATAGGGTTTCTTTGTATCAAAAAATACAAAGTTTGCTTCGGAAGCAGTGTGCTGCAGACCTGATTTATCTAAGAAATCGTTCCATTTTCCACGTTCATCAGTCACCAGCTTATTCACAAGCTGAATATTCTCCCGATCTGTCAATGCGGCCTCTGCAGCTATTATAGATAACCTGTTTAACGCATGGGTATCACCCAACCCCCGAGCTTTAAGATAACGTGCCAGGTCCGTGGGTGCAACAGCATATCCTATTGATAAACCGGCCAACCCGTAAGCCTTCGCCAATGTACGAAATACGATAACCTGATCGCCCTCCCTCACATTATTTACAGCTGTACGTCCGGTAAAATCATCGGTATATTCCAGATAAGCTTCATCAACCACCACCAGGGTTCGTTTTGATACACGTTTTACGAAGTCGTGAAATATCTTTTTATCAATAACCGTTCCCGATGGATTATGTGGATTTACCAGAAAAACAGCCTGTGTCTTAGCCGTTATATGTGCTTCAATGGAAGCAAGATCATTTTCCTTTTTAGCATTCAGAGGTATTGAGATCGTTTTTCCTCCAACACTCGCAGCCGCATTCACCAATGCAGGATAACCCGGAACGGAATAAATAAATTCACTTCCTGCTCCGCCTTTCAGGCCAAGATAAATGCCCAGCAAATCCAGTATCTCACCCGGAATGATTTGTTCTGCACTCACCCCCTCATGCAGGGCCAGTTGCCGTACAAAATTCTCGCCATCATCGGCCGCATATCGATGAATATTCGGGAGTTCGTTCAATATATTCTCATTTATTCTTTTGGATAGAGGATACGGATTCTCATTCAGGGACAGGTTAATTACTTTCCTATTGCCGCTGTCGGAAGAAGTGGGTTGTTGGCAAAAGGCTAAATCTGCAGTTCCCCAAAAAAGCACCGGTAATACGGTCCATATTAGTATTGTCCTTCTCATTTTTATTTTCAGTTGGTTGATTATTCTTATCCGATTTAAATATTATTTATCCGAAATTATATTGCCGTCACAGGATCGTTAGCTCTCGGAAACTGTTCCCCTGTTCCAACACGCAGTTTTTCTGTTTTGTTCTACAAGTGCGTATCATTCAATTTACTTTTTTTCTTACCATAAAAAAAGTAAAGCACTAATCCTATAAAAAGCCAAACAAATAATCTGATCCAGGTTTCATAAGGTAAAGAGAACATTAATATTAGGCTGGTAATTATCCCTAAAACAGGAACTACCGGTACAAAAGGCGTCTTAAAAGTCCTTGGGGCATTCGGTTGTTTTTTCCGCAATATCAGTACGCCAAGGCAAACCAAAACAAACGCCAGCAGCGTGCCTATACTGGTCATTTCGCCTAC
>Ga0302289_1000227_pt1 | contig 29107 bp, 23 predicted proteins | sample III_Fen_N1_2_FD_194552 | JGI IMG/M metagenome (GOLD analysis project Ga0302289, IMG submission 194552) | Peat permafrost microbial communities from Stordalen Mire near Abisko, Sweden - III_Fen_N1_2 | ecosystem: Environmental > Terrestrial > Soil > Wetlands > Permafrost | place: Sweden: Abisko... | reverse complement strand
CCATGTATGTTGGCATCTACTTAAGCGTCAGCTTCCCCGCGCTTGGCAGCGTCGGAACGATTATCGCCATTGGAGTGGTCATCCTTTGCGGCATTCTGAATATCATCGAAATCTCCGCAATGGGCAAAATCAACACGGTTCTGACGATTGGTCTGGCAGTTGCCATGCTCGTCTTTATCGTAACCGGCTTGACGAGCGGCAAATGGGACGGCTCTGCCCTGACCCCGTTCTTCACGCAAGGCTTGGAAGGCACATTCGGCTTCATGGGCGCGATTCCGATCGCGATGGTCGCGTTTGGCGCAATCGTAGCGGTTTCGTTCATGGTTGGTGAAATCAAGAACCCGAAAAAGACAGTTCCACAGTCGATGATTATCTCAATGAGCGTCGTAATGGTGCTCTACATTCTGATGATCGTCACCACACTGGGTCTCGTGACGGCAGGCTTCCTGCAAGCGAATCCGGGCATGGCATACATCCCGATGTATGCGGCAGTGTTTACCACACTCGCGAATCTGCCGTGGCTTGGCTATGTCGTCACAATTGCGGCAGTGCTCGCATTGATCACGACCATCATCGTGGTCATGGCGCTGGCTGGCCGTGCGCTGCAGGCATCCGGGTCTGCGGGCATCCTTCCCAAGGGTCTGGGCAAAATCAATGAAAAGACAAACACGCCGGTCAATGCACAGATGGTGGTCATTCTTGTGGTCGGCATCATCGCAGCATTCCCGAGTGCAACGAACTTCATCGTGAACTTCGGCTCACTCTGCAACGCCATCGTGGTTGCTATCATCTGTGTAACGATCATTGCTGCGCGCAAGAAGAATCCGGAAATCACGGATAAGTTCACGGCACCCGGCGGCAACGCGCTGCCGATCGTGACGCTGATCGTGCTCATCGCGGCGTATATCCCGGGCATCGTCCAGGGCGGCTATATGCTTTGGGTTTGGACCGCGGTATATTTTGTCATCGGTATGGCTATTTACTTCATCAGCCAGGCAAAGAAAAAGGCATAATCTCAATTACTGAGGGGTCCCGAATTGAGTACAAAGGGGCATTCTGCTGCACGGGTGTGCCGTGCGGCAGAGTGCCCTGAATAAGGAGTGTTAGTTACATGAATTACTACAGTCAAAATGATGTCCGAATGGACAATACTTGCGTCGCGTTCGGTGAGTTTGACGGCGTGCATACTGGGCATATGGCTGTGATCGAGCGCATAAAGCAACGCTCGGCTCATGGGCTTACGTCCGTTGTCGTTTCTCTTGCTTACGATGAAGCGAAATTGCAAGACAAGAAAATACTCACCACGGAAGAAGAGAAAAGATATCTGCTGGCAAAAAACGGACCTGATGTGATGATCTCCTATCCGGTCGGTAGCGGCGAGTTTTCGCTGAAACAATTTGTCGTCGACGTGTTGGTCGGTCAACTCGGGGCAAAGGTTATTGTCGTCGGATCGAACAACGAGAACCTAGAGCTTTTGCGCGCTTACGCTGCGGAGTTTGGCTATGAGCTGGACGTTTGCGATGCTGTGTATGCGGAAGGAGAGCCGGTTACGGCAAACCGCATCATCGAAGCTCTTACGGCGGGAAGGCTGGATCAGGCGACCGCGTTGCTCGGGCACCCGTATCTTTTCATCGGCATGGTGATGCACGGCAAGGCGCGCGGACGTCTGGTCGGTATGCCGACGGCAAATCTGGGCTATCAACCATATAAACAACTGCCCTTGCTCGGCGTGTATGGCACATTGTCGGACATCGATGGTCAAATCGTAAAAGGACTGACCAACATTGGCAAACGTCCGTCAGACGACAGCTTTGACTATGTTTCCGTTGAGACTTTCTTGCTCGACTTTGCGCAGGATCTCTACGACAAAACGATCACACTGGAACTTCACGTCCATATCCGCGGCGTCATCAAGTTCAACGGCCTTGAGGAAGTCAAGCAGCAGGTCGATAAGGACATCGTTTCGATCCGGACGTTTCTGGATCAGTATTGACGGTTCTGACCGGATTCATGGCATCTCGCGGGCGCAATGACGCACACGCGCAAGAAATCCGCAGCGACACCGTATCGCGCGCGGAAGATGCAATCCGGCAAAATGCGCAAAATCTTTACAGCGGCGAATGCCTGAGAGTTCGCCGTAATTGATTAAGCCCCGAAAGGATAGCGGCGAATGCCTGAGAGTTCGCTGCTTTCTTTTCAGCTTTTATCAAGCAAAGCGCCGCGAACAAGCAAGCAGTCGATTATTCGATGAACAGTATGTTTAAACAAGATCGACACAGAAAAACGGAAGTATAATATTTAACAACAAAGGAAAAACGTCAAATAATAATCAAAATTACTGATAATTCAGTAAGCCGCGTTGACATCGGCATAGGCCGGTCATATAATGAAATATATCAACAATCGAACAATTAATTCTTGGCAAATCGCGAATCAGGGGAGAGAAACATATGGATCCGTTATCATTTGTGAAACAGGAACCCTATCAGCTCTACATCGATGGTGCGTTTGTAGAGTCAGAATCAAAAGAAACATTTGATGTTGTTAACCCTGTCAATAATCAACCATTTGCAAAAGCCTACAAGGGCAGAACCGCGGATCTAGAAAAGGCGATTGTCGCCGCGCGTCGCGCGTATGACGAAGGCCCATGGGGCAAGATGTCTGCTAAGGATCGAAGCAAACTGCTCCTCAAAGCGGGTCAACTGCTCGCCGCTCGATCCGAGGAGTTTGCGGTCATCGAGACGCTGGAGTGCGGCAAGCTCTTCATGAGCGCGCTGTATTACGAGGCGCAGATGGCAGTCGATGCGTTTGAGTATTTTGCAGGCAAGGCGCGTTGCCTCGAAGGCAAGGTCGTCCCCTGCGATGCGGGACACCTAAACTACGTGCTTTGGCAGCCGTGTGGCGTTGTCGGCGAAATTCTGCCTTGGAACGGCCCGTTCATGATGGGCTGTCAGAAGGTTTGTGCAATTCTTGCCGCGGGCAATACCGTCGTCATTAAGCCATCGTCTTGGGGTTCGCTGAGCATGATGCTGCTCATGGAGGTGTTCCATGAAGCCGGATTCCCGTCGGGCGTGGTGAATCTCGTGACCGGTTCAGGCGCGGAGATCGGTGATGCGCTGGTCAAGAGCCCGCTGGTCGACATGGTCTCTATGACCGGAGGAACGGAAACCGGAAAGAACATCATCGGCGTTTCTAAGGATACGGTAAAGGATATTGCGCTGGAGCTTGGCGGCAAGAGCCCGAACATCGTGTTTGACGATGTAGACGTGGACGAGGTGGTCAAGTGGGCCAAATTCGGCTTCACGCTCAATTCCGGGCAGGTCTGCGTTTCCGGTACCCGGTTGATCCTGCATAAGAATATATATGAAGAGTTCCTCACAAAACTCAAGGCGGAGTGCGAAAAATTTGTCCCCGGCGACGGTTTCGATTACATGAAAGGCGTAAACTTCAGCACGCTGATTTCCAAGAGCCACGCACAGAGCGTTTGGAAATATATCGAAGCGGGTAAGAAAGAAGGCGCGCGCCTGATCACCGGCGGGGAGCCGTATACCGACCCCATGCTGCAGAAGGGCAATTTCGTGCCGCCGACTGTCTTTGCGGATGTGACGCCTGAAATGACCATTTTCCAGGAGGAAATCTTTGGGCCGGTACTCTGTGTAACCCCGTTTGAGACCGAAGAGGAAGCACTCGCCCTCGCCAACGCGACAGAATACGGCCTCGCTGGCGGCGTGTTCTCCAAGAACATCAAGCGCGCGCTGCGCGTTGCCGAGCGGATCAAAGGCGGGCAAATCTACGTAAACACGTACTTCAGCAAAGCCATGATCGAGTCCCCGGGCACAGGCTGGAAGCAGAGCGGCATCGGTGTCGCCGGTATTCAGAAGTATATGATTTCAAAGACTGTGTTTGTCGATTTGATTGACGGAAGTCTGCCTCCCATGTAAGATTACGATAAATACATAGGAAACGGTTAGGGTGAACAGGGGTATGGCGGAGAACAAAGATGGCATTAATGTTGGGCAAAAGCTCAGAAGCCTGAGAAAGATTCGGGATCTTTCGTTGCAGCAACTCGCGGAAGAGACGGGGATGAGTTATTCCTATCTTTCTGGGTTGGAAAACGAGAAATATTCTATCTCTATCGTCAATTTACAGCGACTGGCTAGGTACTTTAACGTCGATTTGATCCATTTTCTGGATACACGGGAAACCGACACGGTACTGGTGCGCAAAGACGATGAGCAGAACCATCTAACGGCAGACGAAATCGCGTTTCATGTCATCACAGCAAGAGAAGGCAACAACCTTCAAGTCAGTCAGGTTACCCTGCCACCCAACGCCCCGGCAGAACGGAATATCCACAAACATGCCAAGGGGCAGGAACTCATTATCGCCATGGAGGGCGAGGTGATCGTCATGGTCGAGAGTAGCAAATATCAGCTGCATCAAGGCGATCTTGTTCTCTTTCACTCCGACGTAGAGCATTGCATCTTTACCGAAGAAACGGGCGCGAAGATTCTGATTATATCCAGCCCACCGTACGGCCGCGAGGTCGTTCCCGGTGGAGGCGCCGAAAATCACTGATTCTGCCCGTTTCAGAAATTCTATATTACTAATTTTGTCGTAAAGGAGGAGCTGTTTTGGCCACTTTGAAAGCAGTACACTATATCAACCAGTTTTATGCCGGACTCGGCGGAGAAACCATGGCGGACATAGGCCTGTCTGTACTAGACGAAAAAAAAGGTCCCGCTATTGGGCTGGAAAAGCTCTGGAACGGCGAGATGGAAGTCGTCAAAATCATCGTCTGCGGAGATAATTTTATCAACAACGACGAAAACTTCCAAAAAGCATCTGAAGAGATCAAGAAAATTCTCGAAGAAATCAAGCCGGATGTGTTTGTTGCCGGTCCCGCGTTTAACGCCGGACGTTACGGAGTCGCCTGTGCGCGGGTTTGCGACTTTGTCCGCAGTGAGCTGAAGATTCCGTGCGTCACAGGCATGTGGCACGAAAACCCCGCCGTGCCGATGTATGGTAAGGATAATTATATCGTCTCGACAACCGAAACGGCGGCCGGCATGTCGAAGTCTCTGCCCCAGCTTGCAAAACTATCGCTCAAGCTTGCAAAGGGAGAGAAAATTCTCGCCTCACGCTTTGAGGGATATCTGCCGACGGGACACCGATACAACGAGTATAACGAAAAAACCGGTGCTCAGCGCGTCACCGCGATGCTACTCAACAAGCTTTACGGCAGACCGTTTACCACGGAGGTGCCGCTGCGCGGCTTCGAGGTGGTTACGCCCGCACCAAAGATCACCAGCATGAAGGACGCGACCATCGCGCTCATCACCACGGGCGGTCTCGTTCCTGTTGGAAACCCGGATAAACTGCGCCAGTCATTCTCCGTTACCTATGGGAAGTATGACGTAACGGGCAAAGACGAACTGAAGAAAGGCGAGTATGAGTCCATCCACGGCGGATATGATACTACGGATGCGAGCAACGACCCGCACCGCCTCATCCCGCTGGACATGATGCGCGCACTCGAACGCGAGGGCATCATCAAGGGCATTTACAAGTACTTTCTATCCACTTGCGGCGTCGGAACAAATGTCGAGAGCAGCAAGGATATCGGAAGGAGAATGGTTGCCGACCTGAAGCATTCAGAAATCAGCGCGGCGATCCTAACATCCACCTGAGGGACCTGCACGCGTTGCTGTGCAACGATCGCCAAAGAGTTAGACCGCGCGGGCATTCCCAATGTGCTCGTAACGGCCTTTACCTCAATCGCCTATAACGTAGGCGCAAACCGCATCGTATTCGGTGGCGACTTTACGGCGCCCGCCGGAGACCCGAGCCTGCCTCTCGAGCGGGAGAAGGCATATCGCCGCAAAATTCTGGAAAAATCCCTTGATGCGTTGACGCAGGATGTGGAAGCACCCTTTGTGTTCACGGTCAACGAGAGCAAGGAGGGCGTGTGATATGCAACTGACTAGGCAATATTACCGAGTGGAGGATGTCGCCTGGGGCGAGAAAACATCCTACGAAAACCACGTTTTAACGTTAAGCAAGACCGATCTGAGAGATCAGGTCAAGAGTCTGTTCAAAGCGGTGGAGGATGTCGATTTCGACGTTGTCAAACCCGGCGAGAACACGCGCATCATCCATTTGCTGGACACGCTCCAGCCGATGGTGAAAACGTGCGGAAAAGGCAAACAGTACTCCGGCTTCTTCGGCTCCGCTTTGACGGTAGGAGACGGCACGACAAACCTGCTTTCCGGCATAACCGTCATGGAGAGCGCGGCGTTACCCTGGGATACCTCCAGCGCGAGCAGCGGGTTACTTTACCCGCGGGACGCGATTCTGGATATGCTAGGACCGATTGACCGCTTCACACCGTTTAACGAGACCATCAATCTGGTCATCATTTACAAGTTGACGGAAGATAAGTCGTCCATCGAATACGACAACGATATCCGTCTGATCGGGATTAGAATCGCAACGTATCTCGCCACGCTGACGCAAGGATTGGAGCCGGATGAATCGGTGCTCTATAGCATCGACGATATCAATCCGGATCTGCCGAGCGTCGTGCTGGTCTGGCAGTGTCAGAATCAGGGGCCGTACGCCAATACGTATCTTTACGGGCAAAGTATCGACAATCTCGTGCCGACACTGTTGCATCCTAACGAGATGCTCGACGGCTGCGTGGTTAGCGGCAATTATGTTTGGCCCGCGTTCAAGGTGCCAACCTATCTGCACGTAAACCACCCGATTCTGCTTGAGTTGTATCAAAACCACGGCAAGACGATCAATTTCCGCGGCGTGATTTTCTGCCGTAGCCATAACCCCTCCAACTGGCACAAGGAGCGCTGCGCCAACTTCAACATCAAGCTGGCAAAGTACCTGGGCGCGACTGGCCTCATCATGGCCTGGGAAGGCGGCGGCAACGCGGCGGTGGACGGCATGCTGACCATTCAGTGCGCGGAACAAAGCGGCATCAAAGCCTCCACCATCACCTTCGAGTTCGGCGGAATCGACGGCACGGAGGGCGTACTGCTTGTGGACGACGTGCCTGAGGCAAACGCGGTCGTCAGCGGCGGCTCCATCGAGAAGCACTACACGATACCGGATGTGGCACGCGTGGTCGGCGGAGACGTTCTGCGGCTCAACAAAGAATCGGGCGGCTATTTCCCGCCATCGGACAAAGCAATCGAATTCGATACCACGACGCATTTCTATCTTTCCGGCAACCAATCGGGACACGGCAGGCTGTTTGGAGAGTCGTATTAACGGGTATCAGAAGAAACGGGTATACCATGGACAGGATCTATGACGTCATCATTCTCGGCGCGGGCCCCGCGGGGCTTGCTGCCGGTCTCTATGCCGGCAGGGCGAGGATGGACACGCTGATCATCGAAAAACTCGCTCCGGGTGGACAAATCGCCATTACGGACGAGATAGAGAACTACCCCGGCAGCATCGACCACGAGACCGGCCCGTCTCTGGTTTCTCGCATGGCGGCGCAGGCGAAGAAATTCGGCGCTGTCATTGTGAGCGAAACCGTGCTCTCTGTCGAACTGGAAGGTGCGGGTAAGGTAATCCGCTGCACGGGCGGCGAATATCGCGCAAAAACAGTCATCGTCGCAACCGGTGTGGTACACAAACCCATCGGCTGCATCGGCGAGCGGGAACTGACCGGCAAGGGCGTTTCCTATTGCGCTACCTGCGACGCAGCGTTTTTTGAAGGACTGGAAGTGTATGTCGTCGGCGGCGGAGATGCTGCGGTTGAGGAAGCGCTGTATCTGACAAGATTCGCCAGATCGGTGACGCTCATTCACCGAAGGGATCAACTGCGCGCCGCAAAGTCGATTCAGCAAAAAGCGTTTGACAACGAAAAGATGCACTTCATCTGGGACACGGTCGTGGAGGAACTCCGAGGCGACGGACTGCTGGAGTCTATGATCCTGAGAAACGTAAAGACAGGTGAGCGAAGCGAAATCGTAGCGGACGAAGAGGACGGCGCGTTCGGCGTGTTTGTTTTCGTCGGGTTTGAACCGGCGGGCGCGCTCTTTGAAGGACAGCTTCAGATGAAGAACGGCTATCTCGTGACCGACGACGACATGAAGACGAATCTTCCCGGCGTGTTCGCGGCGGGAGATATCCGAGTCAAAAGCTTGCGTCAGGTCGTCACCGCAGTTGCGGATGGCGCAATCGCGGCGGTGCAGGCGGAGCGTTATCTAGAAGGGCTTTAACGGAGCCGAGGGAGAACAATATGATTGATCTGGACAAAGAAAACTTTGAATCCGAGGTATTGCAGGCAGAAGGCTTCGTACTGGTGGATTTCTACTCGGATGGATGTATACCATGTCAGGCATTGACGCCGCACATCCATGGCTTTGAGGAAACGTACGGCGAAAAGATTACGTTTGCCTCCCTCAACATCACCAAGGCGCGCCGCCTAGCGATTGCGCAAAAGGTGCTTGGCTTGCCGGTTGTCGCCATCTATTCCGGCGGCGAAAAGAAGGACGAGCTCGTCAAGGACGATGCTACGCCGGAAAACATCGAGGCGATGATTCGCAAATACGTTTCCTAATCCGGTTGATTTGAACTCGCGTTAACGCGCGCAGTGAAGTGAGCCGGTCATCATTCCAAATTACAGAAAGGAGAACGATGCGTATGCTAAAAAATGCAAAGGTCGTCGTCATCGGCGATCGCGACGGCATTCCGGGACCTGCAATCGAGGAATGCGTTCGCTCAGCGGGCGCAGAAGTCGTATTCTCGTCGACGGAATGCTTTGTCTGAACAGCCGCTGGAGCAATGGATCTTGAAAACCAGCGTAGGGTAAAAGAGCTGTCCGAAAAATACGGTGCGGAGAACATGGTTATCGTGCTCGGCGCAGCCGAAAGCGAGGCGGCAGGTTTAGCCGCCGAAACCGTGACAGCTGGAGACCCAACGTATGCGGGTCCATTGACAGGAGTCTCTTTGGGACTCAGAGTGTATCATATCTGCGAAGACGAAATGAAAGCAGAAATAGCGGAACAGGTTTACGAAGACCAGGTGAGCATGATGGAAATGGTTCTTGATGTGGATAGCATCAAGAAAGAAATGTCGGCCATCCGTTCGGAGTATTGCAAATTTTAGGTGACTATATGATGATATGGGAGGAGTCCTTTCATATCATCATTGTTTCATAAGGGTGAAAGCGGGTAAAGGGCAAATGAACAGTGTCATTCAGGCGACTGGATATATCCTCGCGCATACGCCGGATCTGCTGGTGCACAACGGCACAACGCAGACGGCTGAACGGGAGCATAACCCGGAATCGGAGTATCTGCGGCAAATTCCGCAGCATATTCGCAGCTACCGTCAAGTGGTCGAATACTTGCCGAACCAGACGTATATCGGCAACATGACGCCGGAGGAGCTGGCGCGCGTGGAGCAACCATGGTACGATAAACCCGTGGAGAATGCTTCCCGGTTCGGAACATTCGGCGAGATCATGCCGCAGGATGAGTTCTTACTGCTCCTGCAAGCCTGCGATGTATTTGACCTCGTGTGGCTCTCCACCGCATTTGTTTCGGAAGCTTTGCCAAGGCTTGCCGCCCACCCGTTGATTGGCGAGGATATCCTCGCGAAGATCAAGACCGGCGTAGAACCTGATGCCATCGAGTATGCGGTTTCACAGGAGCACGCGGAGCCGCTCTATCACAATGGCTTATTGGTGGGCTATGTCCGCCGCGCGCACGATTTCGACCCGAACCTCTCTGCGCATATCATGCTGGAGAATCTCGTATCGAAGGCGTCATCCGTCCTCTCTCTACTGCATGTCGTCCATCAGGCGGGTATCGAGAAGAACGCGATCAGTTATGTGATCGACTGTTCAGAAGAGGCTTGCGGAGACATGAACCAGCGCGGCGGCGGCAATTTTGCCAAGGCTGCTGCGGAAATTGCAGGACTTACAGGGGCAAGCGGCTGTGACGTGCGCTCATTTTGCGCAGCCCCCGCGCATGCGCTGATCCTCGCGGCATCGCTGGTATCCGCAGGGGTCTATGAAAACGTCGTCGTGACCGCGGGCGGTTGCTCGGCCAAGCTTGGCATGAACGGTAAGGATCACGTAAAAAAAGGCATGCCGCTGATGGAAGATGTCTTGGGTGGATTCGCTGTTCTGGTCGGTAAAAACGATGGCGTGAGCCCGGAGATCGACACCGCGATGTGCGGCAGGCATACGGTTGGAACCGGATCTTCGCCGCAGGCCGTGATCACGTCACTTGTGACCGATCCGCTCGACCGCGCAGGGTTGAAAATCACCGATATCGACAAATACAGCGTAGAAATGCAAAATCCGGACGTCACGAAACCCGCTGGCGCGGGGGATGTGCCGCTATCAAACTATAAGATGATCGCCGCTCTTGCGGTAAAGCGAAACGAAATTGCCAGAGACGAAATTGGCGCGTTTGTCGAGCAGCACGGCATGGTCGGCTGGGCGCCAACGCAGGGGCATATTCCCTCCGGCGTGCCCTATCTCGGCTTTGCCCGCAGAGAGATCATGGCGGGCAGCATTGCGCGGGTCATGATCATCGGCAAAGGCAGCCTGTTTTTAGGCAGAATGACGAATCTTTTTGACGGCGTTTCCTTCGTAATCCGCAAAAACAGCGGAGGGCAGGAAGAAAGCGCAGTCTCGCAAAAACAGATACAAGGTATGATTGCAAAGGCGATGCGCGAATTCGCCGAAAACATGATGCGGGAGCAGGGGTGAGGCGTATGCCGAATCAATCGATCGAGCAGATGATCGCGCGAACGTTTCTCGATCTGGCGGAGAGCCTGGAGAACGGCGGCACGGCAAAGCGCTTGCGCCTCGCGTTGACGGGAATCGGAAGTGAGCACGGGGAGGAAACCGTGTTGGCTGGTGCGCTTGCCGCGCAGAAAAAAGGAATCCACGTCGTCTACATCGGCACCCGGACGCATGCGGAAATCGAGTGGATTCAGGCGGGAACCGAGCAGGAAGCGCACGCGCGCATGGACGAATTGCTCGCATCGAAACAAGTAGACGGCGCGGTAACGATGCACTATCAATTTCCCATCGGCGTTGCAACCATAGGTCGTGTGCCGACGCCCGGCAAGGGCAGGGAAGTGTTTCTCGCGACGACTACGGGAACGACCTCTGTACGACGGGTGGACGCACTGCTGCAAAATACCGTGCTCGGCATCGCCTCGGCAAAAGCATGCGGCGTAGAGCGGCCGACCGTTGGCATCTTAAATCTGGACGGCGCGAGACAAACCGAGGCCGCGTTGCGGCAATTACAGCAAAACGGCTACGCAATCGACTTTGCTCAGTCCGGTCGAGCCGACGGTGGCTGCATCATGCGCGGCAATGATCTATTGTCCGGCGTGTGCGATGTCATGGTTTGCGACTCATTGACCGGCAACATCTTGCAAAAGATGCTTTCCTCGTTTACCACAGGTGGTGGATACGAGTCGGTAGGCTACGGCTATGGCCCGGGGCTTGGCGAAGGGTTTGACAAGCTTGTGATGATCGTCTCCCGCGCGTCCGGTGCTCCGGTGATCGCAGGGGCGTTGGAATACGCAGCCCAGCTGATTGCGGGGCGCTATCTAGACGTTGTGAACGATGAACTCACCCGTGCAAAACGCGCGGGACTCATGCAGCTGACGCAGCGGCAAGGCGAACCGCAACAGGAAACGGTCGAAAAGCCTCAAAAAGAGGTCGTTGTTCACGAAATCACAGGTGTTGAGGTGACGGACGTTGAGGACGCAGTACGAACGCTATGGAAAGCAGGCATCTATGCCGAGAGCGGCATGGGATGCACTGGCCCCGTGATTCTCGTTTCCGAGGCGAAGGCGGAGTTGGCCGAGGCCGTGTTGCGCTCCGCCAGCTGGCTCGCTTAGTTCGCGTTATGGCAAGAAAAGTGTGCAGAAAGCTACTATTTGAAAGGTTACCACGCGTGGTGAATAATGAACGGAGGGACGCATGAAAAACGCAGATTTACTGCGCAGGATTCCGCAGGTGGACGCCGTGATTGGCTGGTTGGCTGACGCGGGCGTTATCCACACCCCTCCGCTTCTGATGGAAGCCGAAGCAATTAAAGAGTCGATCAATGCGTTGCGCGAGGAAATCCTCTCCGACGCACGAGCAGAGTTACCCGAAAGAGAAGAATTGTTTGAAATGGTACAGCTGCGGATGCAGCAAAAGACGCGGCCGAACCTGCGCCGCGTGATCAACGCAACGGGCATTGTGCTGCACACCAATCTCGGCAGGGCGCTATTGAGCGAGCGTGCGGTTAGCGCCGTTGTCGAAGTTGCGCAAAACTATTCCAACCTCGAATATGACATAGAGCAACACGCGCGTGGAAGCCGGCACACGCTGGTAGAAGCGCTGATCACTAAGCTGACGGGCGCCGAGAGCGCGATGGTGGTCAACAACAACGCAGCGGCTATGATGCTGATTCTCAATACCATGGCAAAAGACCGCAAGGTTGTGATCTCCCGCGGGGAGCTCGTTGAAATTGGCGCGTCGTTCCGTATTCCGGCTATCATTGAGCTCAGTGGAGCACTGTTATCAGAGGTTGGCACAACCAATAAAACACACCTGCGTGATTTCGAAAGCGCGATCGACACAACGCAAACTGCTGCACTTCTCAAGGTGCACACAAGCAACTTCCGCATTGTCGGTTTCTCTGAAACGCCTTCGATCAAAGAGTTAGCAGCGCTTGGGAAACAGTATCATCTGCCGGTGATTTATGACGCGGGCAGCGGTATGATGACCGATCTGCAGAAGTACGGTATTCAGGACGAACCACTCGTTCCCCAATGCATTGCAGACGGTGCGGACATCGTCTGTTTTAGTGGGGATAAGCTGCTCGGCGGCCCGCAAGCGGGCGTGATCACGGGCAAAAAAGAGTGGATCGACGCGATGAAGAAAAACCAACTTGCCCGCGCGTTGAGAATTGACAAATTAACGCTCGCAGCACTTGAAGCGACCTTGCGCGCGTATCTGGAAGGAACCGCAGAGCAGGAGATCCCGACACTTCGCATGATCTCTATCAGCGGTGAAATCCTCGCACAAAAGGCGGAGACGCTCGCGCAATCGATTCGTGAACGCGCGGCTGACTGCGCAATCGAAATCATAGAAGAATTCGGGCAGATTGGCGGCGGTGCGGTTCCGGGGCAAATGCTGCCGTCCTTCATCGTTGCCCTGCAACCCCAAAAGATTTCGGTGACCTTATTGGAGTGCCGCATCCGACTCGGGGAGCCGACCATTGTGGCGCGTATTTCGAAAGACCGGCTGCTTCTGGATGTGCGCACGCTGAATGAGTCAGACTTTCCGGTGATTGCGGCGCAGATTGCGCGGTGTTTGTGTTCCTGACAGCGCAGCGGACAGTCCACCACGGAGGAGAGCGATGAACCATAGTATCATCGGTACGGCTGGGCATGTCGACCACGGAAAAACGTGCTTGATCAAGGCACTGACGGGGATTGACACGGACCGGCTTGAAGAAGAGAAAAAGCGCGGCATCACGATAGAGCTGGGCTTTGCTTACCTGACCCTGCCGGACGGGAGCCGCGCGGGCATTGTCGATGTGCCCGGGCACGAGCGATTTATCAAAAACATGCTCGCCGGCGCTGGCGGAATCGATATGGCCTTGTTGGTGATCGCCGCGGATGAAGGCGTTATGCCGCAGACGCGGGAGCATCTGGGTATTCTTTCGATGCTGGATATCAAGAGTGGCATTGTTGCGCTGACCAAGAGCGATCTTGTTGAGCCGGATTGGCTTGAGTTTGTACTAGAGGATGTCAAGACAGAACTATACGGAACATTTTTGCAGGATGCGCCAATCATCCCTGTTTCCTCGATAACAGGAGATGGGATTGAACTGCTCAGGGAGGAAATTTTCCGGCGGGTTCAGAACGTGCAGCCAAAAAACGTTTCTCGCAGCTTTCGCATGCCGGTCGACCGAGTGTTTACGATGAAAGGTTTTGGAACGGTGGTGACGGGCACGCTGATTGAGGGGACGCTCGCGACGGGCGATCCTGTGATGATCTATCCCAATGCAGCTACCTCGAAGGTGCGGAATTTGCAGGTGCACGGGCAGGATGTTGAGACCGCTTACGCCGGACAGCGCGTTGCGGTAAACCTCGCGGCCATGAAGAAAGACGAGGTAGATCGCGGAGATACACTGGCGCAGCCGGGATCCATGGAGCCATCGATGATGTTGGATGTGAAGTTAAATGTGTTTTCGGATACAGCGCGAGAGATTGAAAATGGCTCGGTTTTGCATCTATATCACGGAACGAGAAATACGCTTTGCAAAGCGATTCTACTAGACAGGGATGTGCTAAAAGCGGGCGAGAGTTGCTATGCGCAGCTTCGAATGAGCGAAAATATTGCCGTCAAGTCGGGAGACCGATATATTGTGCGCTTTTATTCGCCTATTGAGACCATCGGTGGCGGCGAGATTTTGGAGAGTAACCCTACCAAGCAAAAGCGGTTTCAGCAGCTAGCGCTCGATCGCCTTGCCATCAAGGAGTGCGGCACATCCGGCGAAAAATCTCTGCTTGCGGTGCTGGAAAGCAGCCCGAAGTTTACCCCGCTGGACGACATCGCAAAGCGCCGACAGATGAGCGTAACCGCTCTCCGGCAGGAGCTTGAACAGGTTGACGATTCTGACCTGCTCGTCAAAATTACGGAAAAAGTCATCATACACGCGGATTTTTGGCGGACACTAGAAAAAGAGCTGACTGAGTTGCTGCGTCAGTATCATGAGAAAAATCCTCTTCAACTCGGCATGCGGCTCGACGAACTGAAACAGCGGCTCCTGCCGGACTGCGAACCAACAGTTGCGGATGCGGTTGTCGAGCGATTTGTACAGGAAAAGGTGATCAAAACAGAGCGGCAGCGGGCATCTGTTAATTCGTTTACTATTAATTTGAGTGTAGAACAAAAGCGGCTCAATGACGAAATCGAGGCACTCTATCGCGATGCGGGTCTTTCCGTGCCGGAGCTGGACGAACTTTTGGAGCGTTATCCGAATCAGACAGTAGCCGTCAAGCAGGTGATCCAGTCGATGGTAGAGCAAGGTACATTGATCAACATCACGGCGCAGATCTACCTGCATCGGGAGAGCTTTCTTGGCGCACTGGACGAGATGGAGAAAATTCAGGCAGATTGCGGCGTCATCTCGCTTGGAGATTTTCGAGATCGTGCCGGAACTTCACGCAAATTCGCACTGCCAATTCTCAACTACTGTGACAACAGGAAGCTGACGAAGAGAACAGGGGATTTGAGAAAACTCGACGAAACGAGTATACTTCGATATCGAGAAATGTTATAATAATATTCGATCAATACGATATCTTTGGGAGTAGATGGGCGCTGGTGTGTCCGCTGGTCTTCAAAACCAGTTGAAGTAGTGAATAGCTGCTTTGGTGGGTTCGATTCCCACATATTCCCGCCAATACGAACGAAAAGCCCCGATTTACAGGGGCTTTCGCCTTTGAAAAGGAGAACGCTCGTATTCAAAGCCGTTCGCAACGAGCGAAAATGCTCACAAAAGAATCTAATTTATTTTCTTGTTGACAAACTAAAAGGCGATCATTATATTATCAGTAGAACTGAATATTGTAGCAAGGCTATATTGAGGTGGGGTAACAGATCTCAGGGTTACCTGGCAGCTTACAGCAAGCTCGCGACGAGTAGCCTCTTGCAAATACCAGTAGCATGCCGATGACGGTATCCGTATGCGACCGGTGCAGGAGGGGACGTATGTCGGGGCTTTTTTATTTCCAAATTTCCACCCAAGTGTAACTTACTGCTATCAAACCAACGTGATGATTCGTAAAGAATCGGACAACCCCGCAACTGGCACGACATTTCTTGATTCATAAACAGAACATTTTCGGACACGTGAAAATAGAATAAACGGAACGCACCACTGGGAACCGCCGCGAACAATGAACCGGCAGCTACCGAACAGCGGATCAATGAAGATCACATTTACATCGGCTTTTAGCCGCTGCTATTTAGGGTATTCAAACCATACACTTAGCAAATTGTTTAAGGGAGAAAAGTCATGAGGTATCGCATTGGCGTTGACATCGGGGGCACCTTCACGGACTGCGTCGTGATTACGGACAATGGTTCCATCTTTACGTTTAAGGAACTGTCCACACCGCAGGATCAGTCGATTGGCCTCTATAACGTTATTCAAAAAGCCGCAGAGTTTTTTAAGATGGATTTGCGCGCGTTTCTCGGCGGAACCGATCTGTTTGTTCACGGAACGACCGTGGCAACCAACACGCTGCTGACGGGAACCGGCTCGAAGACCGGTCTGATTCTGACCAAAGGATTTCGGGATACGATCGAGATGCGCCGCGCGCACAAGGACAACATTTGGGATTTGTTTCTCCATGCCGCGCCTCCGCTGGTTCCGCGCTATCTTCGCCGCGGTGTAACCGAACGCCTGGATTATCTGGGCAACGTGGTGATTGAGCTCGATGAACTGGAAGTCGTCGATATCTGCGCAGATTTCAAGAAAGAGGATGTCAAGGCTGTTGCCATCTGCACGCTGTTTTCGTATCTCAACGACGCACATGAGAAACGCATCAAGGCGATTGTGGAGCGCGAATTGCCCGGCGTATTCGTCTCCCGCTCGTCCGAGGTTCTGCCGCAGGTGCGTGAATATGAGCGATCTTCTACTACTGTGGCAAACGCATATGTCGGCCCGAAACTGACAGTCTATCTGACAAACCTCGAACAAAAATTAAAGAGCGACGGTCTTGAGAAGGCGTTTTACGTTGTCGCCTCCAACGGCGGCATGATGACGGCGGAAACCGCCATCCGGCACGCCTCCGCCACGCTGCTCTCTGGTCCCGCAGCCGGGGCTACTGGCGCGATCTTCTTTGCCAAACTCACCGGAAACCGCAATCTGATTCTGATGGATATGGGCGGCACGAGTTTTGACGTTTCTTTGATCAACGACGCATCGGTTACTCTCTCCACCGAGGGCGAAATTGCCGGATACCGCGTTGCAAAGCCGATGATCGATATTCACACGATCGGCGCGGGCGGCGGCTCTATCGCCTGGATCGACGAGTGGGGCATGCTCAACGTTGGCCCCGAGTCCGCGTACTCTTATCCGGGCCCGGTCTGCTACGATCGCGGTGGCGAGAAACCCGCCGTGACCGACGCAAACCTGCTGCTGGGTTATCTCAATAAGGACTTCTTCCTCGGCGGCGAGATGAAGATCAATTATGACAAATGCCGCCAGATGATGGAAGAAAAGATCGCAACTCCGCTCGGCATGTCGGTTGAAGAGGCTGCCTGCGGTGTGTTTCAAATCGTCAACCAGAATATGGCGGATGCGACCAAAGTCGTCTCCGTGCAAAAGGGATTCGATCCGCGTGAGTTTGCGCTGGTCAGCGCGGGTGGCGCCTGTTCCATTCACGCCTGCAAGATCGCGGAAGAAGTCGGCTCCTCATGCGTTATCGTACCCAAGGCAGCGTCCGTTTTCTGCGCCTTAGGCATGCTGGAGTCCGACATCCGTCTGGACAACGTACGCAGCTTTGTCGGCACGATTCCGGGGCTGGATCTGGAAGCGCTCAATGCATGCATTCGCGACGCGGAAGATGACGCGATGGAACAGCTTGCTAAGGAAGGCGTCAAAGCGGAGGAATCTTCGCTGGAACGGTATCTCGATATTCGCTACGCGGGTCAGCATCACGAGGTCACCGTGCCCATTTCGGCCGGCTGCGTGATCAATCTCGCGCATGTCGAAGAGATCGCGAACACATTCCATAGCACGCATGAACGCCTCTATAGCTATAGCACGCCGGAGACGCCGATTGAAATCATCAACCTGCGCGTCACCGCCGTCGGCCACGTAGATAAAACTGGTCTTGAGAAAATGACGGGTTCTGGTGAGTCGGTCGAATCGGCGATCAAGAATACGCGCAAGCTTTATTTCCAGGAATATAAGGGTTGGAAGGACGTGCCGGTATACGACCGTAACAAGATGTATATGGGACACAGCATCGCAGGCCCAGCCGTCATAGAGGAGAGAATCACCACAATCGTCGTGCATCCCGGCTGGAATGCCCGCATCGACGAGTTTGCAAACGTCGTAATGGAGATGAAATAAATGGCTACGAATCAAATGACGAAAGATAAAAAAAGAGAGTTTGAGGGCGCGAAAGATCCAATCACATTCGCTGTGATCTACAATCGCCTCCTGACCGTCAACCGCGAGATGGGCATCACAATGGTCAACACCTCCATTTCGCCGATCTTCGCGGAGACACACGACTTTTCCTGCGCGATTTGCGACTGGGACTGCCGCATTGTTTCGCAGGTGGATGGCGTACCTTCGCACACCGCCTCCGCGATGGAGTCCGTCAAGGCGGTCGTCGCCTATTTCGGGGAGGATATCCACGAAGGCGAAGTGTTCGTGCTCAACGATCCTTATATGGGCGGCACGCACTTGCAGGACGTAACCATCATGAAGCCGGTGTTTTTCAACGGGCGCATGCAGTTCATCGCCATCAATCGCGCGCATCACGGCGATGTGGGCGGCATGGAGGCGGGATCCTATTGCCCCAATGCGACAGAACTCTTTCATGAAGGCATCCGCATTCCGCCGGTACGTATCTTTAAGGACAACAAACCCTTGCAGGACGTGATCAACATGATCCGTATCAACACGCGTATGCCGGACGATATCTGGGTGGATATGAAGGCGCAAGTTGCCTCCTGTAACGTCGGCGAGAAGCGCATACTTGAGATGATGGAAAAATACGGCGAGGAAAAGACGAGAGAAACCATTGAGGACATACATCTCTACGCGGAAAACCGTATGCGAAGCGAGATTTCCAAGTTGCCGGACGGCGTCTATTGCGGACATTCGACGCTAGACGGCGACGGGCTCGTGGACGAGCCGATCGAGATCAGAGTAAAGATTACGATCCAGGGCGACGAGGCGTTGGTGGACTTTGAAGGCTCCAGCCCGCAGGTGAGAGGACCTTCCAACTCGCCAAAGGCAAACACGGATACCTGCGTCTATGTGGCGTTTCTCACCACGGTGACAACACCGGATATACCGCACAATGAGGGTGTCTATCGCCCGATCACGATCACCGCGCCCGAGGGCAGCGTTGTCAACTCCAACTTTCCGGCTCCGGTTGCATATTGCACGCTGGATACGGCCTGCGCGATCTTGGAAGCCTGCTGGATGGCGCTCTCGGAGATTTTGCCGGATCGCGTCCCCGCCGGTTGGAGCCGTTGGAACGGCCCCACGATTACCGGCGTTGACCCGCGCAGTGATAATTTCTACGTCATGTTTGGATTCAACGGCTTTGGCGGCGCGGGCGGCGCGCGCGGCATGGATGGGCGGCACTACATTGGCGACGGCATTGACCTCGGCGGCTTGATTGCGCCAAACGTAGAGACCAACGAGGTGGACTATCCGCATATCACCGAATTCAATGAATTCACTACCGACAGTTGCGGCGCGGGTGAATTCCGCGGAGGCTGCGGCGCGCAGTATCGCATTCGGTTTTACGACGGTGCTCAGACCGATCTGATCATGTTTGGAGATGGACGTGAGCACGCGCCGTATGGGCTCTTTGACGGCAAGGAAGGCTCGCTCAACATGGCGTACCTGAACGAAGGCATGGATGGCGCGGAATTGCTGCCGTCCAAGGGCGTTTCCCATGTCAGCGGCGCTGGTACGTTTACCAGCTATCCTTCCGGAGGCGGTGGCTGGGGCAACCCGCACAAGCGCCCCGCGGAAACGGTCGCGATGGATGTGAAAAACGGCTATATCTCCCGAACGAGCGCAAAAGAGATCTACGGTGTCACGTTAAACGATGATTACACCGTCGATGAAGCAAAAACCAAGGCACTGCGCGGCTAAGACAAACCGGAGGGTATGAAACCATGAATATTCAAAACGTATGTATACTTGGCGCCGGAAACGGCGGTTATATGAGCGCGGTAGACATGAGTGGCTACCACGGCTATGGCGTATCCATCTTTGAAACCGTGCCAGGCAAGTTGGACGATGCAAAACGCGCGGGGCAGATTGAGCTGATGGATATCGATAGTAACCCCGTCGGCGTCGTCGGCAAGGTGCGTGTTTGCGACAGCGCGGCGGAAGCGGTCGCGGGTGCCGAGGTGATTTTAAACCCTGTGCCCTTCTTTGCGGTCAAGAACTACGCCGAACTTGCCGCACCTTATCTCAAGGACGGACAGGTTGTGATTTGCCTCGGCAAAGGCGGTGCGTCGCTGGTTTGGCGAAAGGCGCTGGACGATTGCGGCAACCACGCGCGGGTGTATCTTGCGGACTGCAATACATTGCCGTATGGCGCGTCTAGACTCAGCGGCACGCAGGTGCGCCTGGAAGCGCGTACGAGAAATCTGATGTTTGCGTGTTTTCCCTCAAAAGACATGGATTACGTCTGGGACATCTTAAAGGAACTTTACCCCAGCGAGTATGGCTATGAACTGCGCCGCGGAGCAAACGTAATCGACACTCTGCTCGTAGATTACAACGCCATCACGCATACGCCGCCGATGATCTGCAACGCAGGGCTCATCGACAGCGGAGACAAAGACTTTCATCTCTTCGGCGTTAAGGAAAACCCGAAACCAGTGGTCAATCTCATCGAAGGCATTGACCGCGAGCGCATGGCGATCGGCGAAAAATTGGGCATGAAGCAGTATACGCTGGAAGAAGAGATTCTCATGGTGCGCTGGAATCGTGATGACGTCAACTACGTGCTGCCTATCTACGAGGCGATCCACACACCGTTTCTCGAGGTTTGCGAAGGCCCGTTTACACTCAACACCCGTCATCTGACGGAGGATATCCCTTACGGACTTGTGACCTATTCTTCGTTGGGCAAGCTGCTCGGTGTGCCGACGCCGGTGTGCGACGCGGTGATCACCGTTTCCGAGCGACTGCTGGATCGCGACTTTCACACAAAGGATTGTCGCACGATTCGGGAGCTGGGGTTACAGGAACACTGGACGGTAGAGCAGATCAAGCAGTACCTCTTTGCGGGGCATGTTGAATAATCAAACGCATATTAGATAGGAACAGATATTTAAAGGAGGAAGGACCATGAGACCACTGAAAGGTAGAAGCATTTTAGGCATCAACGAACTGACCCCTGATGAGATCTTATTTATTCTGAGCGAATCCCAGGACTTCAAGCGCAAGTGGCACGGCGGCGAACCGCACGAATACCTACGCGGCAAGAGCCTCGCGGGCGTATTCAACACACAGTCCACGCGCACAAGCTGCTCGTTTGAAACGGCGATGACCGCGCTGGGCGGCCATATGTTGTGGCTCGATAAACACCGTATCTGGTCCGGCGATGCCGGTGCGGAAAACTGGCACGACACGGTTAAGACACTCACCCGCTATGTGCACGGAATCGCGCACCGTCCCGTCACCCGTGAAATGCTGGAGGAGACCGCAGCACTGGCAACAGTACCGGTCATCAACGCATCCTGCCCGGTGGAACATCCCACGCAGGCGTTCGCGGACGTCATGACCATGATGGAGCATGGCGGCGGTAGCATCAAGGGCGCGAAAGTCGCCTTCTGCTGGGGTTACGGCGAACTGAACCCGCCCGCGGGTCTCACCAACTCCACATTGGCTATGGCAACGCGCCTCGGCTTTGACGTATCCATCGCCTGCCCGCCGGGCATGGATCCCGACCCGCGCTACGTGAAGGAAGCGATGGACGGACAAGCAGACGTTGGCAATAAGATTGAAATCGTTCATTCTTACGAGGAAGCAACCAAGGACGCTGACTTCATCAACGTTTACGGATGGGTTTCGCCCGAAATCTTCGCCGAAGGCCCTGCAACCGGCTATCGCGGCAACCCGGAATTTGCAGCCTATAAGCACACACTCAAGAACTGGATCGTGGACGAGAAGGTCGTGAGCTCCGCGCCAAAGCGCGTGAAGGTCATGCACTGCCTGCCCGCCGCGCGTGGCGAAGAAGTGACAGACGGCGTGCTGGACGGCCCGAATTCCATCATCTTTGACGAAGCGGAAAACCGCATGCATACGATCAAGGCGCTGTTAGCGCTACTGATGGCGTAAAGAATACAAACAGCATCCCACCCCCCTGTGTCGCGCGCGAGCGCACTTGGAATGAAAAGGGAGGGCCAAGGGCGGCCCTCCCGAAGATGCTGCAACCCAAATTAGAAGGAGCGAATATGGATCTAAGCGTAACAATTGCCGGAGTCAAATTGAAAACTCCTGTCATCTCTTCATCCTGTATCGATGGCAAGGATGGCAGCCGCATCGCTGCAATCAGCGAATATAAAATCGGTGCCGCGACCACCAAGACGATCGTTAAAAACATGCAAAAGGATGTCCTGCCCAACATGAAGATGGTCAGGGGCGGCTCCATGATCAACTGCGTGTTTGGCACAAACATCACTGCGGAACAATGGTTTCGCGACGAGTTCCCCATTGCGCGTGCTTCGGGCGTTCCGATCATCGCCAATATGGCGGGAGTCAATCCCGAAGAGGCAGTGGAACTTGCAATCGCCTGTGAAGCCGCGGGCGCTAGTTTTATCGAATACCCCTCTGCCTGCCCGCATATGGGGAACGTACTGGAAGCGATGTATCCGGGACTCAAGATCGAGTTGCCGGAAGTCAGCGACCCAAGCGAATATGCCCGTCAGATTGAGGCGGTGAAAAAAGCGGTCAAAATACCGGTCATCGCAAAGTTCAGCGCCATCTATCAGCTGGACTGCGTGCGCTGGGCAAAGGCCGTTGAGGCTGCTGGCGCGGACGCCATCTCGGCGGCGGATTCCATTGGCCCCGCGATCGACATCGACATCGAAACCGGAGAACCCGTGCTCGGCGGGCCGAAAGGCTACGGCGGACTCACCGGACCCGCGATCAAGCCGATCGTGCTCAAGATGGTTCTGGATATCTCCGAGGCGGTCAGCATTCCCGTGATCGGCATCGGCGGCATCACAAAGGCGGAGGATGCGATCGCTTACATCATGGCTGGCGCGAGCGCGGTTGAGCTTGCGACCGCATCGACACTTTACGGATATGAAAAGTACGAGGAAATCGTAGACGGAATCCAGGCCTTCATGAAGCGTAAGGGCTACAACAGTCTGGAAGATTTCCGCGGGTTGACACACAAGAAGATTGCGGATCGTCTTGCAAACGGAAAACAGATCATTCAGCAGATCGTGCTGCCCGTCCATGACAAGTCCAAGTGCGACGGCTGCGGAAGCTGCTATATGGCCTGCGCTTATGGCGCAATCGAGATGGGTGAGCGTTACGCGGAGCTGGTTCCCGACAAATGCGAGGGTTGCGGCCTTTGCGTTTCGGTCTGCCCGAGGAAGGCAATTTCGCAGAACTATTTTGAGTAAATACTTAAGTTGACGCAAAGGAGGGCATTGTCATGGCCGATCTGTTGATCACACATGCGCTTGTACTCACGTTTGATGAAAACGCGCTGATGGGAAACGTCATCGCCGACGGGGCAGTTGCTGTAGAGGGCAACCGCATTGCGGATATCGGCGAGAGCGCGGCGCTTATGGCGAAATATCCTGGAGTTAAAACCATAGATGCGCATGATCGAATCGTCATGCCGGGGTTTATCGTGACGCATACGCATATGTCGTATGTGCTTGGTCACAACATGCCCGTGGATTTTTCCAAATTGCATAGCTTCTGGGACATGCTGCAGAAGATGGGCTGGGAATGGTTGGAGGACATCACCACGCAAGACGGCGTCTACGCCGCTACGCGGTATGCCGCAACCAAGATGCTCAAGAGCGGAACGACCACTGTTTGCGAATTTGTAGAGGGGCCTAACGCGCTGCCCGGCATCCTAAATGCAACGGCACGGGCGATTGAAGAAACCGGCATTCGCGCGCAGGTTGGATTTGAGGTAACCGAGCGCATCCCCGGCGAGCACATTCTCGAGAAGACATCCGTAGCGTACGCCGAGCGTGGGTTTGAGGAAAACATTCGCTTTTTCGAACGATACCCAACCGGAAACGGTGGGCGTATCACCGGACGCCTCGGCTTGCATACTGCATTTACCAACTCGCGCGAGACCATGAGAAAAGCACGCGAAATCGCAAACAAGTACCATGTCGGCATCCAAACGCACATCGCCGAAATTCCGCGCGCATTCGTCATTGAAAAACATGGTATGTCCGCGCCGCAAATTCTGGAAGAAACGGGAGTGCTTGGGGCGGATATCATCGCCGCGCACTGCATCGACCTCACCGATGAAGATGTAGCAATCCTTGCGCGAAATCGCGTGAACATCGCCCATACGCCGATGACCAACAGCTTTGGCGGAAACGGCGTGGCTCGCGTGCCATATATGACCGAGCAGGGCATGAATATTACGCTGGGGCACGACTGCTTCTTTACACTGGATATTTCGGAATATCTGCGGTATGCATTCCTGCTGCACAAGGCGCACAACGCCAATGCGGGACTGTTTCCGATTTTTCAGGTGCTCGACTGGGCGCTGGGCAACGCGGCGCGCGCACTCGGCATGGAGGGCGAGATCGGCTCGCTCAAGGTCGGCAAAAAGGCGGATATCATCATCATCAACCCCGATAGCCCGTCTCCGATCGCACCATGCTCGGCGTTGAGTTATTTTGACATGACGTTCCAGGGTCGCCATGTGGAGACCGTCATCGTAGACGGCGAAATCGTCGTTGCCAATGGGCACTCGACCAGGGTAGATGAGGAAGAAGTGAAAAAAGCCTGTCAGGAAGAGGCAAAGATTCTTTGGCGCAAAACTGGCGTGCAGATTTGACGCAAAGCGATCCTATTGAGCGAGAACACTTGCATTCATCGTAAAACGGGCGGAGGTATGGAATGATCACGCGAGAAATCCTGAATGCCGTATTCAACGCAAGAAACGTTGCGGTGGTTGGCGCGTCTGAAAACCCCGATAAAACGGGTTATCAGGTTTTAAGCAACATCATCGACGGCGGGTTTCGCGGTGAGATCTATCCAATCAACCCGAAATCAAGCGAGATATTAGGAATACAATGCTATTCCGCACTACTTGCTGTTCCGGAAGATATTGATTTGGTGGTGGTGATCGTTCCTGCCAAATTCGTGCCGGATGTCATTCGGCAGGCTGCCGAAAAACATGCCAAAGGCGCTGTGATCATCAGCGGCGGATTTCGCGAAATCGGCAATGTCGAACTCGAACAAGAAGTCATGCAGATCGCCAATGAAAACAACATAGCGGTAATCGGACCTAACTGTCAGGGAATCAACTACACGCCAAACCATCTCTGCGCCACTTGGCCATTGATAACCAGTCAAGGCTCCATGGCGATCATCGCCCAGAGCGGCACCATTGGCGCGGCTATGGCAGGTTGGGCGGAAGAAGACGCAATCGGCTTTACCAGCGTGGTTGCGCTGGGGAATAAGAGCGGCGTCGGCGAAATCGAGCTGCTGGACTATTTTGCAGAAGACCCAGCGACGAAGGTGATCGCTCTCAACATTGAGGGGGTTGCGGACGGCGCTCTTTTCATCGAAACGGCGAAGCGAACGCTATTAAAGAAACCAATCGTCGTGCTCAAGCCCGGACGAACCGCGCGCGGTGCGGAGGCGGCGGCGAGCCACACGAAATCCATCGCCGGAAGCGATCAAATATTTGACGCGGTCTGCCGACAAATCGGGCTGATTCGCGCAGAAGGCATTGCGGAGTTTTACGATTTCGCAAAGATTCTTGGGATGCTCCCCAAACCCGCGGGTAATCGGTTGATGGTCATCACAAGCTCCGGCGGCAGCGGCATCCTCGCCGCGGACACGGCAGACGACCTCGGCATCCGCATTGAGAAGCCGGAGCAAAGCATGATCGAGCAGCTTCGCGCGGTGTTACCGAATCAATGCGTGCTGTCCAATCCGCTGGATCTAACCGGAGACGCGACGGCGCAGCGCTATCTAGATGCGCTGGAAGTGGTCGTTCAATCGGAAACGGTCGACGCGTTCTTGGTGATATTCGGCGATCCGATCGAGCATGCGGCGGAAACGATAGCAAAGATTCGCACTCTGACAAACAAACCGATTTTAGCTGCGTTTTTAGGCGGCGGAGAGGTGCAAAAGCGGGAAGTTCCGCTACTAAACGCAGCGGGTGTGCCGGTATTCCCAACGCCGGAGCGCGCGGTCCGCGCGCTGGGCGCACTACTCAGAAAACGATAACAAGCGTATTGACGTACCGTTAAGGGAGAGAATTATGCAGAAAATATTGCAGCAAGGTGGCGTTCGTGACCTGCTGATGGGAAACGAAGCGATTGCGCGCGGTGCGGTGGAGGCTGGCGTGCAGCTGGTTGCCGCCTATCCGGGAACGCCGTCTTCGGAGATCACCGAGGTACTGATGCAGGCCTCGCGTGAAGCCGGATTTTATGTGGAATGGAGTACCAACGAAAAGGTCTCCTTCGAGGTCGCAGCGGGCGCGTCGTTGCTCGGCGGAAGAACCCTCGTGGCGATGAAAAACGCGGGGCTCAATGTCGCTATGGATACCTTTATGACGCTGCCATATGGCGGCGTGAAGGGCGGCCTTGTTGTGGTCGTTGCGGACGATCCGGACGCGCACTACTCCTCCAACGAACAGGATACGCGCTTTGCCGCGGCATATGCGGAGATACCCTGCTTTGAACCGGAGAATCAGCAGGAGGCAAAGGACATGACGCGGGAAGCATTCGCGCTTTCCGAGCGGTTGAGCCTGCCGGTGTTCCTGCGCAGCGTCAGCCGGATTTCCCACGCCAGCGGAGACGTACTCTTTGGCGACATTCGAGCGGAGAAGAACGCGCTTGCGTTCAACAAGCATTATCAAATGGGCTACCGCTGGAACGTCTACGGACCGCCGGGTGCGGTTTATAAGCACCAGTGGCTGCACAGCGTGCTGCCAAAGGCGCGTGAACTCGCCGAAACCAGCCTGTTTAACACGCTGGAAAAACCCGCCGGCGCGAAGATTGGTATTCTCGCCACAGGGCTTGGCGGCGCATATGCCCGCGAGGCCGCCGCTCGACTGGGCATCCTCGGCGAGGTGGCGTTTTTGAAGCTTGGCTTCATCTACCCGTTGCCGGAACAACTGGTCGCGGAATTCGCCGCGGGTCTGGATCAGATCCTGATGGTGGAAGAGGGCGATCCGGTTATCGAGCAGATGGTGCGCTCCTTTCTCAAGGACGCGGCTCCGCAGGTGCGCATATTGGGCAAGGCGTATGGCAATCTGTTTCCGCCCTATGGCGAACTGAATACGGACATCGTTGCCGCGGCGTTTGCCCCGGTGTTTGGAAAAGAAATCAAACCTGATCCAAAGGCAAGCATCCGCGCCGATAAACAGGCGCTGGTCATCCCGCGTTCGTCTACGCTTTGCGCGGGCTGTTCGCACCTTGGCACTTACTCCGCGCTCAAGGCAGCGCTGGCAAAGTATCCCGATGACGCGGTGCATATCATCAACGGAGACATCGGCTGCTATGAGCAGGGTGGCTACGGCGTGTTTGCAACAGGCGATCCGGCAAGCAACGAGGAATCAAAAGGCTATGTTGCGGCGACGCCTTACGACATGCTGGACACGATCTATGTCATGGGCGCTGGCATCAGCATGGCGCACGGACAGAGCAAAATTGGCTACGCGGGCGGCAAGCTCGTCGCGGTTTGCGGAGACAGTACGTTTTTCCACGCGATTCTACCCGCGCTGATGAACGTGGTTTATAACGATTCCGACATCACGTTCATCATTATGGACAACCGCTGGACATGCATGACCGGACATCAACCCAACCCGAATACAGGTGTCAACGCCTTTGGCGAGGACTATCCGCGCGCGGACATCCCGGCAATCGTCAAGGCGATGGGCGTCGGTTTTGTGGAGGAGTGCGACTCTTACGACCGCGAGGCGGCAACAGACAGCCTCTATCGCGCACTGGAGCACAAAGGCCCTTCCGTGGTCATCATGACCGGGGAGTGCCAGTTGCAGAAGCAACGCAGAACGAAGAAATCACTTGCGAAAACCTATGTCAGCCTGAACGATTGCGACGGCTGCCGCACCTGCGCACTGCTTGGGTGCCCGGGCGTCAAGTATAACCCGGACGAAAAGAAATCCGGCATAGACAGCGTTCTCTGCGTGGACTGCGGACTCTGTGCGCAGGTTTGCCCGCAGAATGCCATTAAAGTAAGGAGGCGCTGACGATGGAACGAAACTATATCATCGCCGGTATCGGCGGACAGGGCAGCATTAAAATTTCGCATATGATCGCAGAGGCGGCCATTCGCGCGCATGGTGACCAGTATCGCGCCAGAGTGGGTGAAACCTTCGGCGCGGCGCAACGCGGCGGCGCGGTTGCGTCCCATGTGCGCATCGGCGAGGGCGTATACAGCCCGCTATTGGGCAAAGGAACAGCCGATCTCGTGCTCGCGCTTGAGCCACTCGAAGGGCTCCGCGTCGGCTTGCCTTACCTCTCAGCAAACGGCATTGCGATCGTTAACACGGTCAAGCAAGAACCCGTGGATGTCAAAATAGGCGGAACGCTGCGGTATCCGGCGGTTGACGACATCATTCTGGCGCTCGCCGCGATCGGAACGCGAGTCGTCGCGTTTGACGGCAGCGCGCTAGCCGCCGAGGCGGGCAGCGCAAAAGTGCTCAGCGCGGTGATGCTTGGCGCGGCGTTTGCCAGCGGTCTGCTTCCCTTCGAGGAAGAGATCATCCTCGCGGTGCTGAAAGAGAATGTGCCCGAGAGCAGCATTGAGAGCAATCTGGAGGCGTTTCGACTCGGCAAAGAAGCGTATTTCACCGCAACAGAAGCGTAACGAACGATTGCGCAAAGGCGCAATAACGGATAAAGAGCATTAAACGCTATATGACCGGAATTCCGGCGGAGGGCATCATGCACGAGCGTATAGCAGCCGCGAAAGCGGCGGGGCGAAACTTACTGGAACACGAGGCGTGGGAACTTTTTGCCGCGTACGGCATCCCCGTGCCGCACTGCCGCCTTGCAGCAACCCAAGATGAGGCGGTCGCTGCCGCAGGCGAAATTGGCTATCCCGTGGTGCTCAAGATCGTATCTTGCGATATTCTG
>Ga0302289_1000226_pt1 | contig 29450 bp, 23 predicted proteins | sample III_Fen_N1_2_FD_194552 | JGI IMG/M metagenome (GOLD analysis project Ga0302289, IMG submission 194552) | Peat permafrost microbial communities from Stordalen Mire near Abisko, Sweden - III_Fen_N1_2 | ecosystem: Environmental > Terrestrial > Soil > Wetlands > Permafrost | place: Sweden: Abisko... | reverse complement strand
TGAGAATGCTATATCTAAATCAAGTTTGCCTCAATCAGACAAGGATTTTCTAGTCATTCACTTTTACAGTTGCTTGATAAATAATGATACAAAAACAATTACCCAAGACACTTTGAATCTGTTGACAGTTAATTTCATTAAAAAATATTCAGATAATGCACATATTGAGTTCTTGAGAAAACACATCCGTTTAAAGTATGTGCCTTCCAATTGGGGATACGGAACGGAGTTTTTTAGCGGATACTCTTTTTTTACAAATAACCTAAAGGATCATTTTTCCAGCAATGTGCCGATAGGAGTAGCCTTCGATCTTAGTTACAAGAAGGTTGTTTTGTATCTGAGAGATTACGTTGGTATAGGTCATACACTACACGATCTTACGGATAAGAATGTGATTTGGCCGAAAAAATCGACCTATAACCTTTGTTTACCAGAACTTTCTCTTGGTTATGTCATTCATGATGGTAAAATCCTCAAACTAGCACCTTTTGTTGGTATAGCTTCAACCGATATTTCTCCAACTGAAAATGACATAAAAGAGTCTCCCGGAGTGGAGGACAATCAATTAAACTTTACTACGACCTATTCAATTGGTTTCAATATGGATATTAAGTTTGGAAGAAACATAGGTATTGGGTTGTCCAGTTTTAGAGAAGAAAGTAACATGATATTCCGAATACGATATGCGTATAACCTTCCTCAATTTTCAGGAAAATATGCAGGATTTGAGGGGAATATGCACTACATCACCCTTGGAATAGGTGGATTTGGACGGAAACTTGTCAGAGATAAATAACAGCGTTCTGTAATGAAGAGGGGATGCTACCCGAAATCATTTCAAAAAGAACTATATGAAACGAGAAACAGCCTACATCAGTGAAGAACGGTTCGAGAAAGTGAATTTTACGGAGGTGCCGTTGAAATTTACCGATTTTGAAGGCTGTACATTCACAAACTGTGACTTTTCCAATCTGGATTTGAGTGATTTGAAGTTTGTCGATTGTGCTTTTAACGGATGCAATTTGAGTATGATCAAATCGCACGATACGGTATTTTCCGATGTGCGTTTTACAAATTGCAAAATGCTGGGCATCCGCTTTGAAGATTGTCACGCAGTGGGCGCATCGTATGAATTTGACCACTGTCAGTTGGATTATGCCTCATTTTACCAACAGCATTTAAAGAAAAAGACCATTCGCGGTTGTCAATTTAAGGAGTCCGACTTTACAGCATGTGATATCAGTCGCACCTGTTTCGAAAACTGTGATTTTCTGTTGGCTCGTTTTGATCGTACCAACCTTGAGGGAAGTGATTTTCGGACGTCGTTCAATTATTCCATCAATCCAACCGTGAATCGGATCAAAAAGGCGAAATTTTCGCTCAGCGGAGTGGTGGGATTGCTGGATGAATATGATATTGTAATTGAGTAAAATCATGAAAGCGCTAATTCTACTTATTACACTGTTTGTTACGATTGTAAGCTGCACCAATGAAACTTACTTAGGTAACGACGGTACAAACGACGGTAACGGCACACATTCAGGCATTGTCATCAAGGGGAAAATTTCCGGAAACAGACGTACTAATGCGCAGTTGAGATCGGGTGAATCGTTGTCATTAATTGATGCAAAGAAGGTACTTGTAATCAATCAACATCATTCAACCCTCACCGATATCAATGACAGTACGTTTTCCGTCACGGCACAATTGGGAACCGGGGTGGCGTTGTTGTTCCTGGATAGTATAAACCGCTACATTGGAAATTTATCGTCAAAAGGTTTGAATCTTTTACCGCTTGGCAAGTTAACCAATGGAGCAAATACCACCATCGACTTATCAACACTCACGTTGGAGGGGACGAACGTCATACCTTCACACGATCCCTTGGGAAATGAAATTATTATTTCAGACGCTGAAGTCAATAGCTTAAAAGCGGTCGGCGAATTCTACGAATCCATTGCCAAAAACATGGATGCCAACAATGACGGTGTTCCTGATATCCTGTCTCGAAAACAAGTGATGGTCTACTCCACATTTGGCTTCACCAACTGCGGACGTTGGGGACACAATGACACACTACCGGTGATTACACCCAGTGATAAAATTGTTGCCATGTATTCAATTAACTTTGAAGGGGGAGAAGGTTTTTCATTAACCGATTCTGTCATCACGTTTTCGGGACCGGTAGATGACCCCTATCCCGATATTGTATCCAGTGGTCAGCTAAATTCCAACGGAGGATTCCATGGCGGGGCCAGTAGACCCTCTAAAGCTGTTCCGGAAGGGTTCCAAAATGGTGAAATACTATTACCGTTTAAAAAAGGGACTTATGCATTGACCCTCGATGGTGAAACGTATACGTTGGACTATTCCAATAGTGATGCCTACTCAAACCTGGTGTTGGTCGTACCGACGTTGCACACGAACAGCGTGGGTTTGCTTGATTCTATTTCGCTGGAATATAAATTGATGAACGGTACCATTATTGATAATCCTTCCAATATGGTAACCAATGTTTCGGCACAAATTGTCAATCAACAGACCGGTCAATCGTATGATATTCATAATGGAATCACAACGTCAGGTTATGGTTCGTCATTGTCTATTGAAACAGGATTTGATGCAATTGTACCGGCTACACCGATGAATATTACCCCGTTTGATATGGTTGCTCTTTGGTATCAGGATTTGTTGGGGAATTATTATGCAATCATCTGGAACAGTAAAAGTTGGTGATCTCATTTTATTTATTTTTATTGAATATGAAGACAAATTACCTATTTTTCATCATCGGATTGATTTTTCTGAACGCATGCAGTCCGATAATCACAACAACCAGAAGTAATTATCCCCCTTTGGATGATAGACAGGAAGTCCTGGTGATTGGTTTGAATGAAACCAAACCTGAAAATGCCATCGAGTTTGGGCAAGTGAAAATTGGTGATACAGGTGCTACTACAAATTGCACCTATGACGCCTTTATTGAGATGGCAAAGACGGAAGCCAGAAAGAATGGTGGTAACGCCCTAAAGATTTTAGAGCATAAGCTTCCTTCAGATGGAGGCTCGTGTCACATAATAAGGGCTTTAATTCTAAAAGTGGATGATCCGACGAAATATAAGCCCATCGAGGATGATATCATTCTAAATGCTGATTATGCCATTCTCAAAATATATAGGCCAAGTGGAACCGGCGCATTGGTTAATTATGATTTGCACCTGGGAGATTCTGTGATTTGCAGGGTTAAAAGCAACTTTAGAGCGATTTTATATATTAAGAAAGATGGATTGAATTCCCTATGGGCAATTGGTGATGCCGTAAAAGAAGTTCCTATCAACATTAAATTTGGGAAAACCTATTATTTGAGATGCGGTCTAAAAACGGCCTTTTTGACTGGTCAACCTGAGCTTGATTTGGTTGATTCGCAAACTGGAGAAGAGGAATTTGAATCGATTAATGCAGCGATACAATGAAACACACACTTTTCTTGCTCATTTTGATTGCTGTTGCTCAGTCTGTTTTCTCCCAAGATTTACTTGTTACAAGTGAAGGCGATTCGCTGAACTGTAAGATTACGAAGATTACAAACAAAGAAATCTATTATGTATTTATTCAAGACGGAGTGGTTAGAGATACGTCGCTGTCCAAACAATCAGTCAAAGAATATAAGTATGATAGGTATGCAGTAAATGATACACTGATGGACATTGTCCGTAAAAACAATTTCCATTACAGAGTGGCGTTGAATGTTGGTTCGGGATATTTGATGTCTTTTTTTTCAGATAATACAACGGCTGATCTTGCAACCTACTATTCTAATTTGAAATCAGGGAGACAATTAAGTGGAGATGTTGCGTATTATATTTCCGGAGCACTGGGTGTCGGATTGAAATACAGCCAATTTAATACGAGAAATAGCGCTTATCTCGTAAATGAGGACCAAGTGCAAACAGGTACAATGAGCGACGATTTATCCATTTCATTCATTGGTCCATCTGTATCGACTCGTTTTCCAAGCATAAAAGGAAACAATGGCTTCCTTATGGATTTCTCGTTGGGTTACATGAAATTCACGGATAATATCGTTGTAATAAATGGATATTCGGAAAAGGGAAGTACTATGGGAATGTCAGCGGGCTTTGGTTATGATTTTAGTATTTCCAGGAATCTTGCCTTGGGAATTCAGTGCTCGTTATATTACGGACGTTTGTCAGAATATGTCAGGACCACTAATGGGAGTTCAACAACAATCAGATTGAATAAAGAATCCTACGAAAAACTTGATCGGTTGGACCTGTCTGTAGGATTACGGTTCTTGAAATAGCACCTGAAAGGGAATAATACCTGAAAGGGTTTGATAAAGAAAGGTGCAAGTCCATCGAAGTGGAGCTTGCACCTTTTTATTTTATCCGAACAATCGTTCTTAAACCGTTTAGGTTGAAGAACGATTGTTCTAGTTGCAGTTGTTTTAAACTACACGGTTGTTTATTGAGCCGTGAATACCACTCTGTAGTTCTTGGGAACCCCATTGTAGGTAAACGTGGCTACCGCTGTACCTGTTTTGGAATCAGCTTGCTTGAGTACGATTTTCACGTTCTTGTCGCTGGATGAAGCCGTGATGGCGGGAACACCAGTTACGGTAGCCGGAACCGGGTACTTGATCTCATAGATGTCGTAGCTCACAATACCGTTGGCGTTGGTGGAACGAACCGGTGTGGTAGGAATAACAAGATCAACACCGTTCACCTTGATACTGACAGTAGGAGGAACCGGACGGACAATTTTCTTCTTGACCGAGCTGAATCCAAGACCGATCATATCGAATAGGTTGTCGCTGCCACCTTCGGCCACCAAGTAAATGGCGTGTTTTTTGTCGAGCTTGTCAACAATGGCTGATACATCGAGGGTGAATTTGGTGGTAACCTGAGCCGCATTGGCAGGCACGTTGATTACACCGAGTTTCTTGCCTTTCCATACAGCATTGTTATAGGGACTGTCCATCCACACGTTTACCTTGAAGGCTGCGCTGGTTTTCGGGGTGATGAATACGTTGAAAGCGGTTTTATTGCCGGGCTTAACACCTTCAAATGGTTTCAGCCCTTTTTGAGCCTTAGCCAAACCACCAAAACCGAAATACTTATATCCGATGATATCGCTATTTTTTACGTTGGTGATGGGCATGTTGTTGTCCCAAATATCCCATGTGTCCTGTTGGCTGTTCGTGTTGGAGAGGAAACAGGCGTAGCCGGCTGAATAGTATTGATACGGATCCATACCAAAGATGTGGAAACCTTCAGAGGTGACTTCGGCACCGGTGTATTCCCTGCCTTGGTTGTCTTTGGCTGACCAGATTTTGTTAGCGGCATAGGGATCGTATCCTCTGATAACCACTTTGCCACCATCGGCCACTTTCTTTTCGTCCCATGTGATGATTACCGGAGCAACCATGGATTGACGGGCATAGCCGAAACCTCTTGGGGGTCTGTGGTAGAACACATACCATTGGTCGTTGACTTGTTGGAGGCTACCATGGGTATTGTGACCGGCATAACCGGTAGTCAGGGCGCTGCCGTCTTGATTCACCACTACCGAACGGGAATCAACCAATACGCCACCTGCTTTCAAGGGGCCAAAGGGCGTATCGCCGTATGCATAACGCAAGGCTGAGTTGGTGCTGCCCAATCCGTACTCCGGACCGGAATAACCACTGTATACAAAAACGAACTTGTTGCCCACCTTGCGGATGGAAGCAGCTTCGAAGAAGTTGTAGGAACCTAAATCTTCACCCACAGAAAGAGAGGGGTACTTGGTACCTGCCGGGTCTTTTACCCTACCGTAGCTGGAACTGGCCGGGATGAAATAGGGAATCTTTTCCGTACCCGGTCTGACAGAATACATGGTGTTTTGATCAATCTGAGCAGCCGATGATTGTTGGAAGCCCCAAAATCCATACGCCCTGAAACCGATGTTGAAGTCGGGATCTTTCGGGTCGGAAATTTGTTCAATATACACGGAAGGATCAAATCCAAATGTGCTACCGGGAACGGTTCTGGTACCGTCTGCTGTTAAATTGATGGGTGTGAAAGGGCCGTCTGGGCGACTGCTTTTGCAAACCATTTCTAATCTTCCATTCCCACGGCTGTGGGGAAATAAATAGTATTCCTTTTTGCCGTCTTTGCGCTTCACTTCAACCAAGTCGGGGGCATACATAACGTCCCATTGGTTGTTGATGAAGTAGGTAAAGAGGGGACCTTCGTCTGTCCAGCTGGACAAATCTTCCACAGGTGCCGACCAGGCTCTGATGTCCGGTCCACAATAGGCGCGGAAAGCGAGGTCGTGAGACCCGATGATGTACACACGGAGTTTTCCGGGTCTGTCGGGATCTTCGAACACGCGGGGTTCACCGTCGGGTATATGTTCCCACAACGGCAAATACGGATTCCCAATCGATTTATGGGTGTACTGAGTGTACGAAGGGGTTGGTTGCGGTGAATTGTTTTGTCCCATAGAATCAGTTACAGAAAATAAAAACAAGGCTCCAAACAGCAATAGCAGCTGTGGCCATTTCATTACAAACGTGATTTTTTTCATTGTTAGATCTAATTTATTGCGCTAGTTAGGTATGGTCCAGACGCACAGATGGCAAAGATAAATAATTATCTGAATCGGCCATACGTGCCAAAGCCGTTTTATTGCATAGGGTGAACATTGTGTGTATCTTAGTAGTTAATCAATAATCAGAAAAAAATAAGCATATGGAAGCAGTCAGCAAAGGAAAATGCCCAGTCATGCATGGGGCAAATACGGATACATCTGAATCTGTCATGAGTTGGTGGCCACATGCGTTAAACCTGGATATATTGCATCAGCAGGATAAAAAAACGAATCCGCTGGACGAAAGCTTTAATTACCGAAAAGCATTTTTAACACTTGATTTGGAAGCGGTCAAGACCGATCTGAAACAATTAATGACAGACAGTCAGGAATGGTGGCCTGCCGATTGGGGACATTACGGCGGTTTGATGATCCGGATGGCGTGGCACAGTGCCGGTACCTACCGTACAGCCGACGGGCGCGGTGGCAGCAACACCGGTAACCAGCGATTTGCTCCGCTCAACAGCTGGCCGGACAACGTAAATCTAGATAAAGCTCGTAGATTGCTGTGGCCCATCAAGAAAAAATACGGCAATAAGCTATCGTGGGCTGATTTATTCATTTTGGCCGGCAATATGGCCTATGAATCCATGGGATTCAAGCTCTTTGGGTTTGGAGGCGGCAGGGAAGACATTTGGCATCCGGAAAAAGACATTTACTGGGGCGCAGAAAAAGAATGGTTGGGAAAAGATCGCTATTCTGACACCTCAAACGAGGAAACATTGGAAAATCCGCTAGCTGCGGTTCAAATGGGGCTGATTTACGTGAATCCGGAAGGGGTGGACGGGCATCCGGACCCCTTAAAAACGGCAAACGCAATACGGGTAACCTTCAGTCGAATGGCCATGAACGATGAGGAAACGGTGGCATTGACAGCCGGCGGCCATACCGTAGGTAAGACACATGGCAACGGCGATGCCTCCGTGTTGGGTCCCAGCCCCGAAGGCGCTCCCCTTGAAAACCAAGGATTCGGTTGGATAAACCCGTCCGGCAAAGGCAAGGCCGAAGATACGGTGAGCAGCGGCTTGGAAGGTGCCTGGACCACCTACCCGAACAAGTGGGATTACACCTATTTTTACCTGCTGTTCACCTATGAATGGGAGCAGAAGAAAAGCCCGGCAGGGGCGTGGCAATGGGAACCTATCAATATTAAGGAAGAAGACAAGCCCTTTGATGCCCACGTGCCCGGTGTTCGCAGGAATCCCATGATGACGGATGCCGACATGGCGATAAAGATGGATCCGGTCTACCGTAAACTTGGCGAACGATTCTACAAAGACCCGGACTACTTTGCTCAGACCTTTGCACGAGCCTGGTTCAAGTTGACACACCGTGATTTAGGTCCAAAAAGCCGTTACCTAGGCAGTGATGTGCCAAAAGAGAACTTGATCTGGCAGGACCCGATTCCTTCGGTTGATTATACCCTTTCAGCAACGGAAATAGAAACCCTGAAAACCACACTTCTTTCGAGCGGTTTGACCCGTACTGAACTGATCACAACTGCGTGGGACAGCGCACGGACATTCAGGTGCTCCGATTATCGAGGGGGAGCCAACGGAGCCAGGATTCGGCTTGCGCCCCAACGAAACTGGGAAGGCAATGAACCCGAACGACTGAATAGGGTATTGAGCAAACTAATTGACATTCAGGCTGGTTTGAGTAAGAAAGTGAGTATGGCCGATTTAATCATCTTGGGTGGCAGTGCGGCTGTTGAACAAGCGGCGCGGGAAGCCGGATTTGAGTGCACGGTACCGTTTAGTCCGGGTAGAGGCGACGCCACAGCCGAGATGACTGATGAGGAGTCTTTTTCTGTTCTGGAACCGATACACGATGGTTTCAGAAACTGGTTGAAAAAGGACTATGCCGTGAAACCCGAGGAGCTGCTACTGGATAGATCGCAACTTATGGGATTGACGGCTTCGGAAATGACGGTTTTACTAGGAGGCATGCGCGTGTTGGGCACCAATCATGGAGGAAGCAAACACGGCGTATTTACAGATAGGGAAGGCCTTCTGACCACGGACTTTTTTGTCAACCTGACCGATATGAAGTATGCATGGAAGCCGGTTTCAGAGAACCTCTACCATCTGATTGACAAAACATCGAACCAACTAAAGTGGACAGCCACCCGTGTTGACTTGGTGTTTGGTTCAAATTCCATCTTGCGAGCGTACGCGGAATTCTACGCACAAGACGACAACAACGAAAAGTTTGTACGCGATTTTGTAAAAACATGGGTAAAAGTGATGAACTCCGATCAATATAATCTACACGAACAATGAACGCACCGTTTTACACATTCAAAGCCATCTCTCTTCAAGGTAAAGAAATCGAGATGAGCACGTACGCAGAAAAAACCATTGTGGTTGTCAATACAGCCAGTAAATGCGGGTTTACCCCCCAGTTTGAAGGGCTTGAGAAGTTGTATGAACGGTATAAAGAGAAAGGATTGGTCATTTTAGGATTTCCGTGCAATCAGTTTGCCAACCAGGAGCCTGGTGACGAACACTCCATTGCCGAAGGGTGCCTGCTGAATTATGGTGTTACCTTTCCCATGTTTGCAAAAATCGACGTAAACGGAAAAAACGCCCACGAAATATTCACTTATCTGAAAAAAGAACTGAAGGGTTTTCCGGGGAGCACGATTAAGTGGAACTTTACTAAATTTGTCATTGATAAAGAAGGCAAACCGGTGAAACGTTTTTCGCCGAATACAACACCTGAGAGTATGGAAGCGTACCTGCTCAGCTTACTTAACTAAAGCATGAACTATAACACCTCTAACGTAAGAAGGCCGAATGATTTGGCAATTGGAGAGAAATATGCCGAGAAAGCGTTTGGCAGGACCGAAATCATCCGACTGGATGTAAGGGTATGGTCTGGAAAATCAAAATGTATTCTCTGATTTTATGGAAGCGATTATAAATCAAGTACGAACTCGGTTGAAGGAAAGTGTTGATGAAAAAACGCGTGCGACCAGTCAACATTATTTTAAGGAAACCATTCAGTTTTACGGTGTAACCATTCCCACGGTGAACAGGATAAGCAAAGAATTGTATACCGCTGTTGAGCCATTGGAGAAACGGGAGATAGTCTCACTTTGCGAGGCATTATGGCAATCAGGGTATCTGGAGGAATCGTTTATTGCCTGCAATTGGTCGTACAACATCCGCGACCGCTACGAACGCGACGATTTTCAGCTGTTTGAGACATGGATAAGCACATACGTAAACAACTGGGCTTCGTGCGATACGCTCTGTAACCATACGGTGGGAGCGTTTGTGGAAAAATACCCTGAATTTGTGGAACGTCTTAAAGTCTTTGCCACATCGGAAAACCGGTGGATGCGAAGGGCTGCAGCTGTCTCACTTATCATTCAAGCCCGGAACGGTTTGTTTCTGCAGGATGTGTTTGAAATAGCCGACCGGTTGTTGCTCGACACCGACGACCTGGTGCAAAAGGGGTATGGCTGGGTGTTGAAGGCTGCCAGCCAATCGAATCAACAGGCGGTGTTCGATTTTGTGATGGCCCGCAAGGCTGTGATGCCCCGAACCGCCTTACGCTACGCCATCGAAAAAATGCCGGAAGCCTTGAAGCGGAAGGCTATGGAAAAATAAACCACGTATGAAAACGGCACTGACGATTGCGCTCTTATTGTACGACGGTTTTACAGCACTCGATGTAGCCGGGCCTTACGAGGTTTTTTCAAAGATTCCGAATGCGAAGGTCCATTTTGTGGCGGAAAAGAAAGGCCTTTACGCGGATACCAAAGGCATGCAGGTGATGGCGGACACGTCGCTGGATGAACTGCCGTTCCCGGACATGTTGATCGTGCCCGGCGGATTCGGCGTTGATGCCTTGTTGACGAATGAAGCGGTGCTGGATTGGGTACGTCACGCCCACGAGCGTTCAATCTGGACAGTCTCGGTCTGTTCCGGGGCCTTGTTGCTGGGTGCTGCGGGTATTTTAAACGATAAGAAGGCCACAACGCATTGGAACCGCAAGGGTCAGTTGGCTGCGTATTGTCCGCACATTCTTGAGGAACGATACGTCCTTGATGGCAAGGTGATGACTTCAGCCGGTGTTTCGGCCGGCATCGACATGGCCTTGTATCTGTTGAGCCTCATTACGAACGAAACCTACGCCAAGGTGGTTCAATTGGGGATGGAATACGACCCCCAACCGCCGTTCAACTGTGGTTCACCTAGGACTGCTCCTCCAGAATTGGTGGAACTGGTGGTCAATCAACGAAAAAAATAACTAGATTCATGAAGTACATTTTTTGCCATTCATCTGCAATCTCATTACAGTCAATTAATTGACAACAAGCCGATTCGAACGGGAGGCACTAATTTTGAGCTTTACTTTGAATTTGACGACATCGACGAGATTGTACGTTGGTTTCGTGAAGCGGTGATGGATGCTTATTTTGGTTGACGAGGTGTTGATTTTTTATCCAACTGATCCATTCGGTTCAACGCTTCTATACGGACATTCTTGTCATCATCGTTTTGAAGCACGTTTGCCAGTACGGATTCATTGGTCAGTTTTGAAACTGCTACTCTACGGACAATAGATTCATTATCGTTGTAAGCCACGTTTGCCAGTACCGATTGATTAGTCAACTTACGAACGGCTTCCAACCGGATGTTTTTGTTTATATCGTTATAGGCAACGTTGGCTAATACTGATTCATTGGTCAGTTTTAAAACAGCTTCTCTACGGACAATAAGTTCATTATCATTGTAAGCCACGTTTACCAGTACGGATTGATTGGTCAACTTACGAACTGCTTCTAACCGGATGTTTTTGTCTTTATCGTTGTAGGCTACGTTAGCCAGTACGGATTGATTCGTCTGATTTACAACGTCTTCCGTTTGGGTATTATTTTCTTCGTCGTTGTTGGCACGGTTTTCCGACGAACGTTGCAATCGTCCTTTTCTCGTTGCCATAGAAAAGGTCATTCCATCCACGGCATAACCAAACGGCTTAAATAGGTGGTCAATCGATTCCGTAGTGAGTTTGTGATACAGGTTGTCAGTATCAAGAATCTTAATCAGTGTCGATACCTTTTGTATGAAAGGTTTTATACTATCAATTTTGTAAGTTCGGTACAACCTGATGGAATCGTTCATGTTTATCAGTGTTTTCTCAAAAGCCTGATAATCCTGTTTGGTCAGGCTTTTTCTGAATTCCGGTGAAAAGGCGTTGTAGTCCACTCCTTGATCGTTGAGTTTGATGTTCAACACTTCCAGCAAGGCGTTCATATCGGACACGTCTTCGGTAGGGTGGGGAGAGCGTGCCAATCTGTGTGTTATGGGCATAAACCGGTTAATCAAGAGTTGCTGAGTATCCAACAATAGGGCGAACTTTTGTCGTAGTTGACCGGGACCGAGCGTGGGCTCTATGTTGGTAGAATGTGGCAGTCGGGTATTAGACAACGTGTCAACCGAGCGCGTGGTCACGGTTTTATTGCTGCCATTATCGGTACGACTGGTGGTGGAAGACCTTTCCACCCGGATCACCTGGCTTTTGCCCGGCACCACACTCAACGCCACAAACAGAAGAACGATAAAGCTCACGGACGCGACTTTGCGCACTGCGGTGAGGCGAAAGGGTTCAACCTGTTTCATTTGTACAAAGCGTTTTTTGGTGAACGACTGATTGAACCCGTTGGACAAGCGGAAGTGATGGCCCAGGACTTCTTCGAGGATAACGGTCTGGTAGTGGTACACATCGCAGCCTTCGTTCAGCACGCTGCGGTCGGCTTGGAGTTCGTGCACGCTCCGCAGATCTTTACGAAGCATCCATTGGACAGGGTTGAACCAAAAGAAGCAACACATTATTTCTTGCATCACCACATCTACATAGTGTTTGTGACGGATGTGCCAGCGTTCGTGCGATACCACGATGTCCCGCTGGCTGGCATTCAGGTTAGTGGGCAGAAAGATGGTGGTGGCAAAGGAAAACGGCGTCGAAACCTCCGTATGTTCCACCAGGGTATAACCGTCGTGCAGGCTTCCCATTCCCGTCCGACGCAATTTACGAATGCTGCGGAACTGGAGCAGGAGGTTGATGACGAGAATCAAAACTACTAAGACATACACCGATAGCAGCAGGTTAAGTGCATGCGACTGAATCCATATGACAGCCTGTTGAATTGATGATGGTTTAGGTTTCACAGCCACCTCGGCTACCTTTGTAACCCCGGCCACCCCGGATGTCACAGTCGATCCTGTTTTCTCAGTCATTACCGCCGTTTCAGCCTGCAACGGAAAGGACAATCCGTCCGCTACCGTCAATAAAGGCTCTTGCTGCGCGACCGACATTTGCTGTTCCACCTCCACGATGATAGGAGCCGGATGCGTCACCTGAATGCGGAACTGTGAAACCGCGATGGCCAGGAGGGCTACACTCAACAGGAACAGTCTGGATTCCGCGTAAGACGTCTTTTTCCGAAGAAACACCCGGTAGAAAACCAGCAAAACGGCCGAAGCCAGGATGTACTTACCAATGGCAAGCATCCAAGGAAGCAGTTCGTGAATCATGGCTGTTGTTGTTTGTCGTTCAACATGGAGGCCAGTTCTTCCCACTCTTTTTTCGACAACTTTTCCTTTTTGGCAAAGAAGGAAATCATCGATTGGAAAGAACCCTTGAAGAAGGTATTTTTCACACCCGACAAGAAGTAATCCATATAGGCTTCACGGGTCACCAACGGATGGTACAAGTGGCCTTTGCCCACAGGGGTGAACCCCACAAAGCCCTTGGTTACCAGGATGCGCATAAAGGTGGACACCGTGTTGTAGGCCGGTTTGGGCTCGGGCATTTCCTCCAGGATGTCGCTTACGAAAGCGGTTTTTTTGTCCCAGAGAAGATTCATCAGTTGCAGTTCTACTTTGGTCAGCTCTTTTTCCATGGCATTGCGGGTTCGTTAGATGCCACAAACATAAACTAAATATTTAGTGAAAACTAATACTTTAGTTGAAAAAGTGGAAATAAACACACTGAATTTCATAGTTGAATGATTTTCAGTGTGTTCGTGAATTACTGGTTTGAGGCGAAGGCAAACGGAATCTTGATTGACAGAGTGATATTTCTGCCAGGATCGAACATATTGACTTCTTTCAGGGTAGAGAGGTGATCCACGTATTTTTTGTCAAACAGGTTATTGGCACCTAACGACAGGATCATGTGCTGCTTGCCGGTTTGAATGGAGCCGCTCAGGCTTAGGTCGAACAACGTGTATCCTGCTGTCGCAGTTTCATCGGGTGCTGACTTGTTTTGGTCGAAAGCGGTGCGTGAACCAACTGAAACGAAGGCACTATTGAAAAACAGGAGGTGGTCTTTTTCTGCTCGAATTTCTGCATTCAGTTTATGAGCCGGAATGAATGGCAGGTAATCGCCGTTTTCTTGCTTGCCGATTACCGTGGCAAAGGTGGTCTCAATATGTAACCACTTGGCGCCAATTGGGTGGAAGTGTACACCGGCTTCACCGCCCACCAGCGTTGAGTTTTGCTGCATATACCGGTAAATGGGCAATCCCGATAAAGTCGATTCGCCCGTTGGAGAGATGAACAGGTAGTCGCGGATGATGTTGTAAAAACCGGCGATGTCGACAATGAGGTTTTCTTGGTGGTAGTGGGCGCTCACGTCTCCTTCGTACGATTTTTCAGGCACCAGCGTGGCATCACCCATTTCGTAGCGGGTCTCGTGCTGGCCATTTGAAGTCAGTTCGGCCAAATTGGGCGTTCTGTAGGCGGAAGCCAAGTTTGCACGGATTAACAGCTGTTCCGAATAACGGAACGTCGCTCCGACCGAACCGCTGAAGCTGCCGTAGCTCTTGTCTAATGCGGGTCGATAGGTGCTTAGGTTGGTTGGCAGACCAATTTGATCCGTTTGAAGGGATTTTACGTCGTAACGTACCCCTGTCTGTACCTTCAACGTTTCAAAGAAGGTGTGCTGTAACAAAGCAAAACCCGAGTAGTTGGTGCTGGTTGCATCGGGGAGCAGTTTTGTTTCCCGGTTGTGCACATTCGTGTTGAACTGGTTGATACCCTGCACTCCCAAAATGTATTCCGAATTATTGTCGGCGGGCAAATACAGCTTAGTCTCGTAGGTCAGGGTGGCCAATCTCATCTGGATTTCATACGCGGAAACCTCACCAATGTGCGCAAGTTCGGTAGACTGATACGCGCCGTTGATGTCAAGCTTCATGGTCCCAGCGTTGATCTTGTTTCGAGACGATACCAAATGGGTGTTTAACTGCTGATAATACATCTCGCAGGCTCTGCCTCTTTCCGTAATTTGCTCTACCGGTTCCTCTTCGACCATCCCCAACTTCTGTGTGTTGTAATCGTAGAAGAGATTGAATGTGCCCAGCTTGCCGGTATAACCTGCGTTTGTTTTCACCGACTGTTCTTGGGTGCGCGAATTGGGAACAAAGTCACCGCCGCCCATCAGGTAATCGGCCGTCGATTTTTGGCCAACCCTAATTCCACCGAAGATGTTTTTGGTAGCCCCCTTGATGCCCAGGTTGTTCGACATACCCAACGAATTTGAGAACAGGTTGAGGGTATAATCGCCGGCGATACTGTTTTGAGGAGCCGGCTTTTCCTTGATAAAGTTGATGACCCCGCCAATAGCGTCGGAGCCATAGAGCAGCGAAGCCGGGCCTTTGATCACTTCTACATCTTCAATGCCCCCTTCGTCAATACCAAGAGGATGATGGCTGGAATACTGGTAGTTCTCGTAGCGAACGCCATTTGACAACACCAATATATCGTTCATGGACAATCCTCTAATGACAGGTTTTGACACTCCGCTACCTTTCGATATCATGTCAATTCCAGGAATGCGGGTCAACACCTCGGTAAAATTCGACGTGTTAAGCACGTCCATGGAATTCAACTTTAGTACATCAATATTCACGGCGTTTTCGTGCTGGGTTGCAGGAAAAGCGCCGGTGACAATCACTTCTTCAGTCTCTATGGAGCACATTATAAGCGAGTCGTTTTCTGTTTTTGTTTGAGCATACACGCTCAGGCACGATGCAGCAATCGTGCATAGTATGATTATTTTATTCATTTTATGACGGTAATACGTACTGTAAACTCATTATCCTAGCTTATGCGCAGATAATGGGGGGTGCCCGTAATAAAAATGAATAGTCGGAAGTGGTAAAGGGTTTGAAAAAGTGTTTCCTGTCGTTTTTGGGTTCCGGAAATACTACTAGCGGGGATATTGGATTTTTTTCGGCCAGGGAGAACAACGAAAATTCAAACGCACACACCAAACAAGTATGGTGGTACGTGTGGAAGTGCTTCTCGTTATGGGCAACCTTGCAGACAAACCCGTCATGATGATGCTCAATCTTGACAATAGAGGGTGTCAGCAACAACCCTATCAGCAAGATGAACCCTATTTTTCTGAGTGTGTCAAGCATAAGGATGTGTTACCGCTTCACTTCTCTGTGCACGGATCGGGTACCTTCAAATCGACCGGATGAGCCACCTTTTCCTTCAACAGGGCGATGGCCAGTACCTCCGAGATGTCCTTCACAAAGTGGAAGGTCAACCCCTTCAAGTAGGTTTGCTTGATGTCCTTGATGTCTTTTTCGTTATCCTTCGATAGGATGATTTCCTTGATGCCGGCCCGTTTGGCAGCCAGGATTTTTTCCTTGATGCCACCTACAGGCAGCACTCGACCGCGCAACGTGATTTCTCCCGTCATGGCCAGGTTTTTTCGAATCTTGCGTTGGGTGAACGATGAGGCCAGTGAGGTAACCATGGTGATACCGGCGGAAGGGCCGTCCTTGGGAATGGCGCCTTCAGGCACGTGGATGTGAATGTTCCAGTTGTCGAAAACCTCGTTGGGGATGTCCAAGGTGGAAGCGTGCGACTTGATGTATTCCAAAGCAATCACAGCCGACTCCTTCATGACATCGCCCAGATTTCCGGTCAAGGTGAGCTTGTTGGCCTTTCCCCGGCTCAAGCTGGATTCGATGTAGAGGATGGTACCTCCGGCTGAAGTCCAGGCCAATCCGGTGACCAATCCTGCGTAATCGTTACCTTCGTACACATCCTGGCTGAACGGTGCCATACCGAGGTAATCCGGCAGCGATTCAGGCGAAACTGTTACGCTGAAGGTATCGTCATCGGCAATTTTACCCGCCACCTTACGCATCACCTTGGCAATCTTTTTCTCCAATTCGCGGACACCCGATTCGCGTGTGTATTGTTCAATGATGGCCTTGATGGCCGGTTTGTTGATCTGAAGCTGATCCGCCTTGATGCCGTGGTTTGCTAGTTCCTTTTTAATGAGGTGCTTGTGCGCTATCTCTATCTTTTCCTCCGTGAGGTAGCCCGAAATATCAATCACTTCCATGCGGTCTAACAAGGGTGCCGAAATGGATTGATAACTGTTGGCCGTGGCAATGAACAGCGCCTTCGACAGGTCGTAGTCCACATCGATGTAGTTGTCGTGGAACGTATTGTTTTGTTCGGGATCCAGCACTTCCAATAAGGCGGAAGAAGGGTCTCCCCTGAAATCGTTGCCAATCTTGTCAATTTCATCGAGGATGAACACCGGATTGGACGTGCCAGCCTTGATCAGGTTTTGGATGATACGTCCCGGCATGGCACCAATGTACGTGCGGCGGTGTCCGCGGACTTCCGCTTCGTCGTGCAAACCGCCCAACGACATACGGATGTACTTTCTGCCCAGCGATTCGGCCACCGATTTTCCCAAGGAGGTTTTACCAACTCCCGGAGGGCCTATCAGGCAGACAATGGGCGACTTCATATCACCCTTCAATTTCAGTACGGCGATGTGTTCCAGGATGCGTTCCTTGATGGATTCCAATCCGTAATGATCCCTGTCCAGGATACGCCTGGCCCGTTTTAGATTGAAGTTGTCCACGGAATACTCGTTCCACGGAAGGTCGAGTAAGGTATTCAGGTAGTTGAGCTGCGTGGAATATTCGGGCGAATGTTGGCTGGTACGTTCCAATTTGGCCAATTCCTTTTCAAAAACATCGGCCGTTTTTTTATCCCATTTCTTTTTGGACGCTTTTTCCCTCATTTCCTCGAGGTCCTGTTCCTGCATGCCCCCACCCAGCTCGTCTTGGATGGTCTTGATTTGCTGTTGAAGGAAATATTCCCGTTGCTGTTGGTTGATGTCTTCCCTGGCCTTCGATTGAATGGACACCTTGAGTTCCAGCAGTTGCGACTCGCGCGTCATAATTTCCAGTAAGCTGTACGAACGTTCCTTGATGTCGTCAATCAGCAGCAGGCTCAACTTGTCCTGCAATTTGAAGGCAAAGTTGGCACTGATGAAATTAATCAGGGAGTAGGGCTGTTCCAGGTTGCGGACGGCGAACGTGGCCTCCTGGGGAATGTTGCCCGAGTTTTTGATGATCTTCACCGACAAATCCTTGATGGCCTGAATCAACGCCTCAAATTCCTTATCATCCTTGCTTGGATGTACTTCTTCCTTGATCCGGACAATCCCGCGCATGTACGGATCGGTTGCGGTAATCTCAATCAGATCGCAGCGTTTCATGCCTTGAACGATAACGGTCGTGGACGCATCGGGCATTTCCAAAATGCGAAGAATGCGGGCCACCATACCAACCTGGTGCAGGTCGATCATGGCAGGTTCATCCACATTGGCATCACGTTGCGTGAACACGGCCAGCATGCCCTCTTGTTGGTAGGTTTCCTTCACCAACTTTAGCGACTTGACCCTGCCGATGGAAACAGACATCACCACGCCGGGAAAAAGTACCATGTTGCGCAACGGCAACAGGGGCAAGGTTTCCGGTATATCTTTTTGCTGAAGGTTGTTAAACTCTTCACTGTCAGCAATAACGGGAATGTAATCCGCGTCAAATTCCTCCAGTTCGTCAGCGAATCGCTTTCTTATTTGAATGTCCATACATCAGTTTTAGTACGATAAGTAGGTCAAGAGTCATGCCATTCTACCGGAAGTGACAGAATGTCGTGTCTGCATGACTATTTGTGTGTAGTCCTGCTTTGTTTTACGTGTTGGAGCTTACCGTGAGGAGCCAGTACTCAATCTTCTTTCGACTTGTACGACTTGTTCAGCGCCTTCACCACTTCGCTGGTTATGTTGTACGCAGGCTCTGACATCATGATGTTGTCATTCATCGTGTTGCTCAGGATAAGCTGGTATTTCTTATCGGCGTTGTACCTGGCCAGGAAAGAATAAACAGTATCGCGAAGAATTTTGTTCATAGCCTGCTGCTCTTCCATCAATTGTTTGGTCAGGTTCTCTTCCATTTTTTGAAGATCGGCCTGCCTTATCTGGAGACGTTGTTGTTGGCTCTTGAAACTCTGTTCAGACAGAAACGCGTTGTTTTCGTATTTGCGTTGGAACTCGGCCATTTCGGTTTCCAACTGGCGAGCTTTCTGGGTCAAGCTGGCCTGGGCGTTTTCCCGTTTCCGCAGGAGCGTCTCGTTCAATTCTTTGGAGTAGTTGTAATCCTGCAGCAGGGTGTCAATATTCACATACGCAATGGGCAGTTTGACAAACACGGCAGTGGAATCGGACGATGCAATAACGTAGGGCTCGTTCTTGGTTTTTCCCGTAAAATGAAGAACAAACAACGCTATGATACATACAGCGAAAATACTGTTGATGATGATAGATTTCTTTTCCATGTCAGTAGAATGCCCCGGGTTTGGTTTAACGTCTTCTTTTTTGAATTGCAAATATACACTATTATCCAAATTCGTTGCCATAATTTTTCTAAATTTGTCTCAAATATAGCGGTTATAACAACACCCATGGAAACCAATCCCTCGAACAACTCACGCCTTCAATCAGCACCGTTGTGGTCGTTTTTTTACGCCATCTGCCGCATACCCCGTGCATCGGGAAACACACAGGCCCTACAGGAATGGCTGCTTACTTTTGCCCGGGAACGAGGCCTTACCTGTAAGCGCGATGAAGTGGGGAACGTATTGATTCGCAAGCCGGCCTGCAGCGGATATGAATTGTCTGCACCGGTGATTTTGCAGGCACATATGGATATGGTCTGCGAAAAAAATGCCAATACCGTGCACAATTTCGAGGTCGACCCCATCCGTCCTGTGATTGATGGCGACTGGATGAAAGCCGACGGCACCACCCTTGGAGCCGACAACGGCATTGGTATGGCGGCCCAACTGGCTGTACTCGATGACCCCACGTTACGCCACGGTCCCGTTGAATGTCTGTTTACCGTTGACGAAGAAACCGGACTGAACGGCGCCTTCGGACTGAAACCCGGGTTCCTGGCCGGAAATAAACTCATCAACTTGGATTCCGAAGACGACGGTATGCTGTTTATCGGTTGCGCCGGCGGCATGAACAGTATGATTGTGTTTCGTCATACCACGATGGAGGCACCCTCCAACTACTTTTATTTCCAGGTAACCGTAAAGGGTTTACAGGGAGGACATTCCGGCGACGACATTGACAAGGGAAGGGGTAATGCGAACCAACTGCTGGCACGCTACCTGAATCACCTTCGAACAGAAACGGACGTGGTGTTGCATGCCTTTGACGGCGGCAACCTGTCTAACGCCATACCCCGGGAAGCCACCTGTCTGGCCGGTGTTCCCTACGCCATGAAAGAAGAGGTACGCGTGTTATTGAACGTGTCGCAGGCCGACCTGGAAGATGAGTTTGGCCCCTTGGAACCCAACCTGTCCTTGACGCTGACCTCTGAACCCAAGCCCGAAACAGTGGTGATTCCTGACGAAAGCAATCGGTTTATTTCAGCCCTCTACGCCTGTCCGAACGGGGTGATGTCGATGTCACACGCCTTGCCGGGTCTGGTGGAAACCTCGCTGAATCTGGCATCTGTCAAATCGGCAGGTCCCGGTAAGTGGATTATCACCACTTCACAGCGCAGCTCCGTAGAATCGGCCAAACAGGCCCTGAGTTTACGCTTGGAAGCCTTGTTCAACTTAGCCGGTATGGAAGTCAGCCACGGCGAGGGCTATCCGGGATGGAAACCCAATCCCGATTCCGAGTTGGTTACCCTGGTTTCAACCGCCTACAAAGACCTGTTCGGAAACGCCCCCCTCGTACGCGCTATCCACGCAGGCTTGGAATGTGGTCTGTTTCTCAACACCTATCCGTATCTCGACATGGTTTCCTTCGGACCCACCATGCGGGGTGTCCATTCGCCCGACGAACGGTTGCAGATTTCCACCGTCGAGCCCTTTTGGTTGTTGTTGACGGAAACCCTGAAACGCCTTTAATCGATGATACACAGCCGAATGACTCGTTGTTGTAGTTCACTGATGGCACGCGCTGCAAGTATAGGTGTCGTGCTGCTCTGCTTTGCCTGCCTGTTCGTTGGCTGTGAAGACGAGGCTCAGCCCCGATCGGGTACGATTCGACTTTCGGTGGATACCCTGTCATTCGACACGGTGTTTTCCACCATCGGTGCCACAACAGCCTGGGTCGTGGTGTATAACCCACACGATTACCCCATCGTGATTGATCGCGTACACTTGCGGTCGGGCGGCCAAGGCGGTTTTCGTCTGAACCTAGACGGCGACCAAGGCACAGAATTTCTGCAGGTGAACATTCCGGCCAAGGACAGTCTCTTCTTATTTGTATCACTCACGGCAAGCAAACAGGCTTCCGACGCACCCGTGTTGTTGGACGATGCCGTGGAGTTTGAATCGGGCGGAACGGTGCAGCAACTTGCTTTGCGTGCTTGGAGTTGGGATGCCGTGGTGTGGAAAGGCAAGACCATTCTCGCCGACACCACCCTCACCGGCAACAAGCCCATTCTGGTTTACGACAGTTTGGTGGTGGCCGAAAACGTTACGCTGACCCTGCAAGCGGGTGTCCGCTTTTTTCTGCACGATGGTGCGCGGGTACTGGTGAACGGTACACTTCACGCTACCGGCAGCTTCGAACGTCCCATTGAATTCAGCGGAGACCGATTGGATAATGTGTTCAGCGGACTGCCGTACGCCTTTTTTCCCGGTCAATGGGGCTCCATCCAGTTTACGGAAAGCAGCCTGGGGAACGTGTTGGATCACGTGCGCATTTCGGGGGGCTATTACGGCATCGTGGCCGATTCGTCCTCGACCGACCACCTCAAATTGACACTGACCAATTCCGTGGTACACAATGTCGTGTACAATTGCCTGTTCAGCATGGCCAACCACATCGAGGTGGCCAATTCACAGTTGACCAACAGTGGAGACCATACCGTGCTGCTCATAGGTGGTCGGTACAACTTTGTGCAGTGTACCCTAGCCAATTACATGAACCTGATAACGCGGGAAGGCTTAACGCTGACCCTATTTAATGAACTTTCCGACGGCAATAACGGAGAAATTCCCTACCCCCTGCAAGCGGAATTTCAGAATTGCCTGATAACCGGCAGTCAACAGGACGAGCTGGGTCTGGCTCTGTCTGCCGACTCCTCCCGAACCCACGACGTGATTTTCCGGCACTGTCTGATACGCACCCGTCAAGCGTTGGGAACGTTTGCCGATCGGTGTATTACCACTATGCAGGAAGCCGGTTTCCTCAAAGTGGGTACCGAGGAGCAAGGCTATGTGTTCGATTTTCGGTTGAAAAGCGGTGTCCGTGCCCAGAATGCGGGTTTGAGGGACTACGCCCTACCGTATCCATTAGACCTTGCGGGGCAATCCCGATTGGATGATTCAGCACCCGATATTGGTGCGTATGAAGTGATTCCTTCAAATTAATAAACTACTACTAAATAGTAATGTAATTATTATTTAGTAACTTTGCGGGACCCGCTTCTTATGGGTTCCGCCTATGTCACGTTTACTACTTATTTTTTGTTTATTCCTGTGCGTTACGGCTTGCTGCAACGGGCAGGAAGAGACCGTTCGAATTGCTTTCTACAACGTGGAAAACCTGTTCGACACGGACGATGACAGCCTCACCCAGGACGAGGAATACCTGCCAAGCGGTATTCGTGGTTGGACGCCGACCCGTTTTTGGAACAAGGCCGGCAATATAGCCCGGGTGTTGGCCGTGTTGGATTTCCCCGCCCTGGTCGGGATGGCTGAAGTGGAAAACGACGCCTGTCTATCTAAACTTACTCGCGCCTCTCCCTTAAAAACAGCCGGATACGCCTACGTACACTACGACTCGCCCGATCCGCGCGGGATAGACGTCGCCTTGTTGTACAATCCCTATCTATTTACGCCGCTTCGCCATCATCCCATCCACATCGAATTTCCCGATAATCCGGACAAGAAGACCCGCGATGTGCTGTACGTGTGCGGTGTCTTGTTCGGGGTGGACACGCTGCACGTGTATGTGTGCCACTTTCCTTCACGGTTGGGCGGAGAGAAGGCCACCGAATCCCTGCGTTGTTACGTGGCGTCCTGCATTCGGGCGCACATCGACTCGGTGCTGGCTGTTTCGCCTGCCGCCAAGGTGGTGGTCATGGGCGATTTCAACGACTACCCCGACAGTAAGTCATTGCAGTTGCTGGTGAACGGCCGGAAGGGTGGGGCTGTTTCCACTGCGGTTTCGGGGAGAATGGTCAACTTGATGGATAGCGGCAAGGTTACAACGGTGAAGGGTACGAAAGCAAACGGCACGCACAAGTACCAGGCGGAATGGGGCTACCTCGACCAGGTGCTGGTTTCCGACAGTTTGGTGCCACTGCTTGCCTCCATCCGTGTGTGCGACAATGCCTTTCTGTTGCAGCCGGACAAGACCTGGTTTGGGGAAAAACCTTTCCGCACCTACAACGGCATGGTGTGGCAAGGGGGGTACAGCGACCACCTGCCCGTGGTCATGACAATACGGACGAAAATGCAGTGAAAGTGGTGTCAATCGTTTGGCGAAACACGGGCTTTTTCGTACTTTTGCGCCTCTTAAACCGTGCAATTTAACCAATTACTGTATGTTCGAAAATTTAAGTGACAGGCTAGAGCGGTCGTTTCAACTCCTGAAAGGCCAAGGAAAGATCACCGAGATCAATGTGGCCGAAACATTGAAAGATGTACGCAAGGCCTTGCTCGACGCCGACGTCAATTACAAAATAGCCAAGCAATTCACCGACGAAGTCAAAGAAAAGGCCTTGGGACAGGACGTACTCCGTTCCGTGAAGCCCAAGGAAATGATGGTCAAAATCGTCCACGACGAATTGACACGCTTAATGGGCGGCGAACAGGCCGACATCAATCTGAAGGGCAATCCTGTTGTCATCCTGATGTCCGGTCTGCAAGGCTCCGGTAAAACTACTTTCTCGGGAAAATTGGCCAACATGTTGCGCACCAAAAGGGGCAAGAGCCCTTTGTTGGTGGCCTGCGACGTGTACCGTCCTGCCGCCATCGAGCAGCTACGCGTATTGGGCGAACAGATAGGCGTGCCGGTGTACATGGAACCCGACTCCAAGGAGCCGGTGGAAATTGCCAAACACGCCGTGGCTCATGCGAAAAAAGTTGGACTCGACTTAGTCATTATTGATACGGCCGGTCGCTTGGCTGTTGATGAGGCCATGATGGCTGAGATTGCGGCCATCAAGAAAGCGGTGAGCCCGCACGAAATCCTGTTCGTGGTCGATGCCATGACAGGTCAGGATGCGGTAAACACGGCCAAGGAATTTAACGACCGCCTCGATTTCGACGGCGTGGTGCTGACCAAACTCGACGGGGATACCCGTGGTGGTGCGGCCTTGTCTATCCGTTCGGTGGTGAACAAGCCCATCAAATTTATCGGTACAGGTGAAAAGCCGGATGCCATCGATGCCTTCTATCCCAGACGTATGGCCGACCGCATCCTGGGCATGGGTGACGTGGTTTCGTTGGTGGAAAAAGCACAGGAACAGTTCGACGAAGAAGAAGCCAGGAAACTGAGCAAGAAAATTGCCAAGAACCAGTTCGACTTCAACGATTTTCTGTCTCAGATTGCCCAAATCAAGAAGATGGGTAACATCAAGGACCTGGTTTCCATGATTCCGGGTGCAGGTAAGGCCATCAAGGATATGGACATCGACGACGATGCGTTCAAGGGTGTGGAGGCCATCATCGGCTCCATGACGCCCAAGGAACGCAGCAACCCCGACATCATCAACACCAGCCGCCGTCAACGCATAGCGGGCGGAAGCGGTTCGAGTATTCAGGAAGTGAACAAGCTGCTCAAGCAGTTTGACGAAACACGCAAGATGATGAAAACCGTGAGCGGGATGAAACCCGGGCGTGGTGGGATGCCCAAACTCAAACGATAATACTTAACAAAGATATACATGCAACTAATAGATGGAAAGGTTGTTTCGGCAGCCGTAAAGCAAGAAATCGCCGAGGAAGTAAGCCGCATGGTCGCTGAAGGAAAGAAGCGCCCCCACCTGGCCGCCATTTTGGTAGGTCACGACGGTGGCAGCGAATCGTACGTAGCCGGCAAGGTGCGCGACTGTGAGGAATGTGGTTTCGTGTCTTCGCTCATCCGTTTCGACGATGACGTGACTGAAGAAATCCTCTTAGCCGAAGTGGAACGCCTAAACAACGACGCCGATGTGGACGGGTTTATCGTCCAGTTACCCTTGCCCAAGCACATTTCCGAACAACGGGTTACCGAAGCCATCGATTACCGCAAGGACGTGGATGGATTCCATCCTGTGAATGTAGGTCGCGTAAGCCTTGGCTTGCCCGCCTTCGTTTCAGCTACCCCTGACGGCATTTTGGAGCTTTTGAAACGCTACAAGATCGAAACAGCCGGCAAGCACGTGGTCGTGATTGGTCGCAGCAACATCGTCGGCAAGCCGGTTGCCAATCTGCTCATGCAGAAGGGATACCCCGGAAACGCGACGGTAACTGTGGTGCACAGCTATTCCACCGATATTAAGGAGCAATGCCTCAGCGCCGATATCATCATCTGCGCCCTGGGTAAGCCCGGTTTTCTCACAGCCGACATGGTCAAGGACGGTGTCGTGGTGATCGACGTGGGTACTACCCGTGTGCCTTCCACCGAAACCAAGAGCGGCTTCCGCTTGAAGGGTGACGTGGACTTCGACGCGGTGGCTCCCAAGTGTTCCTTCATTACGCCTGTTCCTGGCGGCGTGGGGCTGATGACGCGTGTTTCCCTGATGAAGAATACCCTGTTGGCCGGCTCGAAGGCCATATATAAATAAGGTGATGAAACAGATTGCTTGGATTATGTGCGGACTGCTGTTCGTGTCGGTTGCTTGCAAGGCGCAACAGTCGCCCGACGAGGTGATTTTTGATCGCTTTATGACGGTTGCCAAAACTGATAAGTTGGCGCAACTTCCTGCTGGCCCTCAAATGGAAGCCATTGCGCGCTTCTTTTTGGGTACGCCGTATGTGGCTGGTACGTTGGAAGGCGACGCACATGAAACGTTGCGGGTGAACCTGCGCGAACTGGATTGCACCACCTTGGTGGAAAACGTACTGGCCCTGCATCTCACGTTGGCTAATGCTCAGCCTTCGTTCGACGCGTTCAAGCAGAACCTGCTGAAGGTGCGGTACCGAAATGGCGAGCTGTTGGATTATACGTCGCGTCTGCATTATACGTCCGAATGGATTATCAACAATCAGACGAAGGGCTTGGTAAGCGTGGCTATGATGGGTGACAGTGCTGAACGGTTTCCGCTGGAGGTTTACTACATGACGGCGAATCCTCGTTCCTATCCGGCGCTTGAGGCCGACCCGTCTTTATTGCCTGCCTTGGCTGCCATTGAGGGTGAAGTCAACGCGCTGACGGTATATTACGTGCCTAAGACAGCTGTTCGAAGTGCCTATCCGCTCATTCAATCGGGCGACATCATTGCCATTACCACCGATGTGGAGGGCTTGGATTATTCGCACATGGGCATTGCGGTGAAGGATGCTTCGGGTGTGGTGCGCTTGTTGCATGCGTCGTCGTCGGCCAAACAGGTCATTGTCTCTGAAACGGAGCTATTTGATTACCTGGCGGGGGTGAAGCGGCATACGGGCATCACCGTGGTCAGGGCTAAGTAGGGCGTATTTTTCTTGAATTTTTTCGAAATGCGGCTTGCAGAAGAGTGGATAATGTGCTACTTTTGCAACCTCAAACATGGTGGTTGTAGCTCAGCTGGTTAGAGCGACGGATTGTGGTTCCGTAGGTCGCGGGTTCGAAACCCGTCTCCCACCCATCAACGAAAAGGCTGTATCACACTGATACAGCTTTTTTTTGTACATCCATTTTGCTGCCATGAAACCAACTTCCAAAAACTGGACAGCCCTATTTTCTACCAACTTCTTAGGCATCTTCAACGATAATTTCCTGAAGCACTGCATCATCTTCATTTCCATCAGCTGGGTGTTGCCCCACTGGTTAACGCAATCTCAACTTATTTCCCTGGTATCGGCTGCTCTTGTGGTGCCGTATTTGCTGCTGTCACCCTTTGCGGGCAAGCTGGCTGTGGTGCATTCAAAACAGGCCATTCTGCGCTTGATGAAGTTTCTGGAGCTGTTCATCCTATTACTGGCGTCGGTTGCGTTTCTATTCCAATGGGTCTGGTTGGCAGTGGGGGCTGTCTTTCTCATGGGCATCTTGAGCTGTTTGTATTCTCCGGCAAAATACGGGCTAATCCGCGATGTGAATGGCGCTGAGGGTATTTCCTTCGGCAGTGGTGTCTTTGAAACCATGGCGTTCCTGGGCATCCTGGGGGGTACGGTGGCGGCTTCGTACGTTTCCGATCATTACAGCCTCGTTGTTGTAATTGTCTTGTTCCTTGGTGTGGCGGTGGCGGGATACTTGGCATCGCGGCAAATCAAGGTGCATGAAACGCCGGTGGAAGAAAGGCCTGAGACGGCGAATCCAATCCGGTTTATGGTGGACGCGTATCGGTATGCCACAAAGCATCGTTATGTGAACAGTGGGGTGCTGGGTGCTTCTGTGTTTTGGCTCATTGGTGGCCTTGTTCAGATGAATTTGGTGATTCACTGTGTGAAAACGTTGGGTACGTCGAATACCACAGCGGGCTTGGTCATGGCGTCTGCGGCTATTGGTATTGCGCTGGGTTGCACGGTGGCTGGTTTGCTGCCGGGAAAGGGTATCAATCCGAAACTGATTCCGATTGGCCTGTTCGGCATGATTGTGGCTTTGGTGTTGATACTTGTGTTCAATCCACCTGTGATTGTATTTGCCTTCTTAATCTTCCTGCTGGCCTTTATGGGTGGTATCTTCGAAGTGCCGTGTCTGGCCATCGTGCAGCATGCCAACGTAGGCCGCGAGCTCGGCAACATGATAGCCTACCTAAACTTCACCACCTTCCTCTTCGTCCTCCTCGGCACAGCCCTCTTCTCCATCACCAACATCCTCACCCACGACAACAGTCTTGCGGTCTTCGCCGTCATCCTGGCTATCTGCGTTGCCATGCTGCTCTTCTACGCCATCAAATATCCAGAGTTCTTCCGACGGAAACAGTCGAAACAAACAGCCTAAGACTATCCCAATTCTTTTCCAACCTTACTTTCTTTTTTCTCTTCCTGGCTCGAGCAGCGCTCCCTTTCGGTCAGTGCTTTGGAAATGGCTTGCGTCCATTCCGCCGGGACGGGCAGCTTCGGCTCCGACTCGAGGCACTAAAAACACTTCGCGCTTCCGGCTAAAATCTCAAAGCGTCAGTCACTGCGTTCCTTCCTCGGAAGATGAGATTTTTTAACGCCTCCAGCACTCGGTTTTCTTCACGTGCCTCAGCGCAACTACGCCCGAACCTACCCATCCCAGCTCCATTTTCCTCACAATCCATCCCCAAATTCCTTCCCTCCAGTCCGCTTTCCCTGCGAACCAATCCATCTGATAATCAATAAAAAATCTCAACTTTATCTAAATATAACTTGCATACCACCCAAATCAATAGTAAATTCATCGCCAATATTTCTAATACCCATTATCACCAGAAAAATTCGAAATAACCCAGGTTAATATGCATTACTACATTCATTGTTTAATTCTTAATGGTCTAAATAGAAGAAAATATATTCGAGATGAGTTTGCTCCATTATTAGATCTTCTTGAAAGTAAAACCACAAAACCAATTGAAAAACACTTACAATTTGATGAGGTATTTATTCAATTACAATGGGAAAGAGCATTAGACAGAATTAATAACGACCCAGAAGCTGCTATTACATCTGCTCGTACACTTTTAGAATCAACATTAAAATATATTCTTGACACACTAGGATTTGAATATAAAAACGAAGCTGATTTACCCAATTTGTATAAAACCACATCAAAAGCGTTGAATCTAGCACCCGAACAATATCAAGATCAGATTTTCAAGCAAATACATTCAGGAGCGTTTGGTGTTGTTCAAGGTTTAGGAACGTTACGTAACAGACTTGGCGATGCTAATGGAAAAAGTCTTTCTAATATAAAACCATGTCCTCGTCATAGCGAATTTGCGGTAAATATTGCTGGTGTTACAGTTATGTTTTTGTATAGAACGCTTAAGGAAACTAACGTAAACTCATCAATGAACAATTAAAGAATGCCAATAAACCGCTTTGCCTTATTCTTGTGAGGGGGTGGAGAGAATTAAAAAGGGAAAAGCAGTACAATACTAACAAAGAAAGGATGGCAGATTTTTCATTTAGTAATTTAAATTTCAAAGAGATATTCGATGAAGAGAATAATAAGGGATCACTCAAAAAAAGTGATTTTCCAGATTCTTATTGGACTGAAATTGAAACGCTTCGTGAAATTAAAGATAAATTAAAGACTGAAAAAGATAGACATAGTAACGAATATTTGGAGCTGAAAAGTATTAAAAGAGAAGTAAATGAAAAAATCAG
>Ga0302289_1000224_pt1 | contig 29661 bp, 17 predicted proteins | sample III_Fen_N1_2_FD_194552 | JGI IMG/M metagenome (GOLD analysis project Ga0302289, IMG submission 194552) | Peat permafrost microbial communities from Stordalen Mire near Abisko, Sweden - III_Fen_N1_2 | ecosystem: Environmental > Terrestrial > Soil > Wetlands > Permafrost | place: Sweden: Abisko... | reverse complement strand
ACAAAGGCCTTCGGCTGATCATGGCATTGTCTGGCGTCAACCGCCTGTCCGACCGCTATGGCGAACTTGGCGCTCAGACGATCCTGGACGCGTTTGGAACCACCGTGGCTTTCCGTCTGCATGATCGGGCGGGACGCTCGTTTGTGAAAAACCTGTATGGGCGCCATCGTGTGGTGGAAAGCTTTACATCTTCCGTACAGGTGCGCGGTGTGATTGAACAGGTCATGGATCAATATATTATTGAAGATGAGGATTTAACCGCGCTGCAAACGGGCGAGAGCATCGTTGCCACCATGCACTACCCGCCTTTTTACTTTCGGATGAAGGCCTATGGCGGTTGAACCGGAAACCGAACCCAAACACCAATGGATATAAAGGAGGAACCTTCATGAGCATTACCCCACATGACATCGCCAAGATGCTCGACCACAGCACCCTGCAACCCTACCTTACACAGGAGGATGTGCGCAAGGGTTGTGAAATTGCCCTCAAGTATGATGTTGCCAGCGTGTGCGCACGGCCTGCGGACATGAAACTGGTTACCAGAATGCTTACAGGCAGCAATGTGCGCATCTGCACCGTGATCGGCTTTCCGCATGGCAACCACCTCCCCGAGATCAAGCTCGCGGAGGCCAATGCGGCGCTGGATGATGGCTGCGAGGAACTGGACATGGTCATCAATATCGGTCGCCTGATCGCCGGTGAAGACAAGTATGTGCAGGACGAGATCAAAGCGATCTGCGACCTTGCTCACAGCCGTCATGCCAAAGTAAAGGTGATTATTGAAACCTGTTATTTAAACGATGAGCAAAAGGCCCGTGTTTGCAGCCTGGCTGCAGCCGTTGGCGCGGACTGGGTCAAAACCAGTACCGGCTATGGTTCCGCCGGCTGCACCGTGGAGGATATCCGCCTGATGCGCAAGAGCGTGCCTGTAAACTGCCAGGTAAAGGGCAGCGGTGGCATCCGTGATTTGGATACCGTGCTGGCTGTGCGTGCAGCCGGAGCGACACGTTGCGGCGTTTCCGCCACTGAAAAGATCATGGCGGAAGCAGAAAAGCGCTATGCTGAGGGCACACTCAACGAAGTGATGGACGGCTTTGGCAAAGCCGATACCACAGGGGCATATTGACGTCTGAGAGGCGACTGGATATAAGCATTCTGGCTGCCCCTTGCAATAGAGGAGTCCCTTCTGAAAGGAAGGGGCTCTTTTGTGGAAGAGGACGCACTTGCGGATACGGCAAAATTCAGCGAGACACTTCACTGCAGACGAATGCAACCCATAGGTGGAAGGTTTATTCAAGTGCAGGACGCGGCAAAAGCTTGCGAGATGGGGCGACTGATCGGGTCTTTTGCTCGCTGTTAGAAATCTTAAGGGTCAGTTTTTCTTTTCATTAGCTGATCTGTTCATGGGGTGCCGTGTATAAACTCATAGCTTTCATGCAGGCCTTGAGTGATGGCTGTTGCCCCTTAACTTATAATCAGTTTTCATGAAGAACGAAGCACATTTCAACGATTGTTGCTGCTGTCCTCCAGGCATCATTCAATTCACCTTTTAGGGTCACGGTTCCAATCCTTTTCAAAAACGCACAGCGGTTGCTAAGGCGCTTGCTGTCTATGGTTCCATGTGCTTGCCAAAATCCGCCAAACAAGGTACAATAAAAACTGTTGATAGGCGCTCATATTCATTTTTCATTCATCGGCATCATTCAAAAGGAGGATTTTATGAATTCTTATGTCTTCATGACCGATTCGGATTCCGATTTGCCGTATCAGTATTTGGATCAGTACGACCTGAAAATGGTGTATATGCCCTATATGGTGGATGGTGTGGAATACCTTGACGATTTGGGCATCGGCGGTAAGCAGGCGGAGTACTTCGAGAACATGCGCAAGGGCATGTCACCCGTGACTTCACTCTTGCCCACACATGCCTATCTGGAATACTTTGAGCCCATTTTACAGGAGGGTCGCGATATTCTGTTCATCGCGTTTTCGAGTAAAATGTCCTCCACCATTCATAACATTTTTACGGCCCGCGAGGAACTGCTGGAGAAATACCCAGAACGCCGCATCCTCGTGGTGGATACGCTTACGATTTCCGCGCCTATGACATTGCTGCTGCACCGAGCGTATAAGCTTTACGCCGAGGGCAAGAGTATGGATGAAGTGGCAGGTTGGGTGGAAGATAACAAACTGCGTTCCCACGCTTTTTTCACGGTGGATGATCTCAAATATCTGAAGCGCGGTGGCCGTATCAGCGCGCTGGCTGCTACCATGGGCACGATGCTGGATTTGAAACCCATTATTGTGCTGACGCGCGAAGGCACCATGATCTCTACCGATAAGGTGCGCGGCCGTAAAGCGGCGCTGCGCTACTTGGCGGAAAAAACCGCTGAAAACATAGAAAACCCTGAGGAGCAGGAGTTGGTGATTATCCATGCCGACGCCAAGGAAGACGCCGACCGGCTGGAAGCGCTCATCCGCGAGCGTGTACCCAACATTGGCGGCGTGGCGCAGTACTTTGTGGGACCGGTCATTGGTGCGCACTGTGGCCCAGGCACTGTCGCCAGTTGCTTTATGGGTAAGGTCCGCCCCAACTAGACCGTCTGTGTATGGGATATCCAATCGATAACAGCAGATGCCGTGCCTGCTCAAAGAGGAGCCTCAAGGTGGAGGACTAGCTTTGCGTAGGCACGACTTTTGTAAAGTGGGGGAGCGGTTTAGCGCTGGACAATGGATGAGTCGCCTTCAGCCGCATGACTCATTTTCAGTCCGGTTTAGTAGACGGGCATCCGGCTAGGGTTCCTGTTTCTGAAGAAGATGTCTGCGATTTCGTATGCTGATGAGGAGAAAAGCGCACGTGCATCGAAACGGAAAGGTAGACATCGGGGAATCAAACGGCCTCCGGTTTCGCACAAGACACTGAGAATTCAGGGCGGACAAACGCTCCGGTTTTATGGATGACAATGCTGTTCTTCATCATCACATTCCGGCTAAAGCACGGGATGAATATAGAGGAGGGGCCTTTTATGGTTCTGGCACTGGTGTTATTTCTGGTAACGTATGCTGCGCTCATGATCTTTTCCAAATACCGCGCACACATCGCGCTGACATCCGCGGTGTTGTTTGTGGTGCTGGGGATCCTCCCCGTACAGAAGGTTTTTGGTGCGGTGGATTGGAACGTAATCATGATGATCGCGGGTACCATGGGCATCGTGTACCTGTTCATCGAATCAAAAATGCCTTCGCTGTTGGCGGATATCATTATCCAGCGGATGCCAAGCGTGAAGTGGATCATTATTGCGTTGGCATTGTTTGCCGGTATCATTTCCGCTTTTGTGGACAATGTGGCTACGGTGCTGATGGTGGCGCCAGTTGCGCTGGTGGTAGCCAAAAAGTTGAATATTTCACCGGTGCCCGCCATTATTGCCATTGCCATCTCTTCCAACCTCCAGGGTGCGGCGACGCTGGTGGGCGATACCACGTCGATTCTGCTGGGTGGCTATGCCGGTATGGACTTTCTGGACTTCTTCGTGTACAAGGGACATATCGGCCTTTTCTGGGTAGTGCAGGCGGGGGCGATTCTGTCCGCAATCACGCTGATGTTTGTATTCCGCCACTATGGGCAGAAGGTCAAGATGGAAGATAGAACCGTTGTAACAGACTATTTTCCAACGGTGCTGCTGGTGGGCATGGTGCTCATGCTGATCTTTGTCTCGTTTATCCCCAACAGGCCGCACATCACCAACGGCTTGATCTGTATTGGGCTGATGCTGGTGGGTATTGTCAGAGAAGCGTTCATCCGCAAGGATTTCAAAGCTACTTTTACGCAAACACTCAAGGAGATTGACTGGTTCACACTGCTTTTGCTGGCCGGACTGTTTATTGTGATCGCCGGCATCACGGAAGCAGGGGTAGTGAACGAGATTGCCAAACTGTTTGTCAAGATCAGCAGCGGAAATCTGTTTGCGATATATTCTCTGCTGGTGTGGGCCTCGGTTCTGCTTTCTGCGTTTATCGATAACATCCCCTATGTGGCGACTATGCTGCCGGTGACAGCGGGCATTGCCAGCCTGATGGGGGTAGACCCGACCATTCTGTATTTCGGTTTGCTGTGTGGCGCTACACTGGGCGGCAACCTTACACCGATTGGCGCCTCTGCCAACATTACGGCACTGGGCATCCTTCGCAAGAATGGGTATGAAGCCAGCACAGGCGAATTTATGAAGATCAGCGTGCCGTTTACGCTCACAGCAGTAATCAGCGGTTATATCATGGTGTGGCTCATCTGGATGTAACAGGCGAAAACCAGAGGTTTTCTCAGAGCACCCACTGCAGTAGGCGGTTCGCAATAGCTTGATGAAGATACTTCCATGGTTCCTTCCTCGGAGGTTACCTTCGTTGCCTGCAAGAGCGAACCGCGTTTTCAAGTTGGAGAAGGTATAAAAACCTGAACAATACCTTTCGCTGAACCCCCGCGAATAACGGGGGTTTTTGCTGCAAATTTTGATACACAAACATGATGGCAATCTTCGCGTGACGGGAGGATCGCAATCACCTGAAAACGATGGATCGATTTGGTTTGATAAACATTGGCAGACCTGACTTGAGGCTCCGCCATCGGTTAAGTGACTGAGTTTACACCCGGAATTGCAGTGAAGAAACGCCTTTCCATTGCGTGGCTTGTCAAGCTGCATGGGATTGTGTATAATGGATGCTGGTTTCATATCGAAAACCGATACGCGTTCTAGGTGGTGGTTGACAACTTATGTTCTGCAAGGACAAGATGCTCATTACGGGCGGTAAACCTCTTATGGGCGAAATTACGGTAAGCGGCGGTAAAAATACGGCTGTGGCTGTAATCCCCGCCACGCTGCTAAGCGATGAGCCCAGCACGATCGAAAACCTGCCAGACATTGAAGATGTACATGCGCTGATTGAAATTTTGGAGTTTCTCGGCGCGAAAACCGAATATGTTCCTGACCAGTATTTAAAGGTCTACCCGCAAAGCGTTACCGGTTGTAACGTTCCCTTTGAGTTCACCAAACGCCTGCGTGCGAGTTATTATCTGCTCGGCGCGCTTTTGGGACGCAGCGGCAGAGCGGAGGTGGCCTATCCCGGCGGTTGTGAAATTGGCAGCCGACCCATCGACCAGCATTTGAAGGGCTTTGTGGCGATGGGTGCAAAAATCGAGGACCGTGGCGGGCTGGTGTGCGCTAAGGCTGATAAGCTTGAAGGTTCCGATGTCTTTTTTGACATGGTGACGGTAGGTGCGACCATTAACGTGATGCTGGCTGCCGCACGGGCACAGGGCACTACTGTGATTTACAACGCAGCCAAAGAGCCGCATATTGTTGATCTTGCCAACTGCCTAAACTCCATGGGCGCGCGCATCAAAGGCGCAGGCACGGACGTCATCCGCATCACGGGCAAGCAAAACCTGCATGGCACCACGTACACCGTCATCCCTGATCAGATTGAGACGGGCACGCTCATGATAGCCGCTGCCGCTACACGCGGTGATGTAACCATTCGCGGTTGCATCCCCACACATATGGAATCCCTTACGGCAAAACTCCTTGAAATGGGCGTGCGTGTAACGGAAAATGACGATTCCATTCGGGTGCGCCCACAGTATGAGCAACGCGCCATCAACATCAAAACACAAGTGTATCCAGGCTTCCCGACGGATTTACAGCAGCCGATGACAGCGCTTTTGTGTATGGCAAACGGCACATCCACCGTGTGCGAAACCATCTTTGAGCAACGCTTCAAACATTTGGATGAGTTGCGCCGTATGGGGGCGCGCATCAAGTTGGTAGATCGTACCGTGCTGATAGAGGGCGTGCATGAAATGTACGGCGCGCCCGTGACCGTGACCGATCTGCGCGCAGGCGCGGCGCTTGTGGTGGCGGGGCTGATGGCCAAGGGGCTAACGGAGATATACGAAACCGGCTACATCGACCGCGGATACGAGCGCATTGAGGAAAAACTGCGTTCGCTTGGCGCGGATATCCGACGTGAGAAGATTTAACGCGCCGCAGCACGTTTACGCGGCACGCAGAAGTTTACATGCGGCGCGGTTCGGCGGCGGGCATTCCTTGCCAAGGGGGTGAGCCTTCTGTACGATAAAAAACCATTTGAGGTACTCGGTCTTTCCCCGAGTGCAGAGGCCGCGCAGGTACGCGCGGCCTATCGTCAGCATGTGAAAGCCTGCCACCCCGACCAGTATCAGGAGCCTGAGCAGCAAAAGGCTGCGCAGGAACAGCTGATTGAGCTCAACCTCGCTTATGAGGAAGCTTTGAAGCTTTGTTCCCAGCGCCGCGTGGGCTTTAACCTGATTTCGCAGGAAGAAGCCAAACATTTCGCCGCCCGACTGGTGGAACAGGGCAACCTCGAAAGTGCTTTGCGGCAATTAAACCGCGCGGATATTCGGGACGCGGACTGGTATTTTATGCAGGGTGAAATCCTGATGGGCATGCGCCAATATAAAACCGCGCACCAAAGCTACCGCGAGGCAGTGCGTCGCGATCCCGACAACAACCACTATCGTACTGGCGCGTTGGACGCGGCCGTAGCGATGAAAAAAAGCAGCCAGATCGGCTTTCGTATCCAGACATGGCTACAGGACACATTTCAACCCGGGAAAAAATGACCGCTCACCGGAAAAGGGGAGAGGTCTTTTTTTACGCTTCTTGCGCTAGACGTGTGAAACCCTTCCTGCAATGGCGCGTCTGCCAAGCTACCAAGGGAGGTCCTGACTACAAAGGTTACCCAAGGCTCACAAGGAGCAAACGAAATGCCTCAGGTCTGTGCGCCGAGGCAATCGGCAAGCGTTTTTTTGTTGTACAGAATCCAATCATCCATACGGACGGTATCGCTGCCAGAGCCCGCTATGGAAACGGTTTCTCGCTTTGTGGCATTATGTTTTCGTGCTCAGCTCCGCCTTTGCATCGGCTTGACTTTTTTCTGTCAAGCTTCTATAATATATGGTTGTTGGAAACATCCGTTTGTTTCGACCGCACGTCGCCGTAATGGCGTGCGCGATGGACGTCCGCCTACGGCGGAGAGGCCGCGTTGCGGCTAAGAACAAACGGTTTTCAATCATATATTTTTAAGGAGGGACAACCAATGTCGACTAAAATGACCGTTGACGGCAATACTGCCGTAGGCCACGTAGCGTATGCATTCAGCGACGTGGCGGCCATTTATCCCATCACCCCTTCCTCCCCGATGGCGGAGGTTGTGGATGAGTGGGCGGCGAAAGGGCTGAAGAACCTGTTTGGCCAGACGGTACACGTGCAGGAAATGCAGAGCGAAGCCGGAGCGGCTGGCGCTGTACATGGCAGCCTTGCTGCCGGTGCACTGACTACCACCTTTACCGCCAGCCAGGGTCTGTTGCTGATGATTCCCAATATGTACAAGATCAGCGGTGAGATGCTGCCTTGCGTGTTCCATGTCAGCGCCCGTGCTCTTGCTGCTCATGCGTTGAGCATTTTCGGCGACCATGCCGACGTAATGGCTTGCCGCCAGACCGGCTTTGCGATGCTGGCCAGCAACAGCGTGCAGGAAGCCATGGATATGGCTTTGATTTCGCACTTGGCAACACTGGAAAGCAGCGTGCCGTTCCTGCATTTCTTTGACGGTTTCCGCACCAGCCATGAAGTGCAGAAGATCGAAGCGATCGACTACAAGGACATTGAGCCCCTCGTACCCTGGGACAAGGTGAAGGCGTTCCGTGAGCGCGCGCTTAACCCCGACCATCCGCATCAGGCCGGTACCGCGCAAAACCCGGACATCTACTTCCAAAACCGTGAAGCTGGCAACACGCTCTATGACGTCATTCCCGGCATCGTGGATGATGTGATGGCGAAAGTGAGCAAACTGGTAGGCCGCGAGTATAAGCCTTTCAACTACGTCGGCGCGCCCGATGCGGATAAGGTGATTATCGCCATGGGCAGCGGCTGCGAGACCATCGAAGAGACCATCAACTATTTGAACGCCCGTGGCGCCAAACTAGGTCTCATCAAGGTTCGTCTGTATCGCCCGTTCTGCGCCAAGCGTTTCCTTGCCGCCATCCCCGCCAGCGCCAAGAAAATCGCCGTGCTTGATCGCACCAAAGAGCCCGGCTCCATGGGTGAGCCGCTCTACACCGATATTTGCTCCGCGTTGCTGGAAAACGGCAAGACCGATCTCAAGATCGTTGGCGGCCGTTATGGTCTGGGCAGCAAGGAATTCACCCCCACCATGGTCAAGGCAGTGTACGACAACCTTGATGGTGAAATGAAGAATCACTTCACCGTCGGTATTGAGGATGACGTAACCCACCTGAGCCTGAAGCTGGGCGACCAGATTGTTACCGCTCCCGAGGGCACCATCTGCTGCAAGTTCTATGGCTTGGGCTCCGACGGTACCGTGGGCGCGAACAAGAACTCCATCAAGATCATTGGTGACCACACGGATCTGTATGCGCAGGGCTATTTCGCCTACGACTCCAAAAAGTCCGGCGGCCTGACGGTATCCCACCTGCGTTTTGGCAAAAAGCCGATCCAGAGCACCTATCTGATCGACGCTGCCGACTTTGTGGCTTGCCACAACCCCAGCTATGTCACCAAGTATGATATGGTATCCAGCCTGAAAGACGGCGGCGTGTTCCTGCTCAACAGCCCGTGGACGGCTGAGGAGATGGACAGCCATCTGCCCGCTGCTATGAAACGTTTGATCGCCAAGAAGCATATCCGTCTTTACAACATTGACGGTATCGATCTGGCATTGAAGGTTGGCATGGGCAACCGCATCAACACCATCATGCAGGCTGCGTTCTTCAAACTTGCGCAGGTCATCCCTTATGAGAAGGCCGACGAGTACATGAAGGCCTATGCCAAGAAGACCTACGGCAAGAAGGGCGACGCCATTGTTCAGAAGAACTATGACGCCATTGACATTGCCATCAGCGGCCTGAAGGAAATCACGGTGCCTGCCGAGTGGGCGAACGCGACCACTGGCGCTGTACCGGCGAAGGTCAAGTCCAACGAGTACTTCGAGAAGGTAGTAGAGCCCATCCTTGCGCAGGAAGGCGACACGCTGCCCGTGAGCGCATTCAGCGTGGACGGCTTTGTGCCCACTGGCACCACGAAATTTGAGAAGCGCGGCATTGCCGTGACCGTACCCGAATGGCAGATCGACAAATGCATCCAGTGTGGCACCTGCTCGCTGGTTTGCCCGCACGCCGCCATCCGCTCCACCTATGTGAGTGATGAAACCCTCAAGGGCGCTCCTGCCAGCTTTGCCACCAAGAAGGCGACCGGCAAAGAGTTTGAAGGTCTTCAGTTCCGTATTCAGGTCAGCCCGCTGGATTGCACCGGCTGCGGCAACTGCGCGGACGTTTGCCCCGCCAAGGGCAAGGCTCTGGAGATGAAGCCGCTCGAAACCCAGACCGAACAGGAAGCCAACTGGGAGTTCGCCACCACCGTGCCCGAAGTGCGGCCCGAGGTGATTACCTCCATCAAGAGCAGTCAGGCGCTGAAGCCCCTGTTCGAGTTCTCCGGCGCTTGCGCCGGTTGCGGCGAGACCCCGTATGTGAAGCTTGCCACTCAGTTGTTTGGCGATCGCATGATCATTGCCAACGCTACGGGTTGCTCCTCCATCTACGGCGGCAGCGCTCCCACCTGCCCCTACACGGTAAACGATGAAGGCCATGGCCCCGCCTGGGCGAACAGCCTCTTCGAAGACAACGCCGAATTCGGCTTCGGCATCAATCTGGCTTACACACAGCGTCGCGCGAAGCTCGCTGACACCGTGAAAGCTCTGATTGCCGTAGACTATGCTACCGCTGAGATCAAGGAAGCCGGCAAAGAATGGCTGGATGGCATGGAAGACGCGAAAGCGTCCAAGGCCGCTGGCAAGAAGCTGCTGGACGCCGCCAAGGATGGCGTCGTGGAAGGCTGCGACTGTGAAGCCTGCACGCTGGCTCGCCTTGTAGTGGCTGACGCCGACCTGCTCACCAAGAAGTCCGTTTGGATCATCGGTGGCGACGGCTGGGCGTATGACATTGGGTACGGCGGATTGGATCACGTACTGGCTCAGAATCAGGATGTCAATATCCTCGTACTGGATACTGAGCTGTACTCCAACACCGGCGGCCAGTCCTCCAAATCCACGCCGACCGGTTCCGTGGCGAAGTTCGCCGCCGCCGGCAAGCGCACCAAGAAGAAAGATCTTGGCATGATGGCTATGAGCTATGGGTATGTGTATGTCGCGAGTGTCGCCATGAGCGCCAACCCGCAGCAACTGCTCAAGGCCATGAATGAAGCCGAGGCTTATCACGGCCCGTCCATCATCATCGCTTACTCGCCCTGCATCAACCACGGGATCAACATGAGCCTGTCGCAGTCTGAAATTAAGAAGGCTGTGGAATGTGGCTACTGGAACCTGTACCGCTTCAACCCCGATCTGGCGGCGGAAGGCAAGAATCCCTTCACGCTGGACAGCAAGGAACCTCAGGAGGGCGGTTATCAGGACTTCCTCAAGAGCGAAATCCGTTACTCTTCGCTTGCCAAGCAATTCCCCGATGTGGCGCAGGATCTGTTCAAGCAGAACGAGATTGATGCCCTTGGCAAGTACGCAACCTACAAGAAACTCGCTGAATAACCTATCTGTGGGGTCAGGGACATTTCGGTGTCTCTGGCCCCTTTGAGCGCTTTGGTGCAGGGGCGCTTGATTGTCCCATGCGTCTCTGCGAGTAGCGCGATGCTGGAAGCTCTTTCCTTTACAGGAATGAGCTTTTTTGTTTGGTAAGGATGAACTGATGGGTGCACCAAAGGGATTTCCGCTTGCCCTTTGGAAACCTTCGAAGCTCGCTATGGCCATTATATTCATTCGGATTTTTACCGTAGAAGAGTTAGAGAGAAATAAGCGATAGGGCATGAAGCGAAATCGAAGTCGAAGAAGGGCTATGTCGATATTTCGCGGCAAAGCAATATTGCACAACTTTCTCGCAAGATCGATGTTCTTGCATTTTGTTTTAATATGATTCAATATTTATCTCCTGGGGGCATGTCTGCGGCTACCACAGGCATACCCAATAATTAGTGCAAAAGAACCAATGGGTGAAAAGGGAGGGCGAGGATTGCCAAAGGGTGAGCGGGAAGCCTTTTGGCGCGCCTACAGGCATGTCCATGCGCCCGCAAGAACGATTTCCGCGGTGCGCGTCGCATGCGAACTGCCCTTCAAAAGTTTTACAACCGCAAAGTAAAGGCACCTGAACAGAAAAAATCCCAAAGTGCAAGCGAAATACCACTTGACTGCGCCAACAGCATGGAACCAAATTCTTGGTTTGGGTATTGGTTTTTCTAGGTATACTATGGTATAATCGATTTTGATAGCCTGTCCGAAGACTGGGGTTAACGGACAGGCTGCGCAAGTAATCGGGCTTGGAGGGCGGAAACACCCTTTAAAGAGCGAGGAGGATAAAGGTTTGAAGAAATCGCAGCGCGGAATGATGGGGTATGTGGTGCTCATCGCCGCATTCATATTGATTGCCGTGGTATTGAACGGCGGCCTCGGGCAAACCGTGGATCGTCGAATCGAATACCCGAAACTGCTGCAGGCGATCGAGAACGATCAAGTCTCGGCGGTCGCCATCCGGGGCTCGTCGCTGGTGGGTATGTATAAGGAAACGACCACAGCAACAGCCGATTTTCCCGAGCGAAATTATGACTTTGAAACCACCATTGGCAGTGATTTTATCGATACTGTGCGCCAGATTACTGCCGCTAAAACCGGCAAGGCACTGGACTCGGTTGGCGTAACGGACTTTAGCTTTACCGTGCAGTACCGTGCGCCTGTGATAACGCCATGGTATGTGGAGTTCCTGCCGTTTGTGCTCATCATTATCATTTCTATGGCGCTGTGGTATTTTGTGATCGCGCGTCAGGGTGGTGGCAATAGCAAGGTGATGAACTTTGGCAAGAGCCACGCCCGTATGAGCGACCCCTCCAAAAACCCGATCTCGTTTAAAGATGTGGCGGGCGCGAAAGAGGAAAAGGAAGAGCTTCAGGAAATGGTTGACTTCCTGAAAAACCCCAAAGCATATACCGATATGGGTGCGCGAATTCCCAAAGGCGTTCTGTTGGTGGGCCCTCCGGGCACCGGTAAAACATTGCTGGCCAAAGCTGTGGCAGGCGAAGCCAACGCGCCGTTCTTTTCCATCAGCGGTTCCGACTTTGTGGAGATGTTCGTGGGCGTAGGCGCGAGCCGCGTGCGCGATCTGTTCGATCAGGCCAAGAAAGCCGCACCTGCTATTGTGTTTATTGATGAAATCGACGCAGTAGGCCGTCACCGTGGCGCAGGTCTGGGCGGCGGACATGATGAACGCGAGCAGACGCTAAACCAGCTGCTTGTTGAAATGGATGGCTTCTCCCTCAATGAGGGCGTGATTGTTATGGCTGCAACCAACCGCCGTGACATTCTCGACCCGGCGCTGCTGCGGCCCGGCCGTTTTGACCGTCAGGTGACAGTCAACTTCCCCGATTTGGAAGGCCGAGTGGAAATCCTGAAAGTGCATAGCCGAGGCAAGCCCCTCGCCAAGGAAGTGGATTTGGAAAACGTCGCCAAGCGCATGCCGTTCTCGACGGGCGCGGACTTGGAAAACGTGATGAACGAAGCCGCTATCCTCGCAGTGCGCGATAAAGGCAAGAAGATAACCCAGCAGAATCTCGTGGACGCTATCAGCCGCGTTCAGATGGGTCCTGAAAAGAAGAGCCACAAAGTAACGCCGCGTGACCGTCATATGGTCGCCTACCATGAGGCGGGGCATGCAGTGATCGCCAATGTTTTGCCTGAATGTGACGACGTGCATCTGGTAACCATCGTACCCCGTGGTCAGGCTGGCGGCTACACACTGAGCCTACCTGCTGAAGAAAACGATAACCTGAGCCGTACGGCGCTGTTGGGTATTGTTACCATGGCACTGGGCGGTCATGCTGCCGAGAAGGTAGCGCTGGACGACCTGTATACGGGTTCCAGCAGCGATTTGAAACGCGCAACTGAGCTTGCCCGCCGGATGGTGACGCAGTTTGGTATGAGCGAGCTGGGAACCGTCTACCTGTCCAGCGATCAGGAAGTATTTGTAGGCATGGAGTTTGGTCAGAGCCGCGAATACAGCGAGCAGAGCGCAGCTGCCATCGATTCGGAAGTGAAGCGCATTGTGGATGAGTGCTATGTGCGTGCACAACGCATTTTAACCGAGCATCGTGAGCAACTTAACGCAGTGGCCGAGGCTCTGCTGGAACGTGATACGCTCAGCCGTACCGAATTTGAAGCGGTGATGCGCGGGGAAGCGCTTCCTCCAGAACCGGTGAAGCCCCTCATTCCCGAGAGTGACGCCGTTGATGGCATCCCGACACCTGCCTATCGCCCGGCTGGCACTATGGCCAAGAACAATCCCGATGATGACGAACCCTTTATTAATCCGTGACGATGATCGACTTGCACGTGCACAGCGCGTACAGCGACGGGCTTCTTTCGCCCGAGGCGCTGTGCGCGTTGGCACTGCACAAACGTCTGCGTGCAATCGCTCTGTGCGATCACGATACCACCGATGGGCTTGCGCTTATGGTTGCGATGGTGGATACCCTCAACCGGACTGAAGAACGCCTTGTGTTTTTACCTGCTGTGGAACTGAGCACAGGCGACGAAGGCCGCATTCATATGCTGGGCTATGGTGTGAACACATCCAGCAAGCCATTGCAGCTAGCCATGGCGGAGATCAGACAGGATCGCATAACGCGCGGCCACAGGATGATGGAAGCTCTCGCAGCGCTGGGAATTTCGATACCGCCTGAGCTTTTGCCCGACGAACACACCGTGGGAATGCCCATCGGAAGGCCGCATGTTGCACGCGCGTTGATCCAATTGGGTGTGGTAAACACCATGGAACAGGCGTTTGACCGATATCTCGCAGTGGGAAAACCCGCTTATGTGCCTCTCAAGCACCTGCCTACGGTTGAGGCGATCGGATTGCTTCTGTCCGCCGGAGCGGTTCCGGTACTCGCTCACCCAATGCGTATCGGGTTAGAAAGTCAGCTGTTGGAATCGCTGATTCATTCTTTGCAGAATGCCGGTTTACGCGGGATGGAGGTATTCCATCCATCAGCCTCGCATGGCGATGTTCATATTTTGCAGGGCATCGCACGTCGGAATGGACTGTTGGTGACCGGTGGAAGCGATTTCCATGGCGACCGCGGCTCCCGGGCCCAAATTGGCGTTTTACCTGCCGGGTGGCAAACCTGGCAAAACGATTTGGCTGCACTTTTAGCGGCTATGCAGCAGCAGAAATACACAGGAGTCAAACCTGTGGCGCATGATGCAAACGCTGCATGCCTTGACATCGCGGGAGACATAGGGTTGTGAGATTCTATTTCAGGATAGAGTACCGTAATCTTGTCTTGTCGTTATCCCGCTCTTCAGGAGTGTAACTGTTTCAATCAGGGATACTCCCATGCTTATGATCCTTTTATCCTCCCGTAAAGGAGCTACGATTATGTACAGCCAGGGTTATCGCCCCCCAAACCAGCCGACCAACACCCAACAACAGCAACCCAACCCATGGGCGCCTCCGACGGGTTATAGCGGCGGTTTTACACCTAACCCTACGCAAACAGGGTCTAGCTCAATAGCAGCATCCAAAGCCAAGCGCAGTCGTAGCCCGAAAAGCTCCGGCGGTAATGGCGCATCTTCCGGAGGTTCCAGCAAGCCGGTGACACCCAAAAAGCGCAGTCTGAAGTGGCAGTTTATCAAGCTGCTGGTTGTGCTGGTTGTGATTGGCGGTGCGGTAGCAGGCATTTATGTATGGAAAACCCAATCAGAGGTACGGCCTTATACGTCTATTTTTCTGGACAATGTGTATGTGGACGGTATCAACCTGAAGGGAATGACTTGGGATCAGGGCCAGAAAGCTGTACAACAACAGATCGATGACAAACTGAACTCCTGGTATGTAAGGCTGAAAAACAGCTCTGGGAAATATAAGGATATTACGGCTCAAACGCTGGGCATCAGCCGTGATCCGACCGCAGCGCTGGAGCAGGCGTGGGCGATTGGACATGAGACGAGCGCCAGCAACCGAAAAACGATCTTTCAGCTCAAAGATGATATTGACGCGGCCAAAAAGACGAAGCATGAGTATTCCAGCGTTGAGCAAAGCGGCGATACCTCCTCCATCGATGAGATTTTGAGCACGCTGGCTGATGCGGCCTACGTTGCCCCGAAGGATGCGACGGTGGTATCTTTCGATCCAGACAACACGTCTGAACCTTTCACTTTTACACCGGAGGTTGTGGGCAAACAGCTGAATGTGGACGCGATGCGGGAGCAAATTCTCCAGATGGTTGAAACATTTACCAGCGGCGAAGTGCTGGTGGAACCAGTGGATGTGTACCCCGATGTGACGGTTGCGAGTCTCCAGAAGGTCTATACACTCCGTTTCCGTGAAGTTACCCCCATCGATTCCCACTCTACCGATGAGCGCAATAACAATATCCGCGTTGCGTTTTCCAGAATCAATGGCGTGGTGCTCAACGATGGTGACAAATTCTCCTTCAATAAAGTCGTGGGCACGCGTACGCAGGCACATGGTTTTTATCAGGCGTTTGAATACAGCTATGGCGAACTGACGCCGGGCTGGGGTGGCGGCGTTTGTCAGGCGAGTACCACCGTATACCTTGCCGTAGTGCAGGCGGGACTCAAGATTGTGGATCATACATCGCACTCCACGTCGGTTTCCTATACCGATATGGGCAAGGATGCAACCGTGAGCGATACACGCGGGCATGAGATCGATTTCGTTTTCCGCAACAACAGCGGCAGCAAAATCTTTCTCGCGGCTCATGTGATCACGGATCCTAAAAACAAGAAACGTCTGTTGTGTGAAGTGCGCGTATATGGGAAATCGCTGGGCAACGTCCGCTATGATCTGGAAACAGAGTTGGTGGAAACACTGCCCAAGCCAACAGAGCCGGAGATTATCGAGGACACAAAGGCGAAATATGTAACCTATGTGGATGAAGAAAAAACCGTGATTGAAGCCAGCGAGGGCTATGTATACGATACATATCTGGTGACGATTACGGACGGAGTGGAAACCAACCGTACCAAGATCGCGCACAGCACTTACAAGAACCGAGCCGCTCGCATCTATGTCGGTGTAACGCCGAGATAACAGCAGCATTCTGGAACAACCGCCGCCCTGAAAGTCAGGTCGGCGGTTGTTTTGTATAAGTGTGCACGTATGAGCGTTCTTTTGCCGTTCAATGTGCAGACCGATGACTGGAAAACAAGAAAAACATCGTTCGTGTAATGAAGAAGCTGATTGTGTATCATGACATCTTCAGATTTTGATGCTGAGATGGGCGTATTTGAATTTCTTGTTCTGTGTGGTTCACTGAGTTAGGCGTGTGGTTCAGGAATGTAAAATCTGATTTAGGATCAGGTGTCGGTCAGAGTAGGCTTTGCGTAGAGGGATCTACCGATCGTGGCTGTGTGGCGGACTGTGTCGACTCTTGTAAAAATGGAACGTTTTCAGCTGTGATGGTAGGCAGCAAGGCACACAACAACCATGGTGAGGTGTAGACAATCGGGAGGGCATAACGGCTTCCGCTAACAAACCCTGCGGATAACAGACAGGCAAATAGCGTCATGAACAGTGGCAACAGCGTCCAACGGAGCACCTTTTTCGAAATACGGCTGATCAGGTACCATGTGATAAAGGCAAGCCACATAAACCATCCAACAGATTGAAGCCATGAAACAAATGGAAGCGAACGGTAGATGGCTTCAAGGTTCAGCAGACGTTCCTGTAATGCGGTTATCCCTTCGGGCAGCACGAAATTAAACGCATGTGGATATTTGGGTGATGTTGCGTCCAGCATTTTTCCCACGGCGATATTGGTAGTGTCAAACGGATCCAGAAAGCCGCCGTTGAGCGACCATGCGGCGTGAAAAGCGGTCAGTGGATGGATTGTGCAAAGTTTTGCCCATATGCCTAAATAGGCAACCACATCAGCGGTTGTATGATCGTCGAAATATCGGAACAGCTTTCGTACTGGATCGGAGCTTTTCGGAGAATAGGATGCACCCAGTATATCAGCTTGCAGTATGCGATTGATCACTGAAAGATCTGTGGCGGTTGCGTCCTGTGGCGAATTCTTCAGTATACGTGCAGTTTGCTGAATGGTAATACCGAGCGTATCCGGTGTGCTTTCAGGCTGGTAGGCAAAGCGGGGAACAAGAACGGAATTGAAAAGCATGGCAAGCACAACAGGTAAAAACAAAAGTGTTTGGAGCCATCTTTGTCTGTGTGTGGACAATTTCAGGTAGCGCACAAACAGCACGAGGGCTGTCGGAAACACGACCAGTATTCCGTTGTGGCGTAACAGCAAGATCGATAGGGATAGGAATCCGTACCCCAGCCACCAACGTAGGGAACGTCGGCTCTCCTCAGTATGCAACAATGCGCGCGTTGTGAGCACACAAAAAAGCAGAAATGCCGCAGCGTAGGGAATGTCCTTGATGATATTCACGGCGTTGTCCATCGCCATGGGCAGAAAAGCGTACAGAGCAAGCAGACAGTGGCGTACAGGCGAAGGAACACCTTCTTGGTGGAGTGCGGAAATACTGTAAGCCATTGCGAAGGATAGAAACAGCGTCTGTACCGCGGTGTAAAGAAATAAGCCGAAGGCGTCGCCGCCGATATGCGCGCCAAGCGTCACGAGGCTGCCCAATAAAAGCGTGTATGTGGGGGGATGATCGCTTGTCCATGCGATTTCACCGGTGTACTGTTGCAGTACGCGTCCCGCGTCCGCGGAGAGCGAACCGGGAAAATGTGCGAGGAAAGCGGGAATCCATAACAGCATAAGGATAGCCCAAGCAATCCAAAATTCTCGGTGAACAGCCTGCCTGTGAGAGGGAACCGATGGCAGACTGATAGGCGCTATCTTTGGCAGATGCAGTAACAGCCACTTCATACTGAGCAGAAACAAACTAAAGAATCCAAACGCCTTCAAAGAGAGAAACAGCAGGTGAAACTGGTTGGGGAAAGCCGCCATGGAGCCATCGTCTGCACGATAGGCTGCTCCGAGCGATGCGGCCGCCGCAAACAGCAGCGACAGCACAATGAGTTTCAGGCGATCCCCCCGCAACCACACAAAAGGTTTGAATACGCATCCCTGATAGAGTACGATTAAACCAATGCACAGAAGTGCAGCCCATATTTCCCTGCCTGATAAAGCGGAAAACGCATCGTGTGTCAGTGCCTGCAGGCTGAGGGATTGTGCCAGATCAACATTTACCAGCATCAGCGCCAGCGTGCCCGTCATGGCGAATAACACAATCACCAGCGCCTTGCACAAGCGTTTCATGGCATCTCTCTCCCATCAAAACAATAAAAGCCCCGCGCCAGCTTACCCCTGCTATGCGCGGTTGGGGCAGTGTACGCGGAGCGATAAGGGTTAAACCGACGGGTTATAATCAGGCTTTGCCGTTGCAACCCAGCACGTTCACGATCTTGTGGCGCACCATGGAACGGATGCCGTCCCGCGCATCGGTGAGGTACTGGCGGGGATCAAAGTGATCGGGATGCTCGGCGAAGTGCTTGCGAACTTCGGCGGTGAAGGCAAGGCGCAGGTCGCTGTCAATATTGATTTTGCAAACAGCCATGCTGGCAGCCTGACGGAGCATCGATTCCGGTACACCCTGCGCGCCGGGCATCACACCGCCGTACTTGTTGATCATCTCCACATATTCGGGGATGACGCTGCTGGCACCGTGCAGAACAATGGGGTAACCGGGCAGGCGCTTGCCGACTTCCTCAAGGATGTCGAAGCGGAGCTTGGGCTCACCCTTGAACTTGAATGCGCCATGGCTGGTCCCGATGGCGATGGCGAGACTGTCACAACCGGTGCGCTTCACAAACTCTTCCACTTCGTCGGGGTGGGTGTAAGAGCTGTCTTCAGCAGTTACTTTCACGTCGTCTTCCACACCTGCCAAACGACCCAGCTCGGCTTCGACGGTAACGTACTTTTTCTGGCTGTGAGCGTACTCCACAACTTTTTTGGTCTGGGCAATGTTTTCTTCAAAGGTCAAGTGGCTGCCGTCGATCATCACGCTGGTGAAACCGCCGTCAATGCAGCTTTTACAGGTTTCAAAATCGGGGCCGTGGTCCAGGTGCACCACGATGGGCAGATCGGTATCTTCCAGTGCGGCTTCGATCATCTTCATGAGGTAAACATGCTTGGCATAGGCGCGCGCGCCTTTGCTGACCTGTAGAATCACAGGTGCGTTTTCAAGCTTCGCGCCTTCGGTGATGCCCTGAATGATCTCCATATTGTTGACGTTGAACGCGCCGATGGCGTAACCGCCTTCGTACGCCTTCTTGAACATTTCCTGCGTATTGACTAACGACATATCGGGTGACCTCCTCCAAATGTTATCGACACATTATAGCAAATCCGTCGGCGCTTGACTAGTGCGGATTGATAATTTCGGAACAATGCCAAGGCTGTAAAATTTGCACCTGCCTAAGCGCGAGGTGTCAAATTATGATATACTGAAAACCGACCCCTCTAGAAAAAGGAGTGTTTGCGCATGGTGAGACGCGCTTTGATTTTAACTTTATGCTTTGTGATGCTGGCTACGACTGCTTTTGCCGAGGCCACCGTTACCCCCGCAGCGACGGAGGAACCTACTGTAGTAGAAGATTATGTGGAAGATGACGGTATGAGCGATGTCGTCGGGCAAGCTGATCAAGCATTGCCAAGCATCGAAGGGCTTACGCCGCTTTATACCACCAAGATCAAGTTGATGACGGCGACAGGTTCGGCTGCGTCTATCCGCGTGGCGCAGGATGAAACCAGTCAATCCCTTGGCACGGTCAGCAAGGACGAGGTTGTGACCATCTACAAGGTGTACCCCGCGTTCGTGCTGGTGGAATATGAAGGCATCGTGGGCTTTGTGAAACGTACCTGCATCGATGAAAATGTTACTACGCTCAACCCTGAAACCACGCCGCCCTACGGTGTAACGAAGATGTGTTATGTCGCCACTACGACTGATGTTACGCCCATCCATACCGACCCGAACGATAGCAGCACCACCTTCCCCATCATGGTACAGAAGGGGAACAAGATTGCGATTATTGAGTTTGTGGATGGATTTGCGAAGGTGCTGTACTGGCGCAGCTACGGCTATATTGACGCAAAACTGCTGACGGATCTCGTGGTGGTGTCGCCCACGGACGAACCCATGAGCGATGATACGCCCATTTCAGCGTTCAGTTCGTTCTTCAAGTACAATAACGGTGTCGTGCTTAACGATGGCCGCGTGAAGAACATCATCCGTTCCTGCGAACTGATGACACGGGTTATACAGCCGGGTGAACAACTCGACTTTAACGCTCAGATTGGCCCGTATAAAATTGCAAACGGATACTTCCCAGCGCCGGTGCTCATCAACGGCGGCAGCCAACCGGGTTATGGCGGTGGTACCTGCCAAAGCAGTTCGACGCTGTATAACACAGTGCGCCAACTGCCCAACATCACAGTTTTAATGCGTCGGCCTCACGGCCCCGGATGTGCACGATACCTGCCCATGCATCAGGACGCGGCGGTAGGTAACGAGAGCCTGAACTTTATTTTCCGGAACGATTACGATTTCCCCATCCGTATCCTTGCTGAAAGCAAGGGCGAAGGCGTGATCACGATCCAGATTTTCAAAGTGACGGAGTAAGTGAACGCTTGTAACATTCATCCGCAGTGGGTAAGTATTGGCAAGGGTATGGACGGCAGAACCCCGAGGGCAGCGACGTTCTCTTTGGTGTGTTTCACACCTGAAGTATAATGCGGCAAGGGAAGCTCGTTTCGATTTGAGTTTAGAACATGGCAGGTTGGATCGACGGTTCCAGCCTGCTTTTGCTTTCCATGGAATTTTGAAGCGAGGTTTCCATGCCTTTGTGTAAAGAAAATATAGTACCCGTCGAGACGGGACAAGGAATGCGAGCAAGACGAGCAATCGTAACCGGTAAACAAACCCGATAGAAAAGATAGGATATTGATTCAAACCTTAGCGAGTGTGTTATACTTACAGCGAGGCGATACCCTTCCATGCGGAAGCAATGCCTGGGCGGTTGCCGCCCAAACCCGTTACACACAGGAGTGCAAGCACTCACACCATAACTGCTCAATCAACAGGAGGCAAAGCATATGTCATTCACCATTGCAAAAATCCATGGTCGTGAAATTATCGATTCCCGTGGCAACCCCACCGTGGAAGCGGTTGTTACCCTTACAAACGGTGTGGAGGGTACGGCTTCTGTACCCAGTGGCGCATCCACCGGTCAATTTGAAGCGCTGGAGTTGCGCGATAAGGACCCCAAACGCTTTGGCGGCAAAGGCGTACTCAAGGCAGTAAGCCATGTGGATGGTGATATCCAGAAAGCGCTGTTCGGCGCGGATGCGTCGCAGACCGCGGCAATTGACAGCGCGATGATCGCGTTGGATGGTACCAAGGATAAGTCCAAGCTGGGGGCTAATGCGATTCTCGCAGTGTCACTGGCTGCGGCCAAGGCGGCTGCCAGCGCGGAGGGGGTACCGTTGTATCGTTTCCTGGGCGGCAGTGCGGCGCATACGCTGCCAGTGCCGATGATGAACGTACTCAACGGCGGCGCTCACGCGGCAAACAATATCGATATTCAGGAGTTTATGATTATGCCGGTTGGTGCACCTTCCTTCGCGGAAGGGCTGCGTTGGAGCACCGAGGTATTTCATGCACTGGCGGCAATTCTCAAAAAGGATGGCCTGTCTACTGCGGTGGGCGATGAGGGCGGTTATGCGCCAAACCTGCAAAGTGATGAGGAAGCCATCCAGTACCTGTTGCGGGCCATTGAAGCGGCGGGTTATAAGCCCTATAACGATTTTATGATTGCGATTGATGCAGCCTCCAGTGAGTGGAAAGGCGACCATGGTTACCTGTTGCCCAAGCATAAAACTACCTTCACGACGGATGGGCTGATTGACTACTGGAAAGGTCTTGTGGAGAAGTATCCCATTGTATCCATTGAGGATGCACTGGACGAGGAAGACTGGGACGGTTGGAAGAAGCTGACCGCTGTGCTTGGAAACAAGGTACAGTTGGTAGGAGACGACCTGTTTGTGACTAATACCGAGCGCCTCAAACGCGGCATTGATGCCGGAAGCGCCAACTCCATTCTGATCAAACTCAATCAGATCGGTTCCCTCTGGGAGACGATTCAGGCGGTGCAGATGGCGCAAAACGCAGGTTATACGGCGGTCATTTCCCACCGCTCGGGCGAAACGGAGGATACGACCATTGCCGATCTGGCGGTGGCGCTCAACGCCGGACAGATCAAGACCGGCGCACCCAGCCGCAGTGAACGCGTGGCGAAGTATAATCGGTTGCTGCGCATCGAAGAAGAGCTTGGGAAAGCGGCCAGTTATCCCGGTCGGAAGGCTTTCCGTCGGTAAATTTGGCCGTTAGCCTCAAAAGCAAGGCAAGCGTTGATTCGATTTGAGTGGGTTCAACAGGGAAGACGATTTTAGCCGGAGCTGCACCAAGCTCCGGCTTTTCTGTCCCTTGATTTTAATCTGAAAGATGGCTGGCGCTCAAAACGGATGTGACAAACAAGGAAGATAATACCGTCGTTGGAACATTCCGAAGAAAACAACGATACAGGCCGTTACAAACGGTTTTGTTAATGATAGTTCATGATTGTATCACTATACACAATGGGTTGATAAACACCGGTGATCTCTCTATGCTTCAACCGAATTAGGCAAGGGAGTCGAACCAAAGATACGCAATAACCCAGCCCTTGCAAACCATGGAAGGACAAAACATGGTTTGCAAAAATAGTCGCAAGTGTGTGCTGCGGCGATGGTGAGACATAGACATCGCTGCAGAAGATAACGGTGACACCGCGGAGATGCGTTAACAAATCGATCTATTTTTCTGCACTGGCAGTGTCGATGAAGATGATAAAATTCAAAATCATTTATCTTCTTTAACACATCTAACGCATGGATAACAGATCATTAGCGGTTTGTACAGCGAGCAGGTGATGTGGATGGTTCTGTTGCTGTGGACTCATTTGTGGCGTTCGCATTCATGGTCGTGGTGAACCGTTTGCCAGTTCGTACGTTTAGCAGACTGAGTATGGCGGTCGAGACAAGTAAAAGTCCGGCTGCCAGCAGCCAAAGCAGACGGAAATCGCCAGCAGCGCTTATAAGCCATGCAACAAAAGAAGCGAACAAACCGCCGATTTGCAGCACGAAGGAGAATAAGGATAGTATGCTTGCACGATGGCTGTTAGGGGCTTCGCGGTTGAGGAGGGTGCTTTCTACCACCCCGCCGCTGCCAAGAAGCAGGTAGGTGAGCATGTATATACCGGCAAACACACCGGCGTTGCCCGCAGGCATCAATAACAGAAGCGCACAGCCAAGCAAAGCCTTCAGGCACAGTAAAATCGGAATCCCGATCAAGGATGGGCGGTTCAGCATTCTTTCTGCTAACTTGCTGCCCACAAGAACGCTCATAAATCCGGCAAAGCTGACCGCACCAAAGAGCCATGCAGGCGCTGAATAGCCTGTGAGAGCCGGTTGCCAGTAGGTTTCCACCGTGAACATGGCAAACCCGGTCACCACTGCCAAAGGGAACAAAATACGCATCAATCCGGGTTGCACCAGAAATTTCATGCTTTGTTTCACCAGTGCGTTAAGCGTATGTTTTGAATCGGCCAACGGCATAAACGGATTCTGTGATTTGGAAATGGAAGAGTGAATCAGATTGCACGGTTTCTCGCGTACCGCGGTTAGTGTAAGTGCTAACATCAGCAGGTATAACATAAGGTTTATGCCAAGATTTCCACGATATGCCGTGCCGATGCCGGATAGCAGACCGCCTGCCAGCGCACCAACCGAAAGGCCGATGCTTTCGAGCATGGAAAGTCGTGCTGTTACCCTCACGAGCGCGGTGTCGTCCATCGCCTCATCGATCACCAGCGCATCAATGCTACCGGAGGAGAACGCCCGCCCAAGCCCATTGAATACCAGCGCCGCAAGAAGCATGGCGCTGCTTTGAGAAAACAGCAACAGGCCATAACAGCAAAGAGATAAAAGCACGGAAATTATGAACGAGATTCTTCGCCCATACCAATCGGCAAACAAACCGGTTGGAAACTCTGCGGCGATCACAGTGAACGAGTATGCGCCAATGAACAACGATAAATTTTGCAGAGTCGCACCATGCGCGAGAAGGGTAAGTGTGAATACTGGCGCTAGAATACCGGTGGAGAAGTTTTTAAGAAATATCAAAGCTTGCAGGTTTCTACGCATGGGGTTCCTCCGGAACAGGGTAGGCGATCAGCGCATACTCCCATGGTACACGCTCCGCAGATGCAATTTCATGCTGATGAAGAAACTCTCGTACTATTGACATGATTTCATTTGCTTCTGTATCGGTTAGCCTGGCGATACCCCATAAAACGTCGCCATGGGGGAGATTGGCGTTCACAGTGGCTTGATCTACAGCAATCGAAGACCTTGCGACGCCGCCGATCGTGGAGGGCAGCGGGATGGTGGGGTTGCGACTGTAATCCGAAAAACCACGCAACACCTCATTTACGCCGTTTTGGATTAAAGCGAAGCGTTGGGTCTCGAGCCCTTCCTCAACACCATAGCCGATGCGCACGGTAACGGGCAATGCATGATAAAAGTGCGCGGTAATCCCGTGGATGCGCTCGGTGTGACTTTCAGCCACCACGCCAAGGGTAACCAGTTTTTGAATGTGGTGCTGCACTGCCGAGGAAGAAATTCCCAATACGCCTGAAAGCTGTTTGGGGGTCATAGGTGAGCCCGCAATGGCTAGCGTTCGTAGTAGGCGTTGTCGTTGAGGGTTGATATAGATATCCAGTTCCTCTTTGCCTGAAAGCACGATTGGTTCCATAGCGTGAGCCTCCTTTATCGTTACACGAATAATAACATTACATGATGTGTAATGTCAATACAGATTGTTCTGTTTATCCATATGGTATTGATGAAGCGTATTAATAGGGTTGGATGGATGTAAATAGTATACTGACATTAAAATAGATATTCATCAATGAAAAATCAAGGTGATGCTGGAATCGTATAAAAAGGACACCTCATTGTTAACTTGAATTCCATGCAGAAAATGGGCCTGTAATCGCGATAAAAGGTTCGAGGGCATGTTTACGAAGAAAGGTACTGAACGCAGATATCAACAGCTCATAGAAAACAGCAAGAAACACATGACTTAACACTATACCAAGGCGCGCGTTTCGAACTTCATCAAAACAGGCAATTGGAGATGACAGATCACCAGACTACCATCAACCAAACGCCTATACCGTTCACTTCCGCACTGGCTGGCACCCGGGGCAGAGATACACTGCACCACCCATGTAGTTTTCCTTTATGATGTTTGTGCCGCAAACCGCACACACTGTGCCAAGCGTCAAACGGCTACAGCAGGTGCGGTAACCGCCGGGGTTTCCGTATAGGTCATTTTCTACATCGCGGCCACCAAGCTGTGTCATGGCGCGCAAAGTTTCAACCAAACATGTGTATAACTTCATAAACTCTGTGTCTGTGAGCGTGCTGATCTTCTGTTTGGGGTGCAGCCCCGCATGGTAAAGAATATCCTGCAAAACGCCGTTACCAAGGCCGGGCACGCGTTGTTCGGTTGCCAGAAATGCCTTGATGGATAGTTTTGGGTCATTTTCAGTGCGAAGACGACGAAAATAATCAACGCTGAACGCATCGGTCAATGGGGATGGTTTCTCACAGGCAGCCAGATAGTATGGGTTTTGGAAATCACCGTTAGAGAAAGCGTACAGACCGCCATACATCTGCACAGAGCAGCAAAGGGCGGAACCGCTGCCGAATTCAATCAGTAGTTGCTGTGTCTTTGGGCGTGGCTGATTCGCCGCTACAAAGCGCGCGTTAATGCCGTCGCACAAAAGCAGTTTCGCGGAGCCGAACGCAATTTCGACTTGTCCGCCACGTGCTTCGGCACCGTCAAGGGACAAACCGGAAAACAATGGCGCGTAGGCGGTGGGGTCGCCGTGAAACCAAGCGAATTTGTGAGGAGAAGCATTCACGATAACGGATTGCACGCGCTCACCTTTGAGCAGAGTATTGATTTGCTGCGCGATGACCTGCGCTTCCGGGATTTCCAACATGGCCTTTCCCTCCCTCGTCTAGCAACGATGCGCTTTTCGGCGAATACGGCGGATTTCTTTTGCGACAGAAATTTAACGGAAAACAGTGAAATGTCTGAGGAGGTTATATCTTTCGTCCAAAAGTGCGCTCACACTTGATCTGGAGCTATTGTAGCATTACCGTGGCATCACAACACGTATAGGCTGCGTGAAAAGCCTCAAAAATTGGAATGTCGACCGCAACATTGCCGATAAGGCAAAGGCAAGGCGCGTCCCAAGCTTTCCGCTTTAGACGCGCCTTGCCTTTATTTTAAAATCAACCCTTATACAAGGAATAAGGGTTTGTAGGCGTTTGCCTTACCGTACTACAAGCCGACCATCATCATCTGCATCCACGGTAATCGTCTGGTTGGGCACGATTTCACCGGCAACCAGCTTTCTGGCGATCAGCGTTTCCAGATGGCTCTGGATGTAACGCTTGAGTGGCCGAGCGCCATAGGCGGGGTCGAAAGCCGCATCTACAATCGCATCGACGGCTTTGTCACTGAGCTCCATATGGATGGACTGCTGTTCAAGGCGCTTGCTGAGGTTGCCTGCCTGCAGCCGCACGATCTGTACGATTTCTCCGCGCTCAAGAGGTTTGTAAAACACGATATCGTCAATACGGTTTAGAAACTCCGGGCGGAAACTGGTCTTGAGCATCCGCAGTACACCGTCGCGTGCAAAATCACTGATGTGGCCGTTCTCCAACCCCTCCAGCAGAAGCTGGGAACCGAGGTTGCTGGTCATAATGATGATGGTGTTCTTGAAATCCACCGTACGCCCCTGACTGTCGGTAATGCGTCCATCATCCAGCACTTGCAGCAGGATGTTGAACACGTCCGGATGCGCTTTCTCGATTTCATCCAGCAGCACCACACAGTAGGGCTTGCGGCGCACGGCTTCAGTCAGTTGGCCGCCCTCATCATAGCCCACATAGCCTGGAGGCGCGCCGATCAGACGGCTGACGGAGAATTTCTCCATATACTCGCTCATGTCGATACGCACCATGTTCTTTTCATCATCAAACAGGTTTTGCGCAAGCGCCTTGGCGAGCTCTGTCTTGCCCACACCGGTGGGGCCGAGGAACAGGAAACTGCCAATCGGGCGGTTTTCATCCGCGATGCCAGCACGGCTGCGCAAAATGGCTTCGCTAACTGTTTGCACGGCTTCGTCCTGACCAATCACACGCTGGTGCAGTTCCTCGGGAAGCTTGAGAAGTTTTTCACGGTCGCTTTCACGCAGACGGGTCACGGGGATACCCGTCCAGCGGCTCACGATGCGGTTGATTTCTTCTTCTGTTACTTTATCGCGGAGCAGAGAATTGTCACCACGCGTTTTTTCGGCGATCTCTTCTTCGGCGGCCAATTGCTTTTGCAGCTCGGGGAGCTTGCCATATTGCAGTTCGCTGGCTTTGTTCAAGTCATATTCGCGTTGCGCCTTCTGAATTTGAGCGTTAACCTGCTCAATGTCTTCACGCAACTTCTGCACTTTGGTGATGGCGCTCTTTTCATTTTCCCAGCGCGCCTTCATGGCGGAGAACTCCTCGCGCAGCTTGGAAAGCTCTTCTTCAAGCGCTTCGCTGCGGCGGCGGCTGCCCTCGTCCTCTTCCTTTTTCAGACTCATCAGTTCGATTTCCAGTTGCATGATGCGGCGCTGCTTTTCGTCCAGTTCCGAGGGCAGGCTGTCAATCTCGGTGCGGATCATGGCGCAAGCCTCATCCACAAGGTCGATGGCCTTATCCGGCAGAAAACGGTCGCTGATGTAGCGATTGGAAAGCACCGCGGCAGCCACAAGCGCGGTGTCGGTAATCTTTACGCCGTGGAACACTTCATAGCGTTCTTTCAGACCACGCAGGATGCTGATGGTATCTTCCACACTGGGCTCGTTTACCATTACGGGCTGGAAACGCCGCTCCAATGCCGCATCTTTTTCGATATACTTGCGATATTCGTCCAGCGTGGTTGCACCGATCAGATGCAGCTCGCCGCGCGCGAGCATAGGCTTCAAAAGGTTTCCTGCATCCATGCTGCCTTCGGTACGACCCGCGCCAACAATGTTGTGCAGTTCATCGATAAACAGAAGGATTTTCCCATTGGATTTTTTAATCTCTTCCAACACAGCCTTCAGGCGTTCTTCAAACTCGCCGCGATACTTCGCTCCAGCGATCAGCGCACCCATGTCGAGGCTGAACACCTTCCGATCCCGCAGACCCTCGGGTACGTCGCCACGAACGATTCGCAATGCAAGCCCTTCGGCAATGGCCGTTTTACCGACGCCCGGCTCACCGATCAGTACGGGATTGTTTTTTGTTTTTCGGGAGAGGATGCGGATGACACTGCGGATTTCGTTATCGCGGCCGATCACGGGATCAAGCTTTTGGTTGCGTGCCAGTTCCACCAGATCCTGCCCGTACTTTTTTAGCACGTCATAGGTGTCTTCGGGCGTTTCACTGGTAACGCGGGTATTCCCCCGCACCGTTTGCAGCGCTGTCAGAAAGCCCCGGTCGTCAATTCGCTGGTCGCTCCAGAGCTGCTTAAGCCCCGGACTTGGCTTGCGAAGCAGCCCGAGGAACAGGTGCTCCACGCTGATATATTCATCCTTCATCTGCTGTGCAGCTTCGCGAGCGGCGACAAGCGCGCGCTCTACATCCGCGCCAATGTAGATTTTATCGGGTTCGCGGCCACTGCCCGTTACCTTGGGGATGCGGGCGATCAACATTTCCAGGCGAGAATCGATGATGTCCGTATCCTTGCCCATTTTCGTTAACAGTTGAGGAATCAATCCCTGCGGGTCCTGTAAAAGAGCGCGTACAAGATGTTCCTGCCCGACCTCCTGGTTTTGGTATTCCACGGTCATTTGTTGTGCGTCGTTGAGTGCGGTGCGACTTTTTTCGGTAAATTGTTGGCTTGTCATATGCTGACCTCCGATCTGCGGGTAAGCCCGTCGTTCATTTAAGGATATTTATGACAAAACACAGCACGAAGGGAGGTGGACGGAACCGCCCGATTGGCCACTGTCGACGGAAGAGAGACCGTCGAGCCGCCTCGGGGCAGAAACAGGAACCGACCCAACCCAAACGACTGCGCTTGAAAATGAAGGTCTCGATGGAACTAAGCGGCGCAAAGCACGTATAATTCGATCGAAGATAATTTGACTTACTTTGACCTTCGTGCTAATTATAACGCTATATCCAGCGTTGTCAAGAGGTGATGAAAAGTTTTTTATGTTCAGGATGTAAGACTACAATACATATTGGACACGAAAGAAAAAGGATGAAGGATAAGGCGAAAACCGGTATAGTTGAGTTGCAAGAAACAACACTACCGAAAGGAGCCTTACCCTTCATGAATAGCATAACACAGGACATGAGG
>Ga0302289_1000223_pt1 | contig 29769 bp, 27 predicted proteins | sample III_Fen_N1_2_FD_194552 | JGI IMG/M metagenome (GOLD analysis project Ga0302289, IMG submission 194552) | Peat permafrost microbial communities from Stordalen Mire near Abisko, Sweden - III_Fen_N1_2 | ecosystem: Environmental > Terrestrial > Soil > Wetlands > Permafrost | place: Sweden: Abisko... | reverse complement strand
CATCGGGGAATCGAAACGATAACGTATATGTTTGACGGAAGTATCAATAATGAAGATACGCTCGGACATACGGAATGCGTTAAAGGCGGTTGCTGCCAGTGGATTACGGCAGGATGCGGAATTCTTCATAACGAAATACCGGTAAAATCCTCGCATATGTATGGATTCCAGCTTTGGCTAAATATGCCCGCCTCAAAAAAAATGATGATGCCCGTATGCAGGGAAACCGGACCGGATGGCATTCCCTTTATCACGGAAAACGGCTCGCGGATCTCGGTCGTCGCCGGTTCTTTCCTTGGAAAATCCAGCGCGATTCAGGGACAATGCGTTGACGCAACGATACTCGACATCGCGCTTGACGCAGGAGCCATAATAGGTATTCCGGTCACGGTAAAAAACACCGTTTTTGTGTATATTCTCGAAGGATCACTCTCATTTAACACCGAAAACGGCAAAAAATCGTTAGGCCGCGGAAACGCCGTGCTGTTAACTGACGGAGAAATGGTGGATCTTTCGACAACATCCGAAACCGGAGCCCGATGCGTTCTTTTCTCGGGCGCGCCCTTGCATGAGCCGATAGCCTGGGGAGGCTCAATCGTAATGAACACCGCGGAAGAACTTGATCAGGCATTCGCCGAACTGGAAGAAGACAGGTTTATTACCGTGGAGTACGTCGAAGAGTAGCCATTTCCCAAATCCGCTCCTGACAAAGCACGCAGTCTCTGCTACACTTCGTGCTTTCGAGGAGCGTTACGTGGTCAAACTCTCGCTTATTCGCGTCGCCTACGGCGAGCGGGTCATACTGAACAATGCGGATTTTCTCATCAGAAGCGGCGATAAAATAGGTTTGGTCGGTCCAAACGGAGCGGGTAAAACCACTCTGTTCAGGGTAATCGCCGGCGAAGAAAAACCGGACGCAGGAAGCCTCGCCGTCGATCCCGGAACGGTGATCGGATATTTTTCGCAAGACGTCGGAGAACTATCGGGCAGATCGGCGCTTGCGGAAGTTCTCTCGGGCGCCGGCGACGTTTACGAAATCGGGAAACGCCTCGCGGAATTCGAGCATCGTATGGGAGACCCGAAGGCGGTACCCTTAAGCGACGCTGAAATGGAAAGTTACGGAGAGCTGCAAAGCGAGTTCATGCACCGCGAGGGATACGATCTCGAAAACCACGCGGAAGCCGTGCTCTCAGGACTGGGAATCGGTCCGGACCGATTTAACGAACCTGTCGAACATTTTTCGGGCGGATGGAAAATGCGCATCGCCCTCGCGCGAATACTCGTCCTTAATCCTGATGTCCTTCTGATGGACGAACCGACCAATCATCTTGACGTCGAGTCTATCGTATGGCTTGAAGAATGGCTGAAGGAATTCAAGGGTGACCTCGTCATGACGAGCCATGACCGGGAATTCATGACGCGCCTTTGCACTCGCACGGTCGAGGTCGCCTCGGGAGCTGTCACTGCCTATTCGGGCGACTATGATTTTTATCTCCATGAGCGCGAAATAAGAAGGGAACAGCTCGTCGCGACTTTCAACCGCCAGCAGGCGCAGTTCGCGAAAGACGAAGAGTTTATCGCCCGTTTTTCCGCGCGCGCTTCGCATGCGTCACTTGTACAATCGCGGATCAAGGCCCTCGAAAAAATCGAGCGCGTCGTGCTTCCTCCCGATCCCAAGGCAATGTGCGTTCAGTTTGCCCCTTGTCCGCGAAGCGGCGACCAGGTCGTCGTCATGAAGGACTTGGGAAAAACCTGGAACGCCCACGTATCAGCCGGAAGCGCAAGGCATCAGGCAGGGGAAAAAGTAAGCGGGGACCATCCGGTATTTTCGGGCTTGACGGGAACGGTATCTCGGGGCGACCGCATAGCGCTCACCGGAGTGAACGGCGCGGGAAAATCCACTCTTTTAAAAGTAATCACCGGGCTTACCGACGCGACCGCGGGCAGCGTCACGGTCGGCGCCAGCGTGCGCATGGGATACTTCAGCCAATATTCTTCCGACGTACTAAACCCGAACCGTACCATATATGACGAAGTTTCGGACCGAATTCCTCTCGCGACGGTCGGAACGGTCAAGGGCATCCTCGGCGCTTTCCAGTTTTCGGGAGACGAGTCGGACAAAAAGGTCGGCGTTCTTTCGGGCGGCGAAAAAAGCCGCGTCATGCTCGCATGCATGCTCTCGGTCCCGGTCAACTTCCTCGTACTCGACGAGCCGACGAATCACCTTGATATCCAGAGCCGCGAGGTTCTGCTCGAGGCACTGCGGCGTTTTGACGGAACGATCATGATCGTGAGCCACGACCGCTATTTCCTCCGCCATCTCGCAACCCGCGTTTTTGAAATTGACCATGGCGCGCTAAACGTATACGAAGGCGATTACAACTACTATCTGGAAAAAACTTATGCCGGTTCTTCGTCCTGATAGGTAAGGTACACTTCCTCGAAACGGCCGATGTTCGCGAGCATGATCTCCGCCATGATCGGGTCAAACTGTTTGCCCGCGCCATCGCGAATTCTTTTCTCGGCTTCCCGCATCGCCATCGCCGGCTTGTATACGCGTTTCGAAAGAAGCGCGTCATACACGTCGGCGAGCGCCATGATGCGCGCCTCGAGGGGAATCGCCTCTCCCGATATTCCTTCGGGATAGCCCTCGCCGTTCCACCACTCGTGATGATAGAGGCATATGCGGTAAGCCATGCGAAAAAGTTCCGAGCCGCTTTGCCTGATCACCTTTTCCATCATCGACGCGCCTATCGTGGTATGCACTTTCATCTTTTCGTATTCCGCGGCGCCGAGTTCCTCGGGCTTGAACAGAATCGAGTCCGAGATGGCGACCTTTCCCACGTCATGGAGAGGAGCCGCCTGATAGAGACCGTCGATAAATGACGGAGTGATCTCGCCTCTGAATTTTTCATGCGAGGAGAGAAACTCGGCGAGCAGGACGCAGTAATGCCGGGTGCGCTCGAGATGGGCGCCCGTTTCGGGATCGCGGGACTCGGTCATGTTCGCGAGGGCAAAAATCAAAGCGCGGTAAGCGCTCAAGAGTTCGTTCGAAGTTTTGTGAACGAGGGTCGAATATCGCTTGGTCATTATTTTCGCGATGCGCTGCGCCATGATCGGATCCTTATCAAGAAGGGAATCGAAAGCCTCGCTGTCCAGCTGCAGGCACTCTGTCTCCTCGAGCGTCCGCACCGTCGCCGACCGCACGTCGTTCGAGATGAGAGCCATTTCCCCGAACACGGCTCCAGGCCCCTTGCGGTCAAGCTCGCGCTGCCCCCATCCCATATTGCTCGAAACGGAGACGTTACCCTCGACGATGATATACATGGAATGCCCGACGTCCCCCTCGCGGCAAATTACCAAATCGGGGGCAAACGTAACGCTCTTGAGGTGACTCGCGATGCGTTCGAGTGAAGAATTCGCGAGACCATAAAAAAGATCACTCGTTGAAAGGACTGATATGACGTCGACCATTTGTAAGCGGTGCCCCCGTTTCTGCATTATCGGGCTATTCCCCAAAGATGGCAAGATGTTTTCCCCGACAAACAAACATTATGGCAAATGTTCGGAAATATCGGTATAGTTACCCTATGATCGAACAAATACGAAAAGATTTGATTAAGGCTCTCGAGGGACTTTTTACCGGAGCTAATCCCGGAGAAGACGCGATTCTCGTAGTCGGGTGCAGTACAAGCGAGATAGTCGGAGAAAAAATCGGTACGGATGGAAGGGACGACGTAGCAAGGGCTGTCTTCGACACTCTGCGCAAGTTTTGCCGAAAAAAGAAAATACGACTTGCGGCCCAGTGCTGCGAGCATTTAAACCGATCTCTCGTGGTGGAAAAAGAAACAATGAAGCGCTTTGCGTTGAATCGGGTAAACGCCGTTCCGCAAAAACACGCGGGCGGAGCCTTTGCCACGGCCGCATGGAAAGACATGAAAGAACCCGTTCTCGTCGAAAGCATCGCGGCGGATTTCGGCATCGATATCGGCGACACGCTGATCGGAATGCATCTCAAACCGGTGACGGTTCCCGTGAGAGTTGGCGTAAAAAAAATCGGGGAAGCTCATTTGGTTCTCGCCCGAACCCGGTGCAAGTATGTCGGCGGCGAGCGTGCCGTGTATGATCCGGATCTGGCATAAAAAAAAATAAACAAATTCTCGGGTAACGCCCTTGCTTCTGTTTTAATAGCATGCTATATATTACATAGCGCGCTACCATTTTAGAAGCAAGAGATCGCTCAAAGGAGTTATTATGCCAGTAATCAACATTTCAATGCACAAAGTCAACGATCAGATTAAAACTGATCTCATTCGCCGCCTGACGGACACGTCCGTCGAGGTAACCGGAATCCCGGCAGATAAGTTCACCATTTTGATCGACGAAATGGACGACTGTAACATCGGACTCGGGGGCAAAACGCTTAAAGAAATTAAAGCCGCGAGATAATCGGAGCGGCAAGGAAAGGAACTGTCTTGATCGCACAGATCCTTTCCCTTAAGCCTTAGCGCATGACGTTACCGTCAGTCAGGGAAACCTGATACGTGTTGCCAAAGTTCATATCAATACAGTTATTATACGAACCCAATAATGCGGTATAAAAGTGGGCCGTATTTGTCTTTGTCAAACCGGTAAAAGTAAAATTCTCGAATACGATTTTCTCCGAGCCGGCATAGACCGTGGACTTTTCGGTAGCCCGCCAATAATCTTCGGTAAAAGCTTCGTTTGCCGTCCGGCCATACCATACGCCAACCAACATTGAGGGCTGCAAGCGTTCAGCTACAACCTGAACCATCAGGGTATAGCTCATGGTCGCGCCGTCATACCTTACCCGCGCCTCGCTTACTCCGACATTACCTCCGACAGCGCCGTTTTGATATCCGATGGGCTGAAGAAAGGAAAAAAGAGGATCGCCCGAATTGCATACCTTATAATACCCCATAGCCCCGTTGGTATCATTATAGTCATCCGAAAGCCAGGAAGCATCGATAACGAACAAACAATAGCCCGCGTTCATGGTACCTTCATAATCGGTATAGTTGACTCCGTCATACAGTTTGCTCAGCCAGAAATATCGCCATTGTTGGATGTTGTAATCCCAGTATTTGACGTCAACGGATGTAGGTGATGAATAATTTGTGCTTTTTCCCTTTAGCGTATGTACTTTGAAATGGATCATTTCCACGCCTGATGTCGAGGTCTCGGGTCTGGCATAGACCAGCCGAACGGGCCAATTGGTCGTTACTACGGCGGAGCGGACAGCCGTTACCGGAATAGCAGGATCAGGATACGCCGAGGTCAGTGAATCCTTACTTCCGGCAGTGACAGGATTTGAACAACCCATGAAAATTGAAAAAGTTAGAATTCCGGCAAGTACCAGAGCCATAGTCTTGACAATTGCTTTTTGAAGCATTCTTTTTCTCCTTGTTGCGTTTTTTTCTCGATCAGTTATTATCCGGCAACGCCGGATCTGTAAGTGTTGTCTCTATTTCTGAATGTGTCAAACGAAAAAACATACAAAAAAAAATACAGCGGAAATTGCAGGTTGTTGATTGCCAGGCTTTTCAGACCGGGGCAACTCGGGGTACTATCAAAATATGTCACTGCCAAAACCCGGAAAAAAAGTAAGGGGATCCGACTCGGGAACTCCGATGAACGCTCTGTTCGACCTCTTGGGCCGAAGGTGGGCATTGGGAGTTTTGTGGAATCTTGGTCAGGGACCTGCGACTTTCCGCGAGTTGCAGGAACGCTGCGGAGGCGTGTCTCCGTCCATACTGAACAGCCGGCTGAAAGATCTCAAGGATTCGGACATTATCGAACGCACGATTGAAGGATACTGCCTGACCGAACGGGGCAGGGAATTGCGCGAGATAATCGTGCCGATCGGGAAGTGGTCAATCACGTGGTCCGAGGAAGTCTTTCAATATATCAAACCCGGACGCGAACGGGTGCTTAATGACAACTTTAAGGCAAAATAGCGCAACTTCCCCGATCAGTCCCTGTCTGAAGTTATATGACAGAAACAAAAAAACGTTATTCAACCGGCGAGGAAATCGCCAACGCGACGACTCATGGCGTAGGCGCGGCTCTTTCCATCGCAGGACTGGTGCTGCTGGATATCAAGGCCGTGCTTTTCGCGCCCGTCGAATACAAAACGCAATACATCGTCGGATTTACCATATTCGGCGTTTCGCTGATTATCCTGTACCTCGCCTCGACGCTCTATCATGCGCTGACGAATCCGCTCGCAAAAAAAGTCTTCGGCATTTTCGACCACGGCTCTATTTACCTGCTGATTGCGGGAACCTATACCGCCTACTGCCTCACGGCATTGCATGGCCCCGTAGGATGGACGATATTCGGTATCATATGGGCGCTCGCGATAACGGGGATTACGTTTTATTCGATCTTCGGCGCGAAGATGCGAAGGCTCTCCGCCATCACCTATATACCGATGGCTCTGATCATTCTCGGCGCGGGGAGTACTGTGAAAGCAAGCCTCGCCGCCATAAGCGGAAACAACCTAAGCTGGTATTTTCTTTTAATCGGCGGCGCCTGCTATATAGTAGGGACCGCGTTTTACGCGATGAAGAAAGTCAAATGGACGCACTTCGTGTGGCACCTATTCGTTATCGCCGGAAGCATCATGCATTTTTACTCGGTGTTCTTGAGCATCTGATCTGAATCTCTGAACTGACCTTGACCACGCGGCAAACGGTTCCGTTTTCAAAGGATGGCCACTCCTCCAGGAACAGGGGAGTTTCCCGCGAAACGGGTTCTATCTCCAAAAGGAACTCGTGAGGCTTGTGCGGGCCAAACCGTTTTAACCCGATATCCCAGGGAAAGCCGGGTCCAAGGTAAAAATTGTCCGCGATCAATTTTCCGCGTTCTCCGGATTGTTTGATTTCATATAAGCACGCCGTATCACCCTCATATTCGATAGTAAGAAAGCAATCCTCTGCGTCCCACTCCGGCACCGAAAGGACGTAGCGCCGGACGCTGATTTTGTCGGCAGTAAGCTCGTCCGCAATCTGCTTCACTGAAACTTCCGGTCCGCTCTTTCGCGTTAAAACAGAAACGTCGCTTCCTTCGACAAGAAGATCTCCTCGCTCGATAATCAGTTCTTCGCCGACCTTCCAGGCATCAAGTGCTTCCCTCCGGCTCAATGTCCTAACCTCAGCGTCATCGGGTTTTTTCCCGTTCCTGAAACAGTACAGGCTTTCGACTTGACCTTCCGCAAGTAAACGCTCGGCATGGGCGAACGCGGTATAAAATACATAGACCGGTTTTTCCTTCCGGAGGACGCACAGGGGTGTCACGAGAGCCGTTTCGAGAATCGCGTTTCCGACCGCCATATTAAAAGGCAGAAAAAAATAATCGCGGTCTATAACATCGACAAGAGGGAAAGCTACGCGCACAGGCTCATTGCCGCGCGAGGCGAAGGCGATATCAATTTTGAAAACGGTATCAGGGTGAGGCTCTTGCTTCCGGCCACGCTGATAATTATTCACGAACAAATAACCGGAACTACCGTTATGCCTGAATGAATGGCGCAGGCCCGTTTTATCGGCAGGGAACTGGGGATTGTCCGGCGGAATATCCGCTTTCATCCTGCAAAGGTCGGAACCGAAATCGCGAAGGAACAGGGCGAGAAGTTTCAGCTCGCGGTACGTCGGCGACAACTGTCCGTACTCGCGTATAGGCGCGCGAAAATCGTAGGAGAGCTCGGGCAAATCGTTTACCGATCCGCTTTCCTTTGTCTCCTGCAATGTCGTCAGCTTGCCTTCAGGATTGGTGCCGCCATGGTACATATAATAACCGAGAAGATTGACGCCGCTTCCCAACTTGACGAGCGACATTGCGCCGATATCCCCTGCGGTCGCGACGGGCCTGCGATGTCTGGTAACCTGAAGGCCGCCGCCCAATTCCGCCGTAAGATAGGGAAACTTCGCAAGGTCAAACGTGATGCCCCGGCCGAAGCCGTAATCGCTTCCGATATTATGATCGTTGCGCTCGTGCGTGAAAATATAGTTTCCGCTCGGCTCTATCTCGGTAAGGCGCTGGTCCCAGGGCGCTTCGCAATAACCGCCCATGACGGGAAGAAGCCCTCCGGTGACCGCACCGCCCCAACCGGTTGCGGTATACAAGGGAACGATAAATCCTGCGTCGCGGGCTAAGACGGCTAGCGTGCGCATGTGCTCTTCGCCTTCTTCGCCCGAAAGTCCGCCGCAATGTCCGAACTCGTTTTCAATCTGCACGCCGATTATCGGACCATGCTCGCGATCATTGTTGCTGTCCTGAAAAAGCAAACCTTCGACCTGAGAAAAAATCATTCGATAGAATTTTCCTGTTGCCGTAAAATAACCGCTGTCGTTTGTCCGAACGTGAAAGTTTTTTTTCAAAAGCCAATCAGGGAAGCCTCCGTTGCGAACTTCCCCGTGACTCCATGGCCCTATGCGCAGCATCAGACTCAATCCGCACTCGGCGCACGTTTCGACGAACGCCCGTAAATTTCGATTTCCGGAAAAATCCTGCTCGCTCTCTATCTCCTCATGGTGAATCCAGATGACGTATGTCGATACTACGTCGATTCCTCCCGCCTTCATTTTGCACAAAGATTCTTTCCAATACTCCGACGGATATCGAGAATAGTGTATTTCTCCCATCACGGGAAACCAGGGATCTCCGTTTTTTGTCAAGTAGCTGGGAGTAAATCCATATGACTCCATTTTATCTTCCTTTTGTATAAATCATTTAGCGGGCGACAAAGCAAAGTCGTCGAGCGATCCCCAGCCTTTCGCGTCGCATTCAATCGAAGCGCCAACGGTCACATTTCCGTCACCGACAGAAATATTATTTATCGTCGGATTCCGGAAATTGCGCCATCCATCAACATCGGTTTTAATCGTATATTTTTTCCCGCCAGAAACGGCAAAGATTTGCATGTTCTGATTCTTTGCGTCGCCTCCATGAATGGCGAGACTGAACTTGTACGTTCCCGGAGCAAGTCCCGTTACGGTTTGTTCGACCGTGAACGAAACAATATCCTTTGACCAAAAATGCAGTGATTTGCTTCCGGTCTTTGCATCGCCTGGCTTGTCCTGCACAAAAAGCTCGGTTGTCTTCCCACCGACATTTTCTATTTTCCACATTGAAATATCGGCATCCTCAAAACTCGCATTCTCGACGTAGTTTTTTTCAACGATTGAAATTTTCGCTTTTGCTTTCATTCCGTCAGATGTCGTGCCCGACACGAGATACTCCGCAACTCCGCGCCGGCTCATTTCCGAAATAGCGACAGGCCGCTGGAAGGCGTCGTTCGCGTCCGCCGCGTTCGCTTCGCTCCCCGAAAGATAGCCGTCGGCGTCCCAAACAACGGGCTCTTGCTTGCGCTCTCCGTCGTTGTACAGAACCGTCGCGGTATCCGGGAGCGCAACCTTGTCTCCGATTCTCGTGCGCAAGGATATTTCGTCCACCGCGTCCGGGAGCACAGCCGTGACGGCGCCCGTGTTTACGGCGTTCCATGCGGCGAGAGACGCGAGCGGTTTTCCGTTAACATCAAACAAAGCCTGATTGTCCCAAGATGACCCGCCAAAAAATTTTCCCGCGTCCGCAGGATCGTATTCGGAGGCAAAACTCGAAGCCCAACCGGAACCATCACGCTCCCAGAGCTTCTGCTTCGACTCCGTGTCTTTGCCGGGAACGGGGAGCCATGCGGGTTCCCAATAGTAAAGACCGATAGCGTCTTTCCCGACCGCATTGACCGCGGCAATTGCTGAACGAAGAGCGTCGGATTGTCCCTGCACGGTAAACGGCCAGGGTTTTGCGCACATCGTAGATGCCGAAATCGTATTGGGGAATCCGTCTCCGTCCTCATCCGTATACGCATACGAGAATTCCGCGCACAGTACTTTCTTCCCCGAAAGGGCAACGACTTTCTTCAAGACTGCTGTGAGATTTTCTGCAGTTCCATGCCAATAGGGATACCAGGACGTCGCAAACACATCGTAATCAACTTTCTGGTTTTGCAATATCTGAACATACCGCTCGTACTCACCGTCTTTTTCGGGATTGGTAAAATGGATCGCCACCTGCATTTTGTGATGTTTCGATTTTGAGACTTCGCGGACGGCGCGGCTGCCCGCATTAAACAGTTTGCAGATTTGTATCCAGTTATTTTCGCCGCAGAATGCGGTCGTCGTCTCGTTTCCGATCTGAACCATGCGCACGTCGATTCCGGCCGAAAGCGCCTGAACGAGACAGTCCTTCGTATACGCATAAAGGGCCGTTGCCTTCTCGTCGACTGACATGTCCTTCCACGCGCGAGGAGCCTGCTGCTTTGACGGATCGGCCCAAAAATCGGAATAGTGAAAATCAAGCAGAACCGGCAATTTATACGCGGAGGCCCGCTTGCCGATCGCTATCGCGGTCGCGATATCGCAGTTTCCCCCGCCGTAGCCGTTTCCCCTTTCGTCGAATGGATTATTCCACACCCGAATGCGTACGCCGTTAACGCCGTTATTTTTTAGGGTCTTGAAAATATCCTGCGGATTGCCCGAAGTATCGCGAAACACAACGCCGCTTTTTTCAAGCGCCAATACGCTCGAAACATCCACGCCTTTGATAAAGCCCGCATTGAGCGCATCAATTCTTTTCACAAAAATCCCCACATCGCCGGATACGCTGGCGGTAGTTTTGCCCGTGCCGCCGGCGCCGGAGGCTTTATCGTTCGCCGTACCATTGGCCGTTCCGGCGCGCCCGCAACCCGAAACCAGCAAGACGAGACATGCCGCACAGGCGAGAAATCCGTACTTTTTTTTCATCGTTTTTATTCCTTGACCGCGGATCCGCCGAAGCTTGTTATCATTATTTTTTGGGACAGTATAAAAAAGATAACAAAGGGTATTGCGACGAGAAGAGAACCGGCGGCGAAATTGGTGAACTCGTTTTTCTTCTCGGTCACGAAACTGAAAAGCCCAAGCGCGAGAGTCTGCTTGTCTACGGAACGCAACACCATTTTGGGGAATATAAAATCCATCCAGGGCGCGGTGAAGCTCGCGATCGCAAGGAACGTAATAATGGGCTTCGCTATCGGCATGATGATAGTCGCGTAAATCCTGAAATGCCCCGCGCCGTCGATTCTTGCGGCTTCGTCAAGATTCCTCGAGACGGTATCCATATAGCTTTTTACAAGCCAGGTATTGTAAGGTATGTTTCCCGCGACGTACACGAGAACGAGGCCCCAGAGCGTGTCAAGTCCGCCGATGCGCAAAAGAATTACGTAGATGGCGACCATGCCGACGAACGACGGAAAAATCTGCAGGATCAAGAGGGACATCATCATCGTTTTCTTAAAAAGGAAATGGAACCGGGAAAACACGTACGCGCCCAGGGACGCAATGACGACCGTCGCCGCGGACGTCGCGGTCGCGACGATCAGCGTATTGACGAACCATTTGCCGTATTCGGAACCGGTAAAGAGAAATATAAAATGCTTCGCGGTAAAACCGTCGGCGAACGGAATGATATTCAGGGACGCGATTCCGTTTCCCGGAGAAAACGAGGCGCTGACTACGTATACCAGGGGATAAAGAACCGCGAGCGAAATGATGATAAAGACAATCATGATTATCGTCTTGTTCAGATTTTCGAGAGCCCGTGCCTTGTTCATACCTCACCTTCCTTGTATGCCTTCGTCCGCCGGAAATTGAATATGGCGAACGGGGCCAGCACGATGAAAATCATAACGGCAATTACCGACGCATAGTTATATTTCAAAAGAATTATCGTCAGCTTGTAAATCCAGGTTACCAGAATATCCGTGCCTCCGGCGCTCGTCGTCGTGCTGTCGACTACGGTCGGATTACCCCCGGTCAGGAAGAAAATAGTTCCGAAATTATTTATGTTAAACGTGAACGACATAATGATTAGGGGCATGGTCTGATACAAAACAAGAGGTAGCGTGATGTGCTTTAAAACCTGAAAACGGTTTGCTCCGTCGATACGCGCGGCCTCGAACAGATCCTGCGAAACGGCAGTCATCGTACCCATCGCAAGAAGCATAAAATAGCCGAACCCCGCCCAGAGATTGACGGTTATGCAGGTAATCTGGGCCAAAACAGGATTCCCGAGCCAGGGAATGGGAGTCGAGAGAAAGCCCAGCGCGGTGAGAGTTCTGTTTACCGTGCCAAACGTCCCGTTCAGCAAATTCCTCCAGACCAGCATGCTGACGACAGCAGGCACGGCATAGGGTAGGATAAAAATAATGCGGAACAAGGGGGCGATTTTTATTTTGCTTTCTTTCAGGAGCACTGCGATCAACAGCCCGCCGAAATAGCACGTCAGCGTCGCGCCGAATGCCCAGATCAAAGTCCATGTCGCAACGCGGGCAAAGCCCGCCGACCATGAAGCCTCTCCTCCGAGGAGAGTTATAAAATTATCGAAGCCGACCCAATCGACAGTGTTATTGGGCGGGATATTGTGCGGAGCCGAATAATTCGTAAACGCGACGCAAACCGAAAACAACAGCGGCACGATAACGAACACAAGAATCATGATAAAACTCGGCGCGAGGCCAAATATCGGAAATGCCTTTCCGAGAGTCGTATTGAACGACGCCGACTGACTGCTGAACTTTTTTTTCCGGCAGTACTCATCGTAGGACGCTGTGGCGCTTTTAATTGAAAGCGCGTATACGATCGCGAAAATGGCAACGATAGCCAAAATGAGAATGCCGTCTATGAGCATAAAAATGGAATTGTCCCTCTGCATGATGGGCAAGTCCGGCTGGGGAGATCCCAGCGTTATCAAATCGATTAGCTTCTTGACGATCAAAGGCGAAAAGAGCAGAAAAACAATTTCTGTCACTGCAAAGAAAATTCCCTTTACGTAATCCTTCAGGTACAAGAGGTGCCCCATACCCATAAAGCAAGACGCGGCTATTTTTATTTTCCTGCGGGCACTTCCGTCGACGCGCAATTCAGAAGCCATGGTTCCTCCAGCGGCGGACAGGAAAAGAAGCCTTGCTTCCTTTCTTGTCCGCGCACAATCATTTAACAGATGAAATTATTTCTTTCCCAAAATCGCCGCGTTACACGCGTCGAGCTCTTTCTGTACGTCGGCGCCGTCCCAGATATTCTTGCTGGCGCTGTTCATCGCTTCCCAGTATGCGCCCATCTGCGGAACGGAAGGCATCGGGAACGCGTATTTCAGCTGGGCTACGAAACCGGCCATATACGGACTGTCAACCGGGGTATCGATCGACGGGAGTGCTCCGGTAATTTTGAAGCGAAGCTGCTGCATTTCGGGAGTGAGAAGGAACGCAGCAAAAGCCGCGGCTTCTTTCGGTTGCTTGGAGTACGCGGATACGAACATCGCGCGGGTTCCCGAGAAAGACGCTGCGGGAGTCGAGTCTCCGGGCAGAGACGGAAGAGGCGCTACGCCAAAGTCTACGCCTGCGTCTTTGAACGGAACGACGTTCCAAAGTCCGGTGATGTGCATTGCGGCTTTTCCGGCGCCGAACGCGGCGTCGGCGACTGCGGTCGTCAGGTCAGCAGAGGGAACTTTCAGCGCGGATTTGAGACCCTGGAAGAACTTCATGCCCTTGACGGATTTTTCGGAGTTGATGTTCGTCGTGCTTGTATCGGTGCCAGACGGCCCAAACAAACGATTTCCGTCGCTTGTCGTAAAGATGATAGTGTAATAAGCGTTGCCGACATCCATGATAAAACCGTACTTGCCGGAATTGGCTGCGTTGAATTTCTTGGCAAACGCGGCAAGGTCATCCCAGGTCTTCGGAAGATCGGCTTCCTTGATTAAAGCCTTGTTGTAAAAGAGCGCATAGGTTTCCGCGGACAGCGGATATCCGTAGAGTTTGCCGTTGTAGGTAAGAGCCGAGGAACATGCTGCCAGAACCTGCGTCTTGACGGCGTCCGGATTCTCGGTCGGAAGGACATGGCCTCCGGCTACGAGCTCACCGAGCTTGTCATGTGGAGCCGCAAAAAGATCAGGGCCTTTTCCCGAAGGACCGTCGAGAGCGATCTGTCCCGCAGCGTCGCCCAACTCGACGTGAACGTAGTTGATGGTAATATTGGGATACTTCGCCGTAAACGCAGCGCCCGCCTGCTTGATGAACTCGTCCGGACCCTTGTCGGATTCCCAAACGTTCAGAGTCATCTTCGCTTTCGAGACCCCGGATGCCTTGTCTTTTCCGCAACCCATCAAAATGAGCGCCGGAACCAAAAGTAACGTAGCCAGTAGCATTTTCTTATTCATACTTTCCTCCTATGAATTACTAGATTCTCTAATGCATATCGCGTAGCCGATTCTGTTAACTTGAGCGACGTGCTTTCCGTCGATCACGTCCAGTAATACCGTTCCAGCCTTTGCTCCAAGCGCCGGAACATTGATGTGCAGTGCAGTAATTGGCGGTTCATGCTGCTCAAGGGCCATGCTGTCGTGAAACGACACGAGTTTTACGTCCGACGGAATATGGTAGCCGTTTTTTGACAACCACCGTAAAACCCGCGTACAGATCATGTCATCCATACAGACCAGACAATCGGGTTTTTGATCCATTACCTCGCTCATAATCCCGTCGATGCGCTCAAAATCAGTTACATACCAAAACACTGAAGATTCATCCGGTTCCCGCCCGACGGCTTCGAGAGCCGCAGCATAACCCGCGTATCGATCCTTGTTGACCTGATATTCGGGATTGCCGGCAAGAAGGATGTTTTTGCGGTTTCCCGTCGCGAGTACGTGCTCCATGATTTCGCGGCATCCCGCGCGATGGTCGCTGTCGATCTGTATAGTAGAATTATCGTTTATGGAACCGATTACTGCAAAAGGAATGACGGAATCGCGCAACAGGGCCAATGCCTTGTCGTCGGACAGAAGGCGGGTCAAGATGACGCCGTCAACTTTCTGATTCCCCAACAAACGCTTGAGTCCCGCAATATTTGTTCCAGTCGTTACGGATAAAACGACGTCATAGTCGCGGGCTGTCACCGTTTCCGAGATACTGTGAAGGCATGTCTGAAAAAAGGGAATTTCATGCAGCTCGGTGTCGGTGGGAAGAGTCACTGCAATATTAAACGTTTTTGAAACGGCAAGACTCTTTGCGATGTGATTGGGCTGATATCCTTGTTCTCTTATATACGAAAGAACTTTTTCGCGAGTTTCAGAGCCAATTCTGCCCTTTCCTGAAATAACCCGGGATATGGTAGTTTTTGATAAACCAAGATTATCCGCAATATCCTGTATTGTGATGTTTTTCTGTTGAGGTTCGGTTTCTTTGCGCAACCGGTTGTCCATACGCAAACACTAGCACGGTTTTTCCACGCTGTCAAACTTTTTTATTATTGTGCACGGCAGGCTTAACACCCCGGAGCTTGCTCCTGAGTTGTTGATTATTTACTGATCATCTCGACCGAATCTTCCCTAACCCAAGAGATATCCGAACCAACTTTGATGCGAATCCAGTCTCCCCGTTTTCCGATTACCCATGCTTCCTGCCCTGCTTTCCAGGGAGTGGCCGGTTGCGCGGCATATACGTCGGCGTCTCCCTTCCTTCCCTGCGTATCGGCAAGAATAACGGCGAGCGGTTCCCGAACGGCAAGACTCACGGCAGTCGCGCCCGAAAGGATAACGGTGAATGCGGCAATGCCGCACATTAAGCGAAAAAACGATTTCTTTCGGGTAAAAATAAAAAACCCAAGCGAAAGAAGCGCAAGTCCCAGGCTCATAGCGGCGACATCGAGAAACCAGAGCGACCAAGGCCATGTCGAAGGTCCTTCGCCGCCCGGAGAGCGAGTGAGCGCTGATTTTCTGGCCTCGGCAAGATTGTCCCAGGCTTCGGCGCGAAAATAATCATGCGCGAGAAAACGCCTGAGGTCGAGTATCGCAAGAGCCGGCTCTTCGGCGCAAACGCGCGCGGTACCCGCGTCGAACCAATGGCGGTAGTCCGACGAAGAAGCTGCCTCGAAGCCGATGGCGGATGATTTAAAAAGCCCTATAGCGGAGACCTTGCTTTCGTCGGTATTTTTTGAAAGCTCGACGATTGCCGCATCATACAAGCGCCGAGGGGATCGGTCTTCCGCGCAGAGAAATCCCGTCAGAATAAAAAAGAACGCCGTATATGCAATCAATTTTTTCATTTCCATGTCCTCGCTTCTCCGATGATTTCTTCCCAGCGCGCGGCCCATGGTTCGTCGCCGCGGTTGTCCGCGAAAAAAGCGAGATCCCATTCGGCGAGTTTCGCCGAGAGCCAAAGCATTTTTCCCGTGGATGAAAGTCGGTCGGCCCAGAGTCCGCTGACGCGCGAAAGCGCTCGCAATCGCTCTCTGCCTTCTTCAAGCGCCGCGCGTCCTTCGTTCGATTCGAGACTCGCCAATCGGGATTGCCAATTCTTTCTCTCAAGGAGGAGCCTCCGTCTTCGCGAGTGGCGCCACAGCCCGATGAGCGCGAGTACGCATCCGCCGAACGCTCCCGGCAACGCAAAAAACCACCAGGGCAAATCCCGAACTTTTTCCCCGAAAAGATACGGAGGATTAACGCCAAGCGAATTTCCGGCGAACAAGTCGTTCGCGATTGGAGCGGCCGGTGTCGCGTTTCCGGAAGCGCTTGCCGATCCCGCGGAATTTGCGATTGTCCCTGCCGCGTTACCCGTCACGGTAATTTCAAGAGGCAAAGTTTTCGCGTCGCTGTATTGCTTTGAGTCGGGATCGTAGTAGTTTAACTTAAGTATGGGCACATGCAATTTTCCCGCTTTTTTCGCCCGGAGGACAAAGGAACGGGTAGTGGCCGAGTCGGTCGCAATGGCTCCCGAGGTCTTGTCCGCGTCGAGCAGTGAGTCGTCGGCGCTAACCTGAAAATCGCCTCCGTTGAGGGCGGATATTACCATGTAATCAAGATCGATGTTCGGTTTGTTGAGAACGCCGTCGAGTTTGAGCTTCAGCCGGATGGGTTCGCCCACGCGGTATTCGCCTTGCGCGCCTTCCCAGGAGAGGGACAGTTTTCCTATCAAGCCGGAGAAGGGATTTGGTTTTCCTTTTTCGGGAAGATCGCGAATGATCAAAGTGCGGCTGTCCGCCTGTGCGGTCAATGTTTTATATTGCGGCTCGTCGATAATATTCCCGAAAAAATCCTGCGTTTGACGGTTGGCGACCGCGCCCTCGAACGTAACGCGGGTATCGGAAAGATCGTAATTTCCGGCTTTCGCAGGGCGGACTTTAAAGTTGAAAGTGATAGTGGTATAGTTCGCGCCGTTCAGGGCATCGCTGCCCTTTATGCCGATAAGCGTATTACCGCGATACTGCATTTGAAAGCTGTCGCTCGTTGGGGCCTTTTGGCTGTTCGGGACCATCTCGATATCGGGATTATCCAGAATCGGAATGTTGAATTCGGGGTTTTGCGCGGACTGTCCGATGTACCAAATAAGAGAATAGTCAATGTCGACGCCGGGTATCGAATTTTCCGGTTGAAGCTTTTGCCTGAGGAGAAAGCGGCTGTCGGTCTGCGCCGCGCCCACGTTCCAGTCGAGATCTTCGAGGCGAATCGTCTTTCCGTTCACGTTCCAGTCAATGGCACCCAGATGATAGTAGCCGCTTTTATTTGCCTTGAGACTCCAGTCGCCGACAAATGATTTGCTGACCGTCTTTGTCGTCTTGCCGTTCACCATCACGACTGAAGTCGAGTTGCTCGGGCTTCCGCCTTTCCATTCGATTTCGACTCCGGGAATGCTGAAACTGGGAGGTACGATAGCGTCAGTACCCTCAACGAAAATTCGCAAGGTCAAGCTTTGTCCGATGACGGCTTCGGTTGACTCAAGCTGCCATCTCGCGCGTACGTCATCGGCAAAGGCGGAATGCATTCCCGTAAAAAGGATTAATGCCATTGCGACCGCTTTTGCGAATTCCTTTCGTCCAAAATTCATTTTTACCAATCCTTCTCTACCGGGCGTATACCGCCCGCCTGCGCCTCTTGCTGCGCGGCCTTGCGGTCTATTTCTGCCTTGAGCGCGTCGTCAAGGTCTTTTCCGCCAGCCTTGTCCCGTACCAAACCGGAAAGATCTTTTTCATTTCCCGTATTTTTATCAGACGTTTGATCGGCCTGACCCTGCTTGTCCTGCTGACCTTGTTGTCCTTGCTTGTCCTGCGACCCGGATTTATCCTGCTGGTTCTGCTGATCCTGTTTGCCCTGTTGTCCCTGCTTGTCCTGTTGGCCTTGCTTGTCCTGCGAACCATTTTTGTTCTGCTGATTCTGCTTGCCCTGTTGGCCTTGTTTGTCCTGCGAACCATTTTGGTTCTGCTGGTTCTGTTGGTCGCTTCCGTTTCCACTCTGTCCCTGCATTTTCCAAAGAATCTCGAGATTATACCGGCTTTCGGCGACGAGGACAGTGTCAAGGTCGACGACTTTCCCGAAAGCCGCTATGGCTTTTTCGTTCAATTCGGAAGCGCTTGTGCCCTCGCTCTTCGTACCACTCTGAGCGGCCGTGGCGAGTTCCTGACCCCAAAGAAAGAAAAGTTCTGCGCGTTGTTTTTTCGGGATTACGTTTTCGAGCGTTTTGTTTTCCAAAAGGGAGAGTTCTTTTGCATCTGCAGGGCTTGTCCACTCTGCTTTTTTTCCCGAGCATGAAAAGACCGGGATCGCGAAAGCGCAGATCACGGCCAAAAGGATGAAGGCCGAGACAAAGGAGGCTTGCGGGTTTTGTTTCATCACGGCCGACTCCTTCGCTTCAGGCGAATGCCGATGCTCATTTCAAAAATGACGCAGAAAAGCGCCGGCCATACCAAATACCAGGAACCCTCCTGCCAGACCGTCGCGGAAGTCTGATGGAGGGAAGAGGCGCGGTGCCGCATACCGTATTCGGAAGCGAGCTGCCACAGGGGCTTGTCTATGCCGAAATAAGCCCCATTGACTGAGGCTTGGGCGACGGACTTTAAAAGGGTTTCATTCAGCGCTGAGCTCACTCCCCTTTCGGGCACGGCTCCTCCGGTAAGGCTACCGACTCCCCAAATGTTCAGAGAAATTCCCTGCGCACCGAGATCGCCCGCAGCCTCGACGGGAAAACTTTCCTGGTCGCCGCCATCGGTAAAAACCCACAGGGACAGTGAACTCTTTTTTGCCGTTTGAGTCGTATCAGCCTTCCCCGCGCTCGTCCCGCCGGCGCTTCCTGCAAAATCCTTGGCAACCTGACGAAGCGCGTCGCCGACGAGAGTCCCTCCGCGCGAGGCGGAACTGGTGTCGAGCAGTTCGACCGATTGCCTGAAAAAGGAAACGTCGCTTGTCAGCGGACACTTGACGACGGTCGTTCCCGCGAATGCGACGAGCGCGACGCGATCGCTCGCGAGTTCCGGCGTAAGATCGATGAGCGCGCGCTTAACGGCATCAAGCCTGCTTGTTCCGTTAATGTCGACCGTATCCATTGATTTGGAAACGTCGACCAAAAATACCGTATCCTGCCCCATGCCGCTGGAAGAAATTTCCCGCGGGCTCCAGACGGGACGGGCAATCGCGACGACAAGAAAAAAAGCGGCGGCGGCCAAAAGCCAGGGACGCAAAAATTCCAGCTTATGCCCGCTCGCGTTCCACTGCGTTCGCCATGCGCGGTTTTCTAAAAGCTTGAAGCGAAGATACAGCCAAATACAAACCGGAATCGGTAAAAGGAAAAACAGTAAAGGATTCAGAAAAATCATATATCCCCCCTGCGCAAGAGAGGATGGCGCGCGGCGATTGAAAGAAGAAGCAAAGCAAACAGGGCGACAAGCCCGGCTTGCAGGCGAAGTTCGGTCTCGCGCGGTTTCTCTCGGTTTATTTTCCCCGTCTCGCGCTGCGCTATGCTTTCGTAAAAAGAGCCTAAGTCGGCAAGACTGTCGGCACGGAAATATTTCCCTCCCGTGATCTTCGCGATCGACGCAAGGCCGTCCTCGTCGATATCCACGGGAACGCCCATCATCTGGCCGTCCTGGACGATCACGCCCTGTCCTCCGAGCGCGACGGTATACACGGTAACGCCCGCGTCGGAGGCGATCTTTGCCGCCTCATCCGGCGTTTTCGTTCCCTGATTGTTCTTTCCGTCGGTTAATAAAATTACGATTCCTTTCTGCCCCTCTTTCAGATCCTTGAGCCGAGCCACTGCGAGAGTCAAAGCGTCGCCGATGGCGGTGCCGTCCTCGTCCTGACTACGGGGTATGTCTATCAGTTTCAGAAAATCCTGAAGCACTTCATGGTTCGTGGTAAGGGGTGTGTGAGTCTCGGGATATCGGGCAAAGCTCAAAAGAGCAAACGCGTCCTTGTCCCGTTTTTTGAGAAAATCCGAAGTAAGAAGCTTCACCCCTTCGAGCCGCGTAATGTATGACCCGCCGTAAGGAATCTGAGCGGACATGGAACTCGACCGGTCGAGCGCGATTGCGATCGACAGACCCTGAGAATCGTCCGTTTTGATATCAAGATCGCGCTGAGGGCCGGCTATAAGGATGACGCATAAAAGGGCGAACGCGAACGCGAGCGCCTCGGGAAGCCACCAAAAAAAAGTCCTGAGACTCGTACCGTTTGACTTGAAACGCGATATCGGCGACATACCAAAACCGCTCCATTTGCGCAAAAGAAACGGCAGCCAAAATAAAAGAGGAACTATCAACAACAGAAAGAGGGGATACCGCAAACTCATATCGCTGTCCCGCCCTGAACGGGATTTTGCGCGCCCGCGCCGGCTGCCGGAGAACCGTTGCCGGAAGCAGGTGCGGCGCTTCCGTTCGCCGGCGCGGACTGCGGTGCCGCTTGTTGCGCTGCCTTCGCGGCTTCGATGCGGCCGGTCCATAATCCGTTAGCGTCAAATTTTTTCAGTTCGGTTGATGTTCCCGCGACGCTGATTACGGAAAAAAGTTTTTTTTCTCCCAGCGTATAGTCACCGGCCGCTTTCACACGAAACGACCAGCGAACGGTAACGTCGCCGGAACCGTAATCGTGCGACAAAGGCTGTATCGTTTCGCCGTTCGGGGGAACAAGATCGTCCGCGCTTGCGGCGCCCGAAGTGTTAGCATCGATCACGGTGTTCGCGTCGCCCGAAGCGCTTCCCCTCGTTGCCTTCGCAGAGCCCGGTGACAAACGCGCTTCGAGATGGACGACATCTCCGATCGCGGGTTTCGCGGGAGACCAGCGCACGCTCAAGTCAGTTACGCCGATGAGAGTGCCCGCATCGCGTCCATTTACGAAAGAGGACGGAGCGCAGGAAACCAAAACCGATACTACGGTAAGCGCGGTGAGTAAGTGTAAAAAAAATAATTTACGCACCGATAACCTCGCGGCGCCGGTGAAAGAATTCCATAAGTGGCGCGAGAAAATCTTTATCGGTAGTGAAGTCCGCGAACCATGCGCCATGACGGCGAAATTCCTGCTTTATCGCAAGGCCGCTTTGCGCCATTTCGGCCGAGAGCCTTTCCTCAATACCCTTGCTTGAAAAATCAATCCAGGAGCGCTCGCCCGTCTCGCTGTCCGTAACGGGCGCGAGACGACCGTCGATCTTCCCCGAGTCGCGCGGGTCGCTTACCCGGAACGCGAGTATCTCGTGCCGGGCGGCAAGAGTTCCCAGTGCCTTGGTGTCGAGATCCGCGCGAAAATCGCTTATCGCGATAATAGTCGATCGATGGTTAAGATGACGCGAGCAAAAATCCCATACGGGAGAAAGATTCGTTTTGGGCGACCGCGCCGTATGCGAAAGGATATCCTCGAGAGAGGCCCAAAGCTGGGCTTCGCCGCGAGCGGGCTGGCGGAATATTTCGATTCGGTCGGTAAAGCCGACGACGCCGAAAAGGTCTCCCTGCTTGATCGCTGCCCAGCCCAAAACGGCGACGAGCTCCCGCGCGAGGGCATCCTTCGCCCCTGCCATGGAAGCGGAAAGATCTATCGCTATCCAGATCGTCTGCTGACGGTCTTCGGTAAATCGGCGGAGCTGGGCGCGGCCTGAGCGGGCGGTGGCCTTCCAGTCGAGATGCCGCACGTCGTCGCCGGGAACGTACTCGCGGAGATCCAGAAAATCGAGGCCCTGCCCCCGCACGTTCGACGACCATTCGCCCAAAAACCTCGTATTGACCAGACGCATCGCGCTGATCTCGAGCTTCCGCAGGCGCGATCTCATCGCGGCGTCCATCAGGGTTCCTTTACGCCGGAGACGATTTCTGCGATCACGGCGTCAGCGGTTTTGCCCTCGGCAAGAGCCTCATAGGAAAGCAGCACGCGGTGCCTGAGAATAAGCGGCGCGACAAATTTGACGTCTTCGGGAAGAACGAAATCGCGTCCGTTCCACAATGCCATCGCCTGGCAGGCTTTCAGGAAAAACACGACGGCGCGTGGACCTGCGCCCCACCGCACGGGAGAACCCTCACCCGCCGCGCGAGTCGCGCGCACGATATCAACGATATATTCTTCGATCTTGTCGTCGAGGTGTATCAACGTGGAAAGGCCGCACAGGCGAACCAGGTCTCCCGCGCTCATGATCGGGGACACGGCCAGCGGAGGAAGCTTTTTCAGCCGGAGCACTGCGAGCTCTCCCGCGCGATCGGGATAGCGAACCAAAACCTTAAACATAAAACGGTCGAGCTGGGCTTCGGGAAGGGAATACGTTCCTTCCTGTTCGATGGGGTTTTGCGTCGCGAGTACCATGAACGGAGTCGGCAGGGGATGACTGGTATCGCCGAGGGTAACCTGCCTCTCTTCCATTGCCTCGAGAAGGGCCGACTGCACCTTCGCGGGCGCGCGGTTTATCTCGTCCGCGAGAACGAGGTTCGAAAAGACGGGTCCGAGCTTGACGGTAAAATCGCCGCGCTGCGGGTGGAACACCTGCGTGCCCACCAGATCCGAGGGCAAAAGATCAGGCGTAAACTGAATGCGCTTGAACTCGAGTCCGAGAAGGCCCCCGAGCGTCCGGACGGCCAAAGTTTTCGCCACGCCGGGAACGCCCTCTATCAATACGTGCTGATTGCACACCAGCGAAAGAATCAAAGCCTGGACAAGTTCGTCCTGACCAACCAACGCTTGACCCATTCCATCACGCAGGGATTTGAAGGCTCCCGCCGACCATTCGAGATCTTCCTTAGTCATGATTATGGAATAAACTCCCCGTACAAATAAAAGTTACATTACAAGTACGCTACAAATTTGAAGACAGTGAGTCAAGTGTTACGGCTTGTCCCGGAATCGTTTCGGAACGTGAGTCGCGTCGCAAAACGGCGTGTTTCTCGAGGCTCCGCATCGGCACAGAGCGTATCGATTTTGTATCTCATACGCGCTTCCGTCGGCCGACTCGAGAGGAATCTTTCCTTTGACGAAAATACCGCAACTCACGTTTTTTTCCGGGTCCTGCACGATATCAATCGAAGGCTCATACTCCCTCTCGAACAGCGTGCCTGATTTGTCGACCACGACAAGCCGTCCCGTAGGGCAATCGCACGCGGCATTAATAGCCTCTTCCCCGCATTCGGGATCATCGGAGTTATCTATCAGCTCCCAGACATTTCCGTCCTTTGTATGGCAAAACCGGCCGTACGCGCACCGGTCATCATCCATAAGATCGAGCTCTGGACCGACAAAGACTTGCGCCCGTTCCGCATACGGGGCACGCGAAGCGACTTCGGTACCATGAAAGCCGGACGCCTCGTGCGCGCCGTCGCAAAAGGGACTGTCCTTGGTCTTTCCGCATCGGCATAAATGATATTCTTCCTTCCGGGGAAAGGAACACAGATCCTTGTACACATAACCCTTTCCTTTCGGTTCGATGCTTTTCTCGGTCAAAAGAACGTTTCCGGTCACGACGTAGGGGCCATTTTGTACTATCCTGATTTTCGGATTTGTCTTCACCTGAGTCTCCCTTTTCATAAAAACCACAATGTAAATTATTGTAAAAAAAAACCATCCGGCTAAATTGCCGGACGGTTTTATTCCCTAAATCCTACGATTTCTTATTTCTTGGGAGTGGTGATTTCGAGAAGGGTAACTTCGAAAATCAGGGTTGAGTTCGGTGGAACCGAAGAGCCCGCGCCGGTCGGACCGTAAGCAAGCTTCGAAGGAATATAGAACTTGGTTTTTCCGCCCACTTTCATGAGCTGCATACCTTCCGTCCATCCGGGGATAACGCCGGACAAGGGGAATTCGGCGGGTGTTCCGCGCGCGATCGAGCTGTCGAAGGTCGTGCCGTCGAGAAGAGTACCGACATAATCGACTTTAACGGTGTCTGTCGCAACGGGCTTTGCTCCGTCTCCGGCTTTCAGGATCTCGTACTGAAGACCGCTTGCCGTAGTGATAATACCGGCTTTCTTGCCGTTTGCCGCGAGAAAATCGGTTTCTTTCTTGATATTCTCTTCGCCTTTTTTGGCAGAAGATGCGGTGATAGCGGCTTGGATAACCTGTGTCGCTTGATCATTGGTAAGGGTTTGCTTGTTTTTGCCGTCAAGCACGTCTTTCATTCCCTTCACGAATTGATCGTATTTTACTTCAATCCCGATATCTTTCAGAGAAGTACCGATCGCGATACCGAATGCATAGCTCGGATCGGAGGTTTTCGTAGGATCTGCGGCGGCGGCGGCCGTTGCTGCTGCCGGTTTCTTGCAGGAAACAAGAGCCACTAAAGAGATTGCAAGCATAATAAGGATAATTTTCTTCATAACCTGTCCAAAAAAATGATATCTCGAGATTCTCCAGGGGATCTCGCTGCGTAACATGACCAGAATGCTTGAAAGAGCGGAAACTGTCAATCTTGTCCCGAAAACTCCGATATATAAATGAGATGAATTCTACAATGGAAAAAATCGCGCTTGAAAGACACTTAAGCTTTGTTCTAGGACGAAAAATCAGCTTGCGAAATCCCGAAATTCGCATGTTAACGCCCACAATGATCAAGAAAGCCTATTATCACCGCGCGCACGAGCTGCACCCCGATAAGGCCGTTAGTCTCGGACTTAGCCCGGAATATCTGGCCGGTCGTTTTCGCACTCTCCAGGACTCCTATACCCTGATTCTCGACTCATGGAATTCCGGTGCCTTTGAAACACTGATTGAACAGAGGGAAGAGCCTGCGCCGGAAAAAGTCACGCCAATGCAACGTACCGCATACAGTCAAACCCATCAATATCATCAGCAAAAAAGAATGTATCATACCGGCGAAATTCCGTGCCTGCCGCTTCGGTTTGCCCAATATCTGTATTATACCAGGAAGATCGATTGGGGCACCCTGATACAGTCCCTTTCCTGGCAATACACCGTTCGTCCAAAACTGGGAGAGTTGGGGAAAAGCCTTGGTTTTCTTTCATCGGACGATATCCTGACTATTTTAAAGAACAAAGCCTACAACGAACTATTTGGAACCGCCGCTCTGCGGATGGGCTTACTTGACACTTGGAAGCTCACCGTTCTCCTCGGCCGCCAGCGTCTTATAAATCTCCCGATAGGCCGATTCTTCCTCGAAAAGGGATACCTCGACGACGAAGAACTGTCTTCTTCGCTCCGGTCGTTTTCGCATCATAATTATTCCGTAAGAACCTCGCCGGTCGCATATGCAGCGGCTCCGAGAGCCGCGCGATAAGCCGTCGAAAAACAGCCTTGCATTAAAAAGCCTCCCGTCGGCGATTCCCAGTCAAGCATTTCGCCCGCGCAAAACCAGCCGGGGATTTTTTTCAGCATAAGTTGCTCATCGACGCATTCGAGCCTGACGCCGCCCGCGCTCGAGATCGCTTCGTCGATTGGCCTCGGCCGATACAAAACGACGGGAAGGCGTTTTACGAGCGAGGCTGCGGATTCGGGATCGCGCAGGACTATGGAATAGTCTCCAAGAGAGCAAGCTCCCTCCCGAAGAAGGGAAAACGCCGCACCGGAGAGTGAAAGGTTTTTACGAAAAAAATTGACAAGTGATTCCTTTCCGGGACCAGGCGAAAGTTTTTTCGCAACGGCTTTTCCGTCAAGGTCAGGATACAAGTCCAGATACACGGTACATGAGCCCGAGCCGATAATATCATCGCGGATAATCGCGCCGAGGCCATACACGACGCCGCCTTCCATTCCCCACGGAGTCAACATCAGCTCGCCGCGAATTCTTTTTTCATTTCCCGTTTTATCCCTGACGGCCATCGCCATGTTTTTCAAGGGAACATAATCGCATTTATTACCGAGCGCTTCCGTCCAGTCTGCTTCGAATCCGCAATTCGCAGGCAGAAAATCCGAAACTCCGATACCCGAATCGCGAAAAATAACATTCCACTTCCCGTCCGATCCCGTCGAAGGCCAGCTCGCTCCCCCAAGGGCAAAAACAGCGGCGCGAGGCGCGACTCCTATTTCGCCTGAAGCGGTTTGAAATCGCAGAGGGCGGCGGGAACCATGGGGTGCGGTGGCGTCACCGTTATCGGTGCTGCCACCGTCGCCAGTGTTTGCACCGTCGCCAAAGGTCTCACCGTCGCCAGTGTTTGCACCGTCGCCACTCGCGCCGAATCCTATCAGCGTGTGTTCGGGAAAAAATTTAAATGATTGATACGACTGCAGACGAGCCATCCAGCGCGACAGGATTTCGACCGTGCTCACGCCTTCGGGAAACACCTTGCCGCCCGAGCCGACGTGACTTGCAACGCCAAGCCCTGAAAGCCATTGCTTCATATCGTCAGGGGCAAAGTCCGAAAGATAGCGGGCGAAAGATTCCTGAGCATCGCCGTATCGCGCGGCAAATTCTGAAAGAGGGGCGGCATTGGTAATGTTAAGTCCGCCATGGCTTCCGGCAACCAGAAATTTTCTGCCGGGTGAGGGCATGCGATCGAAAAGCGAAACGCGTAAGCCCCGCGCGAGCAGGCATTCCGCGGCGAAAAGCCCGGCTGGCCCCGCACCGATGACGGCGACGTCTATCACCGCGGTTAGATCAGCGAACCGTCGCTCTGCCGGCGGAACACGCGCTTCGCCTTGCCTTCCTGCCGCGGCAGGGTCCCCGCGGGCAAAACGTCGCCCTTCGGCGAAAAGCCAAGCGTTTCCTTCAGCACTTTCTCTACCATAAAGCCGGTAACGTGAGGCTCGGTTTCCACCTGCACGTTCACGTCGGTCACGCCGTTCGCTTCTTCGAGGATAATCTGGTAATTGTTGAGCACGCCGGGGATCGAAAGAAGAGCCTGTTCTATCTGGCTCGGAAAAAAATTGACGCCTTTCGCAATGAGCATGTCGTCTACGCGGCCCATGAGAGGCGCGATGCGAACGTGTGTGCGCCCGCAACCGCATTTATTGCGCCCGAGTATTTTCGTGAGGTCGCCGGTGCGGAAACGGATGACGGGAAGAGCCTCGCGGGTTATCGCGGTAATTGTCAGCTCGCCGATTTCACCATCAGGAAGCGGTTTCTGCGTTTCACGGTCGAGAACCTCGATAATGTAGTGATCTTCCCACACATGAATGCCTTTATGCTCGCAGCAGTCCTGCCCGAGAGTACCTACGCCTCCTGTCTCGGTCATGCCGTATATGTCGAACATCTCGATGCCGAGTCCTTCGGTAAGGCGCTTTTTCATTACATCGGAGAAAGCCTCGGCGCCGAAAATTCCGCACTTGAGTTCGGGAAGTTTCATCCCGCTCGCCTCGAGCTCTTCCATGATGCGAAGGCCGTATGACACGACGCCGGTAAACACATTGGTGCCGAAATCGTGGGCGAGCTTGATCTGACGGGCGGTGTTTCCCGCTCCGGTAGGGACGACGAAAAGTCCGAACTTGCGCGCGCCGTGATACATGCCGAACCCGCCGTTAAAGAGGCCAAAGGACGGGGTTATCTGCACGACATCGGTCGGCACGACGCCGGCCATCGCGTAGCAGCGCGCCATGCAACTTGCCCACTGGTCGAGATCCCCCTGCGTGTAGGGCATCACGACCGGGGTTCCGGTCGAACCCGATGACATGTGCATTTCGACGATTTTCCTTTTGTCGACGCAGCACAGTCCCATTGGATAGGTCTCGCGAAAAACGGTCTTGTTGATCGTGGGCAGTTTCGAAATATCTGAAAGGGTCTTGATGGCGTCGGGCTTTATTCCAGCCGCGTCAAAACTTTTCCGGTATACGGGATTTTTTTCGTACACATGGCGGACGATTGTTTTGAGTCGTTTGAGCTGAAGAGCCTCGAGCTTTGAGCGTTCCATGGTCTCGAGATTTTTTTCATAAAAACCGTTTTTCATTTTGAATATTCTCCTCCCGCCTTGAAGGCGCGTAAATTGAGATCAAGGTATTTTTCGCTAACCGACGCCGCGATCGCCTGTTCCCAAAAAGGCGCGAGTGTCGGCAGCGTAGAAGCCGCGGCACCGAGCGCCACAACATTAGCGGCTTTTGCATTCCCGACCGAGTGCGCTATTTCCTGCGCGTCGATCATGACAAGATTCGGGAAAACGCGAGAGAGCCGCTCTTCGACGTCAGCGGGATATTTTGCCTTTCCCGTAGAAACGGTAACGGGAATAATCCTTTGCTTCGAGACGACCGCGACGCCGTCGCTTTTTAAAAAGTGCGCATAACGAAGGGCTTCCGATTCCTCGAGAGATACAAGAAGGTCGACGGTTCCTTCCCAGACGAGGGGGCTGTACACTTTCGCTCCGAAACGGACTTGCGCGAGAACCGAGCCTCCGCGCTGGGCCATGCCGTGAACCTCATTGCCCTTTACGTCGGCCCCGGAAAGGATCGCAGCCTGCGAGACGATGCCGCTGACGAGCAGAACGCCCTGCCCCCCGACTCCCGCAAAAATTATATTGATTATCTTCTCGTTTCCGCTCATCAGTTTGCCTCCCCGATCGCGCCGAACTTGCATGTCTGCATGCACATGCTGCATCCCGCGCACAGTTCCGCATTGATAACCGGGGGCGCCCCTTTTTCTGCGATCTCGATCGCGGGACAGCCGAGCTTTATGCAGGCATGGCATGATTTGCACTTCGCCTGGTCGATTACACGAATCTTCCCGACGAGCGAACGCGTGCGCAAGGGACACGGCGCGCGGGTCACGATCAGAGAAGGCTCGTCCTTCGCCATCGCTTCCGCGATAACCCTGCCCGTCAGTTCAAGGTCGTATGGATCGATGACGGAAACGTTTTTCATTCCGCAGGCGCGGCCCACTTCGGCGATATCGACCGCGACGGTTTTTTCTCCCATCAGCGTCATGCCCGTTCCCGGGTTTTCCTGATGGCCCGTCATCGCGGTCGTGCGATTGTCGAGCACTACGAGAATCGAGCGGCCCTTGTTGTAGACAACGTCAAGCAAACCGGTAATACCCGAATGAAAAAAAGTGGAATCGCCGACGACGCCGACGACGCGCCGTTTTTCGCCCGACTTGTCTATGCCCTGCGCGACTGAAAATCCGCCGCCCATGCAGAGTATGGTATCGGTGCGCGAAAGGGGCGGGAATACCGCAAGGCTGTAGCAGCCTATATCACCGGTGACGATGACGTCGTGCTTGGTCAGCGCGTAAAACAAACCGCGGTGCGGACATCCGGGACAGAGTACCGGAGGGCGCGCGGGAAGGTCGGCAGATTCAGGCACCGGAGACGGAACGAGAGTCGTAAAGTCGATCGGTCCGGACGCACGGGTGTCAGCAGCCGGTACTCCTGCAATCTGCGAACCAAGGGACTGCACGCCAGTTGCCGGTGCGTCTGTACTCTGTGAGCCCACTGCCGACGTGCCCGGAGCCTGTGCTTCGAGGGAAGCCTTTACCGCCATCAATCGCGGCACCGAAAGCTCCCCAATCCCTGACATATAATCGCGGCCGGAGCATACAATGCCCATCGC
>Ga0302289_1000217_pt1 | contig 30002 bp, 22 predicted proteins | sample III_Fen_N1_2_FD_194552 | JGI IMG/M metagenome (GOLD analysis project Ga0302289, IMG submission 194552) | Peat permafrost microbial communities from Stordalen Mire near Abisko, Sweden - III_Fen_N1_2 | ecosystem: Environmental > Terrestrial > Soil > Wetlands > Permafrost | place: Sweden: Abisko... | reverse complement strand
CCCAAACTATTACTTACTTCTCTCTCCCAAAAACCCCGCGACCCTCTCCAACCCCTCCATCGCCTCCGGCAGATTCAACCGCACCTGAAACTCATGGATCAGCGGGAACCTCGTCGTCGTCGGCAAAAAGCTCACAACCTCCACCCCCTGCCCTACCAGCGCATAAATCATCTCCTGCGCCTGCGGAAGAAACGCGTCCTTATCCCCGCTGCAGATGAACACCGGCGGATACGCGGGCGTCAGCCACGCGATGGTATTCATGCTCTTCGCCAACTCCGTCCCCTCATAATACTTTTCCCCCGTCAGCATCCACATGGAGTCCGCAATCATCAGGAACCCCGATGCGCGCAGGGCGTCTATGTTGTAGTACCCGCAAAGCAAAATCATCCCGATGAGCTGATCGGGCGAAATCGCGGGCTCTCCTCCGATCCTCGCCTGAAACGCGGGATTGGTGTAGTAAAGCCCCATCTGCGAACTCAGGTGCGCGCCCGCGCTATCCCCGCCGAGGAAGATTTTCTGCGGGTCGATGCGGTATTGTTCCGCACGCGAAAGCAAGAAGCGAACCGCCTCGTTGACCTGCAGCATCTGGGTCGGATATCGCCCCTCCGGCGCGAGCTGGTAGTTGAGATTCGCAACCACATAGCCTCTTGCCGCGAGCGACTGACAATACCACGCAAAATCCCGCTTATCGTCGCCAACGTAATAGCCACCGTGCGCGTAGACGATCAACGGCAGGGGTTTCTCTCCTTTTGCGGCGTAAACGTCCAGCACGCCGTTGTCAAACGCGCTCTGGTAGGAGGCGTCGGTCTCCAGCACGTCGATCTTGGTCAGCACCGCGTCGTAGTCCTTCGGCTTCACCCCTGCGTTGCCGGCGCAGATCAGCCGAATGAGACAACGTTGCAGCACGGTGGCGTTTTTCCACGCAATCCGCACGCCGAATATGAGCACTAATAGAACCGCGAGAAGAATCATCCACCAACGCATCTATCGTTTCCTCTTTGTTTTTAAAATCGGGCACGCCTTTTCTTTATTATACACATTTTGCGTCACTGCGGAGGAAATTCGCGTATTCGCGATGGTTTTGCGCGGCGCTGGTGCGCGTAAAAGCAGTCTAACGCGACGAATCCGAGCGAAAGAATTGCGCTTGGGCGCACTTCAGGTTATACTGTTGCTATTCTTGTTTGGAGAGAAATGAATGCTCTACACGTTTTTACCGATTACATACGACATCCGCTGGGTGCTCGTCAGCGTTTTTTTAACGTTTGTTCTCACGTTTTTTGCCATCAAAATAGGCATCAACCGCCTGCCCAAGGATCAGGGCAGAAAGCATGCCGTCAACGGCGAGCTCGCCAAGGGGAAACCGCGCGGAGCCGGGCTGATCTTCAGCATCTGCTGTGTGCTGGTGTTTCTTGTGTTCGTTCCGTTTCGCTGGGAATACGTGATCTATTGCGCGCTGTTCCTGTTAGAGATGCTCTCGGGCTATTTTGACGACCGCAGCATCCAATCCTGGAGCGAACTGAAAAAAGGCTTGCTCGACCTCGCAATCTGCCTCGCGGCGGCGGGGACGTATCTGCTGTTCAACGATTCCCACAGCCTCGCGCTCTTTGGCTGGACGCTTGTGCTGCCCAAGTGGCTGTTCCTGCTCGTCGCAACATTTGTGCTTTGGATTTCGATCAACTTCACCAACTGTACGGATGGCGTGGACGGCCTGCTCGGCACGGTCTCCATCGTGTCGCTTGCCACCTTCGCCGCTATCTTCATCATGATTGGCAACTCGCTCGATCTGGCGCAGATGAACCTCATATTCATTGCGGCGCTGCTTGCTTATCTTACCTTCAACGCCTCGCCGAGCCTGATCATCATGGGCGACGCGGGCTCTCGTATGATCGGCATCTTCCTCGGCATCATGGCGCTCAAAACCTACAACCTGCTCTACTTTATCCCGGTCGTGCTGGTGATCATCCTCGACGGCGGCATCGGACTCTTTAAGCTGCTGTTCATTCGCCTCACGAAGATCAAAGGCTTCCTCAAGTCCGTCCGCACACCGCTGCACGACCACGCCCGCAAAAAAATGGGTTGGTCGGACACGCAGGTTGGCTTTCGCTTCGCGATCATTCAGCTGCTCGCGAGCGGCCTTTGCGTCGCGGCGCTGCTGTTGCGGCGGTAACATTCTCTCGCACTTTTGAGCCACTCGTGAACGGGTGGCTTTTTTGTTGCCTGAACGCAGACGAACCGCCCAATAGAGGGCGGCTCATGCAGGTTTCGTCGTTTGGCTTGATCGATCAGTCTTTCTGCTTTCCGAAGAAACTATTACAAAATGCGGTCTGCCAATGCTATATCTAACTTGGAAATCAATAGCTCTGCGGCCTGCGCGTGAGTTTGCCTTTCGATTTTTGCAGGAAAAATGTGCCGCGCTCAATGTGCATGGTAGCGAGTGCATCCAAGCGGTAATTTTTGACCACCATGTCTTCGTTTACCACATAAAACTCGCGCCAGCGGTCTTCGCTCGCATTGGGGTCTTGGTAGGATGGCAGGACATAGGCAACCTCCGCCTCCGCACTGCGCATGAGGCAGGCAACGATGGAATATCCACTGTTATCCGCAATGTATGTGCCGCGCTCTGCCGGGTTAGATTGCAGCAGCATGGCACGCCAGCCTGATTCCTTCACCAAGTCATACCACTCTGCGGCCGAGGCTTTGCCCGCAAGCTGATTTGCCAGCGCCAGTAAATCCGGCTCCTCACCTTCCGGCACGGGCTTGGGCACATCCACCACCTCTTCCGGAGTTTGTGCAACTTTGATTGCCTGCGTATATGCCAGCATGCCTTGGTCTGCAATCTCCACAATGCGATCCAGCGCATCGGAGTCAATCGTTATGCGCCCACTGCGTGGCAATTCGCTCTGTTCTACCCGAGTTGGAGTTTTTTCGCTCACCGCAGTCAGCAGGCGACCGCTTAGCTCGCTGAGTTGCTTGTTCTGCTGTTTGACCGCTCCGGCGGCAACGGATGCGGAAAACGCGATCCATCCCAGCCCGACTAGCCCAATGATCGTCAACGCGATTGCGGCAAACGGCAACCACTCCGCGCTCTTTGCCTGACTAAACACACCAAGTGGCTCGCTTGAGTCCTGCGCGGGAACGATCTGCTCCTGATCCTGTTGCGAAACCGTTTCAACGGCTGGCTGCGATGTGATTCCATTTTGTTTCGTGGCTATTCGGCTAGCATCCAGCGCGTGTTGCGCCGAGAGCGCCGTAATCACGAGATCGGAATGAATCCAGCCTTCTGTCGGCAAAGATACACCGGACGCTGACAACGTTCCCTCCGGTGTCGCATTTTGCTGAGCGAACTGCACAACTGTTTTCCCTGCAAGGGCGTCGCTCTGTCCGGCTTTGTTCGCCGCTGCGTAGTCATATAACACACGAACGCCGGAAAAGCTTTCACCGGATGTTAGTTGGAGCACAATCCCACTCGCAGGATCCGGCCTCAGAACGCCGATTTGCGTCCCATCCTCGGCAAAAACGTCAGTCTCCTGACCGATTGGGATATCGATCGGTTGCTCTTCGGCCGCCAACGCGCCCGAAAAAGCGGGCACGCAAAGCATGATTACCAGCAAGCACAATGCGCCAAAGGTGATCTTACGATTTCGTTTCAAAGGGTGGCTCCTTTCCTTGTCCTGCCGACATAATCTCAAAGTCCTGTAGATATTTGGCGCTGATGACGTCTATGGCGTTCAAGAAGCATCCTTGATTGTTCTGTCTGCTGTCGATGAGGCCGCTCACGCCCGCAAGCCCCAGAATCGCGGCGTCATATTCGCCCGGAGCAAAGCTCCAACCGTAGCTCTGCTCCGCAATGTTGCGGAAAGCCCGCATATAGCTGGCAACCGTACCATAATCGGTTTCAACATCCATTTGGGTATACTGAAATGGACGGTATGCTTGAAACGCACCATCTTTTCGCGGCGCATGGCCAAAGTTCACTTGGCTGGCGGTTGTTGAGCCCAATGCAAAGTAATCATCCGAAACGCCTAAGAGCGCGCCAAACGCCACTTCTTCCTTCGGCATCGTCGAAAAACGGCAGTTGAACTGCGCCTGCGGCAAACTTATCTGGGACGCTTCCTCAAACAACAGATGGATAAAATATCTCGTCCGCTGTAGATCGGGTGAGAGCCAGCGAATCATCTTCGACCCGTTTCCGGCAAACAGCAATGAGACGCTCAAATTTGTGTTTTGTACGTCTTTGAGCATCAACCCGGAGAGCCAGATGCTTGCGCCGAGATAGAAGGCAATCCGTTTCTTGATCGGCAGGAAATTGGGGATAGTTTTGTTTTTTTGTTGTTCCGGGGTCGAGTTTTCAATGTTTTCCGCACAGCTTTTCAAAAACGCTTCGCCGAAGTCAGCCGGCAGCAAGGCTGCAGCCGGATTTGTCGTATCGCGCGGCACACGAATGGAGAAAAGATCCTCAATCAGGCTGTCGCGGTTTTGGGCGGAGAATTCTCGAATGTATTTGTTTTGATCTCGAATAATCGTGTCTAGCCCTGCCGCAGATGCTTTCATCAGTTCACGCAGATAGAAATAGTTCCGCGCGCTGAGCATATCAAGCAGAATCTTTCTTGCGCCAAATTCCAGCGACGAGGCCATAGAGTTTCTCTTGTTGTTTTCATCGACCAGACTGATGAAGATATCCGTCGATCCGCCGCCAATATCAACAACGAAATAGTTCTGGTTAAAACTATCCTCATTGACGGAGAAACGGAAAACAGCCTCGCTTTCCGTGATGCCCGCAACCAGAGTTTCATCGGTCTGCGCAATCCCGGCAAGCGTAGCTTCTGTCTGCGCCGGGCGCTGAATCGTGATGCCGGTCGAGATGCCAAGCGAGCCTAATAGCATATTGAGCGTCTCATAATAGGAATTTCGTGTGTTATCTTCAAACGATAGCGGGTACGTTGCGGTAATCGCGATCCTTCCGCATTTGCGGCACCGTGCCTCCAGCGCAAGCATGGTCAATATCTCCGTCAATATAGCGCGTATGCGGTGCTGATCGATGATATCCGCGTGTGTCCACTTGAGATTGGAGTAAAGCGACGGCCATCTTTCTGTATCTCGCTGCGCGACAAAGGATCTAAAATAGATCCAGCTATCGGAGAGAATTGCACGCATCGCGTTGTTATCCCTGGCATCCGCTAAAATCGTTTGCATCGGAATACAGGACGGATACTCTGCCGCGAGATCCGGATTTTCCAGCAGCGCATCAAAAGAGACCTGTGCTTGTTCTGCTCGTTTCGTCGCCGGATTGATCCTTTTTTTCATTTCGGGCAACGGTGGAAAAAAGTACTTCTCCAATCGCGAGGTATCATGCCCTTCTTTATCCGCCGTGTTCATCAGCGGCAGGCTCCAAAGATGCATGCCGGAGATTTTTTTTGCGGGCGCGCCATTCACACCGGCATACAACGTGGTGGCGGACGTACCAAAATCGATCGCCGTTCGGAGGATGTTGCTTTTATCACCCTTCTCTATTTCAGCTCTCTGCCGAATTTGCAGATAGCCGATCAAGCCGTTCGCTTTCAACATGGCGCAGCATTCCGGCGCGCGCTTCAGCCGATAATACGTCATGGGTCCATCTGTGCCGTCGCGCTTATCATAGGGTGTTTCGCAGGTGATTGTCTCCCTGTCCCGCGGTTCCAGCCGATATCCACCGATCTCGTTGCAGTAAAGAAAATAGTCCGACCAGCTTGCGATGTTCTGGCGCGGCCAGATTCCGGCGGTGCAGAGATTTCGCCAGAATTCGGTGTCGATCTGGGCAAGCGAATACGTCCGGGAGAAGCGAATGTCGCCGAGCGTGATCGAAACCGTAATTTTATTCAGAGAGATTCCATCTCGCGAAAACTCACAGTTCAGCGAGTAGGCTGGCTCCAAATCCGCGTTGTCCTGCCAAAGCCGCCAGAACGTCTCCGTGACCGGCATCGCAACAAAGAAATGCGCCGTCTTTCCGTTGAATTGCTGGTTGCTCACGAGGCATTCCGGTGCGATGCCGCCCGCAAACCGATGGGTATCGAGAATCTCTGTCTGGGTGGACTCTTGGTCGATCACCGAATAAAACACGCGATCCAGAAAGATCTTTAGGTTTTTCGGCACGCGCACATCGTTGAGCTTGGGCCCCTCCTGCCCGTCGGCGGACGCAAAGAAGCCGCTGACCTTTGGCATACGGCGAATATTCAATCGAAAAGCCTCGGCGAGCGCTTGCTCATAGTCCGTAATCAATCTGATATTCTGCTCAAGCGGCGGTTGATCGACTGACTTTGGCGCAGTGGATGTCTCCGTGCGATAGCGCGCGAGCCAGCGCTGCAACATCAGCGCATGCACGGGCATCATGGCGGGTGTCTTGTCCGCCTCTTTCTCGCCTAGCATAAACGGCGAAACGCGCCCGTCATCGTCTACAACAGGTGCAAACACCTGATTGTCCGTCAGCCAAGGAATCCGTCCGGAGTACACGAGCCGCAGATTGCGCCAGGCGTCTTTGGTTGGGATCACGTGTACCGTCGGCGACGACATCGCAATTGGATACCGTACATCACCGGCCTCGACATAGTAGATTTCCATGCTCTTCCACGCTTTTTGATACGGGCGTGTGTTATATGCCGAGCGCAGATAAGCGTTGTGCACCGAATCGGAAAAGCGAACGGTTTGAGTGTGAATTCCCACACCGTAGGATTCCGCCAGCACGAGAATCGCGAGCATGGCGCGCCATTCGCGCTTGGCGATCGCCTCATACTCCAGATAACTCGGGTCTACCGCCGTATTGAGCAGCAGCATTTCAAATAGGCGGTGTTGACTCCAAATATCCGGCACGGAACTAATACGGCGAAAATCGGCCTGTTTGGGCCTTGTTTCCTGCCGCGCGTCTGAAATGCGCAGTTCCTGACCGATTTCGTGCAGTTTTGAGACACCTCCGCTGAGGTTTCCTTCATTTGGGTGTGACGAGAACCAATGATAGAACGACATGTATCTGCCTCCGTATTCGTCGTTTACTGCGCGCGGAGCACGCAACACTCCATTAAGGAAGAAGCGAAATATTTCGTCGCGCTCTGCGGGTCTACGCGCGTCGAGTTCATCTGCGCCGCAACTTGCGCACAGGGGATGCCCAATAGGTCAATCTTTGTCGACCCTTCTTGCGCCGCGCGCTGTACGGCATCCTGAATATGCGGTGTATTCCGCAGCAGATCTCCTTCTATCTTCAGAAGATCATGCATGCCGTGATGATCCAGCTCCTCCAGCCAGCGGAACATGCTCTCCGCAAACGCGAGCGGAGCGCCAACGCCGTCTATCCGGCTCTCAAAGGTTTCGCGCATATCCCGCCGCTTCAGCCATACGGTACGAAATACCTCCGGCCGAAAACGCCAAGGAACAATCATAGACGCACTGGTGCGATAATAGGTTCCCAGCATCAGGCAAAATCTCTCCAACCGCAGAATATAATCCTGCAGCGAGCGGATTCGCACCTCATCCACCCCGCCATTTGACACCGGGAAATAATCAAAACTATTCAGCGGAAAAGCAGCTTCTGCCGGAATGTCCAGTTCGGGGTTCACATTCGTCCATCTCAGCGGCACATAAACTTTTCTTTGAATATTCCCTTCCCTGGGAATATCATTTGCAAAATAACGGCATACGCCGATGGCGGCCATGAGTTCCGCCGGCATAGACGGGTCGTTTTGTCCCTCATCCGTTCGACTTTTTCGATCCAGGCGCACGCGGCTCCATTCGCCACGTTCGTTTTTCTTCTCCATCTGCCGCCGATCGTCGCCAACGAATTGCGCAAACTCAACGCTGGAAAGCACCTCTGACGTCTCGTAATACTTCAGCGCCATCTTGCTATTGATGGAGAATAGCCCGCTGTCCACATCGGTATCCTGCCCAACATCGAAATACGGCAGCATGAGCGTGAGCGCGACGTGTTTTGCAAACGGTGCGGTATTGCCGTCCATCTCGGTATTGCAGGCGTTCACAAATTTTTGCGCCAACGTCGGCGTTCCGCTTGCGCCGGTTCCGCCAAAGACAGAGCCTGCGAACATAACGCGCAACTCGTCCTCTACACTGATGTCGTCAAAAATCGTGCGCCAAAAACCGGACTTGTTTTTCCAGTCGAGGTCAAATTGCTCCGCCCAAAGCAACGAGCCGATGCGCGGCCTGCCTTTGCAACCGCGGCGCAGTACCATGGTGCGATCGTCATCACCAAAGAGCGCATGAAATGCCAGCGATTCTGTCGCGGCGAGGCTGCCGTCCCGCACCAGATCGTTGAGCGTGCTCCTATCATCGATCGGTGTTTGCAGGCTTTTCATCGTGTCGATGCCCTTCGGCTTCCAGCGCGTCTGTGCCGTATTTTCATCTACGATGACAGAAAGGAACGGAATCGCGTCGTTGACAGAACGAATCATCTCTTCCAGTTCGATTTTGTCGCTTCCGGCCACGATATCAAGATCCACAAGGCGTATCTCAAGTTTATATTGTGTTGGGCATAGGTCGCTCAAAAAGCCGGACGCCGCTAGCGCAACAACCGACTGGGCAACGCGCATTCCGGTTCCGCCAATCGCCACAAGAACGAATTTGTTCATATGCTCTCCCCTTTCTCTATCGCGTCGACTCAGCGCGTTTGATGCCGTTATCGATCAGCTTCGACAGCGGCCAGCGTACAGCGCAATTGGTCGCGGGCGCGGCATCCATACAAAAACGCCAGAGAAACAGCGCGCATCCCGCGTAGACGTAGTAAGGCAACCATAGTCTTGCCACACTGCTATTTCCGTTTGGTAGATAAACGCCAATCCATATCTCTGCGGACAGCATGTATCGATACCCGACCATCGCCGCAACGCACGCCACGATCAAAAGAAAATTCAGTGCGTTTTGTAAGCTGGTTCGGCGATGCAGTTTGCTGCCAAAGTCGCCTTTACTCTCATTGACGATAAAGAAAACCAAATTCAGCAGCCACACCGCCGCAATCCCCCCCATATGGATCCAGCGCGTTGCTTCCGCAAATTGCAGGGCTGTACTTTTCGCCAGGTCGTCCAAATAGAACACGTTATACAGCGTGTTGTAATACCATTGCGGCGGGATCAACGCGAGCGCCGCGGCAAGCAGAATTGTCACCATCACGCGCAAGGTGATCCGTTTGTTTGAAGTTGCTTTCATAGACAGCCTCCCACGTTGTTTTTAATTGATTGCGGCCTGAATCTGTGTTGCATCATTGATGCTAAACGCCCAGCCGCCGAAATCATCCGTTTCTTTCCAGGTACCGGTGCTCAGATATTTGCCCGGCACATCGCGCACAACCATACCAAACATCGTCGTTTGAACGCATGCAGCCGTTTTTTCTTGAATGGCATCTCCTATGATCTGAATCTGTTGGTTCGCAATCCCGCCGCAGATCAGGCTGGAGAGAAACGGCGTCTTTGCAGTGGTCGCATAGGTAAAGCGCGCGGAAGTGATCGCTTGTCCTTGCGAAATGGATTCTCTGTCAAAATCCTTTAGGTTGAGCGTGAGATCTTCAACCCACTTGGTATCATAGAGCGCACTTAGTTCCGCCAATTCCGGCGTGGCGGTCACGCGGATTCCAACCGTGCAAAGCAGCGGCTCATCCTTGACGAGCTGGCAGGTGTCTACCGAGAGCACCAACTCGATCTTTTTTCCGCTCTTGTCTATCGTTGCACTCTCACAATAGACGAGAGACGACTCCGGCTCCACCCAACTCGGCGCAGATTGTGCATCGTTCAGCACGCGAATGTCCGCCGTGACGGTATAATCATCCTGCGAAAGCGCAAATTTCTTCGCCGGTACGACAAGGTTGAACGGATCCGAAATTTGGATGCCATTTTGCGAGGAATCCACCAGCGTGAAAGGAACGGTACAGCGAATTTTTACGTTTTTCTCCGTGTTACCGCGCTCTAGATCATAAAGTTTGACGATCGGAATGGTTTTCAGCAGTTGCTGATATTCGTTGGTTACTTCCGTCCCGGCAGGATAATCGATTTTGCCTTTTTCGTTTTCGATTCCGCGCACGAGATATTCAACCGGGTAGTCGGCGTTGTTATATGGCTGGCAACCTAAATGAAATGTGGAAAAAATATCGTCCTTCGCGCGGCGCGAAACATCGTATTCTGAAAAATACAGTGCGTGATAGGGCGTTGTTTCATCCAGGAGCCCGCTGTTTTTCAGCGAGATCATCGCCTTCTCCATGGCGTTGAGCACTGCCTGATCGTTCCCCATAAACATCAGGTAGAGCGGATGGCGAAAGTTTCCGTTTTCGTCGCGCTCGAGTACCATGTAGTCGCTGAGTTTTCTTATGTGTCCCGTCGTTGGGCTGACGGGCAGGTTCTCAATCGTACCGCGGAAATCTCCCACGATACCGATTAAGCCAAGCGTCGCATGCTCGGGAGCGATAACCGATGTGCGGAGCGCTTCGGCGGCTTTCATGCAGTCGTCTTCCGTCGGGATCATCAAATCCGAAATCAGGATCATGACCTGATCAGGATTTTGCTGATAGCTCTCTGCCATAGATGTGATCACGGACGCAATATCGTTACTCTCTTTCTGAAAAAACTGCTCCTGAACCGCGTTTTGGAAGAACGTATCGGTCGAATGCTCTGACCCTTCCGTGCCTTTTTCAACATCGCTTGCGCGAAGGCAGGTGTGTTCATCGCTGATGGTGACGCTCATCGCAGCGGTAATCGCCGCGCGATAACTCATGCAAAACGGTGAAACAAAGCCCTTCATGCCAAGCCCGTCATCCACGACGATGCAATACTCAACCTGCCCAGACGTGCTTGCCTGCGACTTCGTCGCCTGCGGGGTGAGCAAATCCAGCCTCTCATAAAGCGCCTTTGTCGGGGACAGAATGCCATACGGTTCCGGCACCTTCGGATTGCCGCACGCGCTTAAAAAAAAGCAACCCATGAGGCAAAAAAGCACACATAGTAACGTCTTTTTCATACGAATCTCCCATCGCAAAGTATCGTAGGTGTTCGAATCTTATATTGTTTTACAAATTTATGGAACGATATATCCTCAGACTTGTCCCATGGTAACATCGTTTTGTTACGTTCACAAGGCGTATAAAATCGCACTTTAACGCGTATTTTTTCCGTAATCTGACGCGCGAAGTCCGTTCTGTTTTCGGCGGCTCGTGGGTTGAATCACGATCAATTGCGACCCGTCATTTTTGCGCATCATCCTGCCCGGGCAATACGCCATTTCCGAAAGCATGTTTCTTTTCCCCCTGTAAAGGCGTATAATCATACAAAATGTTATAAAAATGATGAATCGTTATGCCGTGTGGCATAAATGGAAAGGATACCTCATCCCATGCTTGGAACCATCGTCAACGCCGCAGCCATCCTCGTGGGCGGCGTGCTCGGACTGCTACTCAAAAAAGGTATTCCGGAGCGCGTCTCCGGGGGTATTATGCAAGGGCTTGGCCTCGTGGTCATCTACATTGGCATCAGTGGCATGCTCAAGGGGCAAAACGCGCTCATTACAACCATTTCCATCGTCGTCGGCGGATCGATCGGCATGATTCTTGACTTTGACGGGCGCTTTAACCGCTTTGTCGGAGGTCTTGAGCAAAAGCTCGCCTCCAAGACAGACACCGGATCAAAGTTTAGCGAGGCATTTATCACCACTACTCTGCTGTATTGCGTGGGCGCAATGGCGGTCGTTGGCTCACTCAACAGCGGGCTCACCGGCAACCACGAAGTGTTATTCACAAAAAGCATTCTCGACGGCGTGAGTGCAATTGTATTCGCCAGCACACTAGGCCCGGGCGTTTTGCTCTCCGCGATTCCGTTGTTTCTCTATCAGGGCGCTATCACGTTGATGGCGCAGTTTCTCGCGCCCGTGCTCAGTGATGCAGCCGTTGCCGAGATGACCTGCGTGGGTTCGCTGCTCATCCTCGCCATCGGACTGAATCTGTTGAAGGTCACGAAGATCAAGGTGCTTGATTTCATTCTCGCAATCTTTCTGCCGATCGGGCTTGTGCTGTTTATGTAACCGGCGACTCTTAAGCCAACAAAGTCTGGACGGGCGCAAACGATGGAATACTGGGACTTGTTTGACAGCGCGCGGCGACCGCTCGGCAAAACGCACCTGCGCGGAACACCCTGTGCGCCCGGCGAATACCACATTGTGGTTTCCATTTGGACGGTCGATTCCCGCGGAAACATTTTGCTCACGCTGCGCGACCCCGGAAAAGAGAGCTACCCGAATCATTGGGAAAACACCGGCGGCTCCGCCCTCGCCGGGGAAACCAGCAGAAAGGCTGCCGTTCGCGAGCTGGAAGAAGAGACTGGTCTCATCGCCTCCGAACAAGAGCTGATCCTGCTCGGCGCGGAGATTGCGCAAAGCTCGTTTGTCGACCACTATCTTCTGCGGCGGGATATCGCTCTATCTAACGTGCGGTTGCAACCCGGTGAAACCGTAGACGCAAAGTGGGTGACGCAAACAGAGCTCGACGACATGATTGTGAACCTCACTCTGGCCAAACCCATCGGTGAGCAATTCAACGGAATCCGCGAAAAGTTTTTATCTTTTATAAACGAAAAATAAGCCAGAATTCGAAATAAGACAAACAAAAAGCGCCGCTGTTCAAGCGGCGCTTTGCTGTATGCTTTGTGTTAGCGGTTACGAAGGAAGGCGGGGACATCCAGTTTGCTCTTGGGCTTTTCCTGATAGTCCCGGCGGATGTCGTTCTCGCTGAAAACCTGCTCCTGCCGTTGCTGCGGAATCGGCGCTGCAACCGGTTCGTCCGTCATGATCGGGCGGCGCGGTGCATAAGAGGCCGAAGCGTATTGCTGCTGCGGTGGCTGGTTCTGGCGCACCTGCGGCTGATACTGCGGCTGGGTGGGATACGGTTGCGGCTGCTGCGGCTGGGTTGGATACATCTGCGGCTGCTGCTGTTGGTTGGGATACGGCTGCGGCTGTGGCTGCTGCTGATTCGCGCCCATTCCGGTGCTGCCATACGGCGAACGGAAGGTGCTGAATGCGCCAAAGCCAGGCACGCCCTGAATGTTGCCGATGCGGTCGGGACGATCAAATCCCGTCGCGATGACAGTGATGCGCAGTGCATCGCCCATCGCTTCGTCGATATCCGCGCCGAAGATGATGTTCGCTTCGGGATCGACGTTTTCGCTGATGAGTTCAGCCGCTTCATTGACTTCGAGCAGGCTCAGATCCGGGCCGCCCGTGATATTCATCAGCACGCCGCGCGCGCCGTTGATACTGGTTTCAAGCAATGGGCTTTCGATGGCCTGACGGGCCGCTTCCGCCGCGCGCTTTTCGCCGCTGGCGTTACCGATGCCCATATGCGCAAGGCCTTTTTCGCGCATGATCGTCTTTACATCCGCAAAGTCGAGATTGATCATGGCCGGAACCGCAATCAAATCCGAAATGCCCTGAATACCCTGGCGGAGCACATCGTCCGCAACGCGCAGTGCGTCTGGTAGGCTCGCACGGCCGACGAGGTCGATGAGTTTGTCGTTGGGAATGGTGATGAGCGTATCCACGACTGGTTTGAGCGAGGCGATGCCGATTTCGGCATTGCGCATGCGAACCTTGCCCTCAAAGGTAAAGGGCTTGGTCACCACAGCGATGGTGAGAATGCCGAGTTCTTTTGCGCACTCGGCCACGATGGAGGTTGCCCCCGTGCCCGTGCCGCCGCCCATACCGGCGGTAATAAACGCCATATCGGTGCCACGCAGCGCCTCGACGATCTGCTCGCGGCTCTCGTCAGCGGCCTTACGGCCGACTTCGGGGTCCGCGCCCGCGCCAAGACCCTTGGTCAGCTTTTCGCCGATCTGAATCTTGACTGGTGCCTTGGCCAGAAACAGCGCCTGTTTATCGGTATTGATTGCGATAAATTCCACGCCGCGCAAACCATACTGTACCATGCGGTTGATGGCATTGCAGCCAGCTCCTCCGACGCCGATTACTTTAATCTGCGCAAAAGAGGTGTTTTCGAAATCCGGTTCAAACATTGTTTGTCCCCCTTATTTGGTAAAAAGGTTACGAATCCTGTCCACGAGCGTACCCGGTGATGTATTGGTGACAACATCGTCGCTCGTAGCGCGTAAAACAAAATCGAGCGCTGAAAAGGAGCTCGTGTAATTCGGCGTATCCATATCCGCCACCCACGGCGTGTCCCGCTGAATGTTCAGCTGCAAACCGCGCTTGAGGTAGTCGATTCCGCCTTTCATCATGGCGATCCCGCCGCCGGTGAGATAGGTGACGGGGCTCGCCTCCGGCGAGATGCCCATCTCCTTGAGCGACGCGCGAATCATGGAAAACAATTCGCCCGCACGTGCTTCTAAAATGAGTTCGATCGCGGCGTGATCCACGCGCTTGGCGCCGGTTGGGGTGCGCACGATCTCGGTGCTGCTCAGCGGTTCTTGTAAAAAGACGAACCGCCGCTTGACCTGTTCCGCTGTTTCCAACGGTATATCCAGTCCAAACGCAAGGTCTGAACTTAGATGCTTGCCGCCGATATCGATCGATCGCATATCGGTGAGCGCTGCGTTTTCCACGATGGAAACATCCGTATGTGTATACCCCACGTCGATGAGAATTGCGGGGCGTACACGCTCTTTTTCTGGGATGACCGCAAGCGCCGCGCAAAGTTGAGATGAAACACTCATGGAAATCTCGATATCGAGCGGGGAAAGCGCCTGCTCCATGGCGCGGACAAACTCTTCCTGCACATACATGTGTGAAACGAGCGCACCGAGTTCCTCGGTTTTTGCGCCCGTCGGGAGAGCGGAAGACACCACACCGCCAACCGTAAAGGAGACGGGCGTGCTGTGCATGAGTACATAGCCACTCAACTTTACCTTTTTGAGGGAGAGCGAGATGACGTCGTCGATATCCTCCGCCATGACGCGCTTTCCGCGGCTTCCGATGGGCAGCGTGGCTTCGGTGAGGATAATCTTGCTAAACGGAGCCGGAACGCTGATTGCCGCCTCGCGGATGCGCATACGCGCTTCCTGTTCCGCCTTGGAAACCGACTCGACAATTGCGTTGTGTAGTGAACGATGATCGGCGAATGTGCCGGACTGATAACCGTTATACGGGCATACAGAAACGCCGTGCACGGTAATGCCATCGCGATTGACAAAACTGCCGCACAGACAGACGATCTTGGAACTTCCGATGTCCAGCACCGCAGTCGGCTTCAAGGCAGTCTCCTCCGCTTACTTTGCAACATACACTGCGATATTATATCACAGCATAAGAAAAAGGCGCAACCCAAGAGCATTGTTTCATAATTGTTTGTATTTTCGTCAAGGTTGCTTTTTTTGCGTCTACGCCTAGCGGAATCCCCACTGACGATATACTAAGGATGGGTCCTGCAAACCCGCGCAAAACCAGCATTGTCACGCTCACTTCGCATTCTCCGGTTTTGCTTGCTCCGCGGCCTGTTTGAGGCGGATTGCGCGTATTGTCATGAGCCTGCGGGACTCGTTTTTCAGCAGCGAATAGAGTCGTTCTTCGTCGTTAGCAGATGAAAGCCGTGTGCCAAACAAGCCGTGTTTTTGCGGAAGCTCGCTCTCGCCATAGATGCGAAGGCACATCGCATCTGCAGCGCTTTCATACGCCGCGTTGTCGGACAGCAGCGTATTTTGCGCATCAATCTTGCCACGAAACGCGTCGTTTTGGGATAAATCGAGCGTGCCCGCCGTGTTTTGAAGCGCGCGTACCTCGTAACTCAAATGCCCATTTCGACGAAGTGTGAGAAAGAGCCCGAGCGCATCCGCACCGGCAGGCGAACCAAGGCCATAAAACACCGACCCGTTCTTATATGTTTCCCAGCCTTTTGCGGGGCCGGTGTCGACGACAATACTTGCGCCCACATCAATGAAGCGGCGGTAACGAGCACGCCATTCCGGCAAGGGCAGTTCCCCCTCATCAAGTCCCGCGCGCACGAGCACAATCACATGGTCGCATTGGCTGATCAGCATCCGCACCTGATCAAATGCCATGAGGTTTAAAATATCCGCTTTGCCGTTGAAACCAACAGCGGATTGCTCGCCATATGACAAAAAGCCGAGGCGAACACCGTTGAGGCAGCAGATGCACGGGCGGTTTGCCAGCGCTTCCGTCGCGCCCGCGCCGAACGTTTGCGCGCCGGTTAATAATGTGGGCGCTATCTCCGCCGCGTCGCCGCGCATCCCCGCGAGAGCGACGAGGGAAACACCTGCCTGCGCCAGCCACTCCGCGCCGGAAGCATTGTTTTTGTGCAGTGCGCCTACGCTTAGTTGCTGCGCTTCTATCTGTAAGCGCAGTCCTTCGCCAAACTGAAGCTTTTCTGCGGGTGTTTCTACCCCACCGAAGATCATAACTGTGGTTGTTCTTTCCTGCTCTGCGGTAAAGATGGATTCCGGCGTGTTTGCGCCAGTGGTTGCTAATTCTCTTGCCATTTCAATCCTCCGTCCGGCGCACTGCGAATTTCAAGCATGTTGCCTGAACGATTCCGCGCAGCGCACCCAGTTCGAGAAAATAGCGCGGAGTTCACCCCCGCGCCCTGTTGCATTTTTTGATCAGGCGATTCGCTCTCAGGCTACGTTTTCGCTGATTCGGTGATTACTGTATCTTCCGCCGCGTCTTCGAGGCATTCGTTCGCCCACATCAGCATCACCAAATCCGTTTTGCCGGTGTTTTCAATGCTGTGCACATAACCGACCGGAATATCGACAACCACGTGCTTTTTCCCGCTGACGGGATACTCCAGCACATCGTCCTGATCGATCCGGCGAAATTTAAATACTCCCACGCCGGAGACAACGAGGAACTTCTCCGCCCTCGTATGGTGCCAATGTTCGCCCCTCACCGCGCCGGGTTTGCAGACATTGACGGAGATTTGCCCGCCGGTGCTGAGGCGAAGGAACTCTGTCATGCTACCGTTTGCGTCTTCGCGCATCTCCAGCGGATAAGAAAACTCCATCACCGGCAAAAAAGTCAGGTAAGTAGCGTAGAGCTTGCGCGTCAGCGGATCGCTCATATCCGGCAAGGTGTTGTTTTTGCGCAGGTTGCGAAACGAGTGAATGCGCGCGGCAATGTCGCCAATCGTCGCGCTATACTGCACCGGTACGCCATAATAGGCACCTTCCCGCGTCGTGACATCGTCCAATAGATCGCAGAGCGACTCTGCAACGTCATCGATATACGCAAGCGTGAGTAATGTAGACGCATCGTTGATGACGATAGGCAAATCATGCGAAACGTTATAGCAAAACGTTGCGACGGCGCCGTAATGGTTTGGCTTGGACCATTTGCCAAATACCTGCGGAAAACGATAAACGTAAACCTTCGCGCCGGTTTCATGCGCATAGAGATCTAAAAGCTCTTCTCCGGCTTTTTTGCTGCGCCCGTAGAGGTTTGGCAGAGCCGCCAGGGTCGAACTTGCAAACATCACGGGGCAACGATTTTTGTACTTATTGAGTAGGCGAAGCAGCGTATCGGTAAAGCCGAAGTCACCCTGCGTGTGTTCATCCTGCTGTTTGGGGCGGTTTGCCGCGGCGAGGTGGTAAACAAATCCGCATTCGGCGCAATACCGTTCGAGCAGATCGGTGGGCGAGTCCGCGTCAAACGTCAGCAGGTCTTGATAGCCCCGCGCGCGCAACGCGATGATCAGGTTTTTGCCAATGAATCCTTCGGCCCCCGTGATCAGTATTTTCATAAACGCCGTCCCCCGTGTCCCCATCCCGTCTGTTCGTGCTCAACGAGTTTATCGGTTACGGCAGCCCCGACGCGCTTCGCGCGGGGGTTGCCAAAGGGTTGTCCGTCTCCCGTGTCCTATTCCAGTCTGTTCGTGCCTAACAGTATTCTAACCAAGCGATTACAAACTTTTTCTATTTCACTTTGCCTTCACTGCAAATGCTAAGATTTTTTTACTGAATCCAATCAAAGTATGCGCGGGTCGCATGCGCACGAGAGGCATGATCACAGGCGTAATTGCGCGCGCGTAAACCAAGTTCGCTCAGCGGTACCGTGCTCGCGTGCAGGCGCAAAATCGCGTCCGCCATCTCTTGCGGTTCACCGGGCGTAATGCAAACCCCGTAACTCTCCCGTTCGATGGAGCGCGCCCACTCGCTGCCCGCCTCCGCGCAGACGATCACCGGCCTGCCTGCGGCAAGCGCCAGCCAGGTTTCACTCGGCACGGCGATGCGCGTCATTCCCTTTTTCAGCGGAACAAGCGCCAAATCTCCAATGGAATACAACTGCGCCGTTCGATCGGCGGAAAGCAGCGAGAAGAGCTGCACGTTGTCAATCTGTTCCCGCTCAATTCGGTTTTTCACATGTTCCCGCAGCGCGCCGTCTCCAAAAACCAAAATGCGAATATCTTTTTCGTTTTTCAGCAGCTTAGCCGCGTCCAGAATGACATCCGGCTCCTGCAAAAATCCGAGCGTGCCCGCGTAGACAGCGTAAAACCCCTCGCGCGGCAATTGAAGTTCGTCAAAAAGCGCGTTTTCCTCGCGTAAAATCGGTCGAATCGTCTCTGTATCCGCCCAGTTGGGAATCACGGCGATTTTATGCGACTCGATTCCGCGCGCAATCAAGGTGCGCTTCATCTCTTCCGAAAGCGTGATAAACGCGCTGTTGTTGCGATAAATATGCTGTTCCATCCGACGACAGAACCGTACGAATGGATGCCACTCGGTATATCTGCCCGCCGCAACGAGGTTATCAGGAAAGATTTCCTGCAAAATATAGATCGTTCGCGCGCGTTTGTTGAGTCTGGCACCGACAAGACCGAGATAGGCGGGCGAGCTGCATAGGATATAAACATCCGCTTTCAGCTTTTTTGCCGCGCGATAGATCGCTCTGGTGTTTAGCCATGCGCGTATTGCGCGCTCAATAATGTTCGCGCCCCGGCGTGCCTTTTGCCCGACGCGCTGAATGTGATATCCTTCCGGCGCGGTTTCGTCACGCCTATTGTAAAAAGCCGCGCGCTCTTCTTCGCTCATGTCATGGCCGGGCAACTTAGTAACCACGCTCACGCGCGCGCCAAATCGGCAAAGATCCTCCGCTAGATCGGCATAGAGATGGGTAATCGGCGTAACTTCAGGCGCGAAATGCGTTGAAATCAGCGCAATATGCAGTTGTTCATCCATCCTCGCCGCCCCTCTCGTCCCAATGCTATCCATAAGGCTTTCGCCATTTATTAATGAAAACATTTTACTTTATAATCGACAAATCTAGCGAATCTATTCCGCCGCTTATAGCGCAAATTTTACCATGCAAGAGCGTGGGTGTCAATCAAACGCTCGCCGCGAGGGGATTTCTAGTATGCGGCCAACCTCGCCCGCTGAATCGATGCAAAGAGCGGAGGAATCGCTTCCCCCGCTCGCATGATGGATTCTTGTTTTTACTTATTATTCGTCATTCTTGTAATCGGCAATTCGCTTTTGCGTGTTTGTGTCGTATTTGTTGATGCAAAGCGGGCGGAGCTTATACGTCAGCACCACGCTGGACTTGACGTATTCGCTGTAAAACGCCTTTTTGATACGATCCATAACAAGCCGGCCCGTTTCATACGTCACGGATGGCAGCAGCACAACGTATTGCATGACGCTGTAGCGAGAAATCGTGTCCCCGCGGCGCAGGTTGTTCTGCGACACATGCAGTAGCTGCTTCATGATATTATCCAGAACGAGATTGTCAAATCTCTGCTCATAGGTATTGCTGATGGTCAATAGCGCAAGGAACATCGTGCCATTGTAGCGCTCCAGCATGCGGCGCTGCAACTGGTAGATTTCCTTGAAAATTTCGTACTCGCAGACAAATGCGCCGTGCCCGTCGGTGTCCTCCTCGAGCATGTTTTGCACCTTCTCGATATCCGCCTCCATCTCCTGATCCGCCTGGACGATGAGTTTATACACCGCGCGGATTTCGCCGGAGGGCTGGATGCCGAGCTGCTTATAGTGCAGATCGGTTGCAAAATAATACTGGGAGAGCGCTTCGCGCTTTTTGCCCGTCTTGACCAGCGCCATCATCAATTCCAGATGCAGACGCTCGTCAAACATATCTACGTCCATCGCCTTGCGGCAAACCTGAACGATAACGTCGTGCTCTTCCTCCACCTTTAACAGGTCGAGCAACGTAAACACGCTCTCTAAAAACAGATCGTGATAATACACGCTCTTGGGAACGACCCACATCTCTTCGGCAGAGTTGGTAAGCAACGGGCCGGTGTAAATTTGCAGCATTTGCAGATACCGCTCGATGCACTCGCGGTTGCTCATGCCTGGCGTGCGCGCCTCCTGACAAAGCCGCTCAAACTCGAACACGTCGATTTCGCAGTCAAGATTCGAGTTCCATTGATATGCGCCGCGTGCGGTCAGAATGGAATCCGCAAGTTCGGGCAACCCGCTCTGATCGACAAGCGAACGAAAGCGATGCAGCAGTGTCCGAAGCGCAGTTGCAGGATTTCGGTTGTCCTTATCCGACCAGAGCATCTCCAGTAATTCCTCGTGCGGAACCGCGCGATCCTTTTTGAGAATCAAATACTCGAGAAACTGGCTCGTTTTCTTTGCCTGGCGAAGTTGCGTGAGCGCAACGTTTCCGTTGACCACGATTTCAAAATTGCCAAACATCTTGATTTTGATCTTTGCGTTAGGCATGCCGTCTCCTCCTTGCGTTCTAGCGGGTGATGGGCGGGCGGGAGTGCACCGCCGGGAGTTACAATATGATGATTTTATAGTTTTATTGTTTTGAAAAGGAACTTTACTCTCCCAACTTCTTTTTCAGCTGTTCCGGGTTCGCGGCGAATAACAGCGCGGTTTCTCTTGTGACACGTTTTTCAGCATACAGGCGGTAGATATCCGCGTCCATGGCACGCATGCCCTCCGAAAGCCCGGAGAAGATGACGTTGTCCATCTGGTGTACTTTCCCGTCTCGAATCATGTTTTGAATCGCGCTGTTGACCAACATGATTTCAAACGCGGGTTCGAGACCACCGTCAATCGTAGGGAGAAGCTGCTGGCTGACCACCGCGCGGAGCACCATGGAGAGCTGAACGCGAATCTGCTGCTGCGCATTGGCGGGGAAAACGTCTATGATGCGGTCGATCGTCTTCGCAGCGCCTACGGTATGCAGCGTGCTGAGTACGAGCTGTCCCGTTTCGGCGGCAGTCAGCGCGGTTTGAATCGTCTCCAGATCGCGCATTTCGCCAAGCAGGATCACGTCCGGCGCCTGCCGGAGTGCGGCGCGCAGGGCGGTTTGATAGCTCAGCGTATCGTGCTCAATCTCGCGCTGGCTCAATACGCTGGCCTTATGCGCGTGGATGAACTCAATCGGGTCCTCGATGGTGATGATATGCCCGCGCCGGTTGGTATTGATGCGGTCGATCAGGCAAGCCAACGTGGTCGATTTTCCACTTGCTGCGGGGCCGGTGACCAGTACAAGGCCTTTTTTCACGTCCGCTAGACGCAAGATTTCTTCCGGTATGTGCATCGTTTCCGGATTCGGTAACCCAAGCGACACCACGCGCAGCACCATGGCAAGCGAGTTTCGCTGCTGGTATGCGTTGCAGCGAAATCTGCCGACGCCGCTGATGGAAAATGAGAAATCATCGTCTCCGTGCTCCGTCAGGCGATCCATATCGCGATGATCGAGTTCGTATACTTGCCGGATCAGGCGCTTGGTATCGTCCGGTCGAAGAACCGTATCAAAGAGCTGCTGCACCTCGCCCGCGACCTTGAGCCGCACATAGGAACCGGGGATGATAAACACATCCGATCCGCCGCACTCGATGGCAGACTGTAAAATATCATGAATCTCCGCCATCTGATCAACCTCCCTGCCAGAGCGTGCCCGTGCTCTGATCGACCCATTCTTCGGCGTTCTCATAAAGATAGCCGAGAATTTGACATCTACCGCTTGAAACATCGACCGAAACACGCAACGCGTGCCCATCGCTGGAACCGACCGAGAACGCATAGCTTCCGTCGGCCTGTTTTGCAACGCCATCCACGCTATCCGGCGCTTCGCCGAGTTTGAGCGCGTCATCCAGCGCAATCAGCATCGACTGCGCGCGCACATCTGCGTCGTAATACGCCGCGGTGCTGACGGAAGTCTTCTGCGTGAGCGCCGCGTCTGATCGCGCCTGAATCAGCGCAAGCGATGCAAACAGCGTTAAGCTCACCACCACAAGGATGAATAATATGCTTGAGGTGCCAACGCCCATATGGGATGGATGCGTTTTCATGGCGCTTCCTCCGCATCCGGCACATAGCGTGCCGCGTCAAGCGCGTATACGTTGCCTTCCGGCGAAGTGACCGTCAACTCGATATCATACAGCGTACCCTGCAGCGGAGAGTCGTCGCTGGTGACCACGCAGTCCACCGAGAGAGTATCCGTGACCTCAACCGAAAATACCCGCGCGCCGCACTCGTTGCAAAAACCGTCACCGACCGGGTTCGCCTTCACCTGCTCCGCAACGCTCTCCATGGCGAGAATCGCCTGGGATTCGTATGCGCTCTGCCGCGCAGTTGTGCTCGCGACGGCAATGAGGCGGATGACCACGCTGGTCGACAGCGCGAAAAACAAGATTATGATGGTCATCTCGATGAGCACCGGACTAAAAACACCGCGCTTTTTCGGTGGACGAAGCATTGTTTGATCCATCATGCGCCGCCCTCCTTCGCAGTCTGCAGATAGAGCGAAGCTGTGTGCGTTTCTCCACCCGCATCTACGATCTCTATGCCGAGGAGACCGTCAACCAACACAATGCGAAGGCTGCTTGCCTCAAAAATCTTCTCGCCGTAATCCGGCGAAAACGCGAGGTCCGCCTGCGCAAAATATTCGCGCACCTGCGATCCATCGCAATAAATATACGTTAAATATCGTTCGCCGTCTATCTCCTGCCCAAGCGCCAGCACATCCATGCCGTTTTCGTTGCGAATCTCGAGCTCTCCTGCCGCATCCGCACCGCGCACCTTGCCGATGAGATAACTCAGCCCCGTGCGCGAGACAAACGTCTGCTCCGCCGAAGCATTGATCATGCGATAGGAGCGCGCGCCAACAACGACCACGATCAGCGAAAGCAGCGCAAATGTCGCCAGCAACGCAAAGATGAATACACCGCGCACCTCTCCGCGATTTCCCGCGGCGGAATTCCCGCTCAAGAGCCGCCTCCCACGCGCACGACCTGCACGCTTGGCATCAGGTTTGCTGCAATCACATCATAAGACACGGCATAACGGCTTTCGTCCACCTGAACACCGTAATTGTCATATATATAGGAAAGGCTCGGTGGATATTTTCCCTCTACCGCATAGCAGGTGACGATGGCGCGCTGCAAAGCTGCGGAGATCACCTCTGTCTCGCGCGCGTCGCTGCGCCGTGCGGTTGAAACGAGCGAAATCAGGAAGAAAACGACAAGCAGAAGAAACACTGCCGCAGCGAAAAGCAACCCTCGGTTTCGCCCGCGCGGCCGCTCGTAGAGGTGCATGCCGATTCCTCCTTTCCAAATACTATCCTATCAGTCCGATGCCGATTGGATGGTTACGATGTAATAAACCGTCGATTTTCTGTTATCAACTGCATTTTTTGCAGTATCTAATGCAACGATTGCGTCGCAATTTTATGATCTTCAGTGTCGATAGAACGGTTGCAAAACGAGCCGAATTAACCGACCGCCGACAGAACGGACAAAAGCGGCAGCATGACGGAGAGCAAAATTCCGCCGATGACGATGGAGAGCACCGCAACCAACGTAGGCTCAATCATTGCAATCACGTTATGGATTGCGTCGTCCGCCTCACTCATGTAAATACCGCTGAGTTTTTCCATTACGGTGTCCAGCTTGCCCGCCGCCGCTCCGAAATGAATCATCTTCTCGTGCATCGGATCAAACAGGCCGCTCTTCTCCTCCGCGTCTGCAAAGTTAGCGCCGCCTAGCAGCTCTTTTTCCGCTACTTCAGCCTGACGCCTGTGTTTTCCATCTGTCACCACAGAAGGCGCAAGCCGCATCGCATCCTCCACCGGATAGCCCGCCGCAAGCATCATTGAGAGAGCGGATGCATACCGCGCGGTCGAGAGGCGCGCATTCACGCGGCGCACGGAGGGTATGATTTTTGAAAGCAACGCAAGAACCGACTCGCGTCTGCTGGTGCGCAGCAAAATGCCAACGACAGCGAGGGCGACCGCGAAAACGCCGACGAGGATGAGCATCCCCTTGCCAACGTCTACGCCGATCTGCATCGCCGCCGAGGCGGGGCTGCCCGCCGCGAGGCCGAGGCTGTCAAAAACACGCTGAAACACGGGAATCACGCTGATGACGAGGATAGCGATCACCACCGCGAGCATCATAACCAGCACGCTCGGGTAAAGAATTGCGCTCTTGACCGACGCTTTAATTTGCGACTCCCATTGATAATAATTGGCGAGCGAAACCATGACATCGTCCAGCTTACCGGAGCGCTCACCGATGCGCGTCATGGCGAGCAGATAACCCGGAAAAATACCCGTCTCCGTCAGCGCTTCGGAAAAGGAACCCTGGCGTTCCAACGCCACGCGCATGCTCTCGAATTTCGCGCCATAACGGCTGCCCGCATAGCTGCGCGAAAGCGTTTCCATGCCGTCGCCAAGCGGAATGCCCGCCTTGAGCACCATGGCAACCTGCTCGCAAAAGAGCGCGGTTTCGTCCGGTGGTAGCGTTTTTTGCGTCGTTTTCTCCTGCATTCCGGTTCCCTTTCTCGTGTCGTTCCGCCTTAGGCTTGCTGCCATGGGCAATAGATCTTTGACGGTATGATGATACAACAGAATTGTTTCAAATTTCCATCAATTTCTATTTTTTCTATGATTAATAGATGCGTTCGATGATGTAATCTTTCTCTTTATGCCCGGTTCCGTCCAGCGTCGGGTCCATCCAGACCCATTTCCCATCGAGGAAAACGCTGTTCCAGGCATGATACAGGTTTTCCGGCGTAACGGTACCGATGAGCATCCGCGTAGGAATTCCCTCCGTTCGGAGCATGACCGCAAGCAACACCGCATAGTCAAAGCAAATGCCCGTTCCGCTCACTAACGCTTCGTCCACGTTGGGCAAGTATCCCTTTTGCACGGTTTCGGCCTTTTGTATATCGTAGGTCATATGCTTGACCACGTAGTGATAAAACACGTCCGCAATCTCCGCTTGATCCGTCAATCCATTGGCGAGTTCGCGCGCTTTTTGCACGGTCTTTGTATTCGCATCGTACCACACATATTGATTGGGATACGAAAACGGCACGGTCTCGCTCGCGAGAACAACTTGCAGCTCCACACCATAGCGAACGGCGTATAAATCGTTTTCCACCTGTTCCATCACGCGCACGGTGTAGGCGCCGTCACCCATCTGTAGCGGAAACACGCTGTATGCCTCGCCGCCGGGTAAGTCGTAATAGTAGGTCTGCGCACTCGTCGCTATCCTTGCCTTGAGCCGTTTCTCACTCGGCTCACAGCGAATCATCACATATCCCTGATCGGTGTGCGAGGCATCTATGGTGACCCCCGCGCCTGTATAAACAACCGTTCCGGACGCTTCCGGCAGCAAAAGCGGCTTTTCTTCCGCTTGGGTGCCCGCCGCCGCTGGCGCGTCAGTTAATCCGGTTTCCGCCGCCTTCGGTGGCGCGGACTGGCTCGCCGCGCAGGCCGTCAGGCAAAAGAAGCCGAAAAAAAGCAGCCACAATAAACCTTTTTGCAGCCGTTCGGCCACCGACCTTCGTTTCATGAATTGATTATACTGCTGCAAATCACGCAAATGCAACAAATTGTTACTTTGAAACTATTGCGCGCTTCTATTTGTGCCCATTTATCGGCGAAATGCTGTTACATGACCTGTTTATCAGATGCTGATCGGTGCGATTGTTATATAACCGATCCAATATTGAAACATTGTTTTTCTTGCGTTTTTTTGCCGTGTGACGAAACATTTTCGCTGGATTGTGAAAAAGCAACTCAGTACCGCCAATAAAAATCCGGCACCCCTGATCAGGAGTGCCGGATGCGATGGTTATGATCTGACTGTTTTTAGTTACTTACCAGTGAGTGCATCGTCCATCTTTTCTACGACCGGTTCTTTCTGTTTCTTCGCGCCGAAGATCACAAGCACCAGCTGCACCAGAGTGATGATGACCATGAGCAGCGTCCAGCGGTCGGTGAAGACCATCGGGTTATTCATGTTCTCTGTCAGGATGAAGGCGATGATGGCGCCAATGCCCGGCAGCAGGGTCAGTACGCGGGTGAAGCCGTGTTTTTCGGTTTCACGAACGACGACGCCCTCTTCCTCTTCCTTCTTCTTACCGATCAGCCCGATCAGCATCAGGATCGATGCCAACGCGGTCGCAATCGTAAGAATCAGGTTCAGCAGCGCCCATGTCGGGCCACCGGCAAGCGGTGTCTGTTCATCCGGCACTTTCTCGGGGTTAACCGGCGTGGTCTGCAATGTCATCGTACCATAGATGACGAGACCGCCTTCCGGCACCGTGGACGGAATTGCCGTTGTCCAACCGTCGAAGTTGTAGCCGCTCAGTGTGGGATTCGACGGAACCGGCATCGCATCGCCATAACCAAGGCCGGTGTAAACCGCATATGGCGTATTGCCGTCAAGAGCACCCGTGCCACCGGACACGATATACGTCACGGTATAAGCGAGCTTCTCCCACTGGGCGTAGAAGTTCACCTGCCGTGGCGGCATGACGAACGTTGTACCCGGCTGGCTGGAAACGCCCGCTGTCGCGCTCTTTTCGCTCCAACCGAGGAAGCGGTAGCCCGGCCGCGAGAACATGTTGCCCGAGACGGTGGCGAGGTCGTCTGTAAAGTACCGTCCGCCTTCTACTGTGCCGCCATTCGCGCCATTCGCGTGATAATACACAGGTGAGGATCTCGGATCCCAGGCCGCCGTCAGCGTCAGGTTGCCGTCCGGCATGCTGAACGCGTCGCCCGGGGTCAGGTGCGTTTCCGTACCGTCGATACCGGTCGTCACCCAATAGAGGAAGCCGTAACCGGAGTGATACGGGATGTTGTTCGAAACCGTGAGCGCCGTATTGTAGGTATTTGCGACCACATTCGCCGGCATATAGTCGACTTTGTCTAACGTACCCGTCTCGTAGATTACGTCATAGAGCGTGATTTCCCAAACAGCATTGAGTTCATAATTCTGGCCGATCGCCGGAATTGTTCCGCCCAGCGCAATCGAGTCGCCCGTTGCCGCATCCTGCCAACCGACTAGGTGATAGCCGGGGCGCTTCACGCCGTCCGCTGTTGCAACGGTCGCATCCGAACCGAGGTTAAACCACTGAGCTTCGGGGAAGCCATTGACCGTATCCGTGGTATTGAGGTTGTAAACCACCTGCGGATCGATCGTGAGGTCAGCTGCCTGCGTACTGAAGATATAGTTCTTCAATACTGCCTGGGTCGCCACAACACTCGGAACCAGCACGCCCGCATATGTTCCAACGCTGCTGTCGCTACCCGTACGATGGACGGTGACGGTGACGCCCGCAAGATCCGCCGCGAGAATCGGGTAATAGGTCGTTCCGGTGATCGTTCCTATCGGGACGCTGTAGGCAAACACCGGGTCTGCGCTGCCGTAGTTCTTGTTCGTGTCAACAGCTGCAATCATCACTGTGCGCGGGGTTACGCTTAAGGCGCCGGGTACCGCGCTAATGTTGTAGTTCCCGCTGAGCGTATTGCTCTTGAGGGTGTAGGTAAAGCCGTTCTCGATCGTACCCACATTTGTGATGGTTCCAGTGTTCGTCGTCGTGGCGAAACCTTCGGTTCCGACAAAGCCATCGCTGGCAGTGTCGATGCTCCAGCCGTTCGCCGTCAGCGGCAGGCCGTCATATACCTTGGTTGCGTCGTTCGTGTCCACCACCACATCGCGCGGGGTCACCGTAACGCTTGCGCTGCCATAAGTCGGCAGATAGTTCGGGTTTGTTGCCACAAAGTAGATCGTCTTGCTTTCCGAGACGTTCTTGACAACAGGGCTGGTGGTCAGCGTGTAGTCCGCCGGATTCGTGCTGTAAGTTTCGCTGTAGCGGATCGTCGTGCTGCCGGGCACGTTCGCGCTGGCAGTTACGCCGTATGCTGTGCCGTCGTACTTCTTCGTCACATCGGTCGCGCTCACGGTCAGGTCATTGGACGCCGTGATCGTGAGTTTGCCTTCGGTGACGGAGACAGTGTAGTTCGCGACCTTCGTCGCTCCTGTTAGCGTGTAGGCAAACGTGTTGTTCGCCGTGCCGACGTTGGTGATCGTGCCGTTCGCCGCGGATGTCGCAAATCCCTGACCCGAGACGAAGCCGTCGTTGCCGGTGGAGTTGTAGCTCCAAGCCACGTTGGTCAGCGCGGTGCCGTCGTATTCTTTCGTCGCGCTCGACGTGGTCAAGGCGACGACTCTCTTATTAATGACGATCTGTTCATTGCCGAACACCGGGTTGTAGTTCGGGTTCGTGACCACGAAGTAGACCGTGGTGCCAGCCGTTGCGTCAGTCGCCGTCGGGCTCGCGCTGAGCGTGTAGTCCGCCGGGTTCGTGCTGTTGGTGAGGCTGTACTTCACCGTCGAACCTTCGATCGCCGGGGTCACGGTGATGCCGTGCGGCAGATTGTCGTACGTGCCTGTGTAACCGTCGGAGGTTGCCGTCGTGTTCGCCGGGTTGATTGTCAACGTGGTCGTGTCTTCCGCCGGATCATATCCCGGGCGGGTGACGACAACTTTGACCGTCAGCGGACCGTCGGAGACGTTGGTCACAGTCGGCGGGGTCGAACCAGTCGATGTCCAACCGCCGGAGCCGTTGGGCACGAAGTATTCGACCGTGTCGCCGGAATTGGTTCCGGTCAGGGTCGTGCCGTGCGGGTTGCCGTTGTACGTCCAGCTGCCTCCCGTGAGGTCGACGGTGAATCCGCCGTTGACGACCTTCAGGTCGCCGGGGAGAACGGTCAACGCGTAGTTGGATGCGAGGAATGTGCCGCTATTCTTGAGCGTCAACGTGCCGCCGACGATTGCGTTGGTGTATGTGTTCGGCGTCAGCGGGTCGGCAGCAAGCGCGGAATCATAACCCAGCACGCCGTTGTATGCCGGGGTTTCGCCGGAAATATTGCCGCTGACCAATGTGTAGGTCAGTAGGTTGTTCGCCGGACGGTTTGCCGGGTAGGCGATCTGCTGATTGTCCGCCTGTACCGTCAGGGTCTTTGCCGTGACGCTGAGGCTGCCAGCAACCGGTGTGATTGTGTAGTCGTGCACCTGCGTGCTGGCGTTCAACGTGCCAGCAACGACGGGGTTGGTGACCGAGCCCACGTTCGTGATTGTGCCGTTTGCGGTCGGGCTGGTTGCGAAACCTTCACCGCTCAGGAAGCTGTCTCCGGTGAGGGTGACCGTCGCGTTGGTCAACGGAGTTCCGCTGTAGACCTTGCTATCCGTCGCAGCCGTCGCCGTGATCGCGCGCGGGGTGATCGTCACTTTCGCGCTGCCGAACGCCGGATCGTAATTCGCGTTGGTCGCCACGAAATAGACGGTCTTGTTTTCGTCCACGTGCGTTGCCGTCGGGCTCGTCGTGAGCGCATAGTCCGCCGGATCTGTGCTGTTCGTCAGGCTGTAGCGGATCGTCGTGCTGCCGGGCACATTCGCGCTGGCAGACACGCCATATGCTGTGCCGTCGTATTTCTTGGTGACATCCGTCGCGCTCACGGTCAGGTCATTGGATGCCGTGATCGTGAGTTTGCCCATGGTGACATCGACGGTGTAGTTCGCGGCTTTGGTCGCCGCGGTCAACGTATAGGCAAACGTGTTGTTCGCCGTGCCGACGTTGGTGATCGTACCGTTCGCTGCCGAAGTTGCGAATCCTTGTCCTGCCACGAAGCCGTCGTTGCCCGTGGAGTTATAGCTCCAAGCGACGTTGGTCAGCGCGGTGCCGTCGTATTCTTTCGTCGCGCTCGACGTGGTCAAGGCGACGACTCTCTTATTAATGACGATCTGTTCATTGCCGAAC
>Ga0302289_1000216_pt1 | contig 30063 bp, 33 predicted proteins | sample III_Fen_N1_2_FD_194552 | JGI IMG/M metagenome (GOLD analysis project Ga0302289, IMG submission 194552) | Peat permafrost microbial communities from Stordalen Mire near Abisko, Sweden - III_Fen_N1_2 | ecosystem: Environmental > Terrestrial > Soil > Wetlands > Permafrost | place: Sweden: Abisko... | reverse complement strand
CATGCGATCATTTGTTTCCATCTGCACGTTTGAAACATATTTGAACGCAGAGAACCAAATCACGATAGATTGCAACGAACGAAAGGAATACTGTGATGGTCGAAAAAGAAAAAGCATTGGAAATCGCTCTCGGTCAAATCGAAAAACAGTTTGGCAAAGGCGCGATTATGAAGCTCGGCGACGCGGCGGCGCGCGCACCGGTAGCAACCGTCTCTACGGGCTGTCTCCCGCTGGACTACGCGCTCGGCGTCGGCGGCATTCCGCGCGGCAGAATCATCGAAATTTTCGGGCCGGAATCTTCCGGTAAAACCACCATCGCGCTGCACATCATTGCCGAGGCGCAGCATGTTGGCGGTACCGCGGCGTTTATCGACGCGGAGCATGCGCTCGATCCCGCTTATGCCGAGGCGCTCGGCGTTCAGGTAGACGATCTCTACGTCTCCCAGCCGGACACCGGCGAGCAGGCGCTCGAGATCACCGAGGCGCTCGTGCGCAGCGGTGCCATCGATGTAGTGGTGGTAGACTCTGTCGCCGCGCTCGTTCCTAAGGCGGAAATCGAGGGCGATATGGGCGACGCGCACGTTGGCCTGCAAGCAAGGCTTATGAGCCAGGCGCTGCGCAAGCTCACCGGCGCCGTCAGCAAGTCCAACACCATCGTCATCTTCATCAACCAGTTACGCGAAAAAGTCGGCGTCATGTTCGGCAACCCCGAAACAACGCCCGGCGGCAAAGCGCTCAAGTTTTATGCCAGCATTCGCCTCGATGTGCGCCGAATTGACTCGCTGAAAAATGGCACGGATATCATCGGCAACCGCACGCGCGTCAAAGTGGTTAAAAACAAAGTCGCTCCGCCGTTTAAATTTGCGGAGTTCGACATGCTCTATGGCGAAGGCATCTCAAAGGAAGGCGCAATTCTCGACCTAGCGGTGGATAAAAAGCTCATCCAAAAGAGTGGTGCCTGGTATAACTACGGTGAAATGCGCATCGGTCAAGGGAGAGACAATACTCGTATCTTCCTGAAAGACAATCCTGAACTCACGCTGAAGCTCGAAAAAAAGCTGCGCGCAATGTTTGAGGAAGAGCGTAAGCAAGCCGTTGCGGATCAGGAGGCCAAGCGCAAGATCAATCAAAACACCATGGCCGTAGCGGAAGCAGCGCAAGCCACCACCGCTGCTGCTGCAAGACCCACCCCGGCTGCAAAGCCAGCGCCCGCCCCCGCAGCGAAAAAGCCCGTCGACGAAACAGACGAATAACGCAACCAAAAAACGCAAGCAGCCGCACGGAATACCGCGCGGCTGCTTTTATGCTTTTTTGTTTGTTTGTGTTTATGGTTGATGCACGCAAGCTGGATTTTTTCAAGAATCGATTATCGCGCGGAGTAAAACGTCATATCCGTCCCCATGTCTCGAACGACGATATCACGGTTTGAGCGTGCGATGAGAAACCCAACATAGAGATCCCCCGCCGCACCGGAGAGATTGACGATTTGAATTAAATAAAGATACCAGAACGCCGTCTCGTAAAAAGCCGCAATAAGCACGGTAAGAACGACGCCGAGGATCACGACCGGCGCAAATGCGATGATGAGATACTGCGTTCGTTTAAAGTACGCATCGCTTCCCGCATAAGCATACATACCGGTAAATCCATAGTGCGGTTTTTTGCCCGAATATGCTTTCATAAATACGCCGTGTATCAACTCGTGCAACACCATGTATAAAACGACTCCGGCTAATAATAGCCCCATATCGATGATCGTATGAATGCCGATCACAACCTCAGTAAACGGCGGACAGAGCAAAAACCCAACCACAGCCACCACACCAGTGATCACAAGCGCGAGCAAATTCACGAGCATTGCCTCTTTGCGATTCCGCATGAGGTCTACGCGGCGCACCTCGCGGTAGCCGTTTGGCAGTGTGGTCATTCAGCCTCCAGCTTCTTCTCCGGGTTGCGCCAATATCGGCTTCCGTCCCGCATGCGAAGGAGCCATTGACTCTCGATCATGCCACGCCGGAGGATGAATAAGTCCCCGAATGTATGCCATGTTGAAAGGATCGCGTTCACTTCGTGTTCGGTATAATCGCGGTCAAGCTCAAACTTCTCCACGAGATAGGAAAACACCTCTTCACGCGGCGCCTGCTTGGATGGCCATAGTTTGATTCTGCCCTCAGCATCTAAAAAACGTTTGATTCCCTGCGCCATTGCGCCGCCTCCCCGATTATCCAAAAAGCGTACGTATCTCGTTTTCGCTTTTACTTTTAAGTCTCTACTAGTGGAGTAATCATTTGTGCAGCCCTTATGTTCTCATAAATTCGACGAAATTTCAACCGCTGATCGTGTAAAACCTTCTCTACTTACCATAGAGAGTGCATGATATTTTTCGTATCTTTGCGTTAACCCATCAGATGAATGGCGTTTTTTTGTGTGCCATGGTATGATACGGTATCAACCGAACGGAGAGTTTTTACTTGAGCAATTGCCCGGCTTGCCATAATCCAGCAGAAAAAGAAAAAGGTGTCTGCCTGTTTTGCGGCGCGCGCCTCAGTGCGGCGGGCAAACGCTTTGTGCGCTTTGATCCTGCCGCCCCGCGTGAGAAGCGAACCTTCGCGGGCAATTTGCAGCGGTTGTTGTTGCTTCTAACCTCGTTTGTTTTTCTTGCAACGTCGGGATATGTGCTGTTATCTCCGCCGACGCCAAGCCAGCTTGCGGCAAACGACCCGCTTTCTCTTGCGATGGTTCCGCTCTATGCTTCTTTTAAACGAACTGAAGATATTCCCAGTGCGCTCTTTTCGGCTTACAGCAGGGACTATTCTATTTCACTCTCTCTATCCGACGTAAAGAGCGACGACCCGGATACGCTTGCTGCCGCGGACGATATACGCGGCGAGCAGTTCCCCGGTATCCTATCCCTGCGCTTGGCGGAGGACGGAACGGGAACGCTTTTGATCGATCAGTTGTTTTTCACGCCGGAAGAGATCTCCGTCTTGCCTTTTACCGATTCACAAGGCGTTACCTCCAGCACAACGGTTTATGGCTACATCACCCGCGCGGGAATGAAGCTCTCCGTCGTTTGCGTTTGTGATGCGCAGGAGATATCCGGCTTTATCTGGATGGACAGCGAATCGGCACATATCGAATTTTTATATCACAGTTGATCGAATTGCGTTTCCTCCTTGCCGCGAGAACTCGCGGTTTTTTTATACCGATTTCCTGTTCTCGAATTCGCGTTACCTATGATATACTATTTACGAGTCAAAGATTCAATCAAACCAACAGTCAAGAGATCGGAGGAAATGTATTATGAAACTGCTTTTTGCCATCGTACAAAACGACGATCAAAAATCATTGACCTATGCGTTGATCGAGAAAAACATCAGTGTGACTCGAATCGCCAGCACGGGCGGTTTTCTGCGCGGCGGCAACTCCACGCTCATGATCGGAGTGGACGCAGAGCGGCTCGACGAAACGCTCGCCATCATCAGCGAACACTCGCGCCGCCGCACGGTTGTCACGGTACCAGCCTCCGGAATTCCGCATAACATCGACAGCGCAGCCATGCCGATGAGCGTGACGGTCGGCGGAGCAACCGTCTTCGTGCTGGATGTCGCGCAGACGTATAAGTATTAATCGAGTTTTGCAGGTCGCCTGCGATTATGTGTAGAACTATATTATCGTGTAACGATTTGATAAGAGAGAAAACAGAGTAACCAGACGTTGGAACAAGATCAATTTTTGGAACTGAAACCGGCTGCTCCGCGGCCTATGTTTACAACTACCGCCCTGCGGCAGCTCATTATTCCGCTCATCCTGGAGCAATTGCTGGCCATGACGGTCGGTCTTGCTGCGGTCGTCATGATCACTAAGGTCGGCGAAGCCGCGGTTTCCGGTGTTTCGCTTGTCGACTCACTCAATGTACTCATCATCAGTATTTTCTCCGCGCTCTGCACCGGCGGTGCGGTCGTCTGCGCACAATATATCGGGCGACAGGAACCGGGAAACGCACGCACCTCCGCGCGGCAGTTGGTCTATATTTCGCTGATATTTTCGCTTGCGGTCGGCGCGGTTCTGCTCTGCGCCCCGCGTTTTTTTATTCACCTGATCTTTGGAAACGTGGATGCAGCCGTTGCCGAGAGCGCAAGGACTTATCTCATCTACAGCGCAATCTCGTTTCCGTTTCTCGCGCTGTACAATGCCTGCGCCGCGCTCTTCCGCGCAATGGGCAATTCACGTGTGTCGCTTTATGTATCATTGGTGATGAACATCGTCAATATCTCTCTCAATGCGGTGTTGATCTACGGGCTGAAAATCGGTGTGCTGGGTGCGAGCATTGCGACGGCATTCTCACGCGCAGTTGCGGCGCTGCTGATGATTTTACTCATCCGTGATACGGGCAACGTCATTTACCTGCGCAACCTTTTTCCAATTCGCTTTGAGAAAAGCATGGTGCGCAGTATTCTTTCCATCGGCGTGCCAAACGGGCTGGAAAACGGCATGTTTAACTTTGGCAAACTTCTGGTGCAAACGCTGGTCGCGGGGTTGGGCACTTCCGCCATCGCCGCCAACGCCATCATCGGCAGCATCTTCAACATTACCATCGTCCCCGGCATGGGCATGAGTCTCGCCATTTTGACCGTCGTTGGGCAGTGCATCGGCGCGGGTGACTACAAGCAGGCGGTTGCTTACACCAGGAAACTGATGCTGATCACCTATCTTTCGATGATCGCGGTCAATCTGCCGATTCTATTTTTCTCGCGTCAGGTGATCGGATGGTTTTCGCTGAGTCCGGAAGCCTCGAATATCGCCGCGCAGGTGTTGCCGAGCCTTGCCGTCTCATGCTTCCTCGTTTGGCCGCTTTCGTTCGCGTTTCCAAACACGCTTCGCGCGGCGGGCGACGCTCGCTTTACCATGATCGTCTCCGCTGCCAGTATGTGGATTGTCCGGTTCGGGCTGAGTTATCTACTCATCAAGCAGTTTCATTTCGGGCTCGAAGGGGTTTGGTATTGCATGATGGTGGATTGGATCGTCCGCTCCATCTTCTTCTATTTCCGCTATCGCGGCGGAAAATGGCAGCTAAAAACCGTCCTGCGTTAGTATCACGTTCGTTTTAGAAAGGAGCCGTCGTTGGTAGAGCTGTTTGCCGCCGATATCAATCAAATTGCGCCGCGTGCGCAGACTTTGATCGCATTGCTCGACGAAGAGCGTCAGGCGCGCGTGCGTGCCTTTGGCGACTCTCGCAGCGCGCTCTTAACGCTGGCTGCCGGGCTACTACTGTATGATATCTTTGGTGAACGCACGCGCAACGCGCACTTTGAACGCGGACGGCGCGGAAAACCGCATCTGCCGGACTATGCTCCGTTTAATATTTCTCATGCGGGTGATTTTGCCGTGCTTGCGCTGTCAAAGCAATCCGTCGGCGTCGATTTGGAGCGTTTTCGTCCGCTCGATTGGCAGCGCATTGCCTCGCGTTTTTTTCATCCCGATGAGCGCGCGTTTCTGGCGCAGTCAAACGAACCGGATCGCGACTTTTTTCGCATCTGGACGCTCAAAGAGAGTTACCTGAAGGCCGAAGGCACAGGCTTTTCCGTTTCCCCCGCCAGTTTTGCCGTTATTCCTGCGGGTGAGCAGTCCGCGCTCTTTTCGGGAGAAACCGCATATCGCTTCACGCGGCTAAACGCGTTCCCCGACTATTGCCTGAGCGTTTGTTCGCTGGAGGAAGAAGTCTCTGGGCAAGTTGTCATCAAGCAATTTTAGCGGATTGACAGAGAAACGAACCGCAGTTTTCAACCGTAATACGAATTACAAACCAAAACAAAGCATGCCGCCCTGTCATGGACGGCACGCTTTTTTTTAAATCCCGTTATTCTGCGGTTGCGGCCTGCTGTTTGATGCGCTCAATCCAGTTCTCGCCAGTGCCGAGGATCAGCCCCTCTACGTCTACCGAGGCTGCTGTGAGCAGCGCGTAGGCGGGCGCAGAGAGCTTCTCAATCGTCTTGTCGAGCAGCTTTGTGCGCAATTGCGCAATCTCCTGCTGCGTCAGCTTACCGTCCGCGTTTGCCGCCTTGAGATCGCCGACCAACGTCTGCTGCAATTCCCCAACGGTGATCTTCGCCGCGCGGATGAGTTCCTTCTGCGCGTCGTTGATGTTCTTGAGGTTTGTGTTCTTGCCGAGCTGTAGGGTCAGGTACGTGCCGAGTACGCCGATGAGGGTGATCAGCAGCGTAGCCGCGACCTGCACGCCATAGTTTAGTAGTAGATCCATATTCATATTCTCCTTTATAATTTTAATTTTTTGTTTTTTTCATCACGCGGTTGCGCGCCTCGTGATCGTTCGTCTGTTCTCGAAAGTTCTGTTTTACGTTTCTTCCATCACGCGGATGCGCGCCTCGTGATCGTTAATCTGAACGGATTGTTCGTGCGTTTGATCCCAAATACGTTCGTGCGCGCTGCGATTGCCCGCCGTTAGGCACTCTACATTCTTTTCGAGCTGTTCCATCGTCGCCGTCAGTTTCGCAATGGCGAGCGTGAGTTTAATCACCGGCGCGGCTATGGTAGAAAACAGCGCAATCAGCGCGGCAATCACGCCGACAACGTCCCATTCCTGCATCTGCTCTCCCTCCTAATACCAATCAGGTCGCAGATATGTTGTCCACGCGCCAAATCGGTCTATTGTGTGTTTTACAAAATTCCAGCCGCGCCTGTTCGTGAGCCGCGTGAGTTGGCAGCCGTATGCTCCGCCCATCCATTCCACCGCATAGCCGCCGCCTGCGTAGAGACCGATATGCCCGCTTTTATGAAGCAAATCTGCGGGATGCAGTTCGTCTGCCGCAACTTCGTGCATCGACTTGCTAGCCGCAAATCCATCCGCCGCGAGGTCAAACGTCGGCTTCACGATGCCCGCGTGCCGCAGCAACCCCACGACCCCGCCGGAGCAATCCGCGCCTGTAATAACGGGGTTATCCTGCACCGCTCGCTCCATCATTTCCTGTCGCCCGCCGTCGTAAAACTCCGGCTGGCGTTTGGCTCCGCTTGCGATACGGGCGAGCGAAATCACATTTGGCGCAAGATCGGCGTTGTAGAGATTTCCGCCGCGAATGTAGAGACTGACCGGGTATTCGCGCGGCTGCGTTGCATCATAAGCAAAACCAAGCGCATTCAGAACAATGCCGCGCCTTTTTTCGCTCGCAGCGGCTAACGCGGCTAGAATGCTCGTTGCCGCCGCATCTCCAATCTGCGCGGATATACTCGCCCGCTCGATCGATATCGTCGCTGGCGCTTCCCCTGGAAACAGAGCGGCGTAGGTCAGCGTGCCGACGATGCCGTCCGCAGTCAACCCGTTTTGCGCTTGAAAGATTTTTACGGCGTTCTGCGTATCCCTGCCAAACACGTTGGTCTTTAGCTCCACAATCTGTGACGCATAGCAGCCGAGCGCAAGCAAACGCTGTTTGACAAGGAGTACGTCTTCTCCCGCGCTACCGTAGCGTAGTATTCGCGTCAGCGGCATAATGTGCCCCTTTCTTCGCATTCCCTCCCGAAGGATACTAAAATCCGGGTCATCTGTTCGCTTTCAGCATCTTTGCCGTCCGTTTTTGCGGTATTGCATAATAAAAAAACTGGCATCGGTCTCCTCTTCTGGGGTATCCGATACCAGTTTGCATGATTTTTTTTGTTGCGATTATAAGAATTCCAAGTAAAATGAATTATAAGAATGCAGAAGACAGTTTTGTAACAGAAATCTAATCTTCATCCAGATCAAATCGAAAGATACAGTGCGGCTCGTGCGCTCCGTCGCGATACAGCGCGCTATAGCTGGCGGGAACGCGCGTTTCCTGCAGCGTTCCTCCGAGCCGCTCCAGCGTTTTCCGCGAGGGGATGTTGTCCTCGCGGCAGGTGATAATCAAATACGGCATGCGGTGCGCGCGGGCGATCTGAAAAACGAGCTTGCAGGCTTTTGCAGCATACCCATTGCCGCGATAGTCTTCCGAAACGGTGTAGCCGATATTCCCACCAAAGTAGAGATTTCGCACGTAGCCAAGGCGCAGGTCGATTTCCCCGACCTTTGCACCGTCACTTTGTCGCACGATCTCGAACTTGTATGCGGGTACAAATCCCTTTGTTTCATCCGCGCCGGAGACGGAGGCAATGCGCAAAGAAATCTCTCCGTCCGATGGCATCTCACGCTGCTCGTTCGGCATGGTGTCGATCGCGGGGTCGTCCCCCTCTTCCCAATCCTTACAAACGTCCACCCAGCCTTTCGCGCGACTGTAGCGGTAAAGTTCGTCGCAGGAGACCTCCATTGCGCTATTGGTGCTGCCGCAGGCGGGAAACACCGTCGTAAACCGCTGGAGTGATCGATCCAGATAAACAGGCGTGTTTTCCGGCAGGGCAAACGGGCAAACGCCGCCGATCTCGCTGCCGGTGAGGCGCGCTACCTCGTCCGGCGCGAGCATTTTTGCCTTCATGTCAAACTGATCCTTAAACTTTCGGTTGTCGACGCGTGCGTCTCCCGCGGCGACCACAAGCACACACCCCTCGCCTAGCGCGAAGGAGAGCGTCTTAGCGATGCGCGCCGGGCGGACGCCAAGTGTTTGCGCGGCTAGCTCAACCGTCGCTGAGCTGGTCTCAAATTCCCAAACGCGCTGCTCGAGGTTCATCGCGCGGAAAAACTCTTTTACCCGTTCTACCGACATAGTAATTCTATCCTTTGATCGTTTCGTTCCGTCACTAAAAATAAATCACGTTTTGTCTATCTTAAAGACTTCCACGCTGATTTTCAAGAGCCAATCGATATACTTTCTTTGGAGATTGGCCTTCACGATATGAGAACTGGTCTATCTGAGACGATCTTCCATAAAACAGAAAGGCGGTAGCACCTGATCATAAAAAAAGCAGCGCTCATCGCGCCGCTGAATAGTTTGAATTTCAATAAAATATTTCGGGCTTTCAAAGCAAAAAGCGTCTTACCGTTTCTAATTGATATTGTGTTTCAGCGCTTCAAAAAACGTAAAGTATTTGCGCCCGCAATATGGCGTTTTCGCCGCGCGCAGTTCATAAGAGTTGCCTTCTACGGAAAACATCATCTTGTATACGCCCATCAGCGCTAAGCTGTGAACGCTCTTGAGCGGAAAATGATGGCTGCCGACCGAGAGTTCGTTTTTGCTAATCGTGAGCCTGGATACTTCCACCACGCTATATTTGTGCTTGGCACCAACTGCGATCAGCTTCACATCTTCATCTGCATATGCGATCTCGTCTTCTTGCAGCGATGCCGCGTATTCGACAACACGCTTGTCCTGCCAGAAGTCCCAGTCCCTAACGGTCGTGAACGGAAGTTCCGGGTCATCAGGCTCCACTTTTTCAAAAAATCCAGTCTCTGTAAAGCGCACGCGCAGACCGCAGTCGCAGGAGAACACATCTCCTTTGCTGTGCAACTTGCCCGTCTTTCCGCACTTAGGGCAGAAGTAAAGCGCATTTTCGAGGCCTTTGGCAAGATCTTTCCCTTTGTAGCGGTATGGCTTGGTCAGCTGACGTTCAAACGCATCCTCCATGATATCCTCACGAATGCGGTCGTTGACATCTTCCGGCGTCATCTTTTTGAGCTGCTCAGGCGAGTATACATTGACCACATACCCGCGCATGTGCCCCTTTCGCGTGGTGAGGCTCCAGCGCGGCGTGGTGAGATAACCGCCCTCGAAGCGATATGTCACAAGCGACGCTCCCGTCGCTTTGGCAAGCTTGCCCGTGGCCGGGAAGATCGGCCCGGTGACGCCGTTATACGAGCGGTTCCCCTCCGCAAATACACACACGTTCGTGTTTCGCTTGATCGAGCGGATGATGTTCAGCGCAGAGGTCGCGTCCGTCGAGCCCTTGACCCGCGAGATGGGCGCAAAGAAATACGTCAGCAGCCACGAAAGAAACCCCTTTCGAAACACATGCTCGCTCGACACGAAATACATGTGCTCCTGAAAGCTCATCGCAAGCAGTGCGGGGTCTAGATTGCCGTTGTGGTTCGCCGTGATCAGAAACGGGCCTTTGCCTACGTTTGCCTGCTCGGGTTGAAACCCGTAAATGTTACGCAGAATGCCGCCGAGCGTCGCTTTACAAAAGCGAAAAACCCGTTTGTGCCGTGCAAGAGCCTGTTCCATGTCATCACCGCCTAGACTTTTTTAAATATTATACCGCAGGTGTTTTCTTTCCCGCAAATCAAAAACGCTTGTTCTGCTTTTGATCAGGGTTGTTGTTCTGCATCCGCCTGCTCAAGCGCCTGTTCCGACTCGGTCGCCGGTTTCGGCGCGTCCGAAAGCTGCGCGTTGATCGCGCGAACACGAGAAACGTCCATCTTCACCACTTCGCGATCATAGGTGACAAAGCCGTTTGTCTCCTGTTCTACATCCGAAAGTTGGGTGTATATCGCCGCAGAAAGCCCCTTTGCCTTGGCGGGAATCACCTCGCGATGATAAAGCTTTTCAAACTCGCTCATCAATGCTTCAGCCGTTTTCAGTCGTTTATAACCGAATTCTTTTTGCGAAAAACTATTCTCCGCTAGATGCTGGCTGTAGCCGCCAAACTCGCTGAGCACCACAGCACGCCCCAGCGTGTCTTTTGCATACCGGTAAGGCTTGAAGTAGACGTGCAGGCTTTTCACATCCCCGCATTTCTGATCGTGCCAGCCGCTGGCGTGGTCAATCGTGCGCGTATCGTCCAGTGCGCGGATGGCCTCCACGGCTTTCTTCGCGTCAAATTGCCCCCAGCCTTCGTTAAACGGCACCCACATGGCGATGCTGGGGCAGTTATACAGGAGCATGACCGTCTCGTTCAACTCGCGTGTGTAAGCCTCCCGCCCGCGCACCTCTTCTCGCGCAAAGTAGGAATAGTCGCTGTCGTTGTGCGCGTTTCCGAGCATGAGCGGCAGAGAAATCGCCGCGTTTCCATATTTTCCGCCGCCGTTGACCATATCCTGCCAAACGAGCATCCCCAACCGGTCGCAGTGATAATACCAGCGTAAGGGTTCGATCTTGATGTGCTTTCTGAGCGTATTGAAGCCCAGTTCTTTCATCAGCTCGATGTCATGCACCATCGCCTCGTCGCTTGGCGCGGTATATAACCCGTCCGGCCAATATCCCTGATCGAGCACGCCGTTATGAAAATATGGCGCGTTGTTGAGAAAGAGACGCGGTGTCCCCTTCTCGTCCAGCTCCATTGAGAACTTGCGCATGGCAAAGTAGCTCTCTACATAATCGCGCTCAAACGTCATCGAAAAATCGTAAAGTTTCGGTTGCTCCGGGCTCCAGGGCGTGAAGTCAACCATCGAAAGATGCAGCGGTGTTCCGCTGACAAACGTTGTCTCACTGCCGAGCAATTTCACCACGCCCGCGCCGCCGCAGTTGGTCCAAACGGTGAGTTCTACCTCGCTCTGGTCAAACAACGGTTTGATCAAAACGGTTTCAATGCGCCGCTTTGGTGCGCGTTCCAGCCAAACCGTCTGCCAGATGCCGCTCTGCGGAGTGTACCAGATGCCGCCTGGTTTGCTGCTCTGTTTCCCGCGTGACCAGCAGGATGTGTCTGATTCATCCCGCACGCGCACGATCAACTCGTTGGGGATGCCGCCCACTAGCGTATCGCTCAATACGACGGAAAACGGAAGATAACCACCCGCGTGGTTCATCAGCGTGATGCCGTTGAGCCGCACCTCGGCAAACTGATCCACCGCACCAAAGTTTAAAATCAAATCCTCGGTGGTTGCGTCAAATCCCAGCGGTACTTCGATTTGTTTGCGATACCAGAGACACTCGCTGGGCAGAAGTGTATGCCCCACACCGGAAAGTTCGCTCTCAGGCGAAAATGGTACCAGAATCGTTCCGTCGAAGTGATCCGGCGGAATCTGCGCCGATACGCTGGTAAATGCATATTCCCATGCGCCGTTTAGAATAACGCAATTGCTTCTGCGAAACTGCGGGCGCGGATACTCCGGCAATATCTGTTCCTTGTCGAGGGCTTTGCCCCATTTTGTCAGCATCGTTTGTTCCTCCGTGTACCAAAGATTACGCGATTAAACCGCGAATGCGCGGCTTATTCTTCCGCGCGAATGCTGGATTTGTCGATGTCAATCACCGCATAGCACGTTCCCTCCAGCGCATGCACGCGCTCAGAAATGGCGTTTCGAACCGATTCGTCCGTCATCGGAAAGTCAAATGGCACCACTACGTCGAAAACAAGGTTGGTGTGCGTCGGCCCGTTTACCACGCGAAAATCATGCAGCGTCAGCCGCTCATCAAGATCGGCAAGAATTGTCTTCGTTTCCAAACGCAAGCGGGTGGTTTCGGCGTTGTTCGTCTCGACCGGATCCATATGGATCACCGTCTCACAGCCGCACTCTTTACGCAGCAGCTTCTCTAGGTTGTCCACCGCGTCATGCAGGCTAATCATATCCCCGTCCGCTGGAACTTCCGCATGCAGTGATATCATCATGCGCCCCGGTCCGTAGTCGTGCACAACGAGGTCGTGCACGCCGATCACGCCTTCTTGAGCCATCACAATATGTTCAATCTTATCCACAAACTCCTGTGTGGGTGGCTGCCCCAGTAACGGGCTTATGGTCTCTTTTGCCGCGTTAATACCCGTATAGCAGATGAACATCGCTACGAGCAAACCCGCATAACCATCGATCATCCAGCCAGTCCATTTACTGATCAGCATGGAAAGCAGTACTGTAGATGTCGCTGCCACGTCGGAAAAGCTATCCATAGCAGTCGCGTGCATCGCCGCGGAATCGATTTTCTTGCCGATGCCACGGTTATAGAAAAACATATAGAGTTTTATGAGAATCGAAGCCGCAAGCACACCCAGAGCGAGGTACGAGAACGTAACCGCTTGCGGGTGAATGATCTTCTCAACTGAGGTCTTTCCCAACTCGAATCCCATTAGCAAGATCACCATAGAGACGATCAATCCGGCAATATATTCAAACCTGCCATGACCGAACGGATGCTCCTTGTCCGCCTTTGTATCCGAAAGGCGAAAACCGATCAGCGTGATGGCGGCACTACCCGTGTCGGAAAGGTTGTTAAACGCGTCCGCCGTGATGCCGATGCTGCCGGTCAGCGTTCCCGAAATAAATTTCCCGGTAAAGAGCAGGATGTTAAAGAAAATTCCGACTGCGCCGCAAAGTATGCCATAGCGAATACGCACGGTTGGAGAGGTAAAATTTTTGTTGTCCTTAATAAGCAATTTTGAAAGTAACGTGACCATAACGACCTCAAATTTTCATACTCATTTTTGAGTAGTTTTGCGTGAAATAGTGAAAAGGCTTAGGTTTTTTTGCTAAATCAAGATTCGTTCGAACTTTATTTTTACAATAAAATCTCAAGTTTTTGTTAAAGTATAAGTCATCTCAAATAGTACGAAGCTATGGAGCAATACATAGGCAAAATAAAAAAACGGCGGATCAGTTCAGAAATGCGACGGCATATCAAATCATATGCCGTCGCATTGGTTATTGCGTGTTCTTTGGGGTTGTTTCTTAGAAAAAATTACTCGTCGACGACTTCTGAATCCGCGTTCTTTTTGACGCTCTCGATGCCGCCAATCGCGGATGCCTTTGCCGAATATCCTTCGGAAGCGAGGATCGGTTCGCCGTTTTTCGCGCGCAGACGGAAGCGGAATTCGCCCGCTTTGTCCTTATAAAGCTCGAATACAGGATTGGTCATGTTCTTCCAGCCCTCTACGGTCTGGTCTTCGACCTGAGCGACGGCTGCGTTTTTCTTTACGCTCTCAATACCGTTCTTGGCTGCCGTCTCAGAGGAATATACTTCCGACTTGCCAATGGGTTCACCGTTGGCTGCCTTGAGTACGAAATACGGTCCGGTTTTGCCTTGTTTAATGACATATTTTCCCATAGCATTCAGCCTCCGTTTTTTGTTACCATATCATCTTTACTGGTAAAAAGCAAGCGCGTACCGCACGATAGAAAAATGAAATCAAGATTGTTCACAATCTCTGTTTGCAACCTGCTTTCACTTTGTTTTCGCAGCGTGTGCGGCTCTTGAGTTGTTCGTTATACGCTCGTCATTTCGGCTTGCAAACAGAGTAAATCTGATGCATTTTCTATTTTTCTATGCATATTTGAATAAACTTTGAACAAAACTACCATTTTCCTTACGCTGTATGGTAGAAAACACTTGCCTTTTCTGATTTCTTTCGTTATGATTGCGTTATGGCACACAGCCAAAAAGCGTACCCTCCTGTGCGGTAATTCTTCTTGCGGGGTAAATTACGATGACAATGACCGAAAAGCTCGACATTCTCATGTCTGAACGGAGCATCAATAAATCTCAACTGTCCCGACTTTCGGGCATCCCTTATATGACGATTGTCAACTTTTACGAAAAAGGCACGGAGAATATCAAGCGTTCCACGCTGATCAAACTTTCGCGTTTTTTTGAAGTTACCGTGGATTTCCTGATTGTCGATGAAGAGACACGTCGCGCTTATCCTAGCGTGTCACCCAAGTCCGGCCAAATCACCGCGCTGCCGACCTCCATCGTTAAGCCACGCATCTATCGCGCCGTAAAGGGATTTCCACTGTTGGACGAGCAAAATATTGCCTGTTACGATGAGGTTCCGCAGAGTATCCGCTGCGACTTTACGCTGCGCTTTACTGGAGACAGCATGAAAAAGCTCAACATCAACGACGGGGACATCGTTTATGCGAGCATGATGGAAGACGTACGAAGCCACGAGGTGGCGGTCGTCGTCCTCGATGGTGTGCTTACCCTGCGCCGCGTGTATAAAAATGAAAACCAAATCGTGCTTATGGCGGAGAACCCCGCCTATGTACCGGTTGTCATGCGTGCGGGTTCCAACGTTCGCATCCTTGGCAAAGCTGTTGCCTTCCTCAATCCAAACTCAAACGAAAGCCCGTTTTAAACAGCTCCAAACGGAAAAACAAAAACCCGCTTGCGCGGGCTTTTTTGTGCCTTTATTTCTTTCTCTATGCTGCTTGAATAACCAGTTTCTTCTCATTAACACCCTTGATCAACAGCCAGAATAGAAATGCAAATTCTGCAATCGTTCCGGGCAGTAATAAAATCGTAGCAATCGTCGTGCTACCGAGCAGGAAATATGCTGCAACTGCAAGAAGCCCACAGACCGTCTCGATGATGAACAACACGCCGAACACCTTTGGAATGAACTTTGAGCGGCAAATGAGCCGTCCCAGCGGCAGAACCCAGAGCGCGAAGAATACCTGACCAATCATGTACCCATTGTTATAGGTCGCAAAGCTCAGGCTCGAAAGCGCACTCAACTGCTGAGAACTGAAAGCACCTTCCTGCGTGTTTGCGTAGACGAGCGGCATGTATTCGTTGAGCACGTTCAGCAGCAATATGACGCTGCCCGCGGCGGCAAAGAGCACCATCAGCCTTGCTTGGTCTTCATCTACCGTACACAGCAGGCGATAGAGCATCAGCGCCGTGAGCAAATACGCCAGAGACATGACGATATCGCTCAGGATGCCCGCACGAAACAAAAGCGTGTTTTATAAAATTCGAGCGGTGGTTTGCGCGGAATCCGACGTGAACACCTTCTGCCGGAAGAAGAGCTCCGCAAACAGGCCTGTGACGATCATCAACAAAAACATCAATCCCGCGATCCGCGCGGCTCTCTTGGTTGGTTTCATAAAAAGACACCTTCATTCTTATGTATATTGTATTTCTTCATGCACAATTTGATTTTACTCTGATTGGTTGGTGTTGCAGGTTATACGACCTTCGGCCACTTTTTTGCTTGAGTCACGATGAAAATCAGGCAAATAACCTCCGCAAGGGCAAAAAAAATATAGTGGGGTGTCGCTGAGCCGCCAGCGATGATGTATACAGCGGTGATTCCGGCGGCGACAAAGTTGAGCGTTCGGTTGATGCCGCGCTGCAATACGCGCGAGAGAATGATCATCGCAATCGGTATCTCGTGTATGATGGCAAACGCGAACATCATCCATTGCGTCACCGCGACCGCAGTCTCTCCGGCATCCCCAAGCATAAAGGAGAAGATATCCGCCGAGAGGATGTTGATCAGCACGACGATCCAGAGGGTGGAGAGCAGCGCGCGGACATGTTCCGGCGCAATTGGTTTGACAAACTTTTCCATATTACCCTTCTCATTTCTTGATTTTTTCTTGTTCGTTTTTTTGTTGGTTTTATACGATCTTGTAAACGTTTTTTTGTTATTGCGTCCCAACCCGGGAGCAAGCATTTTCACATGAATACTCTGATTCATGATTGTTTACTTTGTCGCGATCTCCTTCACAGGCTCCCGAAATCCTTTGATGATCAGCCAGACGCCGAGGAACAGCTCGTTGAGAATGATCGGCAAACTCAGTACCATCTGCAGGCTCTCGTCCAGACCGTTCGGCAGAATGAATCCCACGAGGCCGACGAAAAAGATCAGCGCGGCTGCAACAAATCCCCAAACGGAGATGAAACGCGGCACAACCCGCTGACGGAACATCGCAGAGTACAGCACTAGCGCGCCCAAGCTGAAAAACACAGGAACCATGAGGCTGACAACCCCTGCGCGAACCGCGAATATCGAGGCGGTGAATCCCGCAGACGATCCGGCAGAGTAGAGTAGCGCGAGTGGAGCGAGTATCGCCACGAAGCAGGACACTGATTCGACGGTGCGAAGCACGGCATATCCCGTTGCCGCGCGGTCGCTACCCGGTCTGAGCGCCGAGGCAAGGATGGAACCGATACCCAGCACGCAGAGTACGTTGACCAGTTCCAGCAGCACGCCGATCACAAGTGGCGTGCGGTTTGCAGAAGTGAGCACGGAAGCGCCCGCATCAGGAACAGCGGCGCTGATCATCATGCCCCCCACGATGCTGCCGACAGTTGCAAGGATGAACATCACCCCCGCGAATCGAATAGAACCCTTGATTTGTTTCATATTATCCCCCCTTCTTTATAATGCTGAATACTTCCGTGATCGGCACCCCAAAAGCCTCTGCGATCCGAAACGCCAGCTCCAGCGAAGGCGAATATTTACCCGCTTCTACGGCGATGATTGTTTGCCGTGAGACCCCTGCTTTTTCGGCAAGCGCCTGCTGCGTCATTTCGTTGGCAAAAAAGCGTAGTGTTCGAATATTGTTCGTAATCTCTAGTTTATCCGGCATGATGTTCTTCCTCTTTCGTTCTCACAATCTTCTGGCTGTCAACGAATTCCCTTGCGATAGTATCGGACTTGCATCAATCCCTCGATAAAACTGCCCAACCATGTGGAGAGAAAGAGAATGTTTAAAAGCGCAACGCCCGATGCACCAAATGCGATTGCGATTAATCCTGCCGCAAACCCCAACCCCATAATTGAGTAGCCGATCTTGTTTGCTTTCAGCTCAATGAGTTTGTCCATCTCATCTTCGACTATCTCGCGCTCAAATGCACGCTCAAACTCTTTGTCGTCGATGGCTTCGTCCCTCATCTTCTGCTGCACCGCCTTGCTGATCGCGAGCAAAATGTGAAACACGATTTGGATGATGATGAGCGCGACAATGCCGATTCCGATGAAAATCAATATCGTCTTTGCCCAAAACTGCAGATCGTTCAGATGTTCCATCCCCGCTTTTCCAAAGGCATACAAACAATATGCAGCAATTAACATGAAGCTGGTCACGAGTGAAATAATCGTTTTCTTCTCTTGATATGACATCGTTTTAACCCCCACTAATGTACGTTATACTTTACATTTAGTAAATTACACCATTCTCTACTCAGTGTCAAGTATTTTTTACATTTAGTTAAATTATTTTGTCAATTAAAAAAAGCACCACCATACGGTAGTGCTCAGTTAGTTGATCTGTAAGTCTGATGTTTTGTTTGTTAGCTGATCTTAATGCAAACGATCTGCGGCCCCTTGCCGCTGCCGCCCTTGCCGCGCGTTCCGACTATGAGCATGTTGTTGAACACCGCGGGAGTAGAGTCGATGCGACTGCCGATGTCGATGCTATTGAGCATGATGCCGCTCGAAGCGTCATACATGGTTACATAACCGCCCCGGTCGCACTGGATGAGGTATGCTTTCCCTTGTGCGTCATATACCACAACAGGGCTCGCCCAGTAGTCGTTTGTCTGCTCGACTGACCAGACGATGTTGCCAGTCGATTTATCATAGGCAACAATTCTGCCGCCAAGGGTATAGGTTCCGCTGGCGTTTGCCTGCGGCAGCGTCTCGGATTGTGCTTCGGTACCGTCTGCCGCCGCTGTCGCTTCCGGGTCAGGTGTTTCAGTCGTTTCAGTCGTTTCTGTCGTGGTGCTTGCGTTGGACAGCGCCGCGAGGCTGAAGGAATAGATCACGAGATTGCTGATCTGGCCGTGGCCGACGTGCGGCGTTGCGACGATGCCGCCGCTCGCGCTCGAGTCGCCGGTCGAGCAAATCCAACGTTTTTCCCAAACGATCGCGCCGGTGAGTCCGTTGATCTTTCGCTGATAGCTGTAGCCAAAGCCCTCCGGCAAGTCACTTCCGGTTGCGCGCACTTGCGATCCGGTATAGAGATAAACCGTATTGTCGTCAAAACTTTCTTCCAGCACGACGGAGGAGTCGCTCTCATCGGTCACATCCACAACGTATTTAATCGCCATTGTGTTGAGATCGACGCACTGGAGCCTTCCGCCGTTGTCGGTAAAGAACGCATAATTGCGAAACGCTGATACCGAGCTCTCAACGCCATACCAACGCGCGCCAGCGGTGTCGTCCCTTGAATAGCCTGCCCCTTCATAGCGGGACTTGATGATTCCGTCCGGGTTTATCGAAACGGTACCCGCCGCCGCGTCAAACTTCGCGTTGAGCTTCACCGTATAGAAAATACCGTTTTCCCCGCCGTAAACCAGCGTGTCGTTGCTGACCATCGGGCTGCCGTCATAAGCCTGCCAAGTGCGCCGCGCAAACCAATCGTATCCGCCAAACTGGCCGATCTGTTCGCCGGTGATGAGCGAATAAACGCGTACATAGGAAGCGGGGTTTCCCTGTTCATTTTTCTCCGGTATCCCTTGTCCAACATACAAAAGCGGATATCCGCGCGGATCAACGCATGCGGTTCCTTTTTGTATGATACCGGTATTGATGGCGTCTCGCGTGGGGTTGCCCGTTTCCAAATCTAGAAAATAGATATTACCGTCCATCGCGGGGTAAATCACCTCGGTCAGCGGCGCTGCGGCGTCTTTAAAGCTCTGCTTCACGTTCATGACCGCAACGGTCTCCACTGGCCACTGTACGATAAGCGGTTGGCCTGTCCAGCCCGTACCGCTCCAGTTGCCAAGTGCGCCGATGGCTTTTGTCCACTTCTCGCGCAGACGTTTGTCAGTAATAGTCACCGTACCGTAAGTAAATGTATTGCGGTAATTGTTTCCGCCAAACGTGGTGACTCCCGGCAGTACGCTATATTCATTATCGCGCCCAAAGCTGAGAGAGTCATTGCGGGTGAAGCTCGAAACGTCTTTCCCATCCACCTTAATCGCGTTTGAAAAGCCAAACTGTGAGGGGTTCGCACTGTCCACGCGGGTTACGGTCACATCCTCCGGCAAGGCGGGATTTGGCGTAGCGGTTGGTGCAAGCGAAGCGGTTGGTACCGGCGTCGCCTCCAGAACCGTCTGTTTATCGTTTTGAATTTTTTTCACCAGCAGCAGCACAATGATGATCGTGCCTAGCGCCACGAGCATGATTAGAAAGAATCGCGGCTGCATGCGAACCCGTTTTTTCCTTCTCTTTGCCATGGTTCTCGCTCCTTTTGTTTGTATCGTTCGCGTCGGTTAAGTAATTTTGATTCCCCAGATTTTCATGCCGCGTGTGCCAACTACAATCATATTACCATAGACTGCGGGGCTTGCTTCGATGTTTTTCTCTGCTTCAAAGGTGTTCAAGAGCGTTCCAGTCTTTCCATCCAGCAGAAACACCTTTCCGCCCGTGTTGCTTCCTTCGCAGACAACGATGTAGGCGTTGCCGTTTGCGTCATAGACCGCGACAGGCGAACTCCACGTATATTTTGCCATTTTGAATGTCCAGCGTACCGCGCCGGTCGTTTTGTCCAGCGCCAATAGCACGCCGTCGTCTTCACCCGGTGTACGAGAGAAGGGCACGATCACAAGATCGGAAATGGTCTTTTGCCCCAGCAGCGCGGTCGCTTGTACGCCGCCCGAAACGTGACTGATCGTGTTCACGTTTTCACTGTGTTTCCAGATGACTTCACCCGTGATGGCGTTCACCTTCATGAACGAGACGCTCCCCTTCATATCTGCGTCCGCCGTGAAGTGCAACGACGAACCGATGTAGATGTAAGCCGTTCGGTTGGCGAAGTCTGTTTCCAGCACGGGTGATCCGTTCGTGTCGTCTTGCGTGTCCTGCGCCCAAACCAGAGACATCGTGTTGAGGTTGATGCACTGCAAGAAGCCGTCGTTCGTGCCGAGGTAGCCATATTCGCCTAACGTGGCGATGCTCGTCTCATACCCCAACCAATACTTATTATTCGGCGTATTGGTGCTATCGGGGTAGGTGGAGCGCGTTGCTGTATAACGCATCTTGACTACGTCGCTCGGGTTCATCGAGAGCGCACCCGTCGTTTCGTCAAACTTCGTGTTTAGTTTAATGGTATAGAGGATTCCGTTTTCACCCGGATAAATCAGAGTGTCGGTCTCCGCGTCCACCAATGGAGAGCTATCATATGCGTGCCAATCGCGCAGGGCAAATTCGTCGTTCTGTTTGCCGAATTCATAAAGTCGCGAAAAATCGATCAACGAATAAGCCATCGCGCGAGACTTCATATTGTCCGAGGTATACATATCCCCCGATCCCAGGTAGAGAATCGGATAGCCGCGCGGATCGAGTGAGCCTGCGCCCTTAAACGGCATGCCAATGCGCAGAATATCGCGCGTTTGTTCGCCTGTCTCCAAATCGAGGAAGTAGACGTTACCGTCCATGGTTGCGAGGATGACCTCGACGAGACCTTCTTTCTGTTTGGCCCAGTCGTACATGTTCATCAGTTGCTTGATGTTATCCGGCCATTGTACGATGAGCGGTTGCCCGACCCATCCGCTGCCGGTCCACATTTGTTCGGTCTCACCTCCGATGTCGCTGCGCGGTAGTTCGCCGGTATCAATGCTCCAAGCTTTTACGAGCTTGTGTTCGGTGATGTCTGCCGTGCCATAAGCCGCGCTGTCGCGATAGTTATTCCCGCGGAAGGCGACGATTCCCGTTACATTGGAATACGGTACATCCGGCAGAAATTCTATCTTTTCTGTGCGTTGATAGGAATCGACTTGCGTTCCGTTTACCTCAACCGCAGTTGTCAGGCCATAGACGCTCGGTTGTGTGCTGTCAACCGCATGCGGAATATCGTATGGAGGCGTCGGCGTCGGCGTCGGCGTTGGTGTCGGTGTCGGCGATGGTGAAGGCGTCGGCGTTTTGAACAGTTCGGCAAATAAACCGGGATTTTTGCTCGCTTGCGCCTCCTGCGGTTTGCTCGAATAGGTAACAGCTTTCACCCCGACGATGACCATCGCGATCACCACCGCGAGGATTGCCATGATGAAAATCACTCTCGGTTGTATGCGGAGGCGATAACGCTTCTTCTTTTTCTTTTTTCTCGGGCCTCCGGAATAGCCGCCGCCGGAAGAACCGCCGGATGAGCTGTATCCTCTGCTACCGCCGGAGCCGGAAGAGGAGGTAGAACGGCTTGAGCCGGAAGCGCCGCTGCCGTAGGCTCCGTTGTTAGCGGAAGAACCGGTGCGCGTGCTGGAAGAGCCGGTGCACTCGTAGCCGCCGGATTGTCCTGCGGAAGAGCTGCTGCGCGGGCTGGGCGAGCCGGTGCGCTCGTAGCCGCCGGATTGTCCTGCGGAAGAGCTGCTGCGCGTGCTAGGCGAGCCGTTGCGCTCGTAACCGCCAGATTGTCCGGCGGAAGTGCTGCTGCGCGTGTTGGGCGAGCTGGTGCGCTCGTAACCGGATTGCCCGCCGGAGGTTGTCCCGCGGGAACTCGGCGTTCTGCCGTCTTCATTCGTACGCCCGGAGGAGGAACCGCTCCGCCCAGCGCCATAAGGTGCGCCGCCAGAGCCGGACCCGCTTTTGGGTTGGCTCGTGCTGCGCCGCTCATTGTCCGGGTAATCTTTATAACGATCGTTGTCCATGTCTGTTTCCTCCTCTAAGCGAAAGAGCGGCAAGCGCCCTTGGAGAGATGTAAATCTAAATTATTATAGCACCAGAGTAGCGTGATTTTGTTGTTATATTGTAAACAGTTCACCCTTTCGACACAAAATCTAGTGATGTTTTAGCGCATCAGTACCACTCATGCCGAAAACGAAAGGGTACGCACCCGCCTATTTCTACTCTTCAAGTGTGAAAAAGGACACCGTGGGCAACGGCATCCTTTTACAATTTGCGCCGCGCAGGCGCTTATTCTTTACTATCACCAAACACGCCGGAGAAAAAGCTACCGACGGCTGAGAAGAATCCTTTTACATCACTAAAGACTTGACTCGTCACCTCGCCGACTTTGTTTGCAGTCTGCGCCGCTTTGGCGATGCCGACCAATTGCTCCTGCAACTGATCTGCGTCCAGCCCTTCGAGCTTGCGAACGAGCGAGAGAATCTGCTCCAGTTGAGCATCGGTCAGAGAGACGTTGTACATATCCGCAAGGTTTTTGATTTCCACGCGAACCTGATCGTCGGTCATCCCCTGCGTTTTGTCGAGCATGCTCTTGAGCTCAGTGATCATCTGCGTGGCGTCGTCGCTGCCGATGTATTCCGCGAGTTCGCCGGTAACAACCAGTTCCTCCGCGCCAGCCGCCTTTGCCAGGGTGGAAAGCGAGTTGCCGGTGATGTCTTCATATGCTTTGTATGCGCCCGTCAACGCGCCCGTGCCGGAAACCGGAAACGGCGCACTTACGATGACCTGCGCATCCGCGATCCCCGCCGTCGTTAGGGCGTTGACATACATATCTTCTGTGCAGTAGTTGATGTTGTGAATCTCAACGCTGATGCCGGAACCTGCCGGCATGGTTTTGATGTAGATGCACGAGAGCGCGACGCTGCCGATCTTGCCGTCGGGCACGAGGCCGTCCAGATAGCTGCGCTCCTCGGCATTGGTCACGGAGAGTTCCGTAACCGAGCCTTCCTCGATTCCGAAGTCGGCATACACGGCCTCGCGTTGACGATCCGTCAGATCCGCGCCCATTGTGACGCGCTCCTGTCCGTCCTCGTCGGCCAGTGCCGCCGGCATAAAGAGCGTGAAGCCCACCGCAAGGGCTAACATCGCTGCTAAGATTTTTTTCATGGATATTCCTCCTTCATGTAACGCCGAAAGTATAGCATACCCCCAACCGCGCGTCGATGCAGAAGGAGCAATCTTTGCTTGATCGCCATGTTTTGTTTGTATTCTTCACAAAGTAACAATTGTGTGTTTTTGAAGCACCGTTAACCATTGTTCGTCACAAAAACTGTTGATTATTCATCCACATGATGGATTTTCGTCGTGTGAAAAACAAAATGCACCCCAGTTGAAGGGAGTGCATAAAGAAATTCATCTGTTAAGTTATATACGAAAACATATTCACGGTTACTCCGCCTTAGTAACAGGAATTATAGGTTTCACCGCATTCCTTCGCATATATCGCGTCGGGTCTACGAGTGCAAAGCCATGCCACTCATAGAGCGAATGCGCGTCCCGCGTGGCGAGAATGCCGTTTACCCCCTGCAAGCGTTCGTGCGACAAAATCGCGGAAACCATCGCCTTGCCGACACCCCGCCCGCGAAAGCGCTCGTCAACGATCACATCCGCCAACCAGAAGATGGTAGCGTAGTCCGTAACGCACCGCGCAAAAGCGATCTGCTCGCCTCGGTGATACACGCCGACGCAAAGAGAATTCTGAATCGATCGCTCAATCACTTCCCGGCTGCGCTCGCCAACCCAATAGGTTGCGCTGAGCAACGCGCAGATGCGATCGAGTTGAAGTAGAGTTTTATCATCCGTGACGTGAAATTCCCCGAGTTGTATTTCCATCATTCTATCATCCTGTATTTTTCAATATCTGTTCACGCAATGAAAACAGCATCAGTTGCAGAGTTGCGCCACCTGCTCGATGATGCGCGCGGTGCGTTCCGCGTCCGCTTCATCCTTGAGGCTGTGGTTGACGCCGTCGATGAGACAATACGGAATGTTGCGCTCCTCACAGTAGGCAGCAAGCGCCCGACCGGTTAAGAAGCGATCCTGCGTGCCGAGTACCATTGCAATCACGCGGGATTCCGGCCCAACCAGCGAAAGCGTCATGTTCAGCGGCGTTAAATACAAATGGCGCGGGCGAAGATCATGATCCCGCTCATAATGCGCGGCCAGAATCGTGCCGAGACTCTTGGAGAGAAACACAGCGTCCTGATAGTCCGCAAACGACACACTGCTGAGTTGCCGCTTGGCTGCGCGCTGCGCGACGGAAACCGCATCTTCCAACGACTCGATTTCCCGAAATGGAATGTGTGAAAAGTCAAGCCGAATCACATCGTACCCGCGGCCGATATAATCATTCGCCAATCGCTCAAAGAGCGCCTCTTTGCAGGTAAAGCCCGTGCCGGGAAAGCAAACGGCAATCCCAGTTTTCATTTTATCTCTTCCCTTCTAAAAAGCCCCTGAGTTCAGTTCTCCTTCATCTTCCGTTTTATTATCAATTATTTGGGTCGATTTTATGATCAATGTATTCCGATCGATCTTATGATCTATGTTTATAGATCAAATTTTTGATCGATGTTTACAGGTCGATGGTTCGTTAGAAAATTAAGTTACTATTGTTACCATTTGAGTGTATCATGCAAAAAGCGCTGGCGCAAGAGCACGCAAATGAACGAGGCGATTTCAACTTTTATCTAATGGACTCCAGCGAGAAAAATGCGGGCGTACTCAATTTTTTGCATTAATTTCTTGTGTATTCCGCTCTTTTTTTGCGGGCAAATTCTCCGTATTTTCCCACTAAAAACGGTTGAAAATTTGTTGCGAAAAATCCGCCAAAAAAGCGCATCATACCTGCGATTTTTCGATTAAATCCCGATTGTTTTTTTCGCGTGCTTTTTAAACGGAAAAATCCAGTCGCTTTCGGCGAAGAAATCACTGAAAATCCATTGACATTTTGCATGCGATTTGGTTTAATTTCGTTTAGTGACTGTAAACACGAAGTTTAGAGGTGGTAGACAAAAATGGAGATCGGCGTCAAGATCAAGCAGCTACGGTTGCAGCGCGGTTTGACGCAGGAGGAGCTCGCCGCCCGCACAGAGCTAACCAAGGGATTCATTTCCCAGCTCGAACGGGACTTAACCTCCCCCTCTATCGCCACGCTGATGGACATCCTCGCCGCACTCGGAACCGATGTTGCGGGCTTTTTTCGCGAATCGCAGGATGAGCAGGTCGCCTATAGCGCGGAAGATATGTTCATTAAGGAAGAAGCGGATGGTTACACGATTCAGTGGCTTGTCACCAACGCGCAAAAGAACGCGCTTGAGCCAATTCTCGTCACCATCCCTGCCGGGATCAGCGGTGTGGAAGACGATCCGCACGAGGGCGAAGAATTCGGCTATGTGCTCAGCGGCAACGTGACGCTCGTCATCGGTACAAAACGATACCGCGTGAAAAAAGGCGGCAGCTTTTATTTTCGCCCAACGCGCGTGCATTATTTGATCAATGGTGGAAAGAGCGAGGCGCGTGTTCTCTGGGTCAGCACCCCGCCGAGTTTTTAGTTAACCCCGGGGATCGCCCGATTTTTTCGATCGTTTATCGGCGCGTGAATCCTTTGCGCACCGTATTGCTTTGAAGGAGTAACGAATGAAGGACAAGCATCTCATTGAACTCATCGACGTTTCGAAACTCTACGGCGGAGACGTCGCGCTTTCGCATGTCGATCTCTATGTCAAGGACGGCGAGTTTTTAACCCTCCTCGGCCCCTCCGGTTGCGGCAAGACGACCATGCTCCGCCTCATCGCGGGATTCATCATGCCGGATGAGGGGCGCATCGAGATGGGTGGTGTGGACATCGCCAATACGCCGCCCTATTTGCGTCAGGTCAATACGGTGTTTCAAAAATACGCTTTGTTTCCCCATCTGAACGTTGCGGAAAACATTGCCTTTGGCCTCAAGCTGCGCAATGTGGACAAGACGATCATCAAAGAAAAAGTTGAGAACATGCTGGAGCTGGTCAATCTCAAAGGCTACGGCTCGCGCTATATCGAGCAACTTTCCGGCGGACAGCAGCAGCGTGTCGCCATCGCCCGCGCGCTGGTCAACGAGCCAAAGGTGCTCTTGCTCGACGAGCCGCTTGGCGCGCTGGACCTCAAACTTCGCAAGGAGATGCAGGTCGAGCTGAAAAACATGCAGCAGCGCCTCGGCATTACGTTTATCTATGTCACCCATGATCAGGAAGAAGCGCTGACCATGAGCGACACAATCGTCGTACTCAAAGACGGCGTGATCCAGCAGATCGGCACCCCGACGGATATCTACAACGAGCCGAAAAATCCGTTTGTTGCGGACTTCATCGGAGAGAGCAATATCATCCCCGGCATCATGCTGCAGGATTTAAAGGTGCGCATGAACGGCGTTGTCTACGACTGCGTCGATAAGGGGTTCGGCAAAAATACCGAGGTGGACGTGGTCGTCCGCCCGGAAGATATCGATATCGTTCCGGCGGAAGGCGCCCGCGTGATCGGCAAAGCCGTGTCCGTCGTGTTCATGGGCGTGCATTATGAGGTAGACATCGACTGCGGCGGCTATGAGTGGGTCATCCAGACCACCGACTATGTCGAGCGCGGTCAAGTGGTCGGCATCTCGATCCCGCCGGACGCGATTCATATTATGAAGAAAACGCAGCAGACCAACCTCTTCGACGCGGTGGCTTACCCAGACGATGGCGAAGTGGAAATTCTGGATCATCGCTTCGCCTGCAAAGGGCTGGAAGCGTTCGAGTCCAAGGACGATGTGCTGGTTGCGATTGCGCCTGTTGACGTGCAACTCATCCCGCCGGAAGGGGGTCAGCTCACCGGCGTAGTGCGCGCCTGCATGTTCCTCGGCACGCACTATGAGGTCACCATCGGCTGCGGCGAGGAAGACTGGATCGCATATTCAGCGGAGTACATGGAATCCGGGGAAGAAATCGGTATTTTCGTGCCCGCGGAGAAGATCGCGGTGAGCGCAAATGAAGCAAACTAAAGCGCAAAAACCGAAAACCGCAAACGGAATGCGCATGCGCAGGAGCGTGTTCGCTTATCCCTATGTCGTCTGGATGGCGGTGTTTATCCTGACACCAATGCTGCTCATCCTTTACTATGCTTTTTCTAACGACAGCGGCGCGACGCTTGAAAACATCGTGCAGGCGGCGAGTTGGGATAACCTTCGCGTCTTGGCGGACTCGGTTCGCTTTGCGCTGTATACCACGCTTTTATGCCTGCTGCTTGGCTTTCCGGTCGCTTACTTGCTCTCGCAGATGAAAAAGACCACCGCTGGCCTGCTTTCGGTGTTTTTCATCGTGCCGATGTGGATGAATTTCCTCCTGCGCACGTATGCGTGGAAGGTGCTACTCAGCGCGTTTACGAAGATACTCTATACCGAGAGCGCGGTGCTCTTGGGCATGGTATATAACTTTCTACCGTTTATGATTCTACCGATCTACACCACGCTCATCAAACTCGATAAGAGTTATATTGAGGCGGCGGCAGACCTCGGCGCAAACCCGACGAAGACATTCCTTAAGGTGATACTTCCGCTCTCCATGCCGGGCATCATCTCCGGCATTACGATGGTGTTTATCCCAAGTACAACCACGTTCGCCATCTCCCAACTACTCGGCGGCGGCAAGACGATGCTCTACGGCGATCTGATCTATATGAAGTTCATCACAGAGCAATCTTGGAACACGGGCAGCGCGCTGTCCATCATTCTCCTCGCGTTCGTGCTCGTCTCCATGGCGTTTATGAAGAAAGCAGAGCGCAAAACCAGTGATGAAGGAGGCGGAAGATTGTGGTAAACCGCCTGAAAAAGTTTTTCTCCGGCACATACTTAGGGCTGATACTCGTATTTCTCTATGCGCCGATTCTGATTTTGATCGTCTATTCGTTTAACCAGAGCAAGACACTCGGCAACTGGACGGGCTTTACCTTCGACTGGTATACGCAGCTCTTCCGCACGCCGGAGATTACCGATGCGCTGGTTGTGACGCTCTCCGTCGCCGCAATTTCGTCCATCGTCGCAACCGTGCTCGGCACACTCGCAGCCATCGGGTTACACGCCATGAAGCGGCGGGATCGAATGCTGCTGGAGAACATCTCCCAGTTGCCGATGGTCAACCCCGATCTGGTCACGGGTATCTCGCTGATGCTTTTGTTCCTGTTTGTGGGGCTCAGAAACGGTTACGCGCGCTTACTCATTGCGCACATCACCTTCAACCTGCCGTATGTCATCTTCTCGGTGCTGCCCAAGCTCAGGCAGAGCTCGGATCTGCTCTACGAGGCGGCGCTGGATCTGGGCTGCACACCGTTGCAAGCGATCAAAAAGGTGGTCATACCCGACATCATGCCCGGTATTGTTTCGGGTTTGATTATGGCCTTTACCTTGTCGTTAGACGATTTCGTGATCAGCTTTTTTGCCGGAAACGGCGTGGATAACCTCTCGATGTACATCTACGCCACCGCGCGCCGCGGCGTGAACCCAGCGCTCTCTACCATCATCTTCGTGCCGGTGGTTACGCTGCTGCTCATCGTCAACCTCAAGAGCATTCGTGAGGAGCGCAACGCCGAGCTGCAGAGCAAGAAGGTCGGTATGAAGCGGTAGTTCAATTGCGTCTTTTCTGCAGAAACCGAAAAGCACGTGAAAACAGTGTATACTTTTACCATAACCAGGAGGAAATAAACACAATGAAACTTTGGAAAAAAATCGTTTGCATCGCGCTTGCCCTCGCGCTGACGCTCTCATTCTTCGGCTGCGGCGGCGGTAGCAATAAAGTGACGCTGAACGTACTCAATTGGGGCGATTATATCGACCCCGATCTGCTGCGCCAGTTTGAAGACGAAACCGGCATCTCGGTCAAGTATACGACCATGAACAGCAACGAGGAAATGCTCGTCAAGCTCGCCTCGGCGGACAATATTTACGACGTCTGCTTCCCTTCGGACTATCTGATTGAGAAGCTCGCGGCGGACGATCTGCTCTACCCCATCAATAAAGCAAATATCCCGAACCTGAGCAACATCGATTCTCGCTTCCTGAATCTCTCGTTTGATCCGGACAACACCTACAGTGTGCCTTATATGTGGGGCACGGTCGGTATTCTCTACAATAAGACGATGGTCAGCGACACCGTGGATAGTTGGAACATCCTCTGGGACGCGAAGTATTCAGGCGAAATCCTCATGTATGACAGTATGCGCGATACCATCGGCATCACGCTCAAGAAGCTCGGTTACGACATCAACACCCGTAATGAAGCGGATATCCTCGCCGCGCAGGAAGCTTTGATCGCGCAGAAGCCCCTCGTGCGCGCATACCTCACGGACGATATCAAAATGGAGCTCATCAACGGCAGCGCGGCGATGGGCGTTGTCTACTCCGGCGACGCGGTTTACTGCATCTCCGAAAATCCCGACCTTGCCTATGTCGTTCCCAAAGAGGGTAGCAATGTCTGGTTTGACAACATCATCATCCCTAAGAGCTCGAAGCATACTGCAGAAGCCGAGCAGTTCATCAACTTTCTCTGCGACGCAAAGGTTGCCGCGCAAAACTCAGCCTATATCGGTTTCTCGACCCCGAACAAAGCCGCGCTCGCGCTGATGGACCCCGCCTACACTGCGGACCCGACCTATAATCCCCCGCAGGACGTGCTCGACCGCTGCCAGATTTTTCAGGATCTTGGCGACTTCGTCAAGGTGTTCTCAGACGCTTGGACAAAGGTAAAGGCTGCGTAACCACACAAGATACACAAAGAGCGGATCATGCGATCCGCTCTTTTGTTTAAACGTTGATTTTGATTATCGGCTTATTTCGCGCCCTTGGCAAGCTCGTCTA
>Ga0302289_1000209_pt1 | contig 31446 bp, 51 predicted proteins | sample III_Fen_N1_2_FD_194552 | JGI IMG/M metagenome (GOLD analysis project Ga0302289, IMG submission 194552) | Peat permafrost microbial communities from Stordalen Mire near Abisko, Sweden - III_Fen_N1_2 | ecosystem: Environmental > Terrestrial > Soil > Wetlands > Permafrost | place: Sweden: Abisko... | reverse complement strand
TGATATTGGGGTCGGCGTATTCCAGAACCTTTTCGCCAGTGGACAGTTTGCCGCCTACGATTACGGAGTTGGACGCGCCTGTGCCAGTGGCTATGTCAACGCCGAACACGTAGCATGAATCATTAGGCGGATGGAAGTTATCATAGTCGTTAGGCTTAATCCACATGCGCAACTTGCCCTGCGGATTGGGGATAAGCCCCACGAATTCAGTTCCAGAGACAAGGATGTCTCCCACAAACTCAGGGTCGCGGCACCGTTCATTTATCAATGGCAGGAATACTTCTGTCTCGAAGAACTGGTATTGGCTTCCACCATCCTCCATGTCAACCTCGATGCTCATCTCGATTACGTTTCCGCAACGTCCCTCCTCGTAGTCATACCAAGGGCTGCGTATCCTGCCATCCTTCTTGAACGGGTAATCGTCCGGCAACCGCGAGTTGAAGAACACAGGTGCTTCGGTTCCGTCCTTCCATTGATACAGGCCCTTGGACTTGCTAGGATGGATAGTCCAGTGCATCCGCAGATAGTCTATCTGCGAACCCGGCTCCATAGCCTTTTCCTTGATGTCGTTGAACGCATTGGAACCGAATTTGCGGGTGGAGTTGAAGTAGCGGCACTTTGTAACGTCTCGCGTGGACGCTAGGGCGTTGTAGCCGTCGTTGATGTCAAAGGCCGCGAACTCGTCTATGAGCAACGCTGTGCGCCTGTCTCCACGTGCGGCGTTGCCTGTAGTGGACTCTCCATCTATCACGCTGCCAGTGTCGGGATATTCCACGTGCATCTTTGAACGCAGTTTGTTGCGCGGAATGGATGGACACAGGAACATCGGCAACTTGGAGTCTATGAAGTCCAGCTTCTGGAACAGAGCCTTGTTATTACCCGTCTTGTCAACATAGTCCTCATTGCGTGAAACCATCAATAGGTTCTGTCCGGGCAGGAAACGCGCCGCCCAATCGAACAGAAAGATGAACAGCCACGATGCGCCCATGTCGCGGGACTTGTCTATCACTAGGTCGCGTTCGCCATAGTCCAGCACGAGCTTTTTCATGGCTTCCATCTGGAACTCATACATCAGGAACATCAAGGTTGTCCCTGCGGTAGGGTCTTCCGGCCTTGGTTCTTGAACAAATCCGAAGACATTCATGTAGAAAAGCGGGTCTTCCCTGCACATCTGCCGGACTTGCGCCGCGCAGTAGCCATCCAGTGAACCATAGTGCAACCAGTTCTGGCGCAGTTCCAGCCATGCAATCCTGTCATCAAACTTGGGGAAGTTCCTTGACCATAGGAAGTCGCACTTCATCCCTCGACCTCAACTGGCCTCATGGCATTGGCAGGGTCGTATTCAGGGGGCTTGACTATTCCAGCGGAGACGTTCATCTGCGCCTGTTTCAACTGTTCATAGGTGAAGTGGAGTTCCTTCATGCGCTGGTTGGCCTCTATATCGCTCCTGTCCTTTTCGAGTTGCGCGGCCTTCAGAACGGTTGCGTAGACGGCCTTTTGGATTTCATTCTTGCCTGACTCGTCTACATCCCGTGCGGCCCTATACATTCCGTAGGCTCCATCGCTAGAGAAATCCTTACGGACGGCGTCTCCACGCCCAAGAGCCTCGTAGACTTCACGCACATCTGCCGCTAAATCGCTCTTAGCCATCACTTCCTCGCATTCTCAACGCCCTCTAGGTCGCGCTGCGTCTTGGGTATGCCAACGAAATACGTCTGTTTGCTAGGTGTCAAGGCGCGCCAGTTCGATGAAGACTTCATGCAAAGCTGCAACGTGGAGGGATTCGGCACGGCTACGCAGTGGACTATCCACCAACGCGGGTCGGAGATGATGGACATGCGCCTGAGAGCCGACTCTATCTCCTCGGACGTGGTGTTGCAGGAGATTGTCTTTGATTTCACTATCAGATTCATAAGCGTGGTCATCACGGCGTAACGCTGGCGTCCTGCGATGTAGCGTTCGAGATACGTCCCAAGCAGTTGCGCCCACTTGAATTCCACTTCGTCCTTGGCATTCATGCAGTCGCCGCACTCATAGTCGCAGGTCGATAGCCAGTATGGCTTGTCCCGCTCCTGACACATTCCGTTGAACGCGTGTCCGCAGGTGTGCGTCAGGTCGATATAGACGAATGTCTTTGGCCTTGGCAAGCGACACCTCATTTTGATACTAAGATTATAGCATATTGAAAATGGAAAAGCAAATGGCATACATTGCCCGGTATGCCAGCGGGTAGCTAGACCAACGAGGGGAGAAAGTCTAGCCAATCTGTCTACGCAACTGATGCAAAGAGCACCCGCAGTGCGCTGCGTTGCCGTTTTGACCAGCTTGGCTACTCTTACGAGAGAACCCGTGGGTTCTTATCACCGAGCTGGAACCTTTTAAAACACCCTCAGAGTGAGCTGTCATCAATCAATGACTCGCCTAGAAGGTTCGCTAAATCTCAGACGCCGCGCTCTTTATCCGCTCAAGCTTGGACTTGAGTTCGGCGTTCTCCTTTTTCAATTCATAGGCATAAGTTCTGGCAACTGCGTCTGTTGCCTCGAAACTTTCTGTCTGCTTCAGAATTCGCTCAAAGCATCTGCGCAAAGTCGGAATGGTATCCTCGTCCTCTAGCCGTCTCAGTTCGGATATAGACTCCTCAAGCGTGAACTCTTTTGTAGGACGCCGTTTTTTGCGTTCCTGCGCCTGCGCTGGAGTCTCAATGACCGTCTCAAGCCCCTTGATGGAGGCTGTGTCAATAACTGGAGTAATCCCCGGAATATCCTCGCTCGATGCGACAATTCCGTCAACCATATTGTCGCTCATCGCGCACTGCCTTTCTTGCCTGACTTGCGGCATGTGCATGGCGAATACCTATCGCATCCGCAGTTGGAGCAGTGGAAGGTTGGCTTGCTTCCTGTTGCACGCCTAAACGCTTTGAGTCCCATGTCTAGTTCCCCTTGTTTTTAGAGTTAGGTCTTTTTCCGTGCGAAAGACCCTGAAGAAAACGCCGGACTATCTTAGTCCTTGCGATGCGCCACATCAAATCTTTTCATCCCCCACCGGAGAGTAGGATAGATGTTTGCGAACCGTTGAGGCCATTATAACATGGACGCGCCATAGTGTCAAGCGGCTGTTGACTTTTTTTCAGGTTATGGTATAATCCAAGCATGAACTGCCCCAAATGCTTCGGAGACATGCGAAGGACTCAATACTCAAAGGAGTTCCCGCATGACTACGTGTGCGACAAATGCAGAATAGGAGGCACAGACATTCAGGAACGGGTCATGAGGGCCGTCGTGGAGATGGAGGCGGCAAAGGAGGTCATGCAGTTGAAGGCCATAAACGATGCGCTGAAAGAAAAATCCCTTAGCAACATATACTAGAAACTTGACTTATATCCTTTATGTGCTATAATATATAGAAACATAAAGGATTCATGCCATGAAAAGCTACCAGTTGAAGCTCGAAGACGAAGACATGCGCAAGCTGAAGGTCAAGGCCGCGCAGCAAGACATGTCCATCAAGCAGTTAATCATCAAGTCATCCATCGAAGACCCCTCAAAACCCTCCGAAACTGACGAAAAGAAAAAGGAGGGCTGATGAATGGGCAGGAGCTACTACTACCAACTGCCCTACGACAAGTGGCTTGCACGGAACAAGTTCATCAAGCAGCCGACATTGGTCAAGGCCGTAGCTTTCATCTGTCTGCTTAAAATGGCGGCAAGCCCATTGAAGGGGAACTTGCTCGATGAATGCAAACGCCCCTATCCTCTCGATGAACTGGCTGAAATAGTCAAGTGTTCGCCTAAAGAGCTAGGGGATTCGCTCCTTGCGCTAAAGGACATTGGCATATTCGACATGAAAGGAAATCCCGAAAAGCCCGGCTCCATCTGGTTCACCTGCCCCGAAATGATGGATGCGGAGTCCGATAGGAACAAATACAAGGAATTCGGGAAACGAGGCGGAAGACCCAGAAAAACCCCCCTTTAATGCCACGCCCAATAACCCCCCTTTTTATGTTCACTTTACAGCGAACCGCAGTACCAACGACTTAAATGGTAACCCCCCCCTTTGCATTACTATTCTATTATTGACTTCTATTATCTTTTATTATATCGTTCCACCTTCCCGGTTCTCCCGGAAACTGGCGCAAACATACGTGAAATGAAATAAGCCACTTGCCAGTTCGATTAGCTGAAACCCATGTAAGATGACCTGTTTCATGCCAATCGACGCCAGAAGCCATAAAGAAGCCATTTAAATGCCATCCCTCACGTGCGCGTCTAACTTGCCTTTGCGGCTTCACTTGCTTATTTGTGTCGCTTTTTACGTCAAGCATATGAAACCTGAAATGTCGCGAACGGGTGATACCTACGTCCCCACGCTGGTGAAGGGGTGGGGGTCGGGGCGAAGGTTTCTGCCCTTTGAAATGTTTTGAATTTGCACGTATCATAATCAACATTATCTGACACTACGCCCATTGCGTCGTTATTTGAGCTGTGTGCAACGAGCTAAACACAACCTGTAGTGTAGTGTCCGCCTTAGATGGTATGTAATCGATGAGCATAATGACACTTAGCGTACATCATAAGGCAATGGATGGACAGCCAGCTTGCACGACGCGCGTTAATTGATATACTCTCTATCTTGTCCGTCAAACAGTCTAATTAAATCACTAGCGATGTAATGCACCAATCTATCCGTTTTAAATGCTTCATGATGTGAAGTAGAAACACCACGATGTGAAGTTACTGGATTCTGCGTGTTTGAGCTTGCCTTGCCTTATGTCTCATTATATACTTATGTCAACTAACATAGGAGTCGTGTCAATGAAAGCGTTCAAGCCGCATTATGAGGGTATCGAGGAATGGCGCAAGGTTGCAGGGCATGAAATGTATGAGGCGTCATCATGGGGTAGAATCCGCAGCATGGAGCTACGCGGATTACAAAAGGATAAGACTACTCCAACGCTCAAGGTGGCTAGACCTAACCGTCTAGGCTATGACGTTGTTGGCATCAAACTGTCTAAGGGCGTTACAAAGCCGCGCTACGTGCATCGATTGGTGTGCATGGCATTTCACGGCCCTTGTCCAGAGGGTTGCACAGCCTCGCATTTAGACGGCAACAGCTTGAACAATGCGCCTTCGAATCTCGTATGGGAAACCATGCTTGAGAATATCAGGCGCAAACGTGAACACGGAACGCAGTATCACGGCGAGGAACACGGACGCAGTAAGCTAACGCAAATTGAGATTGAGGCTATACGGGCTGAACGGCTCCTTGCGCCCAAGAAACGTAAGAGAGACAACAACATCTACTCTTTGCGCAACATCGCCAAGCGATACGGATTGCATTGGGAGCAAGTCCGCAGAATTTGTCTAGGTGGCTCATGGGATTGGCTGGAGCGAAATCCTAAATCCTGATTATTTTAGCCTCATTTATCTGGATTTGCTAGAATATACTCTTGACAACTTGCGCACCATAGAGTATAATCTAGTCATGCCTCACTAACGAGGCAAACAACAAGGGGAATGACAATGACCGCAACGACGCAAGAGCTTCAGCGGGCAAGGCGGATAATCGAAGTGATGATGGACGCGACGCACGATGTAGGGCTGTTGGAAGTGATGGACGGTTTGTTTGAGTATGGCATCGATTTACCGTCCAGCGAAGTCGAAGAAATCATGACGGACATAAAATACGTAGCTCAAACCTAACAACCAACAACGAGGAGTCAAGCAAATGAAAATCACAATCGAACTGAACACGGACTGGCAGCATAGGCGTAATCGTGCGGAAATAGAATTTAGGGACATGATGGAACAGGCTGCTGCATTTATAGCTGAAACGCAGCAGTATGGAGAGAATGAAGGCACAATGAATCTTACAGCAAACGGCAACGCAACCGGAACAATCACGATAACGGAGGGCTAGGCAATGACTTACCAAGGACACCGTAGCAAGGCCGCATGGAACGTAGCATTGTGGATAGGCAACGATGAGGGGCTTTATCGTTGGGCGCTGGAACTCAAGCGTAAAATAGGGGCGCATTGTGCGGCTAGGCGCATGCTACAGGATTTGCCAGCCAAGACGCCGGACGGCTACAAATACACGCTAACGAGCCTTAGAGAGGCTATATCAGGATTGGAGAGCTGAATTATGGACGCAAGATTGAAGATGGAAGAGGCAGTCCGCAAGTTAGGCAAAATCAACGGTTGGGACATGCGGAGCGTTAATGTCCTTGGGAACTTCATCCACGTAACGACAATCAGCCGAATTACAGCGGACGAGATAATGCTGGCATTGGGCGCATTCTGCCATAGCTTCAAGATAAACCGCACAATCATAGAGAAAGCGGACAACAAGAGCGTTAACATGCCTGATATGTATAAGGCATGGCATGTAAGTTGCCAGTTTTGAGCCATCAAGTCTCCGCATTACGTGCGGAGCATTGATGACTCAAACCTAAACAAAGGAGATACGGAAATGTTCACACCAAACGACACATGGAATAATTGCATGGATGGTGCGTATAAAACGCAGGAACGCAGACGCCTTATACAAGAATGGACGCAAAAGATTTGCGGCCCTACAACAAACCTGACCATATGCAGGCATCTTGCGGCGGCGGATAGAATAGCGGATAGAATTAACGTCGAATGCCAAGGAATGATTGAACCGGCAAGCGATATTCTTGCAAATGGCGGAAAAAAGGCGCTGGAAAAGCTAATGGACGTTGAAACTGAAATCTATGGCAAGCTGCACGAGATAGAGCTTGTCTACCTTGGAGCCTTGTTTGTGGTGAAAGACCTTTTTCCGCAGACGCCAGAATTCAAGAGAATGCAACAAGGCAAATCTTGAATGTTTACTAACCATGTTCCCGAATCCGATTTCGGGAACAAACGAGGAGGATTGAAAATGAGTAACTTGGAACTAGCCCGCGCCGCGATAACACCTGAGTCCCGCAAAAAGGCCAAGGCGTCCCTTAAGGCTCGATGGGCGCAACGCAAGGAATGCCATGAAGCGGCAATGGAAGCATGTGAGGCAATCGCATGTAACAGCGCGGACGCCGCAGAACTGGCGCAAAAGGCCATGAAGTTAGAAAACGATAAGTAACCAAAACGAGGAGAGAGTATTATGAAAATCACACTGGAATTTCTGGCGTCAAAAAATGCTTGCAAAGAAGGACGAGGAGCGTTTAATAAAAAATTCGGGGCAGAGGCGGAACTTGAAGACGTAATCAAAAAATGCATACGCTCCAAAGATTATGGCAACTTGCGTTATGCTAACTGGCTAATCGTGCGTTGCATGAACAAAAAGCAGAGCGTTAAATACGCTATTTATGCCGCGAAAATGGCTTTGCACATTTATGAGACGCGCAATCCGAAAAATATGGCTCCACGCAAAGCAATAGAAGCGGCAGAGGCTTACCTAACTAATCCTTGCGATAAAACAAAAAAGGCTGCTGCTGCTGCTGCTGCTGCTGCTGCTTATGCTGCTGCTGCTGCTGCTGCTGATAATGCTGCTGATAATGCTGCTTATGCTGCTGATAATGCTGCTGCTGCTGCTGCTGCTGTTTATGCTGCTTATGCTGCTTATGCTTATGCAAGGATTAACATGTTGTCGGATATTCTTGGCGCAGGGCTAAGAATTCTAAACGGCAATTCTCAAGGGATATAGACTATGGCCTATGCCTTCCATCGCATCCAGAAGGGCCTTAAAATCGACGCAATATTGAGAATGACAGCCAAAACGGAGAAAAACGGTATGAACGGTCAATTTGAACTGAAACGGCATCTGGAGGCGAAGATACTCCAGTTGCAGAACGAAAACAGGCGGCTTCGCAAGGAGAATGGCGATTGGCGCAAACTGGAGGCAAGAAGAAGGAGAGTCAATAGGAAAGCAGACAAGGAAACAAGGGAGTTGAGCAAGAGGATTGATGCGATAGTTGCCAAATACGACGAAGATTTGGCAAAACAGGGCATCGAACCGCAAATGAACCCAATATACGCCATAATTGCAAAGGAGGTATCAGATGATTACATTGCTGGCAAATCTACAGAGCAAGGCAATTAGGGCATTGCAGGGCTTTTGCGTCTCACATCCAGCGTTTACTGTGTTGATGGGCATAGGAATGGTAATCGGGCTAGGAATAGGCTTTCTGCGCTAATCTGATTTTAGCCCCTGCCGGAACGGGAAGTCGCGTTTCCACTGGCAGGGGCTTTTTATTGTACCGGCTTTAGTTCCATCCCCAAATCCTTGCAGACAAGCCCCCGGATGTATTCCGCCTCGGACTTGCCGTTGCATTTAACGCGTATGCCCTTTCGCATGGTCTTTGTGAACTCTGTAGTTATCCGCTCGTTCAGCGGTTCGCCGTAGATTGGGACTCTGCCACATGGCTTAGTCATGGCGTCTCCTTGAATTCCGGTTCGTCTGGAAACTTCTTGGCGAATGCGTCTTTCAACGCCCGGACAAAAAGTATGGCTCCGTCCTTGTTGACGTTATAGAATGCGTCTGTCCTATTAAATCCCGGCTTGCTGATTAATAGCGCATAGGCTCCATCGTCCTTTTCGAGCAGTTCAATGGCGTCTTCAATAAAGTCCCATGATGTGCCTATCATTATGTCAAACCTCTTTCTTTGAGTTTTAATCCATATAGCGTTTCGAGTTGATATTTTTGAAGCTCTCCTGCTATTCCCTCGTAATCAAAAGCGTTAGTATCAGGAATCTCCGAATATATCGCCCTATAAAACATAGCCACTGGATTGTTGAGAATCCAATTCAGTATGACCTTGTGTTTTCTTTTGGAAATTGCCCTAAGTTTCTTCATCGTTCACCTCGTTTGTTAAAATCCCCACCTCCGTTGCTTCCACCCGAAGCACTGCCGAAATGCAGCCGGGAGCGGGAAATTATTAAAGCAATCCCCTCTTGTAAAGCCAATCTGCAAGCTTAAGTCCTATAGGTATTCCAATCATGAAGCCAATAGCCATCATCATATTTTCACCTCTTTCCCACACGGCTTCCAGCTATCCTTGAGCCAAGGCGTTGCGGTGTGTTCGAACTCATTAAAAAGTTCAGTCATTCTCATTAAGACTCCATTTATTTCAATGGTGTTGACAAGCTGTCTTGCTGCTTTGTCTTTTGCAGAACTTCCAATTACGCGGAACCAGTCGTTCACCGCCTCTCCCATATCCTCTACGCTTTCCCAAGGAATGAAGCGGGGAGGCTCGACTATTTTAATGTCCTTAGGTGAGGGATGTATTAGTTGACCGTCAGGAGATGTGTAGCAAGCCAAAAATAGACTTAAAATTGGCTCTCCATATGCAGTAACAGTTTTTCCTTCAGCCGCCGCATCAATTATCGGTTCCCACTGCTTCGCGTCATCTTGCAAGCTCATATTGCGTTTCTCCTCTTTTGGATTAAAAAGTTTAGACATAGGGCAGTCGTCGGAATGTCTTCCTGCATATGTGGAACAAGTGCATTCAGTATCACGTCTCAAGCTCATGCATCTCTCCCTGTGTTTTGTTCGTAATTCCTATCCATCCTGTGTTCCCTTGCCTCCTGCCTGTCGAAAGCCTCCCCTCCATCGTCCTCCGGTTCCTCCTCATCGCACTCAGGCGGGTCAAGCAAGGCATCTGCGGCACGGTCTATCTCGCGGGTTGACATTGCGTGTCCTTTGCGGTTGAAGAAGGTCATCGCTTATCCTTTTTGTCGGCTTGCTTAACTTTCTTTAATGCTTTCCAAGCATGGCAGTCGTTGCACACTTCGTCAATGAATAGCTTGCTATTATCGTGTCCCTTGTTGTTGTTGCGTTCGGAACACGCCAGACATTGCGTGTTCAGTTCCAGTATTGAAGAAATCAAGTTCGCCATTTGATTTTATGGCCCTGTAGAACTCGTAGCTGACCATATCGCGCTTGTCCTCGGAATGGCCTGGCTTGCTGGCGGAGTGGGTCATGCGGGAGTAGAGTTCACGTAACGAGCCTAACGAAAAGAGTTGCAAGGATTCGTTTTCATCGGATGCAGGGTTGAATCTCATCTGCTTTCCAGTGCAACAATTCTCTGCCAACTCATAAAACTTGGCGAAGCTCATCGCAGGCTCAGGCTCAGGCGCGGCGCAGAGTGCGTCAAGAATTCCAGCAATCTTGTTGTCATCCCACTTTACTATGTGGTCGCCATCCCATTGCACACCAACGAACGCAACCTTGGCGCACTCCTTGATTTCGCGTATCAGTTTCTCCGCTTCACTTGGCTTCATCTGGCTTCTCCTGTGTTTTATTTTGTTCGAGATAATTGAAATCAAACTCCATTTTTCTTGATTTAGCACATAGAATTGCTAGTTCATTTCAACCTCTCTATGTTTTCTGGCAATACGCAACTCGCGGAACCATTTGACCACTTGACCAACACGAGATGCCCGAAGTCGCTTAAGCTTGGCAACACCTCTCCCGCCATTCGCTCCGCCTTACATCCTGTATGTGCGTTGCATCTATCCCGCAAGTCCTGCGTTTCTCGAACCGTGTCACCGGGAATAAAACCCGTTCTCGAAAAGAACCTGCGAATGAAAGCTATCATTTGTTCCTCCTGTCACTAATGAATGTTCCTAGATACTTCATTTTGAGATTGCCCTGTTTGTAGAATCGATTGTCAGCTTCTTCCAGTTCGACTCCTCTTTCAGCGCGGCTCTTCCAATCTATCAACTCCACGGTATCTTGCAATATCTCACCATCGACTATCTCCGCAAAACAGTCCGTTGGAAACGGAAACACGCCATACCCGCTATTGGGCCTGTGGGTTCCTTGACCTATCTTGAGGATTCGCTGTGCTTGGTCTTTGACATCAAACGTAACGTAGGTCGTGGGAGATGCCGCCACTACAGTCGGAGTATCATCTTGTAAAGATGATACAAGCGCTGGAATTTGACTTTTGTCCTGTGTTTTGACTTGCGGCAAGGGGAGCCAGCCCAATATCTTTTCATCCCCTATGAACATGTTGTATGTGTCATAGTCTCCATCCTGCGAGTATTCATGTTTCTCATACCAGCCGCAAGGACACTCTTCCACTTCATCGCCAACCCAACCTCCTATTGTTTCCTTGTCGCAATACCGCGCTTTGACTAGCTCTTTAGAATCAGAGCATTTCAATAGGACGCAGCTTCCATCTTTCTTAGCACTCTCCATAGGCAGCAACTCCTGCGGCCCGGTCATTGCTTCCCATAGCTCTTGTAGCTTTGTTTCATCTCCCCAAGAGTCACATTCTTCAGCCAAATGAACAGCACAGCAAAATTTCTCGAACGTCTCAGGCTTTTTCATTTCCCGCTCCAGTATTTTGGCACTCTCAAAATCTTCGCCTTGTCCCAATTTACATTAGGTTTGTCGATTACGAGATTGCCGTATTTATGTTTGTTGTAGGCCCCAAACCATCCGCCATGATGTAGCTTGATGCGATGATTTTCACATCTTGCCTTACCTTCTTTTAACCAATGCGCAAAACAAAAGTTAACGTTTTTGAGTTCTCCTTTTATTCCGCTTGGATAAATGGACATAGCCCGTCTAGCGCATCTATGTCCCTTGCTGGTTATGGCGTCGCACTGACCCCATGTATCGTTATATTTCATTTCCCGCTCCCGTTGTGAATATCTTGCCAGAACTTTTGCCAAGCTCTTTCAACTTCCCATTTTGCCTCGCCAAGTCCGCAGTTAATCAACCCCCATTCACTGTTAGTGTATATCTGCGTTCCATGTATGGACGTAAGCGCGTGATAATTGCATCCGGCCCCTCTGTCAGTGCATTCGACTCTGCCAACCTGCCCCATTATAGTGAACGCAGAAAGACCCTTCCATTCCACCGCCGGACATTCCAGCCGCTTCTTGAGTTCCGCAACCTCAGCCCTAGCCGCGTCGCGCTCGGACTCAAGGGACTTGATGCGGTCATCCACTTCGCAGAGCATAAGCCCGCCATTGTAAAATGGACTCTTGCAACGCTCATCGCCCCACGCAATGCATCCATTTTCTTTGCAACTACCCATGTTACTTGCCCTCCTTTAATTCGCGGAATCTCTTTGTTATCAAGAATGACTCACAACCTTCTCCGCATCCTTTTTCCGACTCGTCTTTAGCTATGCAACGGCGACATCTGCCAGTGTTATAGTTGACGAACTGTTCAATCGCTCTATCAAGCAACCCCTCCAGCTCCTTGATTCTGGCGTCCTTGTCCAATTCTATTTTATTTCTAACAGCCTCGCTATTCCACAAGGGGATGGAATCTCTTTTGGACGAACCAAAACTTTTGGACTCACCACACTTTTTGCATGCGAATGTGGTTGTATAATGACAATCGCATCCATGGTCGGAGGAGTCCCAAGATTCCTCTTTGCTTTCAACTTCCCCTTCACAGAATGGACATTTTCTCAGTTCTTCGCTCACTTCTCATTCTCCTTCTCGTATCTCTCGCAGCTTATCGCGGCGATTACGCAGTGGTATTGTTTAGAATCCTTGTTCCCGTCCAGTTTGTCGAAGTGCTTGCAGGTGGAGCAGAGGCCAGTTGACAGCGGATTGCCTTCGCTCATCTATCTCCTCGTTGTTTGCTGGATTATATCACAAACACTATCTCTTGCCTAGCCCCTTTCGCTCAATCTCTGGACTATTTCTTTTTCCAGACGTTCTCTCTCTAGTTTTAAGTCCATGATTCTTTTATCAAAACATGTAATTTTATAACCCTCCTCTAGTCCTATTTGTAACGCTTGTTCCGCCAGCACCGCGTCCTTGAACCGCTGGACTAGCTTTTCCGGGGTGAGTTGCTTCATTTCAGTGGTCTCCAGCAGGTTGAAGTTCTTGGGTTTCTGTTGGTAGGTTTAATGCACCTCGTGCAGTCCTTGCAGTTTTCACACGTTCTAGCTATCTCCGCTTCCAAACACTTCTTGTGCCTCAACGCCGAACCTGCCCTACCCATTTTGCTAGGCTCCAGCCAGCCGTATATCTGACACATTGTGTCGCCGTCCAGCTTGAACTGGCAGTGTCCGCACGACTTTTTGCAGCACTGGATGGAGACGGAAATCTTTATGCACTTGGTTGGATTGCTCATAGTTCTACCCCTGCGGCTTTCAATGCGGCTTTGAGTTTTATTATCCTCTCGTTTTTAGCTCCGCTCTCATTATCTTGCAAGTAGCGCGTCGCCGCCTCCAGAATAGGCTCCGCGTCGGGCAACTGTTCCAAAATGGGGCAATTCTCAAAAGAACATGACGCTTGTTTTGTGAAATCAGCCCTTATTCCACATCCTCCCATTTTGTGTTTGCAGTTTGGCGCGAACTGCTCGAACTTGATAATTTTTCTCTCACTCATCTTTCAGCCCTCCGGTTGGTTTTAATCTCTTCACTGCCAATCCCTCCTTGTTTCGTCTTGCGTTGTTTTTACATCCGTAATCCTGCCAGTTGCCCTTGTCCACTGCAACTTGACTATCTCTGGAGCCTTTCCTGCGTTTTTATTCCTGACTTTCTGGACATGAAGCTCAATTATTCCAGTGGGATTATCCGCTTCGCGCCATACACACAGGCAGTTGTCTGCCTTATTGCGCCAGTTCGCGCTGCCGGATATGTCGTAAGGGGATGGAACGGGAAACTTGCCAGTCTTCGGGTCGCGTTGCATTAGCTTGGGATGCGCCACTATGAAACAGGCCAGATTACGCAAACGTGAAAAGTTCCTTATCCTCGATAGAATGAACGATATGTATTCAGTTTCGGACATCTTGGCTGGCCTTTGATGCTCAACTTCATTCCAAGGGTCTATGGAAAACGCGCTTATCTTGTCTCTTTCGTAGCACAAGTCCACTCGATTCAGTATGCCGTCTATACTATTGCCACACTCAGTAATGGTTAGAATCTTGACGAATTCGCTAATCACCTTGACCGAATCCCTAACCTCCTGCTCCGTCATAGGCTCAATGCTCCACCTTGAATTGTCGGATGGATTAAACAGAGGCTTGCCTAACCATTTCTCGGCAAGTTTCTGGAAATGAATCTCCATTGGATAGTTTTCAGGACTGAATATAGCCCATTTCCAACGATGCAAGGCGGCTGAATTGACTATGAATTGGTCAACCATTTCGCTTTTCCCGTGAGAGGGGATGCCAGTAACGATAGTCAGAGTGCCAAGTTGGTGCTTATAGTTTGCGTCTATAGCCCTTATTCCAGTGGAAAACAGCTTCTTGGCGCCGCGTGTCTTGTGGTATTCAAGTATGTCATCGATGCGCTCATTGAACGTCTCTATGCCTTCAACCGGGCATGGTTTGGCCTTATCCAGAATCTTGACAAGCTCGGCTTTGCCATGCTTCATTAAGACATCGTTAGCGTCCTTGCATCCCTCTGGATAGTTCACCTGCCAGCAACGCTTCGCTCCTAGACGCTCAATCATTATGCGTTCAAAAGCAAGTCCCGGCTCGTCCTTGTCCATCGCCAGTATGATTTTCGATGCGGATTCAAACGAAACTTTATTAGCCTCTATGAACTCAAGTTTCACATCCAGATTCTTTGTTCCAAGGGCAGGTGCGCCATTTGGACATGATACAGCGCAAGGATAGCCAGCCTCCATCACTGAAAGTGTGTCCAATTCACCCTCAGTGAACACGATTGTATCGGCTCCATCCATCGAGTCGCCATTAAACAGCGCAGTTTGGCTACCGCCCTTGCTTTGACTGAACTCCTTGCTGTCGATTGCCCGGCTCTTGACGTTGACAATCTCGCCCTTGAACATAACAGGGAATGCGATGGACTCAAGTTCAACGCCCTGCTTATGGCTGTAGATTGCGCCAGACATTACGCCAGCAGCCCTTGCTGTGTCCTCAGATATTCCACGCTGTTGAAGGAACTCCATCCCTCTTGTTGACAATGGAATCAGGGAATGGCCTAAATTTGCGTTTCTAGGCACTTCTGGCGTCGATTGGGCCGTATTACGCCTTGAGACATAGGGTGCATCTTTTGGCAGTCCACCTGACCATGCGCAATGGTGGCATAGCCATGCGCCTAAGTCTGCATCTACGCTCAGGTCTTTGTTGCCCTTTGTCTTGCGTCCCGGCTCACACTTTGGACAGGCCAATCTATGTTGTCCACGCGCTCCTGAATCCAGTTCTATTCCAAAATCCCTGTATGACTTCACTTTTCCAAGCTCCTTTCAACGCACTTGAGGCAAATGAACTCCCGTTTGCCGTTGCGTCCGCCAAGGTTTGAGTTGCCAAGGAAACGCCCACATTTGATGCAACGTGTATGGTTTCTCATGTCAACCCGTGATATAGGCTGGATTGCGTTCACCGTTCGGGAGGAAGCATTCGCCCGGCCCTGCCGTGGTGGCTACACGCGGAGCCTTATCCTGCGCTCTTGAAAACCAGCTATTCAAAAAGCGAGGGTAGTTGCTCTTCCTATTCTTCGGATTAGCCTTGAGCCATAACGCAGCCTTTCCAAGTTCCACTTCGATGTTTATGGCTGGATATGCGTTTTGCCAAAGGCTCCTGTCGTTTTCGGATATTCCATCAAATTGAAAAGTTGAAAAATTAAAAGTCATCTCCGCGTTCTTTAGACACGCAGTGTCTTTCTTCTTCTCTTGTTCTTGTTCTTGTTCTTGTTCTTGTTCTTGTTCTTGTTCTTGTTCTTGTTCTTGTTCTTTAGAAGGGCGCTTTGTTTCGGTTTTCTTCGCTTTTGGACGCCCCCCCTTTTTCCCATTTTCAGAGTTGATTTTACTGATGTTATTCATTATGGCCAGTTTTTCAATGATGAATTTTACGCCCAACTTGGAACCGGATAAAACCAGTAGGTTTAATTCGATTAGCGAATTTAAGCGGTCGCTTAGTTCCGCTTTGTCTCGCTTTAGCCTTTTTGCTAAAAACACGTCGTTATCTATATAGCCATCATTCAGGAGGCATAATGCGCAAAGGTCGATGAAGAGTCCTTTTTCTTCATGGGTGCAAAGCTGAATCTTCGACATGCTGGACAACCAGATATTTGCATCAAACTCAAAGTAGTAGGCTTTGTTTTTCATTTCCTCAGCCTTTTCAGCACGACCAGCTCGTTGTTGAGGGACATAGCCTCGACTTCCTTTATGGCGGCGTCAAGATTTGTAGTTTCATTCCAGTGTGTATCTTCGACTCCACAGGAATCCTTCATTAGCCTTTTGCTTGCGGCCTTTGCCTGCCTGAGTAGATTGATTACTCGCTTCATTTCGACTCCAACAGTTCGGGATTCTCGTAGATATTACCGATGATGATTAGGTTATAATTTTTGAACAAGTCATCATCCATTGGCTCGGAATACTTGCTTCCAAGGTCTTCGAACTTTACATTCCAGCCAAATTCACCATGCTCGACGATTAGATTATGGCTATAGGTGCCTTGCAAAACATCTCCCTCGAAAATCTCCTTGCCGTTTTTGTCCTTGAGTCCGGTGGATTGCATGATTACATGGTCTCTTTTGCATTCGCCTGTCCAAACAATGCAAAGCCCTCCGGGATGAACCATTTCTTTTTTGTTGGGATTCCAATATCTAAACTTGAACTCTCTCATTTCATCCTCCTTTTTATCCAGTTTAGAACCCAATCTCCAGCCGCCACTACCAGCCCCATTGCCAGCAGTGGAGCCGCTATTAGCGTCCACATCGCCGTAGCAGCGACAATCCTAAGCAAAAGGGGGACTAGCCCCCTCCGATTCAGCATGCTTGACGCTGGCAAATCAGCCCTGCGCTTGGCAAGCATCTTGTAAAGCTCCTCGTTCGGGATTGTAGGCTTGGTCATTGCGTCCCTCCGGTATGAACTCTTCGCAGCGCCCGAAGCCGAATACCTCGAAGCTGCAACGCTTGGACTTGCCGTTAATGCACGTCATCTTGCCAAGCACGTGGCGTAGATGGAACGCGCAGTTTGAACACACTTGCCAGTCGGGGTTCAAGTCTCACTCCTTTGTGTCTATGTTTTCAGGCGTTATCTCAGGCGTCTCCCTCAACTTCACGCCGCTATCTATCCTCATGGCTTCACGTGTCAGCTTGTAGCCCATCATCTCCAGCTTGCGCCCGTTCCTGATGTGTTGTTGTATGGCCTTTGTGAGCGAGTCGCAGGAGTCGCCTAGCTTGATTACGGAATACGCCTTGAGAGAGGCGGAATCTATTTCGGCTTGCTTAGGCATGGTGTTTCCTTTCAGAATGGTACGCTATCGTCAATTCCGTCCACGCTCTGCCCCTCTTGCGGCTCGTCCTGCGTCGAATATTGACGGACTGGATGTTGTGGCGGGGATGCCTGTCTTGGCGCGGCAGGGCGGCATCCGGGTGGAGTTGAAGACTGTCCCTTGGGAGGCGCAGTTACCTTGACCTTATCAAAGTCAAGTGTGGTATCATTCCATACTTTTCCGTTTGCGTCTCTTCGCCCACCAAGATTCACCCTGCATTCCACCCTTGAACCTGATGGAGTGTTGGCTAGTTTATCAATGGCCTTTTGTGAAAAGACCTTGACGTTTGTTACTTGGGGAAACATTTTTCCATCCTTGCCCGGCTCATGGAAGTCAACGTCGAACGAAACGATACGCGCTCCAGACTTGGTTGTTTCCTCGTGAAGTCCTGAAAATGCACCTGAAATGAATCCGAAACCACTCATATCAATTCTCCTTGGTTACGTCTTGAACGCTCTTGCACTCTGAATACTTGGTAAGCAACTGGCCTGTCCGCTTGTGATGGATTGCCGGGGCGAAGGTCTTGGCGAAGAAGTGTTTTGGCACCACCTTGTTCACGTAGACGCCAAACTTGCTATAGACCCACTTCTGGTTTATGCTGAACAGTGCTGCCTTGGACTCCACTGGCTCGTATGCGCCCTTGATGTCGATATAGAACATCCTTGGTTCGCAACTGTCAGTAAGACCATGCGTGAAATCATGGAATTGCGATGAAGCGCGTATGATGAAATCTGGCCTGTAGGTGTGGGGATGTAGCAAATGCCTCTCCACCTGCTTAGTCTTTTTGCCTACCGTCTTGGTAACTTCACGCGTTACCTTGCCGGAAAGGATGAACGGTTCAGGCTGATATAGGAATTCTCTTATGAACCCCTGTAGCTTGGCCTCCTTGCACCACATGTAGAACTCCACTTCCTCCTTGCTATCGAAGGTTATGCCGTCAAGTTGGGGCTTGGGTTTTTTAAACCGTCTTTTGTCGCTTTTAGCCTTTTCTGCAGAAGTTAGTTGGAACGCCTGTCTTATTATGTCATCGGCGTAGACAACAGTGGGATTGGGTTTGCGTGGGTTCATTGCGCACCATCCTTGTTTTTAGTGTCTATCTTCAACTCTATCCTTGCTTGTCCTAACAATAGGACTACGATTCCAATTATGACCGTATCCTCAAAGCCGAAAAAGTAGTAGGATAACCAAAAGAGAATAGATAAAAAAATCAGCATCACAAAATACTTCATCGCGCATCCTCCTTGTTTCTCTTGCACAGCACAGGCTGGCCCTCTTCCTCGGCGTATGAGTCGCCAAGTTTCGCCTTGGCCCACTCGATTGCCTCAGCCTTGCTTGGCGCGGCGTCAAACAGTGCGGCGTGAGTGTCAATCTTCTTTTGCGCCAGCAGGTCAATCATCCTTGACGCCGACAATTTGCCACAGGAAAGGAACTCGTCAAGCGATAAATGCGATGCGACTTTGGCGTAAACCTCAGACGTGTTGGATATGAATTTGTTGACATTGCCCCTGCGTGTCTCACCACGTTCCTTGAGTTCCCTGTCAACCTCGTCTGCCATTTTGTCAACCAGTTTCTTGCGGTCATGCCACTGCCAGAGTTGCTTGATAGTCCATTCCTTTATTGGCAGGGTCTTGCTTGCAACGGTCAACTGTTCGGTCATGCGCTTGAACTCAGGGCAGATTGACTTTCCACGGCAGTAGGTGCAGTGTTCGCCGTGATATAGGGCGGCATCGGCGTCTTCTGTTGACTCGATGATTGCCGAGAACAGGCCGCGATAGGATTCAAAATCGTTTATGTCGAACCATATTACGTCCTTGAGACGGGGGAAAACGGCGAAACATTTTACATAGTCCACGCCGTAGGTGTCATGCAAACCAAGGGCGTATGCCGTGTTTTGCGTCTTGACGGATTCCTTTGCGACAATGGAGCGTCCAAACTTATAGTCGAACAGATATGCAGTCTTGTCAACTATGAAAACGCAATCGACCGTCCCGGTAAACATGGTCAATCCGTCTTCGTATAGCGCAGAAATCTGCTGCTCAGATAACTGAATGGCAGTTTCGCCTATGTTTTGCGCTGCTATGAAGTCCCTGCAAAACGCCAACGCCTCGCGCTGTTCATCGTCCAGTTCGACAAGCTCCCTTGCCTCGTGTGGATGCGCCATAAGCTCATGTAGCAGTTGCCCCTCTTCCGCATATTCACTCTCCTCTTCAGGAAGGTCTTTGCACAGTGCGTAGGAGCCGGGACAAGCCTGCTGGATGGGTAAGGAGGATGGGCCGTGTGGATGGTGGGTCATTGCGCACTCCCCTTGTCCGCTTCCACGTTGACCCAAGTTTTGACAAGCTCCGCGAACTTGGTTATCGTCGGACGCTCCTCAATGAACTTTGCAAGCTCCTCGACGGTTGGCACAAGGGGATAGTTATTTGCCTCAACCTCCTTGGCTATTGCGTCGTGTATAGTCTGAAATTTATTCTTGTCGTGTAGCTTCTCGGAAAGAGTTGCCACGCTGGCCTTGGGTTGCTTTGGTGCTTGCGGAACCGTGGGCGGTGCAACTTCCCTGCCCTTGCCGCCGTCAGTGTCTGCGTCCTTGTTGTCATCGATGCAGAACAGCCCGTTTAACGCATACTTGCGGGCATAGCTGGACGTGGCTCCGGTGATTTGCGAGTCATCCATGCCCTTTCTTGTCTCGGCGTGTCTGGCAAGTGCGGAAACCTGTTCTACGTCTGTTCCAGACTTCAAGACGGCTGTAGCCTTTATGAAGGCATATTGCCCTATCAGAACGATGTCATCGGACAGGGTTAAGGTGCATTGATGTGCTAGAAGTAGCGGCTTAACCGCTTCAAGAATGTCCTCACATGAGCGGTAGCTGTATTGACCAAAGGAGTTGTATTGTCCCTTTGGCGCCTTGAGCTCTGACTGTATTTTGGTTAGAGCTTCCATCACTTCCCCTTGGTTACGTTGTTGAGCATAATAAGTCCATCGTGAATCACGTCGGCTTGCTTGGTATCAGGATTTGACTTGCGGATTCTCCGCTTGAGCCGCTTGAGCAAGGGCGTGTCGGACTTGTAGATTTCGGCGGTGGTCGTTGTTGACTTGTCTCTCATTTATGCGTTCCTTGTGTTATTTGCCATAGCCATAGCCATAGCCAGAGCCAGAGCCATAGCCAGAGCCATCGCCAGAGCCAGAGCCATAGCCATAGCCATCGCCATAGCCATAGCCATAGCCATAGCCAGAGCCATAGCCATAGCCATAGCCATAGCCAGAGCCAGAGCCATAGCCAGAGCCATAGCCATAGCCAGAGCCAGAGCCAGAGCCAGAGCCAGAGCCATCGCCAGAGCCATCGCCATCGCCAGAGCCAGAGCCAGAGCCAGAGCCAGAGCCATCGCCAGAGCCAGAGCCTCTTAGCTCTTCGCTATTCATGGCAAGCCTCAATGGTTTTCTTGGCTTTCTCCGTGCAAGGGATAAGTTCGCACACGTCAGACGCCGTAAGCACCACTGAAATTGGGCATCCAACCTTTGAATTAGCTGGTTCAAATCCTTCAGTTGCGCCCTCAGACAAGGTGAACTTTGATTTCCAGCTCCACAGTCTACGTGCGTTGGCAAGTTCGACAAACTCGGCGTTGGCTTGGACAACAAGCCCTGCGTGGACTCCGGCGTAGCGGCAACGGACTACACAGAACTTGCCGATTGCTGGATTGACCGGATGGGCGATGACCGTTGAAGCCTTAGCCTGCTCGAACAGAAGCCCTTCATTCAGAGCCTTGGCGAGTTTCTTGAATTCTGCCACCGTCAACTTGTCGATGTCGATTGCCATTTGCGTGTCCTCCTCTGTTGTGGACGGAGGACATTATAACTCAAGTCCAGAGAAAAGTCAAGAGGAGTCCAGAGAATTAGTAGGAGTTTCGGTAGAGTTGGGCGTCGTTGGCGAAGGTGTATTCAACTAGCGCGGTTCCATAAAAGGAGCCAGCGCGCCATAATTCAGTGGCTGGAGATGTTGGAGCCGGAGGATTTATGACTTCACTTACGGTTGGAAAGTGTAGCAATATTGTCTCAGATGTAGAGGTTGTTTTTGTGCCTGTATAAAAAACATAATATCTACTCTGGATAGATGCATCTACCCCTAGTCCAAGAAAATCAAAATTATATTTATGGTCCGCTCCAGTTCCATGCTCTAAAAATATAGGAATTCTTATGATGTGAGGAATGTTTGGCATTCCAGCATAATGAACCGTAGATGTTTGCCCATTTAATGGAACCCAAAAAAGGCCAGAGTAAGTATTGGTGATAACGTTTTCGTATGAGCCTTGTATTTGATAAGTAACAGTATCTGTTGAGATGTTGGTTGGAGATGATGATTTTGAGTTGTTACAAAAAGTAGTCCAAGACGCGTTCGATGTAGCGTCGTAAAAAATGCCTTTTTGTATTTGGATAGGCTCGCCGGGAACACCTGTTGCGCCGGGATACCTATAAATGTTTACCATTTTGGATGTAACTAGCTGAAGTTCGTGTATACACTTCAAAACCAAAGTGCTACCAGCCTGCATGTTCTCTTGGTATGACACAACACCATAAAGGACGTTCATCCAACTTGATTGCGCTAGACCGCAATAGGAAAGCAAATCGGCAACAGAAGATATTGTAACGTAGGGGGAAATTAAAGTTGTTGTGCTAAATGCTTTTTTAAAATATTGAACCGAAGTTCCAACGCACATCGCCTTAATCATGGCCCTAGCTAGATTGATTTCGGTGTAGGTTATGGCGTCATCGCGTATCTCGGTAGGCAACGCTGACAATCCGGTAGCTATGCCCAGCAGCGTCTTGCGTTCATTCAGACACAGTGCCACATGCCGATAGTGCCACGTAGGGCCAAGCCTTGAGAAGTCGTTTTGCCCTGAGTTGTCAGGCCCGGAAATCGGCGGCAGTGCTGAGTATGCGAAACCCATGTCAGACTCCTTTGTGGAATATTCCCCATGCGATTGCTGCGGCTGAGACTAAAACAGAACCTATCACTGTAGCTATTTTTCCGCCATTCTCCTTGATAAGATACCAAGTAATCGAACCCAAGGCCAGTTCAATTTGATTCTCCCTTGCACTTTCTATTGCGGCTTTGAGAACCGAAATGTCTATCTCGTGAGTCCTCAGTGTTTCCTTGATTTTTACAAACTCTACATTGCCATCAGCAAGCTGTTTCTTTATCTCATTCTGCTCCTTGCTTATGTCATTGAGCTTTTCCACTATGAACCCGTATTGAGTTTGTATCTGACCAAACATATACGCCGGACTTGATTTATCAATATGCTCAGCCATTGACACACCCCGTTATTTCGGGCCAAGGGTTGTCGTGCGAGGCCAATATGCAAAGGAAATCAAGGTTGTATTTCTTCAGGGCGTCAACTTCGCTGTCCTTGTGGTTTGCCCATACTATACCGCCACCACATCGAACTGCCGAATAGATTGTGTTGCGGGTTATCCACCATGCCCCTAGCTCCTGCAGGGCCTCAAGCAGAATCCAGTCGCAAGTGGCCCTGTCAAACGCTTCGGAGGCGTAGAGCCAGTCATGTAGGAGGTAGGCTGGCCCATAGTCACCATCGCGCTTGAATAGGTTCTGGAACACGGTGGGGATGGAGCCGTAGTCGGTTGTCCACACAGGGTGCGCCACCATGTCCTCAAGGTTGCCAATGCCGGAGGCTGGAACGTAAATCCTGTCTCCATTGGGCCGGACGTATAGGAACGGCTGTTCCAGTATCCAGCAATCTCCATCAAGTTGCTGCGTCGCTGGCATCGGTAGCTTGTCTGTGTAGTAGAACGGCATGGCAACTCCTAGTGTTTGCTGGCAGAGTCAGGATTACAGGATGCAGGCATGATGGAATATGTGTCGTAGGTATTTCCGGTAGCTGACCATAGACTTATTCCGCTCTTCTCGGAATACATCTGCGCCGCCTGCGCCTGCTGGATTACCTGCATTTGGTGATGGATAAGCCCAAACCTGAGCTTTGGCATTGGCGATTCCGCGCCAGCTACCGAACCCATCGTTTCGACTTCAAGGCCAAGGACAGTTGTCTGCCCCTGATACGATGCGCCGACGCATCCGCCTAAAGCGAGTCCGAACACTGCGACTGTGATTGCAAGTAGCTTGGTCATAATGCCTCCTATGGAGTTGAATATTTGTTGTCGCGACACCCTGCGTCCGCAAGGGCTTTTGCCGCCTGCAATATCTCATCCGAACGGGCTTGCGTCAAGAGTCCTTCCAGAACCAGCGTAGGCATAGCTATGCCAACTTTGTTTCCATATGGTTCAACTTCGCTTGCAGATATTACGTTTGTCCAGCCAACAAGTATATCGTCATTCGTTGAGCGAAGTATAGACGCTTGTTCCGACGTCGTAAAAAGCTCCTCCTTAATTAGAGATTATTGTTGAGAGTAAAGTTTCAGCGGCTACCGTCATATCCGTTATGGAGTGCGGAAGCTCCCCGCAGGAAGTGAAGTCCAAGTCTGGCAAAATGTCTGGATTTGCGAGAAGGTCGGCTTTCCTTGTTCGATAGACTGCCCAGATGTTCTGAAACCAAGCGTAGTTTTCGTCTACCTCCATACAAGTTGAAGACAGTTTTCCGGCTATCTTCAGCATCTGAATAGACTGGAAATAGCCTGTCATGGCGATAATCCCGTTGCTATCGCTTTTCGAATTCTGGTAATCGGTTGCCGCGACACAAAGCTTTTTAGTTCGCTCTGCTACTGTCCCAAGTGCGACTTTGGATTCCAAATCAGGGTCTTTGAGAATATCATCCACCGCTTGCTTTTGCGCATCTGTGGCGGATGGCTCCCATTGATTAACGTAGATTGTGTCTCCGCAACTAATGCTGACCACTATTCCCGGCAAGGTGGCATTGATGTAATCGATTATTTGTCCAGCATCCATTGTTATTGACTCCTAATAAGTGTGTGTGAATTCAGAGAATGTGTAGGATGGAGCGCTACCACCATACCATGTAGTAGTTCCAGACGCAATGGAAAGTTCCAGTTGCATCAAATAGGAATACCCTATTGGCGGCAAAATATTTGCAAAACAGGTAGCTGAACCTACCACCTGAGAATAGACGATGGATAAACCTTCACCAACTTGCGGACTGTTGTCTGCTCTATTTAAGCCAAAACAAATTAGCCATCCAGTCAAAGTAGAACTTGCTACGCGAGTTGAATAAGAGCCTCTAATTCTATCTTCGCTTAATCCAATCACAAACATGAATTTATTGTTGGCTGAACCGTTTGTTGGGCGCCATGCCTGTGTCGTGTAAGCCCAAGACGCAGTGGCTTCCATGTTAGTGAAAGAGCCTTCCCTACGATTATACATATTCCATATTGGGCATCTAGGCAACGAACCTCCAGTTGCGGCGGTTTTTCCGAAACAAAGATTCATCACCCCAGTTGTTCCGCTTATCATTATTGTTCCGATATACCGATAATTATGATGGTCAGTATGGACGACAACATTGTCTTGATAAACTAAAACCTTATTGCGTGCTGATGTTCCTGCGCCCGCACTAGTCCATGCTTCAGTAATTAGCGTTGGGGTTGTTCCATTGATATATACAAACACATCATAAAGTCCAGAAGCGGTATATCCAGATATAGATAGCGAGAGTTCGCCTACGGTATATTGAACCCACACTGAATTGACGGTATCATAGAACCACATCTTATCGCCGCCACCATATGGAACCGCGTAGATTGTTGTGGCTCCCAATACATCTGCGGTGTGAATGAATACGCCAGATGCCAGAGATATGCGATACGGACAGAAATCTATTGGGTTGTTGTCGAGAAGAACATGAGCTTGCGCAACCGTTCCATCAATGGCGTTCGCCACACCTGTTGTGTTGTTGATTTTAACGGTATTGGCTGGCATCTGTGCCAGCAGTGCGTTCGTTACAGCGTTGGCTCCTATTGGAGGAGCGCCATCGGAACGCATGAAAGTAGAGGCACTGCCATTGACAACAGCTGCCCCTATGGATGCTGTGGGATTAGCACCTGCTGGCAACTGAGCAGTGGTGGCAAGAGTTCCTGAAACAGGCAAGGTTACTGCCGTATTGCCCGTAGCCGTAAGCGTAGTGGTGAACGCTCCGCTTGTAGTGAATGCGCCGCCTAGCGCAATGGCTACGTTTCCTATCTTGGAAACCGTAACCGCGCCAGTATTGGTAATCGATGCGTCGCCGGACATGGCAACTGCTGCCGCCACATTGGACGCATTTCCTACTATGATTTGCGCTGAGGTCAAGACGTTGGATATTGGGGTGAAACCTAAAGACGCCTGCTTGCCGTAGAATGTATTCCAGTCAGAAGAGGTTAGGTAGCCAGCGTGGGTAGTGTCAGCCGCTTGGACTGTGATAGTCAACCCTGAGCCTACTATTGCCCCTGTCCCACCAGTTATCGTAAGGATACTAGACGTTGTTTCAGTTAAGTTACCAAGCGTCAATGCTGCTTGTTTCCCATAGAATGTTGCGAAGTCCCCTTGGGCAAGGTATCCGTCAACGCTTGCCGTAGCCTTAGCCATTGAGATTGCTGGAGTTGTTCCGCCGGACGAAGCAACGGGCGCTGTTCCTGTAACAGATGTTACCGTTCCTCCGCTTGTAGCTGGAACTGCCCACGTGCCATCGGCCTTTATGAACTTGCCAGCCGCAGCATCCCCTGCCGATGGAGCCGGAACTAATCCAGCCACGCCACCAGCACCACTATCTCCAGTAAAATTAGGACATGCTATTGTGGGAGTTGTTCCACCTGTGGAAGTTAATGGAGTTGTTCCTCCAACTGACGTAACGTAGGTTCCAGTTGGCTGAAATCCCGTTATGGCATGGGTATGGGTATTGGTAGTTATAGCATTTGTTGTAGACGCTGTAATCGTTGAAGGCGTTCCCATTGCCAGAACATGCGAGGTTAATGAAAGTCCGCTGTCTGTGGCTAGTGAATCGTCGCCAGAGTTTGTTCCGCTAGTGTTGCCAAGCAATGTAATATTAGCATCTGTAACGTATCGTTTGTTGGTGGAGTCGGATATATCTGCGGTAGTGGCATCTGCGCCTGAAGTGATAAGACCCTTGGCGTCATAAGTTATCTTGGTTTTGGTGGCTCCTACAATGGCGGTATTGGCAGTCGTGAAGTCGGACGCCTTCTTGCCGCTGTCCTTCAACACCTTGCCTGTGGTATCCGCGAACGAGGAGAAGTTGTCAGTAATAGAGGACGCTGGCCCTGAAACGTATCCAGTTAGGCTTGGAGATGCAATCCATCCCCTTACGCCTGAGCCGTCTGTTCCATAGTATTTCGAGTTGCCGGGTGCCGCTGAATCGTTGACAAGCTCAAGCGTCCTGTTTGCGGACAGGTCGCCACCGCCTGTGAGCGATTTGGTTCCAGTGATTGTTGTAGTCTTGTCAGCCTTGCCAGCTACGTCTGAATTGGAAACGTTTATGTTGGCGTTCAACGCCTCATTGAGTTGGGACAACGCCAGCTTGACGCCCTGCGAATATTGCAGGACATTGTCATCCATGCCGTTGTAGGTTATTTGCGCAGCGTTTATGACCGACTGACTCATTTCCTAAGCTCCTTGACCAATTCAGGATGTGCTACAAGATACTTCACCTTCTCGGCTTCGGCAATCTTGGAATACCGTTTTTCCACTTCCTTATAGACCTCAAGCGCAAACCGTTTGTCCTTTGACTTTTCAATTATGTCATCGCCTAGACTGTTAAGCGCATTGTGCCGCGCTTGGTTTGTCTTCTGCTCAAGTTCCCAACGCTGTTTCTCTGTGAGCCTTACGTTATCTCCTTTATAGGATAACACGATTGGAACACGTGCTGGAATGACGTTAGTCCTATCCTCGTTATCCTTTAGGGAGTCGTAGAGATTGACCACAATCTGCGTGGCCTTGTCCCGGTTTATCTCATCGGTCTTGAACACGTCAATCAAACGAGTCCAAGGCTTGTCTCCCGGTGAATACTTTATGGAGTCTCCCCACATGCCTAGCTTCGGCAATGAGTTGTCATCCCAAGCCCCCATGTTGGCCCAACCCCAACGCATTGCAACTTCGTTCTTCAACTGCTCAAGCGAGTTTTCAGTCTTCGCGCTGCGCAATGTATTCTCTGCGGCAAAGGAAATATCCTGCATGAGATTTGGCGCACCGGGAGCGATTGCCGTTGTCATCATAGCATTGAACATCTGTTTGGCTTTGTTGGCGTCGCCAGTGGCAAGGACTTCAAGCGTCTTGGCTCCTGTCTGCAACATGGACAAATCAAAGAACGTCGAAGCTGATGCGCTTAGCGCACGTGTCGCATTGTCAGTCATGCCGTTTAGGATTTTTCCGTTGCTTTTATCGGACTCCTTTTGAGCCATATCCTTGTCGTTTGCCGCAAGCATTATCGCCATGCCCGGTATTCCGAACTCGTTCAAATCAATTATGGTGTCGCCATTCTTGCGCTTGGATGAATCAGGCTCCTTGTTATACCAACGCTTGAGCATGGAAAGATTTACGCTATTCGGGCGTTGGTCGGCAAACTGTTCATCGGCCCTCTTGTGTTCCCTGTCCGTTTTTCCAGTTGCCATGCCCTGATTTACAAGGAATGTTGCGACATAGGACAATGCAACGGAGGTAACGGCAAGCCCTGCGTTCATCTCGAATCGCCGTATTTGGTCGTTAAGTTGTTCACGAATGCCAGCCCTATTGCCAGCTTCCTTTGTTGAGGCAAGCTGCTTATAGAGACTGCGAACCTGATTGGCATTAAACGCCATTCTCAATACTGGTATGGCGGGGAAGTGAAGGCTAGTCGCAAGTGCCATTGCGGTAGCGGAGCCATAAGCCAAGCCCTTGGACGCCATGTTTGTCGGGGTCTTGAGGAATAGCCCTCCGTTGAGCCGGAACATGATGTTTGACATTCCCATCATAAAGTCAGCCATTGGAGCGGGTATGCCATTCTTTCCATAGTCGGCGTTCTTTATGGCGTTGCCTATCCTGTCAATCATGTCGCCCATGATAGTGGGGTCTTGGAATACGGTGTATCTGGATTCGTATTCAGCCACACGTTCAACCTCGGCGGGCGGATTCTCAATGAAGTTGCGCAGGTCATCGCCCTTGAGTCCGCGTCTTTGGCCCTCATCATCCAACCACTTGGACTTGATGAACTCGCGCGGGATAACGTCGCCAAGCCCAAGCAGACGCAGATTGTATTCGGACAACAGGGAAGTTGTTGCTTCCATGACTCTATAAAAGCGGTCTATTTTGCGAACCTTTCCATCAAGTCCAACTGCCAAATCGGTTCCATAAAACGCTTGTATTATTGAATCAATCGGCCTATTGGATGAATCGCCGGAGGGAGTCCATGCTTCCTTGAACCCTTGTTTGACCTTGGCGTACCAGCGTTCCCTTGCGCCTTTACTCATCTTCCCTAGTGGACTGCTAACAAGTCGCTGTTCGCCCGTGGCTGCGCTGCGCATGGCATCTACGATAGCTGCAACCGCTTGGTCGCCGCCTCGGACAAGCATCATTGACAAGTTCGACACAACATTGACGCCTTGTGATTTTGGCGTAAGCACCGCGCCTTGCAGGGCGGCTACATAAATCTTCCACCATTCCCTGCCATTGATGTTGTGTTCCAGTTTGGCTAGTTCACGTATGGCATCGCCAAGCTCCTCATGCAGAGTCTTGAGTTTGTCCCTGCCTTCCTTGTCCCACTTGCCAGCCTGTTTTGCCCTCTCTTCCTGTATGAGCGATTGAATATCCTCCACGCGTTGAGTCCTAGTGCGCAAATCGCGTTCAGTTTCAGGACGCAGCTTTAGCCCCTGCTTTTCAAGGCCAGCCTTCAACAATGCCACCTTCATCTCAGGTGTGGCCTTTATCATTTGCATCATGCGCAATCCAAGTCCGAACACATGAGAGTCGGGCGTCAAAGATTTCAATGCCTCGCTTGCCCTTGAGTCGCCAGCCCTTGTCAGGTTGTTGAGAATTGAGATTCTAGCAAGGACGCTTTCAGGGCTGTTGTCCTTATAGCGTGGAAGGTCATCGTAAAACTCGTTCTCATGGCGTGAGGCTATATCCTTTATCGAAGTAGGCTCGTTGAAGTTTTCATAATCCTTGACCATTTTATTGAACGATTCAGCCGTGGTGTTTGCGTCCAGCATGACGCGTCTGGCGGTTTCGTTCAACTTGCGTCCTGCAGGAGTCTCCTTTTGGATTTCAGCTAGACGCCGTGAATATTCCCCATCGGGAAACTTGGCGGTTGTCTTGCGTGTGTAGTTTCCAGCAAGGGATGCCTTGACGCGCATCTCGTCTTCAAGTTGCTGGACGCTCAATCCAAAACGCGAAAGCTCATCGTCCATTGCCCGGCGCGACATCGTATCGTTTCGGACGGATTCATTCTTGAAACGTGAAGCTATTGAGTCTAGCACAGGTTTGTCAACACCATGTTGTTCAAGCATCTTCTCAACAGTCTGCCCCGGCTTGGTCTTGCTCTTGGCCTCTTCCATCCCCTTATAGGCTGCAGCCTTTGTTCGCTTGAGCATTTCACGTATGGCCTTGTCATCGAAGTCATGTATTCCAAGATTTTCAAGTTGTTCCTTGACCCATTTGACAACATCTCCTAGCCATGTCGGTTCATGTTCGGATATGGAGGCAAGAAGCTCCTCTGTTATAGCCGCCCTGCCCTCTGGCGTCTCAGGGTCATACTTCTTATAGGACTCAGCCTTTTTGTTCCAGTCCTTTGTCCATTCCTCATTGCTGGACATCTTTTCATGCAATCCATTCATCTCTGCAATACGAGTGGCATCGTCCTTGAACAAATTTTCAACGCCGTAGTGCGTCTCGAACTCATGCCGGACTAGGCGCCCTAATTCGGTCTTCATCTCGCCTACGGTTGCGTTATCGAACAAATTGGATATGATGTAGGTCTTGCCGGAGATAGGCGAATGAACAGCACGTGGTGTCTTGCCGAACTTTTTGGCAAACATAACTGTGCTTATTGCCTCTGCGGTTGGTAGTTGGCTTATGTTGTCAACTATGATGAAGTCCTTTGCAACTGGCATGTCCTTGGCGATGTTGCGGATAAAACCAGAGGATTCCTTGCCCTTTCCTGATTCCTGCCTGAGCATATCAAGTATGCCCGGTATGTCCATCGCCTCTTTACCTTCTAACTGCAATTCCGGATGCTTGGCTATTATCTCCTTGGACATCTCAGCTATAGTGTTTTCGAATCTGCTCTGACTCCAGTGCAAGTCTTTGGCTGTAATCTCCGCGCTTGGATTGGCGGCTATGCGTTGAGTCAAATGCGCCACGTCCTTGTTTGGGTGGTCGCGCATGGAGCCTATGGCTTCCACTATGCTTATCTCTTGAGTTGCTGGAGCTTTCGCGTTACCGGGCTGTTCGGGTGTTTCGCGTTGCATAGGCTCTATGCTCTTGCCTGCGCCTTGCTCTTCGGTGAACCCTGTATCTTGAATTTGTTTCTCATCGATGCGTATGCCTCCGGATTGAGTCTCCTTTGGCTGTGCTATTTTTTCTCTAAGTTCATATATTGCGTCGTTGGGCGTTTTTCCGTTTGTGTCAACTCCATATTTCCCCATGATGCGTTTGAGATTGTTGGTGAAAAAAGACGGAACGCCACCGCCGTCTACTGAATCCAATAGGTCTTTCAGCTCAGGGTCAGCCGATTTTGCCGCAGCTTCACGTTCACCTTTGGCTATGGCTTCCGTTGCGTCAGTGAACGCTTTTGGCTTCCAACCTTCCATTGCGTCTTCTATTGCGTAATCGTCTACGCCCATATCCTGTAGCCGCTTGACTTCTGCCTTACGTGCGCGTTCATATACTGCGGCCTCGGCCTCTTTTCTTGCGTTGACGCTTGCAATATACTCAGGAGACTGCTGTTCTAGCTCAATGCCCTCTTCTGGAGCAGTAGAGGTTGCTGGCTCTTTGGGCTTGGAATCAGGAGAAACCTTGTCCCTGCCGTATGCGTCTTTTGGCGTCCATCCCTCCATTGTGTCAGCTATTACGGATTCATCCACACCAAGCGAACGCAACCTTTTGATTTCGACTTCCCTTGCAGTCTCAAGCCTTGCTTCATTGGGAGTCTTGGCGTTAATGTCGCCAGTGAAAACATGCTCTGCGCCTTCACTTGAATAGGACATCATGCTTTCAGTAACGTTGTCAACGGCTTTTTCAAAGTCGCCGTCTGCCGCTTCAACTGCGTCAACTATTTGCTGTTCGGCTGGTGTCTTCTGTGTCTTAGCCTTGGCTTTTTCGTAACTAGCC